>WNGK01006164.1_pt1 | contig 18082 bp, 15 predicted proteins | sample 5400601 | NCBI WGS metagenome assembly WNGK01 (sample SAMN13153376, study PRJNA577476) | soil metagenome | isolation source: 60 cm soil or saprolite under Garry oak tree replicate 1 | place: USA:California | collected 2016-06-15
TCTATGCCGCGTACACCGGCATCGGCCTGCTCCCCGATGGCGGCGGCACGACGTTCATCCCGCGGCGTGTCGGCCTCCGGCGCGCTGCCGAGTTCTTCATGCGCAACCAGACCTGGAGCGCGGAGCAGGCGCTGGAGGCAGGCCTGATCAGCGATGTCGTCGACGATGCATCGCTTGACGATGAGGCCTGGGCGCTGGCGCGCGAGTTGGCCGCCGGACCCACGGTCGCGTTCGGCGAGATCAAGAACCTGCTGCTGTCGACCTGGTCGCAGCCGATCGAGGCGCAGATGGAGCAGGAAGCGCGCGCCATGACGCGCGTCACCCGCACCGAGGACGGCTGGAACGGCATCTGCGACGTCGCCGAACGACGCAAGCCCAAGTTCGTCGGCCGCTAATCAAAGCGACGCTTGGGACGTCGACGGCACTAGGGAGAAACGAACGTGGTGGAAGCTCTACCGTTTCCAAGCCAGACAACTTTGTGGACCTCATTCAAGCGGCGCGCCATCCTGGCGGCCGATTTGCCGGCGCTGACCTTCGAAGACCGTCATTGGACCTATGCTTCAATGGCACAAGCGATTGAACGCATGGCCTCCGCGTTGCATGCCATGGGCGTGCGCAAGGGTGACCGAGTCGGCTACCTCGCGTTCAACTCGCCGGAGTGCCTGTTCGCGCTGATGGCGGCCTCGCACCTGGGCGCCACCTTCGTGCCGCTGAACTTCCGGCTGACGACGCCCGAACTTAAGACACTGATCCTGGACTCCGGCATCCACACGCTGCTGATCGGCGGCGAACATCTCGGCTTGATTGATCCTATCCGAGCCGATCTGCCTTGCCGCTATTACATCCAACTCGGAGGACCGGCGAGCGCTGATTGGGTACGGTCCCTGCAAATCGTGCTTCAGGCGGCGACCGAGCCCGCGCCGGAGGCCGATGTGGCGCCGTCCGACATAGCGGTCTTCGTCTATACCTCGGGAACCACCGGCGTGCCCAAGGCGGCGATGCTGACACACAGCAACCTATGGGCCAACAACCTCAATTGGATTCTCTCGTTCGGTATCACCTCCAATGACACGCTGCTGACGACCGCGCCGATGTTCCACGTCGGCGGCACTTTCGTGTTGCTGGTTCCCGTGCTGATCAGCGGCGGGCATGTCGTCTTGCACCGCGCCTTCGATTCCGGCGCGGTGATCGCGGCGATTCAAGAACATGCGATCACGCTGACTTTCTCCGTGCCGACGATGATGCTGATGATAAGCCAACATCCGCAGTTCGAGACCGTCGATCTCTCCAGCCTGCGGTTGCTCGTGGGCGGCGGCGCGCCGAGCCCCGAGCCTTTGCTGCGTCGCTACGCCGACCGAAGCATTCCCGTCAGCCATTGCTATGGTCTGAGCGAGGTCGTGTCCGCCTGCACATTCCTCGAAACCCATTCGGCGATGTCTAAGCTCAACTCCGCTGGTCGCGCAATGCCGCTCAGTGAAGTCAAGCTGATCGGCGCCAACACTGAGACCCTCAAAGAGGCGGGCCAGAAGGGCGAAATCTGCGTGCGCGGCGAGACCGTGACATTGGGCTATTGGCAGCGTCCCGAGGCCACCTCCCAGGCCTTCACGTCGGATGGCTGGCTGCGCACCGGCGACCTCGGCTATTTCGACGCTGACGGTTATCTCTATGTCATCGACCGGTTGAAAGACATGATCATCAGCGGCGGCGAGAACATCTATCCCGCCGAGATCGAGAGCGTGCTGCTCGATATTCCCGCGATTTCGAATGCCGCCGTCATCGGCCTTTCTGATCCGCAATGGGGCGAAAGGGTCTGCGCCGTGGCCGTACTCAAACAGGGCCAGACGCTGACATTCGAAACCCTGGTCGAATACTGCGGTCCACGGCTGGCCCGCTACAAACTGCCGAAAGAATTGAGAATCGTCGAAGAGCTTCCGTTGAGCGGCGCGGGCAAGGTGCTGAAACAACGCTTGCGCGAAAGCCTGGGGTGAGTAGCGACCAAATTCAGGCCTGGACCAACAGCCAATCGTCGCAACAATGGAGGAAACATCATGCAGGCGACACAGATGCTTCGCCAGGCTGTGATGGAACAGCCTAATCGGTTGGGCACGATCTACGGTCAGCGGCGCCGCACGTGGCGTGAGATCGGCGAACGCGTGCCGCGCCTGGCCGCCGCGTTGCGCAAACTCGGCGTTCGGGAAGGCGAATGCGTGGCCGCGCTCGCGATGAACTCAGATCGCTACTTGGAACTGTTTTTTGCAATTCCCTGGAGCGGCGCGGCGTTCGCCCCGCTGAATATCAGGTGGTCAGTCGCCGAGAACCGGTTCGCGTTAGGCGACTCCGGGGCCAAGGTGATGTTCGTCGACGACACCTTTCTCGAGCAAGCCAAGGAACTGAAGGGCGCGTCAAATCTGCAGCTCATTTATATGGGCGACAATCCTTTGCCCCCGGGCATGCTATCGTACGAGAATCTGATCCAACAGGCCGAACCGATTCCCGACGCCGACCGGAACGGCGAGGACCTCTACATCGTGCTGTACACCTCGGGCACGACACTGCAGTCGAAGGGCGTAGCGCTGTCGCACCGCAATGTGGTTTACGTCTCTGTGTGTTTTTTGGCGACCTTGCCGTTCCGCGACGATCTGAGTCACCTGCATGTGGGCGGTATGTTTCATTTGTCCGGTGCAGGACCCGCATGGTACATTACGTTGGCCGCCGGCACGCACGTGATCCTGCCGAAATTTGAGCCGGAACCGGTTATGGCCGCCATGTCGGAGCATCGCGTCACCAATGTCGTGCTGGTGCCGACGATGATCAACATGCTTATGAATCATCCGGACCTGAAAAGCTTTGACCTGACCAGCGTGCGCACTTGCGTCTACGGCGGCTCGCCCATGCCCGAAACAGTGATGCATACAGCGATACGCGAATTGCCAACCTGGGGTTTCCACCAGATCTACGGAATGACGGAAACCGCCGGCTACGCTACGGCCTTCAAATGGAAAGATCATCTGGAGGCGGTCGCCCGCTATCCCGAACGGATGAAATCGGCCGGCCGGCCGGTGACGGGCATGCAGGTGCGGATTGCCCGGCCTGACGGCTCCGACGCCAAGGCCGGAGAGAACGGTGAAATCCTGATCCGTGGCGACAACGTAATGACACGCTACTTCAACAACCCGGTGGAGTCGAAGGCCGTGCTGCGTAATGGCTGGATGCACAGCGGGGATGCAGGCTACATCGATGAGCACGGCTTTCTCTATGTTGCTGATCGCATAAAGGACATGATCGTCACCGGCGGCGAGAACGTCTACTCGGTCGACGTCGAGCGCGCGCTTTACCAGCATCCCGCCGTGAGGGAGGCGGCAGTGATCGGCATTCCCAGCGAGCGATGGGGCGAAGCGGTCCACGCGGTGGTGGTCTTGAAGGATAAGCAGTCGGCGTCGGCCGAAGAATTGATCGGTCACTGTCGCAGCCTCATCGGCGGCTACAAGTGTCCGCGCAGCGTCGAGTTCAGGACCGAGGCGCTGCCGACCACGCCAGTGGGCAAGATTCGCAAAAACGTACTGCGCGATGTCTACTGGGTCGGCCGCACGCGCAAGATCTGAACGGGGTTCGCTCTGCCTGCCTTGACCCACCGCTTATGGCACGATTGCAGCATCAGAAATTGAGGGTCGCAAGGCTGAGGCGCGGGACCGAGATCACGGCGGATGCGAGGCCTGCTGCCAGAAATATGCGACGATCAACGCTCATTGTAACTTCCTTCTGTGGCTTTTGTTTTCGGTTTGTCGTGGCCATGTGGGTCGGCAGCCTATGGTTTCGTGTCGACGGTCTGCACCTCAACGCCTGCAAGATGCCATCCGGTGATATAGCCGAACGTCATGATCGGACCGAGGGTGATGCCGGCGCCGGGATAGTTGCCGCCCATGATGCTCGCCCGGTCATTGCCAACGGCATAGAGACCGGGGACGGGTTTCGACTGCGCGGCGAGGACCCGGCCGACCGTATCGGTCGAGAGCCCGTCGAAGGTGCCGAGATCGCCCATCATTAGCTTCAGCGCGTAATAGGGCCCCTTGCGGATCGGCCCGACGTTGGGATTGGGCTTGTGCTCGGGATCGCCAAGGAATCGGTTGAACGCCGTCGAGCCGCGGCCGAACTCCGGATCCTCGCCGTCTTGCGCGCCGATGTTATAGCGCTGGATCGTGTCCTCCAATGCCGCCGCATCGATGCCGCAGGCTTCGCCCAATTCGCGCAATGTCGCCGCCCGCGTCAGGTAGCCGTTTCGGACATAGAGGCCGATCGGCACCGGTGCCGGCTTGGCGAAGCCGAGTCCGTACTTGCGGATCGTAGCGTGGTCGCAGATCAGCCACGCCACAGTTTCCACCTCACCCTCGGCGTCGGCAATCATCGCGGTACCGGTGTCGTGATACGAGTTGGATTCATTGGTAAAGCGCTTGCCGCGGCGATTGACTGCGATCACGCCCGGCTTGTAGCGATCGACGAGATGCGGAAACAATCCGAACTTGCCGTTCGGCATCGGCACCTTTGAGACTGGCATCCACGCCGCCGCGCTCGGAAACCGGATCTCACACAATCCGCCGACGTCCTCGGCCATGCGCACGCCGTCGCCAGTGTTGCTGTCCGACGTCGGCGACAGGTGCTGGCCGCCGCGGACGACATGGGGATAGGCCCGGGCGATCCGGTCGCTGTCATGCGGGAATCCGCCGCACGCCAGGACCACCGCGCGATGGGCTGTGATGGTGTACTCGCCGTCGGCATCGAGAACCCGAGCGCCGCGCACCACGCCCTCCTCGACGACGAGCCGCTGCGCCGCCGTGCTGGTTAGAAGCGGAATACCGAGATCGAAACAGGTCTTAGCGAGCCGCGCGGCCAGCGCATTGCCGCTGGTAATCTGCACGCCGCGCCGGTACAGCGCGATGTCCTTCAGATGGTTGACCAGCCGCTTTGCAACGTAGAGCGCGGACTTCAGCGATCGGGTGGCGCGAAAGAAATGCTTGAGATCCTCGTTGGAGGAATTGAACATCATGCCGATGAAGGTGATCGTCGCCAATGGCGGCCGCAGCCGGCCCAGTTCATCGCCGAGGTTGCGCGCGTCGAACGGGGCCGCTGTCACCGAGCGTCCGATCGCTGCGCCGCCTTCGACGTCGGGATGATAGTCGGGGTAACCTGAAAGCACGAACTTCGCCTCGGTCTCGCGCTCGAAGAACTCCAGCATGCGGGGGCCCTGATCGAGAAAGGCGTCAATCGCCTTGTCGCTGAAATAGTTGCCAGTCTCGTTCCGCAGATAGGTCATCGCGGCCTCGCGGCTGTCGTCGATGCCGGCTCGGCGCGCGTGTAGGTTGCCGGGAATCCACAGCACGCCTCCGGAAAAGGCCGTGGTGCCGCCGAAGAACTTGTCCTTCTCGATGATCAGGACATCGAGGCCACCCTTCTTCGCAGTGATCGCGGTGGAAAGTCCGCCTGCGCCAGATCCAACCACAAGCACGTCGCACGTCCGGCTGCGCTCCTCGGTTTTCATCGCCCCTCCCTCTGTGTTGAGTTTTCCGATCGAGCGCCAACCCGCCGCGACTGAACATCTTTTTGTACGCCCCGATCCATTGGTCTGAGACGAAAGAGAGCCAATGGACAAATTGGCGTTTCTATTGCGCTTTTCATTGGCAGTTCGTTCCCGATCAATCGCGGCAGTTGATTACGTAGCCGGGAGCATTCGATGATTCCGCATCATTTCATTTGTGGAAGCAGCCTTGGAGATCGAGCAGGCGTTGTTTCGTACCCACCCATGATGGCACGGAGCGCCGTCGCCCGAGATGTCCACGGTCACTCGCTCGAAAATTACGTCGATCCCAGTCTGGACATCCTGACCCCGGCTGCTGGATTGGACCGATGATACTGCCCGTCGTGTAACACTACACGAGTGGAACAAAGGTCATCAACGCAAGTCTTGCCGAGCATGAAATGCTTTCCCAGTACGCGTTCTGACAATCATGCGGGACGGTCGACGCTTGACCCTGCGAATATGGTCCGGTATTAGAATGGTTAGACCATTTGATGACATTATGCCACCCCGCCTGCATACCTCCGTGGTGTCCGGCTTTGCGATTGTGGGGGTCATAAGTTCGGCCGGGTCAATTACCCGATCAATAGAATCCGCGACAACGCGGTAGACACAGGGAGATTCCAAGGTGAAAATCGTACTTTCGGTCATAGTCCTCATTCTTTCCTTCGTCGGTGGGGCCGGCGCGCAATCCTCCGGGCTTGGAAAAGCTATCCGGATCGGAATTCTTAACGATCGTTCAGGTCCCTATGCCGATGCGACGGGTGAAGGATCAGCGATTGCCGCGCGCATGGCGGCGACGGAATTTGGCAACAAGATCGATGGCGTTCCGATCGAGATTTTGGTCGGCGATCACATGAACAAACCCGACATCGGTTCGTCGATTGCGCGGCGTTGGTTCGACCTGGAGGGGGTAGAGGTCATCGCCGACATCACGAATTCTGGCGTAGGTCTTGCGGTGACTGGGCTTGCCAAGGACCGCAGCAAGATTGTTCTGAACAATTCAGGATCCTCCGATTTCACCGGCAAGGACTGCACGCCTAACTCGGTGCAGTGGAATTTCAATACCTATGCCGTTGCTAAAACGCTAGTAACCCCGCTGGTCAAAGACAAAGTGGACAGCTGGTTTATCATCGGCGTCGACTACGCCTATGGTCGCGCGCTCGCAGCAAGCCTACGGCAGGTCATCGAAGGCGGCGGCGGAAAGGTGGTCGGAGAAGTCCTGGCCCCCATCAACACTCCCGATTTTAGCTCGTTTCTACTCCAGGCCAAGGCCTCCGGCGCCAAGGTCATCGCTCTCGCGAATGCGGGCAATGATCTCACGACAGCGGTCAAGCAGGCCGTCGAGTTCAACATCACCAAGAATCAGATGTTGGTGTTGGCGTATTCGATCAATCTCACAGAGGTCGTGGCAATGGGGCTAGAGTTGAGTCAAGGCCTGTTGACAACGACAGCCTTCCAGTGGACCAAATCGGCAGCAACGCGGCAATGGGCCAAGCAGTTCGCCGAGCAGGCCGGAAAGTTGCCGAGCTCAACCCAGGCCGCGGTATATTCGCAGGTTAGGCACTACCTGAAGGCGGTGGCTGCCTCGCATACGGTCGAAACTCGGACCGTCATGGCCAAAATGCGCGAACTTCCCGTCAACGACGCTTACACGGAGAACGGGAGGCTGCGCGAGGACGGACAGATGATCCACGACCAGTTGCTGGTACGTGTGAAGAAACCTGCTGAATCCATTGAACATGGCGACTATTTATCGATCGTCGAAACCGTCAAAGGTGACCAAGCATATCAGCCGCTATCCGAGAGCGTTTGTCCGCTCGTCGCAAAGAAGGCAGGCAATTGAGTTGTCTGTCCTCGGCTTCAATCGTCAAGCCTGAGCACGATTCCGAGATCACTCCGACCCAACGACAGTCCTGTCCAAGGGGCAACGCAACAGCTGTGGTCTTCCGTTCCGAGGATCAGACTTGAACGCGTCGTACGCTGTAACCAGTAGAGGCATCGCGGTGTCCGATGCGGCTGAAATCAAGGTCGACGTCGTCGTGCTAGGAGCGGGCGTCGCTGGCATGTCGGCGGCATTGTTCGTCGCGTTGCGCGGTCTCTCGGTCCTCGTGCTGGAAAAGGCAACAACGGTAGGGGGCACCTCCGCCTTCTCGGCAGGCACCGCCTGGATTCCAGGCTCAATGCATGCCGCTGCGGTGAACCCGGACGATACTCGCGACAACGTCGAGCAATATTTGCGCAACGCGGTTGGCCCTCGTTTGGATGAGCAGAAGCTCGACGCATTCCTGTCAAACGGTCCGCGAGCTGTCTTGGAATTAGATATTCAATCGGAGGTGAGATTCCGTGCTCGACCTCACCACCCCGACTACTTATCGGACGTGAAGGGTTCGACACTATGCGGCCGGGCTCTGGAGCCACTTCCGTTCGATGGTCATAAGCTTGGTCCGCTGCTGCCCCTCCTGCGTCCGCCACTTCGCCCGTCGACCGTTGCCGGTATGATCGTCGGCGCGGACGATATCCGGCACCTTCTGAAGGCGACCAGGTCGCCCGCTTCATTCATGCACGCGACGAATCTGTTCGCCCGATACGCGGCGGACCTCCTGCTACATGGCCGTGGAACGCGACTACTTATGGGAAACGCCCTGTGTGGCCGTTTGCTCTACTCTCTTAGGCAAAGAGGGGTCGAGATATGGACCGAAGTCAAGGCGACCGAACTTCTCGTCGACCGAACGATGGTGATCGGTGTTCTTGCACAGCGACATCGAAAATCGGTCAGAGTTGTCGCGGCCAAGGGCGTCGTCCTGGCCACTGGCGGGTTCGGGCATTCAAAGCGATTGCAGGATATGTTGTTGCCATCGCCCGTCGCGAGACAAACAGCAATCCCTCCGGAAGTTACAGGGGATGGCATTGAGATGGGACTTGCCGCGGGGGCAACGCTCACCACCGGCTACTCGGACGGTGCATTTTGGTCTCCTGTTTCTCTGGATCGCAGACGAGATGGCACGACGGCTGTCTATCCGCACTTCTTTTTGGATCGCGGCAAACCCGGTTTCCTTGCCGTCAATCGCAAAGGCGAGCGCTTTGTCAACGAGGCCACTTCCTACGACGCATTTGTTCGGGCGATGTATGCAGCTGACGGGACAACCCCATCGATCCCTTGCTTCTTGATCGCGGACGAACGCGCAATCCGTAAGTATGGAATGGGGCTGGCGCTGCCTGGCGGTTATCGTCTCCGAAAACTAGTTCGCAACGGCTATATCGTACGGGGATCGAGTCTTGCCGACTTGGCAGAGAGCATCGGACTTGAGACCGAAACCCTTGCCCGCACCGTGACTCGATTCAACCAACATGCACGGTCTGGGCACGATCCAGACTTCGAGCGAGGCGCAATTCCGGCTAATTGGTCCTCGGTGATCCAACTCACAGCCCGAATCCGTGCCTTGGCGCACTAGAGCACGCACCGTTCTATGCTCTCAAGATTCATCCAGGAATAAACGGAACCGGCGTCGGTCTGGTCACCGACGAGCATGCGCGCGTCCTCAGAGAAGGCCATGAGCCAATTCCGGGATTGTATGCTTGCGGCAATGACATGACATCGCTGATGGCAGGAACCTCTCCGGGGCCCGGAATTACCATCGGCCCCGCCATCACGTTCGCCAACATCGCCGCGCGTCATATCTTTAAGGGCGGCCGACGGGCGTAATCTCGCGAAGCATTTTCACCGCTGCTACATGCGTGAGATATTCGGAAAAATGCTCGCTGCATTCAGGAGCAATTACATCGACGCCACTCGCGGCAAGGGTGGGGCCGTATCGCGAGCCGCGTGCGACCGCGATACGGCCCTGGTCACAGAATTGGATTGAGAGCGGAAAACGTATTGGATGAGATTCGCCGACCGCAATCACCGCCCCTTGAAGACCGGAGCTCTTTTTTCTTTGAATGCAAGCAATCCTTCTTTTCCGTCTTCGGTGGCGTAGCAGATGGTTTGCGCCGCCGCTTCATGATCCAAAGCATCGTGAATACTGGCCGAACCCGCGTTGACAAGTGTCTTGGCTAGGCGGATCGCAACCGGCGCTCCTTCCGCTATGCCGGCCGCCATCGTCCACACCACGTCGAGCAGCGCTTCCGGCTCGACGACGCTGCTGACGAGACCAATACGCAATGCTTCGGAAGCATCTATCGTTTCAGCCGTGAACATCAATTCGAGAGCTTTCGAGTGGCCGACGATTCGCGGAAGAAAGTAGGTTCCTCCATAATCTGGAAGTAGACCTCTCTTGACAAAAGATTGCCCGAACACAGCGGCAGTTGAAGCTATTCGTATGTCAGCAGCGAGTGCAAGATTCATTCCCGCCCCGAGAGCAGCTCCATTGATCGCGGCGATGACAGGTTTCTTTGCCTCAAAAACAGACAGCGTCGTCTTGGTGCGTTGCGGTTCGAGTTGCTCGTCAATCGACCGTCGATCGGGAGCAGCGTCCCCGTCAAGCATCTCGTTCAGGTCGCCACCCGCACAGAACGCCGAGCCGGCGCCCGTCAGGATAATGACTCTCACGGCGGCGTCGGTATCGGCCTCCTTCATCGCCGATACGATGTCCTGGCGCAGCGTACCGCCTAGCGAGTTTCGCCGCTCCTGACGGTTGAACGTGATGAGAGCGATGGCATCGCAGACCTCATAGATAACGGCCCCGAGAATCCGCCGCATATGTTGCCTCTTTTTGTTTGGGGATCGGTGGCTCGAGGCACTACAGCTCTTTGGGCCGGCAATGATAGAGCAGCGTAGTTATCATCGATTGAACGATTTCTCCGCGTTGGTTCTGGATCTTACGATCAAAGATGACCACACCTTGATCGCCCTTGCTGGTCAGACGCTTTTCTGTTGGCGTGAAAAGCACCTGGATTGTATCGCCGTGCTTAACCGGCAAATGCATGCGCCATCTATCCACGCCGAGCATGGCGATTATCGTGCCGTCATTCACGCCGCTCAAGCATTGCAATCCGCCCGAAATGGCGAATACGAGCGGACCGTGAGCAATGGGCTCCTTGTACGATTGTTGCTTGCAGAATTCGTGGTCAATGTGAGGCGCGTTGTGATCACCCGAGAGGCAGGCAAAATTGACGATGTCGGTAGAGGTCACGGTTCTACGCGACGTAATATACGTCTTGCCGATTTCGAAATCTTCGTAGTATAGCCCGCGTGGTTTTGCTAGCTGGATGTCAGGCACGGAACGTCTCCCTCGGCTCGGCGGAACAATGCGTGAAGCGAATTTGGCGGGTGTGACCTGACGGATTCTCGTTAACTGTGCCAACCTTGGTGACTGTCCTCTTTGAATTCATCGGAACTCCGCCAAAACTGCGACGGCCCTCAAGGCGCACCGCCCCCCATTTCCTAGGCTTTGACCACGATAAGCGCGTCAGCCGCCACGGCGCCCGAAGCCGTTACAATGATCGGATTGACGTCGATCTCGTCGATCACGTCGCGAAGATCGTAGGCGAGTTCGGAGAATCGGCAGATCGTGTCAATGAGCTGCTCGAGATCGACTGGCGCACTGCCGCGAAAGCCAGTGAGCAGCCGGAAGCCCTTGAGGGATGCGAGCATTCGACGCGCGGAATGGGCGCTTACGGGTGCCAGGCGCACGGCGGTATCGTGCAGAAGCTCGACCATGATGCCGCCGAGTCCGACTGCAACAAGCGGGCCGAATTGGCTATCGTTCTTGACGCCGATGACGATTTCGACGCCCTTGGGAACCATTTGCTGCACGCTGATGCCATCGATCCTGGCCTGCGGCGCCTTTAGCAAAGCGGAGGCGAGAATTTCCTTGGCGGCGGCGTTCACCTCTTGAGGGGTTGAGAGCCCAAGCCTGATGCCATCCACCTCCGTCTTGTGGAGAATGTCGGGTGATGCAATCTTCACCGCGACCGGAAAGCCAATGTGGGTTGCCGCGACCGCAGCTTCGTCCGGACCCAAGGCGAGCATCTCGGTTGGAACCGAAATGCCATAGGCAGCAAGAACCCGCTTCGATACCGTTTCCGACAGCGACGCGCTACCTTTGGCCCCCTCCGTGATGATCTTGCCCGCAGCCTGTACCGCATTGTGGTCCGATCGACGTGCAGTAGGAGCCTCGGCATCTTGGCGCTGCTCATGCCAATCGAACCACGCCCGCAGGGTGGCAAAGCAACGATCGACCGAACGAAAGATCGTGACGCGCGGATCGGCATCGAAGATCCCGCTGCCCGGTCCCTGATACCACTCGTTCATCCACGCGATCGCCAGCGGCCGATCGGTGCGTTGCGCGGCCTCGATGATCGCTGGCGCTCTTGCACCGCTTGACGAGGCATGCGCGAACACCATAGGGACGACAAGAGCGCTGAAATTCGGATCGGACAAAAAGGCGTCGAGACAATTGGCGAACGACTCGGATGTCTTTAGCACCTCGGCCGTGAGGTCCGACGGATTGGCGACGGAACCGAAATCGGGCACCACTTTGTGCAACATATCGGCGGTCCTGGAATCGAGTCCGGGAAGAATTACGCCGTGTTGCTCCGCCTTGTCCGCCGAAATGACGGCGGCGCCCCCCGAAGTCGACAGGACGCCGACACCACGTCCAGCCGTCGGGGCGGCTGATTTGGCAAAGAAGGACGCCAGTTCGAGTACGTTTTCCAGGCTGTCGGTCGCGATTGCCCCGGCCTCTTCAAATGCGGCCCGATAGGCGACCGCAGACCCGACCATCGTTCCGGTGTGTGAGAGCGCCGCCTTACCGCTGGCTTCGCTGTTACCTGCCTTGTAGACGATGAGCGCTTTGCCGGCGTCGCGAGCCTTTCGCGCAGCCGCGAGAAAACGCGATCCATCCTTCACGCCCTCAAACAGGCTGATGACCGCGCGCGTCTCGTCTTCCTCGGCCAGATAAGAAATATAATCGCAGACGTCGACGTCGCTGGAATTGCCGGCCGCAAGAAAGTGGGAGAAGCCGATTCCCCGCTCCATTCCCTGAAGGAGGGTGTAACCCAAAGCTCCGCTCTGCGAAGTGATCGCAATCGGCCCCCATTTATTGCCCATGAAAGTTCATTCCGGCACCCGACCGTGTATTGGCCAGTCCGACGCAATTCGGCCCTGCAACGCGAACGCCCGCTCGATTAGCGACCTCGACGAGACGCTCCTGGTCCGCAATACGATCGGGAAGACCTGTCTCGCCAAAACCGGAGGCATAGACGATCGCTCCTCCAGCCCCGATTGCTCCAGCAGCTTCAATCATCCCCTCGACCATGGGCCTGGCTACACAGAGGATGACGCAATCGGGTACCTCAGGCAGTTCTGCGAGAGAGGGAACGCATGGTCGGCCGAGCAGTTCCTTGTACTTGGGATTGACGGCGTAGACGTTTCCTTTGAAGGCCGACAGGTTGGTCAGCGTGCGCTCGCCGAAAGAGCCGCGCGTCTCCGAGGCACCCACAACAGCAATCGTCTTGGGATTGATGAGGCGATCGAGGTCCCTGTGATTGTAAAGTGGCCGCACCGGCACTTGCATCCTTCCTCCTCGCAGCTGCTGATCTTTCGCGCCACCGTCGGGCTACCGCTTGCCAACGGGCGATACATAATGCAAATGGACTAACCAATGGACCTATTGTAAAGCTATTCGACTGTCAAGCGGCCGAATTGTTGGGTGCGCATTGCGCAGCCTGGTGACGTCAAAGGAGGTTTCGAATGAAGGGAGTGACGATACTGGGAGCGGCCGCCTTACCGGTCGGAAAATGGCAAACGCCGGCAAATGCCGAAAGGCATGTGCTTGAACACGAAACCCTGGCGAAGCTCGTTATCGACGCGGTCGAGGACGCCGGCGTCGACAAGAACGACATATCATCGCTGGTATTTTCACTCCCTCGTCCCTATACGCAGCAAAAATATTTCGCGACTTTCATGGCGAATTATCTGCGGTTACCATGCTCCGGTTCGGTCGCCGAAATCATGGGCAACGGCATGACCGCGGGGTTGGCATTCGAGACTGCAGCGAACGACATTCGCCTCGGGCGGTCCCGCGTTGCCCTTGCACTGGGGATCAACTTCGAGACGGCGACATCGGCGGCGGAGCACATGATGAGCTCCATGCGAGCCACCGGCGATGTCGACTTCCACGTCCCGTTTGGGTTCACTCCTATTTCATGGTACGCGATGGACGCCGCCCGCTATATCCACGAGTTCCAATCCTCTAGAAAGCAGCTCGCCAGCGTGGCGATCAAGAACCGGCACCATGCCTCGCTCAACCCAATAGCGCAATTTCGCAAACCTATCACGCTTGAGGAAATTCTGGCGCAAAGCCCCATTGTTGACCCGCTCGGGCTCTATGAGGTGCCGCCTCGCAGCGATGGCGCGGTGTGTCTCGTTCTCGCAGAGGAGGACGTATCGCGCGCTTCGAAAAGACCTTACGTCCGAGTACGGGGACGAGGCTTTTTCCACGAAGGAGCGCATCAGATCAGCGAAGTTCCTAACGACATGATCGCGCTCGTATCGGCTGCGAAGGCAGGACACGAAGCGTTTGTTGAGGCCGGAATAGCAGCGTCGAACGTCGACTTCGCCGAACTCTATGCACCGTGCACCATCGTGGAGGTTCTGGTCAGTGAGGCACTGGGCCTCGTTCCCCGTGGGCATGGCGCCCGGCTTGCTGAGGAAGGCGAGACCGCGCTCGGTGGACGTATCCCTATCTGTACCTCGGGCGGCCTGCAATCGCGAGGGCATCCGGCCTACGTCACACCGTTTTACTCATTCGTTGAGGTGATGGATCAGTTGAGGGGGCGGGCTGGCCAGCGGCAAGTTTCGAACGCGCAGATCGCGGTGACGAGTGCGGAGCTCGGAAATTACAACGCCGCACTTGTCCACGTATTGGAGGCAGTACGATGACTTTATCACTGATCAAGATGGACCGACCCCGGTCTTATCCACCGCGGCAGACAGAGTTTACGCGGCATTTCTGGGGCGTTCTCAACGAGGGGCGATTTGAAACAACCCGTTGCGATGATTGCGGCCGGCCGAGCTTTCCGCCGAAGCCGTTCTGTCCGCATTGCTGGTCGCGAAATGTGGCTTGGATTGAACTTTCGGGCAGGGGCAAACTTTACGCGCAGACAGTGGTCCACGCAGCTCCGTCCGTTTTCCGGGACGAGGCACCCTATCGTGTCGGCATCGTGGATCTGGAAGAAGGCGTCCGGATCGCGACCCGGATTGTTAGTGAGGAAACCCCAGAGCTCGACCATCCAGTCGAGATTGTGGTTCTCAACTATACCGATGGCCCCCTGTTCGCGGCGCGTCCCGTTGGGGACCGCCGCAAGCCATAGCTCACTCTAGATGGCGTGAGCGAAAGGCGAGCGGAGCGGAAACCGCCAATGGACCTGTGGTCCCTGCCCACTGGTACCTAGACCGCCGCGATCAACAACTCGGCGACCTCCTTCGGCATATCGACCATGGCATCATGACCGCAGGGAAGAGATGTGACCATCCAACTCTTGTCCTTTCGCAGACGCTCGGCAAGAGGCCCGAAGGGCGAGGGAGAGTAGCCAGCCGCCTCGATATAGGTGTGCTTCGCAATCTTTGCTGCAGTTCCACTCAATACGAGCTTTTGCTCGAAGCACGCGAGCGGATGCGGCACACATAAACTATCAACCCAGGCCTGATCGGCAGCGTTGACTTTAAACACAGCGGCGGGGATCGGCGTCATAAGCCGACCATAGGGATCGTGGCTCGCCCGGTCGATCAACATGGAGCGACGATCGGGAATGGTCGTATCCAGCAAAGATTGACCATTTTCGGGCAGGAAAGCATCGAGATAAACCAGCGAGCGGACACGATCGGAAACGCGATCGGCGGCCCCGGTGATGACCATGCCTCCGTAAGAGTGGCCGCACAGCACGACTTCGGAAAGCTCTTCCCAGCGGAACAGGTTCACGATATCCAGAATATGCGTTTCAAGATTCACCAGGCGGGTCATCAAATGGCTCCGTTCGGCCAGACCAGACAGGCTCGGCGTGTGAACCTCATGTCCCTGTGAACGCAGATGCTTTGCCACGCGCTTCCAGCACCAGCCGCCGTGCCAAGCCCCGTGAACTAGAACGAAAGTCGTCACGAATCCCCTCCTGTTTGCGCTTTTTAACTGGGCTCTGCGTCATGACACAAACCCATTACAATGTTACAATGGTTAGACCATATAGGGTTTTGTGCCGTACGCAATCCGGGAATTCCGTCGAGTTTCGCGGACAGATTCGTTGGGACAGGTCTGAGCGCGCGAAAGGAGACGTCCCAACGGATGCGCGAAGCAGGGAATGCGCACGGTGCCAGTGCGAGCATTGCAGTTCGGTTCCCGCCCTATCAATTCTAGCTGTGCTGTGCTTCATCTGAATGGCGCCTGATCGCCGGCCGATTAGAGAATGCAAAGGAACTGAGCGTGCGACCAACCAACGAGTCAGAGCGGCCATCTCATCGGCGCTTTGGACCAATCAAAACGCGTCGAATTTTCGAAGAGATATGCGACGAAATTCGGAGCAAGCTTGCTTCGGGCGAACTCAAGCCGGGCGACCGGCTTCCTTCGGAACGCGAGCTCTCCGAGATGTTTCAGGTCAGCCGCACGGGCGTTCGGGAAGCTTTTCGTAGTCTGGAAATTGCAGGCCTTGTAGATCTTCGGAAAGGCAGCAAAGGCGGAGCGTACATTCGGAAAAATAGTTCGGGCGCCGTGACGCAGTCCATTCGCGACATGGTGGATTTTGGCCACGCATCCCTTACAATGCTCTTGGATGCCAGACTAATTGTTATGGAAGCCGTAATCCAGGTGGCTTGCGAACGAGGCACCGAGGCAGATTTCGACAGGCTGCAAGCCAATATCGACGTGACTCAAGAGCTGACACTCGCGGGCCGTTTCCTTGAGCGGACCTATAAGGCCGTCGAATTCAACACGATACTCGCGGAAGCGACGCAGAACCAAGTCTTGGCGGCTCTCGTCGAGCCGATTTCGGAGGTGCTTCGCAGCTTCATTGTGATTGCCGGACCCCAACCCCATGATCCTGTCCTTGCTGCGCGCCGCGAGTTGCTTTCATACTTGAGGGCTCGTCAACCAAGGAAGGCAGCTCAGTCGATGCGCACCTACCTGGAAGGACTACACGCGCACCTTCTGCGTTCCGCAAAGAAGGATGCTTTGCTGTCCAAGAAAGAGGCCCGCAAGCTCGTCGTGTCGCCGCATAGAAAAGATAACGCCAAAGAGGTGCCGACAGCCCGGGCACCCGCCGGTCGCGAAAAGCTTCAGCGGCGTGGTAAGGGTTGATCGATGTAGCTGATTACAGGAAATCAATACGGAATTTATCAACGAGCTTTCCGAGATTTATCGGGGTCGCTGCCGCCTGTTCAAAGAAAGACCAGACTGGGACGTCCAAGCTTGGGACGCGCCGATTCGGCGGGCGCGTCCCCCGGCCACCACGCAACGCATAAGCGGAGATATGATGGTGTTCGATATTGTCGGACACTCTGCGGACGAACGCAACTATCGCCGCTCGCAATTCTCTTCGACGCGGAGGCAGGCTTGTACTGATGGGCAGCATGAACGCGCTGCTTCCTATCTCACAATCAAGTCATGTCAAACAATGATCATAGGTCACTTGATGCATTCGCGCGACACATACGTAAATCGCCATTTGCTTCGGTTGAGCCAAAGCGGCGACCGTCGGAACACGCCGTTCGCGCCATCTTCGTTCGTCCAAAAAATGTGTCCAATCGTCTGCGCCGTACGGCGCCCGCCCGGGTCTTTCCCAGGCAAGATTGGCCGACGGATTGAACCTGGGAAACGTCGCGCTTGGCGGACTTATCCATCGACTGATGAAAAACCAACTGATCGACCGCAAACCCGACGAGCTTGACAAGAGGGTCGATCTTATCTTCCTCAGTCGACCCGCTCGAACACACGACGAAAAACATCGCCCTCGCGAAAAAGCTCGTTGCGAGCGCGCGAAAATGCCGAATGATCCGGGATAGCATCCTCGATACCGAGCTTGCAGAACCAGCGATAGGCAAGGTTCACCTGCACCTCACGACAGATCAATCGCTCCGAACGGATCGCAAAGACATATATCCGCCTCGCGCGAATGGAGACATCCCACCTCGGCTTTAAGTCATGTTGTGTTTTCGTAATTCCAAGCGAGCGATTTGATTCCGGTGAACTTCGTCCGGTCCATCCGCCAGACGAAGCAGGCGCGCCGTGGCGTAGGCTGCAGCAAGACCAAAATCGTTGCTGGTTCCGCCGCCGCCGTGGGCCTGGATCGCCCAGTCGATCACCTGGCACGCCATGTTTGGTACGGCCACCTTGATCATCGCGATCTCCGCCCTAGCAGCCCTGTTCCCTACCGTATCCATCATGTGCGCTGCGTTGAGGGTGAGCAGACGAGATTGCTCGATCATGATACGCGATTCCGCGATACGCTCCTGCGTTACGGTCTGTTCGGAAATCGGCTTGCCAAAGGCGACGCGACCTTTGGTCCGGACGCACATCTTTT
>WNGK01003087.1_pt1 | contig 18080 bp, 16 predicted proteins | sample 5400601 | NCBI WGS metagenome assembly WNGK01 (sample SAMN13153376, study PRJNA577476) | soil metagenome | isolation source: 60 cm soil or saprolite under Garry oak tree replicate 1 | place: USA:California | collected 2016-06-15
GCGTGTTCGCGATCGAGCAGTACGGCGGCACGGCAGGCCTGATCGAAGGCAACGCGATGCAGGTGGTCAACCAGATCGAGGGCATCGTCATCGTCTTCGTCTACGACGCCGTCGTGTCGCTGATCATCCTCAAGATCGTCGACATCTTCATCGGACTGCGCGTCAGCGATGAGGTGGAGCGCGAGGGTCTCGATCTCGCGTTGCACGGCGAGACCGTTCACTGACGAGATACGGTTAGGGCGGAGACCCGGCACCGCCCTTGCCGTCGGGGGGTCCCAGCGCAAGCTGGGGCCCCTCACTTTTTTGGCTCTCCAGCGCCCGGGATGACCCGACCGATGGTTAATCGCGCCTTAACCTCGCCGCACCTATGGTAGGACATCCCTGGTGCGGCGGGTGCTGGCGCCGCTTTGTCGATGTTCATGACCGCCGCCGAACGCGTTTCTCCCCCCTCGCCCGTACGGGCCGACGTTGGCCGCTCGCCCTTCGTGCGGCTGCGCGAACTTTTGAGCGACATCGAGCCCGGCAAGCCCCCGATCAGCTTGGCGGTGGGCGAACCGCAGCATGGCGTGCCGGCATTCGTCGCGCGCGTGATCGCCGCCCACATCGACGAGTTCGGCCGCTATCCGATGAACAAAGGCCTCGACGACTTTTGCCAGGCGGCCGCCGGCTGGCTCGGACGGCGCTTCGCGCTGCCGCGTCCGATCGATCCGGCGAGTGAAATCCTGGTGCTCAACGGCTCGCGCGAGGGGCTGTTTCTCGCCGCCATCGCCGCGGCACGCTGGGTCGGCGGCCGTCGCGGCCGCCCGGCGATGCTCATTCCCAATCCCTTCTACGCCGCCTATGCCGCGGGCGCGGTGGCGGCCAATTGCGAGCCGGTCTATCTGCCGGCCACCGCGGCCACCGGCTTTCTTCCCGATCTCGACGCGCTCTCCGAAGAGCTGCTCGCGCGCACCGTCGCTTTCTTCATCGCCTCGCCTGCCAACCCGCAGGGCGCGGTTGCCGACCTCGCTTATCTCACACGCGTGGTCGCTCTCGCGCGGCGGTTCGGTTTCCTGGTGTTCAGCGACGAATGCTATTCCGAAATCTACACCCGGCGCGCGCCGGCGGGCATGCTCGAAGCGGCGGGTCCCGATTTTGCGAACGTGATCGAATTCCAGTCGCTGTCCAAGCGCTCGAACCTGCCGGGGCTGCGCATCGGCTTTGCCGCCGGCGACCAACAATTCCTTGCGCGCTTCTTGGAACTGCGCAACGTCTCGGCGCCGCAAGTGCCGATGCCGGCGCAGCGCGTGGCCATCGCCGCCTATGGCGACGAGGCGCATGTGGAAGAAAATCGGCGGCTTTACGCGCAAAAATTCGATCTCGCCGACCAGATCATCGGCGACCGTTACGGTTACCGCCGGCCGGCCGGCGGATTCTTTCTGTGGCTCGACGTCTCGGCGCAGGGCGGCGACGAAGCGGTGGCGCTGCGGCTGTGGCGCGAGGCGGGGCTGCGCGTCGTGCCGGGCCGCTATCTCGCGCGCGACCAAGCCGACGGCTCCAATCCCGGGCTCGGCTACATTCGCGTCGCCATGGTGCAGGACCAGGACACGACGGCACAGGCGCTCCACCGCCTCGTCGCGGTGTTGGGCTGAGGGACATCATGGCAGCCATCGACCGCGGCCTCGACAGTCTGAGCTTTCTCTCCGACGCCGTGCGCGATGCTTTGCGGCGGCGTCTGCGCGAGCTTAGCGGGCTTGCTCTGATCGTACTCGCGACGCTCGTTGCGCTCGCGCTCTCGACCTGGTCGGTGCAGGACCCTTCGCTCAGCCATGCCACGAATGCGCCGGTGCGCAACATTCTCGGCGTGCCCGGCGCCATTGTCGCCGACCTGTTGACGCAGCTTTTCGGCGTGGCCGCGCTCGCGTTCATCCTGCCGATCGCGATTTGGGGCTGGCGGCTCATCACCCACCGCCCGATGCAGCGCGAGCGCGTGCGCCTGCTGTTCTGGGTACTCGGCGTGCTGCTGACCGCCGGCTGCGCTGCCGCGCTGCCGCGCAGCACCGCCTGGCCGCTGCCGGTCGGGCTCGGCGGCGTGATCGGAGACTGGATGCTGCGGCTGCCGGCGCTCGTCGCCGGCGGGACGCTCGCGGGGCCGGTACGCGTCGCGATCGCGCTCGCGGCCGGCGCGGGGATGCTGCTGTGCTTCGCGGTCGCCACGGGCTTTGGATGGCGCGCCGATGGCGGCGACGCGGAGGGTCCTCTCGAAGAGGACGACGCGCGCGGATCGATCTCGCTCGGCTTTATCACCCACGGCTTTCTCAGCCTCAAGGCGCGGCTCGCGCGGGCGCTGACGCGCCGCCCCTCGGCGCGCGCGCCGGCGCATCGCGAGGCACCGCCACATGGCCGGATCGAGCCGCGTTTCGATGGGAGCGCACGTGCCACGCTGCAGCCATCGATCGCTCCGGAGGCGGACGACGAGGACGCCGCAAGCCCCCACGCGCCGCGCAAGCCACGCGCAACGCCGCGCCCGCCACGAAGGTCGAGCGGCGGCTATGTGCTACCCTCGCTCGAATTCCTCGCCGCGCCGAAAGCGATCGGGCGCGCCGTGCTGAGCACCGACGCGCTGCAGACGAATGCCACCGCGCTCGAAGGCGTGCTCGCCGACTTCGGCGTGCGCGGCGAGATCATCAATGCCCGACCGGGCCCGGTCGTCACGCTTTACGAGCTCGAGCCAGCGCCGGGCATCAAATCCTCGCGCGTGATCGGGCTCGCCGACGACATTGCCCGTTCCATGAGCGCGCTCTCGGCGCGCGTCGCAGTGGTCGCAGGACGCAACGTCATCGGCATCGAGCTGCCGAACCCCACACGCGAGAAGGTCTATCTGCGCGAGCAGCTCGCCAGCCGCGACTATATCGACAGCAGCGCGAAATTGCCGCTCTGCCTCGGCAAGACCATCGGCGGCGAGCCCGTGATCGTCGATCTCGCGCGCATGCCGCACCTGTTGATCGCCGGCACCACCGGCTCCGGCAAATCGGTCGCCATCAACACCATGATCTTGAGTCTGCTCTACCGGCTGCGGCCGGAGCAGTGCCGGCTGATCATGGTCGACCCGAAAATGCTCGAGCTCTCGGTCTACGACGGCATCCCGCACTTGCTCACCCCCGTGGTCACCGATCCGAAGAAGGCGGTGGTCGCGCTCAAATGGGCGGTGCGCGAGATGGAAGAGCGCTACAAGAAGATGTCGAAGCTCGGCGTGCGCAACATCGACGGCTACAATGCGCGCGTGTCCGAGGCGAAGGCGAAGGGCGAGAAGCTCACCCGCACCGTCCACACCGGTTACGACAAGCAGAGCGGCGAGGCGATCTACGAGAACGAGGAGCTCGATCTCGAGCCGTTGCCCTTCGTCGTCGTCATCGTGGACGAGATGGCGGACCTGATGATGGTTGCCGGCAAGGACATCGAGGGCGCGGTACAGCGCCTCGCCCAGATGGCGCGCGCGGCCGGCCTGCACGTGATCCTGGCCACGCAGCGGCCGTCGGTCGACGTCATCACGGGCACGATCAAGGCCAATTTTCCGACCCGCATCTCGTTCCAGGTCACCTCCAAGATCGACAGCCGCACCATTTTGGGCGAGCAGGGTGCCGAGCAGCTGCTCGGACAGGGCGACATGCTCTACATGGCCGGCGGCGGACGCATCAGCCGCGTGCATGGACCGTTTTGCTCGGACGAGGAGGTCGAGAAGGTCGTCCGCCATCTCAAATCGCAAGGCACGCCGCAATACCTCGAGGCCGTCACCGCGGCGGACGACGAGGACGAGGACGGCGAAGCGGTCTTCGACGCCACCGGCATGGGCCAGCCCGAGGGCGGCGACCTCTACCAGCAGGCGGTGCAGGTCGTCATGCGCGACCGCAAAGCCTCGACCAGCTACATCCAGCGCCGGTTGCAGATCGGCTACAACCGGGCGGCCTCGCTCATGGAGCGCATGGAGAAGGAAGGCGTCGTGGGCCAGGCCAACCACGCCGGCAAGCGCGAGATCCTCGTCGGCGAAGAGGACGCCGAGCGTTATTGAGAATCCCGTGATCGGCTGTTAAGGGCTTTTTGCCAAAATTCGTCGTCTTCTCGCCACACGGGGCGGCTACCGACCGGAGGGGACGCTGGAGAGGGGACCATGGCTGGCATGGGCCGGGGACTGTTGGTTGCGGCGTTGGGCATGGTCGCGCTGACTTCGGCGGCAAGCGCCGAGACCATTCCGCTACCGACGCCCGCACCGCTTCCGAAGGAACGGGCTCCCGCTTCGACCAGACCCACGGCCGCGCAAGGCGGCGGCTCCGGGCTGGCGGCTGGCGTCAAATCGCTATTCCATCTGGACCGGGAGCCCGAGGCGCCCCCGACATCGCCGTCGACCACCGCCGGTTTCAACTCCGCGCAGCGCGCGCAGGTCGACAAGGTCAGCGCCTATCTATCGAGCATCCAGCAATTGGTCGGCGATTTTGTCCAGGTCGGTCCCGACGGCAGCCGCGTCAGGGGCGAGTTCTACATCCAGAAGCCCGGCAGGGTTCGCTTCGACTACGAGCCGCCGAGCCGAATCGAGATCATCGCCGATGGCCAGTCGGTGGTGGTGCGCGACCGCAAGCTCGCCACGCAGGATCTTTATCCGCTCTCGCAGACGCCGCTGCGCTTTCTTCTCTCCGAGCGTATCGACCTCCTGAAGGAGACGAACATCGTAGGCGTGCGTGCCGACGATACTTTCGTGAGCATCACCATCGAAGAGACGCAACCGCTCGTCGGCACCAGCCGGCTGATGATGATGGTCGGCGCCAAGGATTTCAAGTTGAAGCAGTGGACCATCACCGACCCGCAGGGCTACGACACCACGGTGGCGGTGTCCAATCTCGACAACAGCAAGCGGCCCGATCCCAGCCTGTTCAAGATCGACTATACGCGCTACGTCCAATAAGCCACAAATCGGATATCCGTAGCCGGTGACCCGCGTCGGTTGACTTCCGACGATTGACCACTGATATCAACGACCGTCGGCACCGACCCGATCCGCCGTCATTGTTCGGGGCTTCGAGGACGACGCAACTCCTGACGCAACTCCTAATGCGGCTGACGATTACGACCTGGAACATCAATTCGGTGCGGCTGCGCATCGACGGCGTCGCGAAGTTCGTGAAGACGTTTCGGCCCGACGTGCTCTGTCTGCAGGAAACCAAGTGTCCCGACGACAGGTTTCCGCTCAAGCGTTTCAAGCGTCTCGGCTATGAGCACGTGGCGCTCAATGGACAGAAGGGCTATCACGGCGTCGTCGTGCTCTCGCGCCTGCCGTTCGAAACCTTCAACATCCAGTCGTTTTGCGGCAAGGCCGACTGCCGGCACGTCTCGGCCGTGCTCGGCGAGCGCGCGGGCCTGCGCGATCCGATCACGCTGCATAATCTCTACGTGCCGGCTGGCGGCGACGTTCCCGATCCGGCGATCAATCCCAAATTCGCGCACAAGCTCGCCTTTCTCGACGAGATGCGAGCGTCCGCCGCGTTGCGCTGTCAGAACTCGAACCGCATGATCCTCCTCGGCGATCTCAACGTCGCGCCGCTCGAGCACGACGTCTGGAGCCACAAGCAGATGTTGCGGGTGGTGTCGCACACGCCGATCGAATGCGAGAAGCTCGTGGCCGCGCAGAAGGACGGCGGCTGGGTCGATGCCATGCGCCTGCTGGTCCCGGAACCGGCCAAGCTCTACACCTGGTGGAGCTATCGCTCGCCCGATTGGAAAACGGCGGACAAAGGCCGCCGGCTCGATCACATCTGGGTCGCGCCCGCGCTCGCCGACTGCGTCATCGACATGCGGGTGCTCAAGCAGTGGCGCGGCGCCGCGCGGCCGTCCGATCACGTCCCGGTGACGGCGACGCTCGAGCTATAGAGGATTTTCGGCTTTGCCTCGATCTGAGATCCGTCATTGCCGGGCATAGCGCGTTGTAGACGCGCGTAAACGCGCTTATGTCCCGGCAATCCATCTTCTTCGCAAAACCGTTCTTACGAAGGAAGATGGACCCGCGGGTCAAGCCCGCGGGTGACACGTGTGCGTACGCGTTGAATCAAACGAGCCGGAAAATGCCGTAGACCGGCGCAATCACTTGGGTTCGTGCGCGTCGAGGAAGGCGCGCACATTGACGATTTCGCGCGTCGCCTGATCGAGCCGGCCCGCCAGGATCTCGCGCAGCTTGCGCGCCGCATCCGGAAAGCTGTCCAACATCCTGATGAAAAGCGGTCGCGGAATGCTCAGCACGGTCGCGGGCTCGAGCGCCTTGGCGGTCGCCGGACGCCTGGTCTCGGCGAACAGCGCGACCTCTCCCAGAAGCGTGCACGGACCGACCGTGAGGTCCTTGCCGTCTTCCGACGATGACAGGTGGAATCGACCCGCCTGGACCACGAAACCGCCCTCCGCCTCGTCGCCGGCGTTGAACAGCACCTCCCCGCCATCGACGTGGCGGGTCTCCGCGCCGATCGCCAAAATGCGCAAGGCCGGCCGCCCCAAGAGACCGAGCGTCGGCACGCGTTCGAGGAAGGCGATGTCGTCGTCGATGGCCATGGGGGGCGGCGTTACGGCACCAATTTGTAACCGCCCGCTTCGGTGACCAGGATGGCAGGGCTGGCCGCGTCCTTCTCGACCTTCTGCCGCAGCCGATAGATGTGCGTCTCGAGGGTGTGGGTGGTGACGCCGGAATTATAGCCCCAGACCTCCTGCAACAGCGTCTCGCGCGAGACCGGACGTTGGCCGGCGCGATAGAGATATCGCAGGATCGCGGTCTCCTTCTCCGTGAGCCGCACCTTGTTGCCCTTGGGATTGAGCAGGATCTTCGAGCTCGGCCGGAACGTGTAGGGGCCGATGGTGAACACGGCGTCCTCGCTCGCCTCGTGCTGGCGCAGCTGCGCGCGGATGCGCGCGAGCAGCACGGCGAAGCGAAACGGCTTGGTCACGTAGTCGTTGGCGCCGGACTCAAGCCCGAGAATGGTGTCGGAATCGGTATTGTGTCCGGTCAACATGATGATGGGCGCCTTGAAGCCATTCTTGCGCAGGATGCGCACGGCTTCCCGCCCGTCGACGTCGGGAAGCCCGACATCCATGATCACAAGATCGATCTGCCCGGCCTTGGCGGTCTGCACCCCCTTGGTCCCATTGTCGACCGCGATCGACTCGAACTCCTCGTGCAGCGCGAGCTGTTCGACCAGCGCCTCGCGCAGTTCGGAGTCGTCGTCCACGATCAGGATTTTGCGGGTATTCGTCATTCCTCGGCCCCAGGATCGGCATCACCCCGGAACGGCGCTCGCGCGAAATAGAGCATTCGGGGGTAAAAGAGCAAGCCGGTTTGCTACTTCCACGCTAGGTTCATGGGTTCGGACCCGAAGGCTTGTTCCATGCGCCGCCGCGCTTTTTCTCTGATCCGCGTGCGGGCGCGACCGGGCAGCCCGACCCGGGGCATCCTGCTCGCCGGGCCGCTCGCGCTCCCGGTCGTGCTCGGCCGAGGGGGTATCCGCGCCAACAAGTTCGAGGGCGATGGCGCGACCCCGCGCGGGCGATTTCGGCCTATCCGCCTGTGGTGGCGGGCCGATCGCCATCCGCACCCGCCGACCTTGCTGCCTGCACGCCGCATCACCCCGGACCTCGCCTGGTGCGAAGATACCACCGACCGCCGCTACAACCGCCCGTTTCGACGCGCACCCCGTGACGGCGGCGACCGCCTCTGGCGAGAGGATCACCTATACGATTTCATCGTCGAGATCGACCACAACACCCGCCCCCGGGTGGCGGGCCGGGGCAGCGCGGTCTTCGTGCATGTGGCGCGGCCCAATCGATCGCCGACGGCGGGATGCGTGGCGCTCGCGGCGAACCGCCTCCAACGTTTGCTGGCGGTGCTGGGACCAAGCACGCGAATCGCAATTCAATATTAGGCCTCAGTTTCGCCCCGCGCCGCCCGTTCGCCGAAGATCGCGGTGCCGAGGCGCACATGCGTGGCACCGAACTCGATGGCGAGCGGGAAATCCGCGCTCATGCCCATGGACAACAGCGAGAGGCCGTTGCGCCGCGCGATCTTGGCGGTCAGGGCGAAATGCGGCGCCGGAGGTTCATGCGCCGGGGGCAGGCACATGAGCCCCGCAATGACGAGGCCGTAGCGCTCGCGGCACGCTTTGAGGAACGCATCGGTCTCCTCCGGCAGCACGCCGGCCTTTTGCGGCTCGGCGCCGGTATTGACCTCGACGAACAGCGTGGGCGTGCGGCCCTGCCGGGCGATTTCCTTGGCCAGCGCCTCGGCGAGGCTCGGCCGATCGACGGAATGGATCGCGTCGAACAGCGCAACCGCCTCCTTCGCCTTGTTCGACTGCAGCGAGCCCACGAGGTGAAGCTCGATGCCGTCATGGCGTTGTTTGAGCGCCGGCCATTTCGCCTTCGCCTCCTGCACGCGATTCTCCCCGAACACGCGTTGGCCGGCGGCGATCACCGGCTCGATCGCATCCGCGCCGAACGTCTTGGAAATCGCGACCAGCATCACCGAGCCGGGATCGCGCCGGGCCTCGGCGCAAGCGCGCGCGATCTGATCGCGAACCATGGCCAGAGGCGTTTCGAGCACATGCGTTGCGCCGCTCATTGTCCAATCTTAGCACGATTGCGTTCTTGATCACGCGCTGCCGCGAGCCAGCTCATTGGGCATCGTGGAAGATGACCCCCAGCGTGTGGCGGCGGCCTGATCGCAGGCGGCTCACGCCATGGCGCATGTTGACGCGGTAAATGCCGCGCGTGCCTTGCACCGGTCGATGATGCACGGGGAAAATCACGCCCTCGCCCTGCGCGAGCGGCACGATTTCCGCCCGCGACTGCATGCGCGGCCGCTGCTCCGTGAGCACGAATTCGCCGCCGGTGAAATCTTCACCCGGCCGCGACAGCAGGAAGGCGACCTGCAACGGGAAGACGTGCTCGCCGTAGAGATCCTGGTGCAGGCAATTGTAGTCGCCGACACCGTACGCGAGCAGCAGCGGCGTCGGCTTTGTCTGGCCGGCCTTGTGACACCGCGCGAGATAGGTCGCGTGATCGCGCGGAAACCGCAGACCGATCGCCATGGCCTCGTTCCAGCGGTTGGCGATGTCGGCAAGCGGCGGATAAAGCGCGCCGCGCAGCGCCGCCACCAACTCCGGCAGCGGGTAGGCGAAGTATTTGTACTCGCCGCGCCCGAATCCATGGCGCGCCATCACCACGCGGCTGCGAAACAGCGTGTCCGACGCGTAGGTCTCGGCCAGGCCCGCGCATTGCTGCGATGTCAATAGCCGCCCGGTCGTCGCGCAACCATACGCATCCAGTTGCGCGGCGATGCTCGCCCAATCGAGCGCCGCAACTTGCGCGGCGAGCGCGCGCGCCGCCGATGCAGGCGCGTGCTCGCGCGCGGCGGGAAGGGCCCGGGTCATGCCGCCTTCTCCCGTGCCAGCAGGGCGCGCTTGCGGGCAACGCCCCAGCGATAGCCTGAGGTCGATCCATCCGTGCGCACCACGCGGTGGCAGGGAATGGCGACCGCGATGTCATTCGAGGCGCAAGCCTGCGCCACCGCGCGCACCGCCTTCGGCGCCCCGATCCGCTCGGCGATCTCGCGGTAGCTTGCGGTCGAGCCCGTAGGGATATCGCGAATCGCAGTCCACACCCGCTGCTGGAACGCGGTGCCGCGGATGTCGAGCGGCAGGTCGAGCCCCTGGGCCGGTGCCTCGATGAAGCCCACGACCTTGGCCACGAGTTGTTCGAACCTCTCGTCGCCGCCGACGAGGCGCGCGTTTGGAAAGCGGTCCTGCAGGCTGCGCACCAACGCGTCGGGATCGTCGTCGAATTCGATGGCGCACACACCTTTGTCCGTCGCCGCGACCAGGATCGCACCGAGCGAGCATTGGCCAACCGCAAAGCGGATGACGTGACCGCTGCCGCCGGCGCGGAATTGCGTCGGCGTCATGCCGAGCAGGTCGGAGGCGGCGGCGTAGAAGCGGCCGTTGGAGTTGAAGCCCGCGCCATAGATCGCCTCGGTGACGGTGTTGCTGGCGGCCAGTTCCTCGCGCACGCGCTTGCCGCGATGGCCGGCGGCATAGGCCTTCGGCGTCACCCCGGTCACCGCCTTGAACACGCGGTGGAAGTGGAAGCGGCTCATGCCTGCGGAGTGCGCCAGCGCATCGAGGCTCGGCGCCTCCTCGGCTTCTTCGATCATCCGGCACGCGCGCGCGACCGCTGCGGCGTGCGCCTCGGCGAGCGCGGGCTCGTTCGGCCGGCAGCGTTTGCACGGCCGAAATCCCGCCCGCTCGGCGTCGGCGCAGGTCTCGTGGAAGGTCACGTTCTCGCGCCGCGGCAGCCGAGCCGCGCATGACGGCCGGCAATAGATGCCGGTCGTGCGCACCGAATAGACGAAGGTGCCGTCGGCCGCGCGGTCGCGCCGCTTGAGCGCCTTCCAGCACGCGTCGTCGTCAAGCAGCGGCGATTTCCGCGACGTCTCGTTGGCTCGCAGCATCAAAGACATGATCTTGCTCCTGAGGTTCCGACGGATGGTTCCGTCTCCTACGGGGGCAATTTATGGATCGCAGGATCGCAAGCACTCCGCTCCTTGCTCTCAAATCAAAGATAGGCGCGCCACCCGAAATCCGCAGCGTCCTCTGCGATCCGCCACCGCGCACCTTGCACGGCGGAGGCCCGGAACCGTTGACCGCGTCGGCGCTTTCATGTCCAAGTGCCGCTCGAAAAACCGACCGGGACGCACGATTTATTAGCATGCAACGCGTATTTTTGCGTCTTAGTCTTGGCGCCCCAAGTCTTGGCGCCCCAAGACACGAGGAATTGCGGCAGCGGACCCGATGACGAGCGAACGCTACAACGCCCGCGAGGCCGAGGCCCGCTGGCAAAAGGTCTGGGACGAGCGAGGCATCTTCGCCACCCGCAACGACGACCCGCGCCAGAAATACTACGTGCTGGAGATGTTCCCCTATCCGTCGGGGCGCATCCATATGGGGCACGTGCGCAACTACACCATGGGCGACGTGGTCGCGCGCTTCAAACGCGCCATGGGTCTCAACGTGCTCCATCCCATGGGCTGGGACGCCTTCGGCATGCCGGCGGAGAACGCCGCCATGGAGCGCAAGGTCCATCCCAAGGCATGGACCTATGAGAACATTGCCGCGATGAAGGCGCAGCTCAAGTCGATGGGGCTCTCGCTCGACTGGGCGCGCGAGATCGCGACCTGCGATCCCGCCTACTACAAGCACCAGCAGAGGATGTTCCTCGACTTCCTGCGTGCGGATCTAGTGGAGCGCAAGCTCGGCAAGGTGAACTGGGATCCGGTCGACCGCACCGTGCTCGCCAACGAACAGGTGATCGACGGGCGCGGCTGGCGTTCGGGCGCGCTTGTCGAACAGCGCGAAATGCCGCAGTGGTACTTCGCCATCACCAAATTTTCCGAGGAATTGCTGCATGCGCTCGATCACCTCGACCGCTGGCCCGAGAAAGTGCGCCTCATGCAGCGCAATTGGATCGGCCGCTCGGAGGGGCTGCTCATCCGCTTTGCGCTCGATCCCGCAACGACGCCGAACGCGGAAGACGAGCTCGAGGTCTTCACCACCCGCCACGACACGTTGTTCGGCGCCAAGTTCATGGCGCTCTCGCCCGATCATCCGCTGGCGGCGGCCGCCGCGGCCAAGAACCCCGCGCTTGCCGCATTCATCGCCGAATGCAGACGCCACGGCACCGCGCAGGAGTTGATCGACACCGCCGAGAAAATGGGTTTCGACACCGGGATGAAGGCGCTCCATCCCTTCGATCCGAGCTGGAGGCTTCCGGTCTACGTCGCCAATTTCATCGTGATGGACTACGGCACCGGCGCGATCTTCGGCTGCCCGGCACACGATCAGCGCGACCTCGACTTCGTCAACAAGTACGGGCTTGGCAATATCCCGGTGGTGTGCCCGTCGGGGCAGGACGCGAGCACCTTCGTCATCACCGACACCGCCTATGACGGCGCCGGGCGCATGATCAATTCGCGCTTCCTCGATGGCATCACCGTCGAGGAGGCGAAGGAGGAGGTGGCGCGCCGGCTCGAGCACGAATCGCGTGGCAATCGTCCGGTCGGCACGCGCCAGGTCAATTTTCGCCTGCGCGACTGGGGCATTTCGCGCCAGCGCTACTGGGGCTGCCCGATCCCGGTCATTCACTGCGAGCGCTGCGGCATCGTGCCGGTGCCGGACGGCGACCTGCCGGTGACGCTGCCGGACGACGTCGACTTCGACCGTCCAGGTAATCCGCTCGAGCGCCATCCCACCTGGAAGAACGTCGCATGCCCGACATGCGGCGGACCGGCGCGGCGCGAGACCGATACCATGGACACCTTCGTCGACTCGTCCTGGTACTTCATCCGCTTCACCGATCCCTGGACGACGAAACCCACCAACCTTGCGGTCGCCGACCGGATGATGCCGGTCGATCAGTACATCGGCGGCATCGAGCATGCGATCCTGCACCTGCTCTACAGTCGCTTCTTCACCCGCGCGATGCGCGCGACCAAGCACATCGATCTCGACGAGCCGTTCGCGGGCCTGTTCACCCAGGGCATGGTCGTGCACGAGACCTATCAGGCGACGAACGGCGAATGGGTCATGCCCGCCGAGGTGAAGGTCGAAGGCACCGGCGAAGAGCGGCGCGCCACGCTGCTCGCAACCGGCGAACCGGTCGCGATCGGCCCAATCGAGAAGATGTCAAAGTCGAGGCGCAACACCGTCGACCCCGACGACATCATCGCCAGCTACGGCGCCGACACCGCGCGCTGGTTCATGCTCTCCGATTCGCCCCCGGAGCGCGACGTGATCTGGACCGAGGAGGGCGTGCAGGGCGCCTGGCGCTTCGTGCAGCGACTCTGGCGCCTCGTGCGCGAAGCCGCGCAGGCGGCGGCACCCGCCGACCTGCCGCGCCCGCCCCGCTTCAGCGAGCCAGCGCTCGTCTTGCGCAAGGCTGCCCACTGCGCGCTCGCGCGCGTCTCCGAGGACATCGAACGGCTACGTTTCAACGTCTGCGTCGCCCACATTTATGAGTTTGCCAACGCCTTCCAGGCCTCGCTCGCCAGCCTCGAGACTGAGCCAATGGCCGACTATCGGTGGGCGGTACGGGAAGCGGCCGACATCCTGGTGCGGCTGTTCCACCCCATGATGCCGCACCTGGCCGAGGAGTGCTGGGCCGCGCTCGGCCATAAAACGCTTGTCGCATCAGAGCCTTGGCCCCGCCTTGAAGCGGACCTTTTGGTCGAGAACACGATCACACTTCCGGTCCAAATCAATGGTAAGAAGCGCGGAGATGTCACAGTCGCCCGAAATGCTGCCAATGCCGAGATCGAGACTGCCGTTTTGGCCCTCGATGCGGTAAAACGGGCGCTTGATGGCAGGCCGCCGAAGAAAGTGATCGTGGTGCCGCAAAGGATCGTGAATGTGGTGGCATGACAAACGCACGGATCGGTCCGGGTTCTCCGCCCGTGGGGGCGCGGGGCACCGGGGAGCCGCGCCTGCGCCGACCGTCTTGGCGCATGGAAGAGTCTTGGCGCATGGACGAATCGTGGCGCACGGAAGAATAATGCGGGCCGCCGCCGCGTTGGCAATCGCCGCGCTCGCCGGCGGCTGCTTCCAGCCGCTCTATGGCGAGCAGTCCCCGACCGGCGGGCCGGTCTTGCGCGACCAGCTCAGCGCCGTCGATGTCGTCCAGATCACGGCGCCGAAGGGAACCGACGAGGCGCGGATCGCGGTCGAGATTCGCAACGCGCTGCTTTACGACTTCACCGGCGGCGGCTACGCGGCCCCACCCACCCATCGGCTGAAGATCGCGATGGCCTCCTCGCGGGCATCGATCATCGTCGATGTCAATACCTCGCGGCCGGATGTCGAGAACTTCGGCATCAATGCGACCTATACCTTGACCGAAATCGCAACCGGCAAAATCGTGGTGACCGGCACGACCTTTGCTCGCGTCTCTTATGACATCCCCGGCCAGGAGCAACGGTACGCGCGCGTGCGCGGATTGCGTGACGCAGAGCTGCGCGCGGCGAAAGTCGTCGCCGACAATATCAGGTCGCGGCTTGCGTCCTATTTCATTGCCGGCACGTGAGACACCTCTCATCGTCATCGTCCGCCAGCAACCACCGCAACCGATTTGGTCCGCGCTCTGCTCCATGGCGCCGCCGACGGATGCTCGATGCCCGCCGGCGCGGGCATGACGACTTTTCGGTGACGACCTTGTGGTGACGGAGATCTCATGGTCGCACTGAAAGGCTTCGACATCGACAAGTTCCTCGCGCGTCCGCATCGGCCGATCGTGCTCGTCTTCGGCCCCGACGCCGGCCTGGCGCGCGAGCGCGCAGAAGCGCTCGTGCGCATGTCGGTTGACGACCCGAAGGATCCCTTTCAACTCGCCCGGCTCGACGGCGACGATCTCGCCGGCGAACCCACCCGCCTCGTCGAGGAGGCCAACACCATTCCGCTGTTTGGGGGCCGCCGCGCGGTCTGGGTGAAAGCCGGTGCACGCAACTTTGCTCCCGCGGTCGAGGCGCTCGTTGCGGCGCCCGCGCCGGACTGCCGAGTCGTGATCGAGGCCGGCGATCTCAAACGCAACGCGCCGCTGCGGGTCATCTGCGAGCGCGCCAGGAATGCCGTCGCGCTTCCTTGCTACGTCGACTCGGAAAAGGATTTGGTTCGCCTCATCGATGACGAGATGCGCGATGCGGGTCTTGTCATCTCACCGCAGGCGCGCGCTGCCCTCGTTCCGTTGCTCGGCGGCGATCGGCTCGCGTCCCGCCACGAAATTCGCAAGCTCGCGCTGTTCGCGCGCGGAAAGGCGCGCGTGGAGCTCGAAGATGTCATGGCGGCGGTCGCCGACGCCTCGACGCTCGCGCTCGACGGCTTGATCGATGCCGCCTTCGCCGGGCGCACCGGCGAGCTCGAAGTCCAATTTGGCAAGGCGCGCACCGCCGGCACGGCGCCGGGCGCGATCGTCTCGGCTGCGCTGCGGCAGGTCGCGCAGTTGCACAAGGCGCGGCTTGCCGTCGAGGCGGGCGGCTCGGTCAGCGACGCGGCGCAAGGCATCCAGCCGTTCGTTCATTTCAGCCGCAAGGGAGTGATCGAAGCCGCGCTCAAGACGTGGACGTCGGCGCGCCTCGAACGCGCGATGGCGGAGCTCGCCGAGGCCGCGCTCGAAGCGCGCCGGCAGTCCGCGATGGCCGAGCTGATCGCGCAGCGCGCGCTGCTGACGCTCGCCGTCAACGCGCGGCGGAAGGAATGATGCGGCCAACCGGCTCACGCGATTGCCGCAAACGACAACTGTTCACGCGAAGCCGTTTGGCTGGATCAATTCTTTTCCAACCGCCGTAGCACCTCTTCGAGCTGATCGAGGTTGCGATAATGAATGTGCAGCACGCCGCCTTTGCTGCGGTGGTCGACCGTGACGGCGAGGCCAAGCGTGTTCGATACCCGCCGCTCGAGTGCAATCGTATCGGCGTTTTTCACCGCCCGCTTCTTTGCCGCCTTGCCCGATCCCGGCGCGCGATCCTTCGCCAGCGCCTCGACCTGACGAACGTTGAGTCCGCGATCGACGATCTCGCGCGCCATCTCTTCCGGATCGGCCGCGCCGATGAGCATGCGCGCAGCGCCGGCCGAGATCTTGCCGGCATGGATGTAAGCCTTGACCGGCTCCGGCAGCTTCAACAGGCGCAGCGTGTTGGTGACGTGACTGCGGCTCTTGCCGACGATCTTGGCGATGTCCTCGTGGCTGTGGTCGTACTCGCTCGCCAGCGCCTGATAGCCGCCGGCCTCTTCCAGCGGATTGAGATCGGTACGCTGCACGTTTTCGATGATGGCAAGCTCCAGCGCTTCGCTGTCGCTCGCTTCGAACAGCACGATGGGAATCTCGTGCAGGGCCGCGCGCTGCGCCGCTCGCCAGCGCCGCTCGCCGGCGATGATCTCGTAGGCGTCCTTGGCGCCGCGCACCGAACGCACCACCACCGGTTGGATGATGCCGCGTTCCCTGATCGACGCGGCCAGCTCATCAAGCTCGGCGTCGGAAAAGTTGCGGCGAGGATTGCGCGGATTGGGCCTGAGATATTCGATCGGGACGCGGCGTTGAGTGCGCGCACGTTCGGGCGTCGTCGTCGCTTCGGCGCTGACGTCGCCCATGAGCGCGGCAAGACCGCGTCCCAGTCGCGATCGGCCGTCATCTGCCATTGCCATGTCTCCCGACCTTCCTACGTCACGCTGCGCCGTGCTGCTGATCCGATTCGATCTGATCCGATTCGATCGCAGCGTCCGCGCGCGGTGCGTTCGCTATCAATTCCTTCTCGCGTTGAATGATCTCGGTCGCGAGCCGCAGATAGGCTTCGCTGCCGACGCATTTGAGATCGTAGACCAGCACCGGCTTGCCGTAGGATGGCGCCTCCGACACCCGCACATTGCGCGGGATGATGGTGTCGTAGACTTTCTGTTTGCTGTTCGCGCGCACGTCGGCGACGACTTGGTTGGAGAGATTGTTGCGCGCGTCGTGCATCGTGAGCACGATGCCGTGGATCATGAGTTCGGGATTGAGCGTGGATTTCACCGTCGCCACCGTCTGCAGCAGCTGCGACAATCCTTCGAGCGCAAAGAACTCGCACTGCAGCGGCACCAGAATCGCGTCGGCGGCAGCCAAGGCGTTGACCGTGAGCAGGTTGAGCGACGGCGGACAATCGATGAGGACATAACTGAAGTCGCTCACGCGCGGCGTTGCGGCGCGCAGCGGCGCGAGCGCGGTCCGCAATCGAAACGCACGGTCGCGCTCCTGGCTGACTTCGAGCTCGAGGCCAGAGAGATCGAGCGTCGACGGCGCGATGGACAGGCGTGGAACGGCCGTCGCCAGCACCGCATCGGATAAGGTGGCCTCGCCCATCAACACATCGTAGGTCGAGCGGCGACGACTGCGGCGGTCGATGCCGAGCCCGGTCGAGGCATTGCCCTGCGGATCGAGATCGATGATCAGCACGTGCTCGCCGATGGCGGCGAGCGCCGTGCCCAGATTGATAGCGGTCGTGGTCTTGCCGACGCCACCTTTCTGGTTGGCGATCGCGATCACGCGCGGCGGCGCAGGGTTGGGGATGCGGCTCGCGAGCGTGATGACCTGCGGCGACGCTTCGGCCGATGGCACCGGCACGTCCGCGTAGTCGGTCATGATACTGCGTCCAGCATCGGGAGTGGCCTCGGTCCGCGAATCGGGTGGAATCTTACGTTGTCCTGGTGCGCTCCACATCCCGGATTACGATAATGCGGCCGGCGGGATCGGTGCGGCTGGGCGCGAGCGTGGCGTTCATGGTCCAGGCCTTTGCCGTGCGCGACTCGCGCGCCTGCCTGAGTTCAAGCTCTGCATTTTGCCCCTTTGGGAACAAGCCCATCGCGCCGCTTTTCCCCAGAAGCGGAAAACACTGATCGAGCAAGGACTTGAGGGGGGCGACGGCGCGCGCGGTGACGACGTCAGCCTGGCCCTCGAAGCCCGCTGCGAAATCCTCGATTCGCGCGGCATGCACGCTTGCCGGCGCTTCGGTGAGGCGCTGAGCCTCGCGCAGGAATGCGGCCTTTTTTGTATTGCTTTCAACGAGATGGACATGAGCGCCGGGCCGACCCGCAAGCGCGCAGGCGATCGCCAGGCCGGGAAATCCGCCGCCCGTGCCGAGGTCGACCCAAACGCGCGCCTCGGGCGCAAGGTCGAGAAGCTGGAGGGAATCGGCGATATGCCGCGTCCACAGATGCGAAACAGTGGATGGCGCGATGAGACTGGTGGTCCGCTGCCAAGCCAGTAGAAGCGCAACGAACCGATCGAGGCGCTCCAAGGTTTCACGTGAAACATGCGTCAGCGCCAGCGCGCGCTCGCGGTCGGCAGGCTCAACAAGCCCGGGCCTATGGCCAGTCCGCGCGCGCCGCGGGGTCTTCTCTTCCCGATCGCGATAAGGCCGGCGGGCCCTCGGCATCAGCGTCCAGCGGCTGCCGCTTTTGCAACGCGTCCATTGCGCTTGAGATGCGCGACGAGAAGCGTGAGCG
>WNGK01004142.1_pt1 | contig 18075 bp, 24 predicted proteins | sample 5400601 | NCBI WGS metagenome assembly WNGK01 (sample SAMN13153376, study PRJNA577476) | soil metagenome | isolation source: 60 cm soil or saprolite under Garry oak tree replicate 1 | place: USA:California | collected 2016-06-15
GCCTTCGTAGGCTTGAACCTTTTGCAATCCGCTTTCACGGGGTTCTGCCCCGCGGCAATCGTGTTCAGGAAGCTGGGTCTGAAGCCAGGTTGCGCTTTCGCGTAGCAATTCGGCTCGAGATTTCCATCGGCGGCTTAAAAGACCTGCAGGGCTATTCTGAAAATAGCCAAGCAACCAAGAACGCTACTGACAGGGCCCTGATCCAGAGGGAGCGCGGGAGACTCGCGGCGAGTTTGCCCCGAAAGTCGCGTTCAGTCGATGCGGGCTTGTCTCCGAGCCGTTCAATGACGGCGCGAAACGTCGGCAATCGCGCTTCAAGCAATGGCCCGAAGCGGGAATCGAACTTCGCCAGAAGGCTCAGGCGGAACTCTCCGTATTTTGCGGCAGCGCCAGCACCACAGGCGGCCGTCATCCCCGCGCGGGAGCACGTTTAGGAGATTCTTGGTGTGCGCGCCTTCGTAATCGGCAACATCGGGGCGGTATTCACCGAACGGGAGCAGCGACATTTTATTTTGTGATGAAAAGGTTATATTTTGGGCCGCCATAAGCGTTAAGCGCCCCTTCCCGAAGACCGTCGGTAATATCTTTCGGGTTGTTCATTCCGGTGAGAGTAGTACCCTCCTCCAGGTGCATTTTCTTTAGGGCATCCTCCAGCTCGGCCCGTGGAATGTCCTTTAGCTGCCCGCGAATATCAGTCAGCGCAACCGGCTGATTGAGCCTGCCCTCAGTAACATTGAGATATGCCTTGCGTACTGCGTCCCTGATACCAGCATAGACACCAACCGGAGCTGCCATGCCCATGGCCGCATTAAAGTCCGGATTCTGCAGCATGGCATTCGGCGCATCCAGCCACGCGGGGGGCTGCAGGCCAGCGGCCTTGCCAGCGCCGAGGAGGCCACCAGATGCGAATCCGCCGAGGAGCTTGGCCAACAAGCCGCCCCGCGGGTCGTCCTCTGTCAGCCCATACTCGCCAGCCGATGCAGGCAATATTCCCGCCATTAGACAACCGGCCCATCAATGCGAATGCGGGATGGAGCCCGCGCCTTCGCGTCCAGCAGGATAATCTCGTCAATGGCGGTATCCCGCCGCGACTTCCAGATGGCGGCCTTGTCGGAATCTCCAATGTAAATGAACGCTTCCACCAGCGAGCCCGCCAGATAGGCGTCGGGGTAATTCGTCAGCAGCCAATTCGTCGTATTGCTGACCGAAAGCGCGGTCAGCGTGGCGAAATAATCCAGCGTGTAATTCGTGGCATCGTCCACCGCGCCGACCAGAATGTTGCTGCCGACAATGGTAAACGCGACCGGATCACCTGCCGCCCGATCGCCCCAGCGGCCATAAAAGTAGTTTGGCTCGGTATATTCAAGCACGACGGGGATGCTAGAATTGAATTGCAGCCGGCGCCATTCCATGAAATCGCTAGGAAGCGCGACGGAACCCGAACTCGTGGTCAGGTTCGTTGTGGTCTCCGCGCGCCTCACACCAAGCTTGCGGTTGGCAAACGCCTCGAACAGCGTAATGAAATCTGGGATAAGCGTCGTCAGGTCGTCGCGGGCGAGATAGCTCGCTATTGACGTTTTCAGATCGCTAAAGGTTGCTATGCTCATTCAATTCTTTTGCCAGCTGCTTATGCCACGCAGCTTTTTCTTGTTGTCCGAGGCTTAATTGCCAGTGGTGTTCGAGCTCGTGCCAGCGACGGAGCTGCATGCGCTCCTCGGCGGTTAGCTGAGCAACAGCCAAAGCACGATCGCAATTCCGGCAAGCACCACGAGCACCAGAGGCGCCCCCCAGTCGAAGGGTTCAACGCGGATCAGCTCGCCTTCGCTATTGTAGACATGCCGGTTGAGGAACTCGCCGCGCCTCCAGCTTTTGCCAGGTGCGTATTGAGCCATTTCTTCGCCTCCCGAATCGGCCCCGACCAGTCGCCGGGCGTTTTCTGCGTCGCGAGCGTTACGGAGTCATACCAAGCCGTTGTTGTTCCCCTCCCGAGCCAGCGCCAGCAGCGCGGCGTGGGAGTTAGGATCAGCGTCGGCTTGCCCATGGCGCCGGCTAGATGCGCCGTGCCCGTGCACGCCGTCACCACGACATCCATGGCCGCAACGCAGCGGGCGGTATCCATCCAGTCACGAATGCCAACCGTAAGATCGGCGATAAAGCCGTGCAGGCCAGCTCGAGCGATTTCCTCGCCCTCCCCGACTTGGAGCGAATACCAAGCCGTTCCGGGGATCGCTAGCATCGGGCAGACGGTATCCAGCGTCATTGAGTGCGCATGGAATACGTCGAGGTGCGTTGCCCGATCGACGTTGATCCGGCCCTTGGACCAGGACAGGCCGACCTTGATCTTTCCTCGAGGCGGGAGCTTGATCGGCTCGGCGCTGATATAGGGCTTCCCGCTCACGTCTTTGTATTCGATGCCCATGGCCCCCATGAGGGACATGGGAGTTGCATAGTAGTCCGCGTCGAAAGGGCCGACCTCGTCAATGACCTCGTGAGCGGTCATCGACCGGATCAGCGGCGCGAGGCTCTCGGGCATGGCCAGCGAGACCTTGCCGGCTTTCACCTGATTGGCGGTCTGCCAGCTTTTCGCCAAGTGTGGCCAGATGGCCGAACGCGCTCTTTCCGTTAGCGGACGTCAGAGACGAAAGGCCCCAATCCGCTTCCGAACGGTCTTTGTTTCCCGCAGAGACCGCGAACGGGCCAGGGTGTTCCGCGGAGACGGGGAACTCGGGGTTAGCGCAGGACTACGTGGTGGGGCCGAGAGGACTCGAACCGGCAACCAGACGGTTATCACGGACAGCGCGCTCCCGGTTCATCGTCCCGCTTGACCACGATCTAATTCCTTCGCACTCGGTTTGACCGCTCGGGCATTGTATGGGCCTGCTTGCGGCGTGGACGCAAGTCTCCAACAGCTTGCGCCAGCTTGCGAGTGCGTTGAACGACGCTAATGGCGATCCTGGTCACCGATGTCGCTGGGAACCCGACGAAGAGTATACACTCGCCGCGCCCAGCCGCACCCGAAACTCTGTCAACAGGCTAGCCTTCTAGTGCAGCCCGCGATCGCCTTTGCTGATGCGCTCTCGCTGCTCGTAAATGTTGGCCCGGAGTGCGTTTTTGTGGGGTTCGTCGGGGGCGGCTTCGATCACCTTGGTGAGAGCGAGGACCAACTCTTCGGCAATCCGCTTCAGGCGTGCGGTGCTTAGCCATGGGCTTTCTCCTCGAAAGCCCGGCGCTGCCACGTTGGCTTGGCTGTCCTACGGCGACGCGGCCAGAGAGATGATCGCAAGCTCGTCCCCGCAGCTTGGCTGGTTGGCACCGCAAGCCGCAGCCCCGCAGCCGGCCGCGCCCGCCGCGCCTCCTGCCGATCAGCAGCAGCTCAACGCGATATCGTTCGGTCTCGCCGCCGTGCGACAAAGCGTAGACCAGCTTGCCGCGCAGCTCGCCGCCGGGCAGGAGCAGATGACGCGCGAGATCACCATGTTGCGGACGACCCAGCAGGGGATCATTGACAAGATCTCAGTAACTCCGGCGCGGCCAGCCGTTGCCCCGACGCAACAAAAGCCCGTGCCGCTGACGCACGTGCAGCAGCCACCGGTACGCTGACGGCCCAGACCGCGACTTCAGCGGCAAGCTCGACGTGCTGCGGATCGAGTGCCCGAAATGCATCGCCGCCCTTGGCCATTTATGGGGCGTGGCGGGGTTACGCGCGCGTCATGCTCCTTCGGTCCAGATCGATCCAATGTCGATGACAAACGCCCCGTGAGGCCGGCACATATTGGGGGCCGTGCAACCGTTCAGGGAGCCAGCGTAAAAAGACGGGCGCGGATGGACGTTGTGACCTTGATCACAACGACAGAGCCACGGTCGATAACCGTCTTCCGGTGGCCCCTCAGAGGGACGGACAGTACCTAGGATCGGCTGAATCAACTCGGGAACCCTCGCCAGACATCTCCAAGTGAGTGGACCGCAAGCGGTCCTCGATACCTTGCGAATTGTCTAGGCCCGGCCTCCTGACTTGTCCGCCATTTTCCCGAAGCTGTCTGTGACCTCGTAGAGGGCGCCGGCTTATGCCGACCTCAAGCTCGACGGCTTCCGAGGGCTCGCGGACACGGTCGCAGGCGCGATTGATCTGAATCATTGCAAAATTCTGGATTGCGCTCTCCATTCGAATCAAATGGAGATGACCATGACCGAGCCGGATTCGAAAGATGTCCGCCGGGCGTTAGCTAAAGCACAAAAGAACGCACGGCGCGCCGCGCGCGAAGACAGCGGAAGATTGGGAATATTACGGTCGATTACAAAGGAAGTGGTCGGGTCTCGCTCAGAGTTGGCGCGTCATTGATAACAAGGCGGTTTGTGATCTCGATCTCGAAGGCGTCGTCGCCAAGCGTCTGCGCGATCCCTACTGGCCACGCGCGGCGTGGGTGGAAGATCCTCAACCGCGGTTAATCGCAGAAGGAAGGGGCGCGCCGAACTGTTCGAGGGGCGCGCTCCGGTTGACGATGTACACGACGTAGTGAGCAGCGCTTAGCGGTGTCATTGCTCTAACAGTCTTGCAGTCTCTGTTGGAGAAGGACCGCTTCAGAGACAGTTCGGGGCCTTTAGTCTCAGGCGGCCAAAAAACCGTTTCCCCGGAGCGTGGGGAGGACGAGCCATCTGGGGAATCCAGCTATGCCAAAACCTGCCGTCTGTCGTCAGGGCCCGATCAGCGCACCGCGACGCGGCGCGGGGGCGCGCCGTAGGTCTTCGGGATCTTGTCGGCAAAAGTCTGGACGAAGTCACACACTGCCTCTTCGCTGTGGGTCGCCACTACCAACGCCTCGTCCGTATAGGTGCGCGACGCAGCGTCGGCGACGACCTTGCGCATGATCATTCGGTAGCGCCGCATCAGGCGGATCCACCGCAATGCAACCGTTGCGAATTCGACCGCGCGCCGGGGGTAGAACACCAGCGGGCTTTCGAGTCGGAGCCCGTGGCGCCGCTGGGTGCGGATCTTCCGCCGGACAAAGCCGAATTGCAGCGGGTGCACGCCTTCGATCCAGGTCGCGCCGGAAAACACCGTGAGCGCATCGACGATCTTTTTTGGACTGAGACCGCTTGCGACGGCACGCCGCAAGATCGTCTCCACATGGGCATCGGTGTAATAGCGCGACCAGGCATCGCGGTAGACCTGCGTCCAGGTCTCCTTCGACATGATCGGATGCGCGGTGCAAACGTGCTCGAGGTCGTATTTGTTCATGTCGGGATCCATCTGGACCCGGCGCGCATGCAGATTCTTGTGATCCTCCGAGCCCGGGAGCGGGGTGAGGCAGAAGAACTCCAGGATGTCGATCGGCAGTTCCCGTTTGATGATCTCGATGTCGCGCGCGATCGATTCCGGCGTGTCGGTCGGGAAACCCAGAATATAGCCGGCCCAGGTCATCACCTGGGCGTCGCGCCAGGCGTGTAGCATCTCGCGGTATTCCCAAATCTTGTTCTGGCGTTTCTTGGTGCCCATCAGGGATTCGGGATTGATGTTCTCGAGCCCGATGAAGACCGCGTTGCAGCCGGCGCGCGCCGCCTTCTCGATGAAGCCGGGTACGCGATGGCACAGCGTGTCGACCTGAAGGATGAGGCGGATTTTCAGGCCTTGGTCGCGCAACATGATGAGACGGTCGAGGATCGGCTCCCAATTCCTGTTGCGGGCGAAGTTGTCGTCGGTGACGAAGAATCTGGTGACGCCCTGGGCCGCGTTGACGCGCACGATCGCCTCGACATCGTCGGGGGTGCGGTAGCGCGATTTTCGGCCCTGGACATTGATGATCGTGCAAAAGCTGCACTGGAATGGACAGCCGCGTCCGGCATCGAAGCTCGCATAGTGGCCGGCCACGCGGGTGACGATGCGCCGCGGCAGCACCGGCAGCGCGGCCGCTGCCATGTCGGGCAAGTCGCCGAGATAATTATAGATCGGCTTCGCCGCTCCGCCGTTGATGCACGCAGGAGTGCCGTCATGCGACCTTCTCCTTCGCCGGCGAACAGCGTGATGCCGAGGTCGAGCGCGGCCTGAAGGTCGGCCGGCAAATCGGGCAGCATAGCGATGCAGCCGCTGACATGGAACCCGCCGATGACCCACCGGCAGGTTAGCGGCGCGGAACCGACGGCCGAGGTCGAGCGCGCGCGGGAACTGGTTCGATTGCACGCCAACCAGCCCCACGAATCCAGACCCGGCGGCCGTGATCTCCCGGATCGTGGTCTTGACGTCGACAATCGTGTTGCATTCGTCGTAGGCGTCGATCTCGATGTCGACGTCGGGACCAAGCACGTGGTCCTGCGCACAGCCATCTAGGAGCCCATAGACGCTGGCCAGACTGTTGGACGGGATGGTCGAGCGCCACCATTGGATCACATAGCCTTCCGCGTCGTAATGCGAAGGCTTGATGAGCACTACCTTGAAAGTGCGTTTGCCCATATGCCCCCCATGGCCCATGCAAGTGGCCCCTAGAAGGCCACTACTGCCAGCATTATCAGTCCTACTCCTAAAACCAAAACCAGCAGCTCGCTCCGACGCAAGTCAAAGCCCAAAGTGTACCCGGGCAGAGGCAACATAGCCGACCCCCCACTCTAGAATTGGCCCAGCTCATCGAGGGTTTGGCGGTAACGCGGCAAAATTATGACCCGATCAGCGCTCCGCCCGCATCTCGCCCGATCCGCTGCACTGTCGCGGCGAGATGCCGAGCGAAGGCCGTCCCTCGATTCCACCGGAACAGTTGCTGAGCGCTCTGCTCGCGCCGCTCATTGCTTGTGCTGCGGCGAGGAATCCGCCCGGCCCGAGCCGGGCGGAGAGCTGGGATCCGGCTTCAAACCGGAATGATCGCCACGATGCGGAGCGTCCTCGGATCGATGATCACAATCTCCTCGCCAACGATGATGTACTTGTACCTGCGGTATTGCGGAATGATCGTCACGAGCTCGGCCGGGAGCGTGAACAGACGCACGTGACGCGGCACCACCGTGTTGACGGTGATCGAGAAGTCGGGGTTCCCCACGCACGCGCTCGACTGCGTGACGACGATGTCGTGAGCCTTGGTTTTCTGCGCTTGCGAGAGCTGGACCGATCCCGAGGTCGCGCCTGTCGTGGCCGCGCCGGTTTGTCCCTTCTGCTGGGTCTGGGTCTGCGCCCGACCCTCAGTACCCTTCTTCTCCGCGGCCCCCATGCTCTTACGGGTTTCGGTGCCCTCACTTCTCCGCGGCCCCCATGTTCTTGCCGCTGTCGACGCCCATCTCCTCTGCCGCGCCCTTCTTCTCGGTGCGCCCCTCCTTGCCTTGGGCCATGCCAGGCTGCTTGCCTTTCTGGGTCTGAGCTTGTGGTCTCGGCATCCGCCCTCTCGTGGGTGATCGCGCTGACCGACCCCCGGCACACGACTTGAGAGTTGGGGTTGGGATACAATTCCAACTCATGCGCTTTGATGGAGTCATCCATGGGTGTGACCTTTCCCAATGAAAGTCCTGCGTATCGCGCCGCTCGCAATAAGCTGCTACAGCGCGAGGTAGCGCTCAGGCGCGAAATGGAGGCCGTGGGCGCGGAGATCCGAGCACTTCCGCCAGGTGGGGCGGTTCCCGAGGACTACGAGTTCGATCACATTGATGCAATGAGGGCGCCAGCAAAGGTGCGGCTGTCCGAACTATTCCGGCCGGGCACCGATACGCTGATCATGTACCATTACATGTTCCCACGGCACCGCAGCGACAAGCGGGCGGGACCGAGCAGTGGGCCGACAGCGCACCTACCGCTGGAGGAAGGGCCGTGCCCATCCTGCACCGCCTTGCTCGACAACTGGGAGGGAGCGGTACCACACGTAGAAGGGCTGGGAGCGAACATCGCGGCCGTCGCCAAGGCACCAATCGAGCGGGTCGCGGCCTTCGCAGCGCATCGCGGCTGGCGCCATCTTAAGCTGCTTTCAGCCGCTAACAACAACTTCAAACGCGACTATCATGGCGAGGATGAGAACCGGCAGCAGGTGCCGATCCTCACCGTATTCCACAAGGGCCCCGACGGCGTGATTAGGCTGAGCTGGGCCTCCGAGCTGTTGTTCTTCCCGACCGAGCCGAGGCAGGATCCACGGCATGTCGGCACGGTCGAGCCGATGTGGACCCTCTTGGACCTCACTCCCGGAGGGCGACCGAACGCCAACGAACAGATCGAATACGAATGCTGTCCGCCGCCGGAGGGGCCGGGGAGTACTTAGCAAGTGTAAAGCAACTTCGAAACTGCACGCTCGTGCCTCAGAACAGTGACTTTGTCGACGGCTGCGCAGGCCGGCCCGGAGGTCACCGTTTTCGAATAGGCACGGCGCGTCGCCGATGGTCTTCACCACCGCACGGGGTTCTGCGGCAATGATCTCGTTGAGCACGCGAAATGCGCTCGCACGAGACCATCAGATTGACTTCTACGACCAGCCAAGCGCTCACAGGCGCCGCCGCCGCCGCGATCGTGGACTACTTGCCGCAGCATCAGCTCTTCGGAGGGGACGCGGGAGTCCGGGGAAGGCCGACGGCATTGGCCGGCTCAAGCGGCCCGCCGCGGTAATGGCGCTGGTGACCCCATGGATCGCCGGCCTCGGCCGGTGCGAGCTGGCACGATCGAGGGCGCGGAACTCGCGCGGCCCTTGCCTATGCCGCGCTGGCCGACGCGGCTCATTAAAGCCGCACCCGGATCGCGCCAAAACGGCTCGGAGAGTGCGAAGCGAACATCGCTTCGGGCCAGTCCGACGTCTTTGAGCAAGCGATCATCGAGTCCCGCGAGAAACTTGAGTTCGCGACGATGCCGGAGGGCTCTTGTCAGGAGCACGATGCGGACCGCCGACCACCGCCAAAGCGCGAATCGTGCACAGGAGCAAGGCGACCAAACATCGACTGCCGGAACAACCCGGCCAATGCATGCCGACCATTCTTGCCCGTGCCTGCGTCAGCCAGCACATCACTCGCCATCACGGTCAAGCCGAGTGCGTCGTCGAGTTCGCGATAGGCGAGCAGCCCAGCATCGGAGGTCACCACGGAGCCGCGAAACTGGAGCATCAGGCGGCGGTCAAAATCGAGCCGAAGAGCATCCGATTCCGATTCACCCGTCGGGTTCATCATCGCCGCCTCGCGCAATCCAAGATAAGCTGCTGATTGCTGTATCTGAATCGCGCAAGTCGCGCGCAAAATCAGTGCGTCATCGGGCGAATGCGGGCTGAGAAGTCTCGTGAAGATCCAAACGATCGTGATAGCTATCCTGCGCGTGGATGCGCCGTGTGCCCCGTTGCCGCCGGTGTGAAGTATTGAACATCTTCGAGGAGACGCCGAACTATAAGGCGCAGCACGGCGAACCCGAACGACGGATCTTGGAAATATAGTTGCTTTGCTTTGGCCTCGGTCAGTTCGTAGACTTCACAATCTGTTCGACAAACCACAGTTGCCATACGTTTTCGGTCGGGTGAAAAAATTCCAATCTCTCCGATCAACTCCCCTGCTCGACACGAGACGCCAAGCTCGCTAATTTCCAGTAACCCGTCCCTGATATAAAAGAGACGATCTGCGATTTCTCCTTTTCGGAAAAGCGTTGTTCCGGCGGTCAATTTTCGGAGCCGCATAAAGGGGATCAGTTTGTCCATCGAAATATCCGCGTCAGCCGCCAGCAGCTCCTGGCGGTAGTTCGGATGCGCCACCTCGATCAGCGCCAGCGCCCGTTCTCGGATCGACTTTCCGAACAGGTACGCGATGCCGTATTCAGTAACAACGTAGTGGGACTTGGTTCAAGGTCCGAGCAAATGCCGCGCGGCGAAGGTGCGTGTCGAACGCGCCTTCACATCATGATCGCCTTGCGTGACCAAGGTTGCAGTGCAGGGCGCATTCGTCCGTCGTTTCGAACCACGCTACCAGATGAACTGTCCCGGCTAGACGTCACTCAGCGGCGAGGAAGCGGGCGGCCGCTTCAGCAAACTCTCCTGCAAACTGAAAATGCGAGCCATGCCCGGAATCCGGGAAGAGAATGAGCCGGGCTTCGGGAAGCTTCTGCTGAAGCGTGAACGAATTCACGGTAGGGACCATGATGTCGTCATGACCATTCACCACGAGAGTCCTTTGTGGGATGTTCTTCAGAGAGGCGAACCGTTCGCCGGTCACCTGACCCCATTTCTTGAGCGCGGCCAGCTGGGCGGCGGCGACCTGGGGCGATGCGGGCGGTTCGCGATCCGCCTGTCGCGCGGCGATGCGAGCAAGCCACGCCTTCCCCGCGGCCTGGCTCGTGGCGGTCGGTGCGAAGAACAGCTCCAGCATCCGTTCGGCTGCCGTGCTGTTCGGTCGACCAATGATCCCCTGCACCTGCGGCGAGAATGCAGCCATGCCGTCGCCCCCCGACGGACCGGTACCTACCAGAATGAGTCGCCTGACAAGTTCTGGTGCATCCAGAGCAATCTGCTGGGCGACCATTCCGCCGATCGAGAACCCGAAGATGTCCACCTGCTTCGCGCCGAGAGCACGGATGAAGGTAATGACGTCGCGCGCCAACCCTTGCATCGACTCCGGTGTCTTGCCGCTCGAGCGCCCCACGCCCCTATAGTCCACGAGGACCACGGAACGGTCGCGAGCAAGCCTGTTGGTGTGGATTGGATCCCAGTTGTCCATCGTCCCTGTAAAGTGCTGAAGGCAGACTAGCGGCGGCGCACCCGCCTTCCCAAACCGGCGAAAGGCGAGACGGAGATCGCCGACATCTTGAAACTCGGTTGGGGCCGATTCGTGCAGATTGGTCTTCGACATGGTGGGATCTCTCTGAAATTTCAACAAGTTGTGTCCCGGATTCGTCACATGATGCCGCCGAGAAGAACGATTGCAGCGGCAGTCACGCATTGACATCAACGACCGTGCGGCCCTGGGCTTTCGCTGAAGATTCCGCTTCATGGGCGACCGGAGCATCTTCCGGCGCGAATTGCGTGGTCGTCACGGCGCGCAGCAGCGCGCGCAATTCCGACGTGGGTCCGCTGCCGAATGCAGATTCGAACTGAGCTTGCGCTTCCGTCCAACCCTTCAACGCCGCGTCGACGCACTTCTCACCCCGCCTAGTCACACGGATTTGCTTGCTGCGGCGGTCCGATGGAGCCGCCTCGACCCGGATCAGCCCGTCGCGCTCAAGCGGCAGGATGTTCCGCCCGAGCGTGGTGCGGTCCATGACCATTTCGGCGGCGAGCGCATTGATGGTCATCGGACCTCGCCGTCGCAGCTTCGCAAGGAGCGAAAACTGCGTCGTGCGCAATCCGCTCGGCGCCAAGAGTTGGTCGTAGAACTGGGTCACGTGCCGCGCCGCCTGGCGGACGGCGAGGCAAATGCATTCTTGCGCAGTCGATCGGATCTCGAGGGACATCGTCGAATCTTCCTCCTTGACAAATGTGCATATGCGCGTATATCGGCAATGTCAATAGGTGCATATACCCTCGTCTGCGATGAGTTGGGGGCGTGACCGCCGACGGACATCGGACCCCGGCGTGGGAGGATCGCATGCGAATTCTCGTAGTCGGCGCTGGCGCGATGGCGGCTATTTCGGCGCGAGGCTGCTCGAGGCCGGGCGCGACGTGACGTTCCTGGTGCGGCCGCGGCGTGCCGCGCAGCTTGCACGCGGACTTTTCGTCGTGAGCCGGTTCGGCAACGTCGATCTGGCCACCCCGCCTACGGCGACGGCGGACTCACTGCGGGAACCGTTCGATCTCATCCTACTGAGCTGCAAAGCATACGATCTCGACGGTGCGATGGATTCATTTGCGCCCACGGTCGGCCCGCGGACGGCGATCCTGCCGCTGCTCAACGGCATGCGTCATCTCGACCTGCTAGTCACGAGGTTCGGCGCCGAGCGCGTGCTCGGAGGTCAGTGCCTGATCTCGGCCGTGCTCGATGCCGACGGTCGGGTCCTCCACCTCAACGACACGCACCTGTTCGCGTTCGGCGAGCCGGACGGCTCGCGCTCGGCGCGGGTCGAGACGATTGCTACGCTCCTATCGGACGCGAAGTTCGACGCAAGTCCGAGCGACGCCATTCTCCAGGAAATGTGGGAGAAATGGGTGTTCATCGCGGCCGGAGCCGGGATCACCTGCCTGATGCGCGCCGCGGTCGGCGACATCGTCGGGGCGGGCGCCGCCGATCTCGCCGCGGCGCTGCTCGAGGAATGTGCGGCAATCGCCGCCCGGCAGGGCTTCGCGCCTCGTCAGGCGTCCATTGAGCGCAGCCGCGCGATGCTCACCGCCGCCGACTCGCCGGTCACCGCCTCGATGCTGCGCGACATCGAGAAAAGCGCGCCGATCGAGGCCGATCATATTCTGGGCGATCTGCTGGCGCGAGCCGGCGAACCGGCCGACGAGCGATCGCTGCTGCGGATCGCCTACGCTCATGTGAAGGCTTACGAGGCTCGGCGAGCCCGCGAGGCGGTGTCCGCCGCCAAAGCCGCGTGAGGGAGTTTACTTCGGATCGGGAAGCGGCCGAATTGCCTACTGGCCTTTTTGGTCGAGATCACGAACGGGAGGAGCAATCGTGAGCGTGCCTACGGCGGTCGTGATCGGGGTCGGCGCCGAGCGCGGTCTCGGTGCGGCGCTGTGCCGGCGCTTTGCTGTGGGGCGCTACCATGTGCTTGTCGCGGGCCGGACCCCGAGCAAGATCGAGCAGGCCGTCCGCACGATCGTGTCGACGGGCGGCAGCGCCGAACCGATCGGGACGGACGCGACCAGCGAGCAAGACATCGCGCGACTGTTCGATCACGCCATGGCGCCCGGGCCAGGTCGGGCACCCGCGGATCTCGTCGTCTACAATGCCGGGAACAATCGAAGAATCGATTTTCGGAAAACCTCGGCGGAAACTTTCGAGGATTTTTGGCGGGTCGGCTGCTTCGGCGGGTTCCTGGTGGGACGCGAAGCAGCGCGCCGACTTGTCCCGTTAGGACGAGGCACCGTGATCTTCACCGGTGCTTCGGCGAGCCTGCGCGGCAAGGCGGGCTACGCGCATTTCGCGGCAGCCAAGGCTGGGTTGCGCGCGATCGCCCAGAGCATGGCGCGCGAGTATGGGCCGCACGGCCTGCATGTCGCGCATGTGGTGATCGACGGCGGGATCGACGGCGAGCGCCTGCGCAAGGCCGTGCCGCGCGTCATTGAAGAGCGCGGCGAGGATGGCCTGCTCGGCATCGACGCGATCGCCGAAGCCTATTGGCAACTCCACCGTCAGTCGCGATCGGCGTGGACGCATGAGATCGATTTGCGGCCGTTCAAAGAGAGCTTCTGACCCACCGGCCGGCCGCAATTTGCAAAGGAGAGAACCATGAACGAGCAGAAGGATCCGATCGTCATCGCCGCGGCCGTGCGCACGCCGCTCGGCCGCTTCCAGGGCGAGCTGTCGCCGCTTCCCGCGCCGCGCCTCGGTGCGGCCGTCATCCGCGCCGCTTTGGAACGCGCCCAAATCGACGGCGCCGAGGTCGACGAAGTGCTGATGGGGTGCGTGTTGCCGGCCGGCCAGGGTCAAGCGCCCGCGCGTCAGGCCGCGCGCGGCGCGGGGCTCCCCGACGCGACCGGCGCCACCACGGTCAACAAGGTCTGCGGTTCCGGCATGAAGGCCGTGATGATCGGCCACGATCTGCTGGCCGCCGGCTCGGCCGAGCTCGTGGTGGCGGGCGGCATGGAGAGCATGTCGAACGCGCCTTACCTGCTGCGGCAGGCACGCGCCGGCTATCGCTTCGGGCACGGGGAGATCTTCGATCACGCGGCGCTGGACGGCCTCGAGGACGCCTACGAGAAGGGCCGCTCCATGGGCACGTTCGGCGAAGACACCGCCGAAGCCTATCAGTTCACCCGCGATGCCCAGGACGCTTATGCGATCGAGACGCTCAAGCGCGCGCGCCGTGCGATCGAGACCGGTGCGTTCGAGGCAGAGATCGTTCCGGTCGCGGTTCCGGCGAAGAACGGACCGGTCGAGATTTCACGCGACGAAAATCCACTGAAAGTTTCGCCTGAAAAGATCCCGACATTGAAGCCGGCGTTCCGCACCGACGGGACGGTTACGGCCGCGAGCTCCAGCGCCAACGCCGACGGCGCGGCGGCCGTCGTGTTGACCAAACGATCGACCGCGGACCGCCTCGGCCTACCCGTGCTCGCAAGGATCGTCGCCCATGCCGGCCACGCGCAGGAACCGCGGTGGTTCACGACCGCGCCGATCCCCGCCATCCGCAAGGTGCTGGAGAAGGCGAATTGGGGCGTGCGCGACGTCGACCTGTTCGAGATCAACGAGGCGTTCGCGGTGGTGCCGATGGCCGCCATTCGCGACCTCGGGCTCGATCGCGAGCGCGTGAACGTCAACGGCGGCGCCTGCGCGCTCGGGCATCCGATCGGCGCCACGGGTGCGAGGATCATCGTCACCTTGCTGCACGCGATGCAACGCAACGACGTCGAGCGCGGAATTGCGAGCCTATGCATTGGCGGCGGCGAAGCGACAGCGTTGGCGATTGAGCGTTCCGCCGCGTGATGCCATCAGCAATTATTTCGATACCCGGCTTCAGGAGAAGGAGAACGGGAAGTGAAGACGCACGGATCGGCCTCGTGGAAGGGCGGTCTCAAAGACGGCAAGGGCGCCATCTCCACGCAGAGCGGTGCGCTCACAGACTATCCGTATGGCTTCGCCAGCCGCTTCGAGGGCAAGCCCGGCACCATCCGGAGGAGCTGATCGGCGCGGCGCATGCCGGCTGTTTCACGATGGCGTTGTCGCTCATTCTCGGTGAGGCGCAATTGACGGCCGCTCAGATGGATACCAAGGCGGAAGTCACGCTGGAAAAGGGATCGGATGGTTTCGCCATCACGGCCGTTCACCTGACCTTACGAGCCAAGGTGCCGGGCGTGGATCAGGTCAAATTCGAGAAGCTTGCCGCCAAAGCCAACGCCGGCTGTCCCGTGTCGAAGCTTCTGAATGCCAAAATCACCCTGGATGCGGCGCTGGTGAACTGAGGCGGCCGGCGCTCGCGCCGCTCGGATCAACATCGCTCTGAAAGGACGGCCATGTCGGATCGACGTAATTTCTGGGTTCCCGTGATTTGCGGGGCACTGATTCTGACCATCGGAATTGGGGCCCGCCAGAGCTTCGGCATTTTTCAGAAGCCGATCGCCGCGGATCTCAATGTCGGCCGGGAATTATGGTCGTTCGGCACAGCGCTCGCCATGTTGCTGATGGGCGCGTTCTCGCCGTTCGTGGGCAACCTGGCCGACCGCTTCGGCACCGCGCGCACGGTTGCGGCCGGCGGCATCCTCTATGTCGCCGGCATGCTGATGATTGCACTGGCGAGCGAAGGCGTGATGCTCACCCTCGGCAACGTGCTCTCCGGAGTCGGCTTGGCGGCAGCGGGCTTCGGACCGATCTTCGGAGCGATCGCGCGACAGACGCCCCCCGCGCAACGATCCGTGGCGCTGGGCGTGGCGACGGCGGGTGGCTCGTTCGGGCAATTCGCGATCGTGCCGATCGCCTCGATTCTCCAGAACCGCTTCGACAACTGGCACATGACGATGTTCGTGCTCACCGCGCTTTCCGCATTGATGGTCGTTCTGTCGTTCGGATTGCGCGAGGATCGTCGTGCCAGCTCGGTTCCGCCAGGCATGGCCGGCACGCAAACGGCGAGGAATGCGCTCGAGGAGGCATTTCGCACCCAGGGTTTCTGGCTGCTCACGATCGGATTTTTCGTGTGCGGCTTCCATGTTGCGTTCATCGGCCTGCACCTTCCCTCCTACATTGCCGACAACTCCGTCGGCATGTCCTTCTTCGGGCGGCCGATCTCGGCACTGGAGCTCGGCGGATGGGCGATCGGCCTGGTTGGTCTCTTCAACATCGCCGGATCGCTGATTTGGGGATGGCTCGGCGACTACCATCTGCGCAAAGACATGCTGGCGCTGCTCTATGCCCTTCGCGCCTTGGCGTTCCTGCTGTTTCTTGCGCTGCCGCTGTCCTGGATGTCCGTGCTGCTGTTTGCGGCTGCGCTCGGGTTCCTGTGGCTGGGCACGGTTCCGCTGACGAGCGGTCTGGTCGGCTACCTATTCGGACCAGCCCACATGTCGATGCTGTGGGGGATCGTCTTCTTCAGCCATCAACTGGGGAGTTTCTTCGGCGGCTGGGGAGCCGGACGGCTGTATGACCTTCAGGGCAATTACAATTCGGTGTGGTGGATATCGGTCGTACTGGGGGTGTTCGCTGCGTTGATCCACTGGTGGATCCGCGAGCGTCCGGTCGAGCGGCTCGTGCTGGGAGTGGCACCGTCATGAATACAGGTAGCGCGAAGCCAGCCAATCCTTCAAATCGCCCAGTCGCGTCTGATATCAGCGACATCGCCCGGACGCCGAACCCGGACGCGCGGCGCAACCTGCTCGGCTACTTGCTCTGGGCCGGTGCTGGATTGTTTGTCGCGATATGCATCGCGATCTTGCTGATATGGGGAATGCACGGCCCTACGTATCTCTTCGATCTCATAGCCGCGTACTGCCTTTAGAGCAGAATGAACTTCAGAGGGCGGCGTGCGAAGCTCGTGGTCTTGGGTAACCGACTTGCCCAATCAAGGAGAAATCAATGGGTAACTCGAAGGAAAAATGCACTCATTACCGGCGGCACTGGCGGCGCACCTCGCCCGGTCCCATTCGGGCGCGATTTTACGGGCCTATACGGGCTCAGTGCGCGGGTCGGGACCACCTTGCGTTGATGATCGCGCGATCCGCTGCGAGCGTTTTGCGAACAGCCTCACCACGCCGGGTTTGCAGTTCCGTGAGCCGGTTTCTTTGCGCCGCGCGCACTTCATCGGTGTCGGCGCGCCTCTCGGCGAGCAGAGTTTTGCGTAAAATTTGGTCCGATACCTAAGCTCTCCGGTGTCAATGGGCCGGGGCTCTCAAGCGGCGCGCTGCAGGCGATACGCTGGCCGAGATCGCCCGCTCTAGCGATCGACATCAGCACGATCTCACGCTTGCCAGGCAAGGCCCCGGTACGCGCCAGCAGCGGCGCCGGGTCGGACACGGGGTCACGACAATGGTTGGGCTTTGCGTCTAAAGTGATTCGGTCAGCCCGCAGCGACTCGCCCACCGAGACTACCCGCCCCGCTATCGCCCGCTTGGGTCAGGGCAATCTCACAGCGATGGCATTGAAAGACCACCTGTTCCCAGAGGTAATTGATGCCCCGAGGGACCACGCGAGTGAGTTGCATTCTCTCGGAACAAGCTGGGCAAGAGGGGCGCTGCTCAGAAGCGCGACGGTGCTCGGCCATGACCCGAGCATCGACGACTTCCCGGCGGATTTGTGACATCGGGCAGCCCGATTTCATGCCGGATGGAGCATACCGTCCATCAGCATCCGCAAGCACCTATCGAGTTCCGCCTCTCCGAACGGCTTTCTGAGCACCGGCACGTCGCCGTACGGTTCGCCGAAATCCTCCTCCGACCCCGTAACAAACACGAATGGGATGCGCTCGGCATAGAGCTGCTCGGCTACCGGGAACACCATTTCGCCGTTTCCGAGGTGGACATCAAGCAGCGCCCCGTCGCACCGAGCCGTTTCGATCAACGCAAGCGCCTCGGACACCCGAGTGGCCGGACCTAGAACACGGCCGCCATTTCTTCGAACCGCGTCGTCGAATTCCGAGGCGATAAACCCCTGATCCTCGACCACGAGGATCGTGAAATCCCGCTCAAGAGCATCCATCCCGCCTCCCCGAACGGCCCGTATTTTTCAGCCCCGGTGCTCTACCATGAGCTGTTCGTTGTCGGGCTCGTAGGAAAGTACATCGCGGTATGCGGTACTGACGTCAAGTCGATTCACAAGTTGGTGACCTGAGCGCGGAAGGCCAGAAGCGAACTTGGGCGCCGATGGTGAGGGAATCGAGTAGGCCGCTAAATCGCCCTCGCGAAATTAATCGATGTTCTGGCGGATCCGCCCGCGAACCTGCGCCACCATCGTGGACGCTGGGCGGGCAAGGCCGGCACGGGCGGTTGATACGCCAGCAGCCGCTTGTCCAGTTCGGCGGCGCGGACCTCGGCTCGGTCCCGCTGCTCGGTCAAATCCCGCACCCATACG
>WNGK01010746.1_pt1 | contig 18070 bp, 12 predicted proteins | sample 5400601 | NCBI WGS metagenome assembly WNGK01 (sample SAMN13153376, study PRJNA577476) | soil metagenome | isolation source: 60 cm soil or saprolite under Garry oak tree replicate 1 | place: USA:California | collected 2016-06-15
CGGGCGGAGGATTCCACCTCTGGTGCCGGTTACCAGGGGACATGCGTGCACGCACCTTGTTACGTGAAGCCACCAAAGAGCACGTAGCTTTCGTCATCGGCGAACCTTTTCATGTTGACGGAGGAGGCCAACAGCAATTTCGCCTCAGCTTTGCCTACCCGGAAGAAGAACGCATCGATGAAGGCATTCGACGCGTAGGCCATGCCATGCAGCGTCTGATGACTCGCCATCTCCAACGAGAAGAACACTTAGCGGTGCATGTTGAGCACATCCCAATGGTGTAGGAAAGCTGAAGACTCTCCCGGCTAAAGCACGGGGGGTTCTGAGCGGCGCTTCCACGCTTCTACTTTTCCTCCCTGGAGAGGAAAAGCAGCCCTTGTGTGGCTTCGCTCCGACTTTCGGGCAGACGCGCTCCGGCTCTGGGGATACCAAAGCTTTGAGGCAAGACTTGCCCCGCATTCGCGCGTTGAATGGTGCGCTCGTGTGCTGCCCGCAGGCGCGCCTCCGCACCTTCCCAGCCAATGACATACTGGGCACACGAGGGGGTGGGTTCTGCTGGATCCAGATAGGCGGCTAAAAAGGCCGAGTAGAGGTCGCGCTGCACTGGCCCAATGCCACAGGCGCACTGATGCCAGCGCTGTGAGAGCGGTTTCTTCTCGCATTGCCCGCAGCCGTGGCAATATTGGGAGAGTTTGGTCGTGCGCGTCGAAACTTCGATCAGGGTGCCGCCCGTTCTTGCAACGGTGCGTCTCAACAGCTCGATGAACATCCCTGGGGCGCGCAGTCCGACGCTTTTGCCATACTGCTTCTGCCACGCTTTATAGCTGATCTTTTCAAGAATGATGGTGTTCCCCACTGCGACAATCTCATGGACAAGCCGCCCATGCAAGCTCTTGCGATGAGCCGCCAGCTTGCGCTCCTTGGCTGCCTTCCTGCGTCGCGTCTTCTGGTAGGCCTTGCTGCTTTTCCATACCACCTTCCCTTTCTCGCCTCGCTTGCCGCCGTGCTTCTTGATGCGGCCCAGCGAGTCGTAGTTGTCTGGATTAGCCGCTCGCCTTTGCCGGTCCATTTTTCTCTGCAGCCGACGGACTGCTTTCTCATCGGGAGCGAGCTCCTGGCAGAAGACCGAGAGGCTGGCCTCGGCTTCGCGCGGGACCAGCGCAATGGTGGACGGCCCCAGATCTGCTCCGATGGTGTCGCTCCCAACGCGGTGCTTCGGCTTGCGGTACGGCACGCCTTCCAAAGCCAGTTGCACAGAGTAGCGAAAGCCAAAGGCATCAGCTCCTTGCGCTTGCGGGCTGCTGACTTTGCGTTGGAGCAGACGCGCATATTTGATGCGATGATCCAGTCCGTACTTGACCACCGGGTCCTTCCAATCAATCAGGGCCACAAGCTGGTCGTCCTTCCAGATCAAATAGCCGTGATTCCCTTCTTCTGGCGTTTCTAGCACAAAACGCAAGCCCGTATCGTTGCGCTTGTTTTCGATGCTGGAAAGGCCGCGTCCGCGACTCTTGAAGCGCACGCGACGGGCCTCCCCCACACAGACGCGATTGAGGGCTTGATAGGCGCGGGTAGCAAGCGTCTGAGCCAGCACGGCATCCAGGTGGTCAGCCAGCCACGAGACCCGCAGCGAACGCGCGAGGTCGTGAAAGGCGTACTCGGAAAAGCTGTATCGCTCCCGCAGCGCCGAGAAGGCAGCTCTCCGCTCCTGCGTGTGTGTCCGGGGGATGGCGCGAGCCGCCTGCCAGGCTGGATCGGCTCGCATTTGGCGCAGGCGGCCCTGCCCCGCGGAGAGCACGGCGTTGTAGAACTGCCGCCCGGCTTCCAAGTGCGCACGCAGGCGTGCGGCCTGTCCTGCCTCGACCGCAAGGGGCAGTTCGAGCAGAAACGTCGGCGTCTTCTCTTTGGGGTGCTTGCGCTCCCTACCTGGCTTGGTGCCCATCAGCCTCCCGCTTTTCTCAATGTAGAACGTCCATTCCAAATCATAGCAGGTCCGATCTCCTCTGTCAAGCAGTCTGAAAGAGCTGCCTGGCACCTTAACAACATGATTATTGATTTTGAGAACCAGTGGGATAAAGGCCAAGTGAGGTGATCACAAAGAGACCGTATTGTTTCTGCACCTCGAAATGCCAATTGTAGTGAGCAATAGGAGTAGTATCAACACATGAAACCTGTGTTAGCTCCACTCCCCCATCCCAGGTCAAATTGTCTCTTTGTGAGACATGCATAGCACCAGTTGTCCAGCAACCCTTCTTTAGCGTGTAATTCGGGTTCTGAATGAAATCATCATATGCCTCCCTGGCTTGAAGGTCCGCGCTCAGCAAGTTGTACGCTTTCCGGTATGCTCCATCCACTACTACCAGAACCACATAGTGATTAATTGTATTTGTGACCACCTGTTGGTCGTTAAGCTCTAGAATGGGCGTAGGTGTAGGCGCTTGAGACGGGACTCCTGATAGCACCGGCGTTGGAGTGGGAGATGGCCCAAATGTCGGCGCGGCAGTTGGAGTTGTGATTGAGCGTACAATAACAGTGGAAGAGGGGGCTACCGTTGGATGAGATGGCGGCTGGCAAGCGGAGTCTAAAGCCAGCGCGCTACAGCCAAGATTTGTCACCAGGCTAGAGGTAGACAGACCGACAAGGCCTAAACCAATTATCACAAGTATCAATGACAGGCCGAGCGCAACTCTGAACCTGGCGGTAAATCCATTTCTAGTAGCAGAACGCTGTAACTTAGAAAAGTGTTGGTCGTCTGTATCAGTATCAGTATCAGAATTAGTTTCCATTGAAATCCTTTGCTTTCTCGCCTTGAGCAAAAGAGAACAGGACAATGCATTCAGTTAGGCAATTAAGAGTTTGCCTTATGTTTAAATAGACGATTTTAATATTTAAATATAAAAATTCTCTATTAATACTCAGGAAACTTATATTCATATATTGAGTAAAAATCGGCAGCTCTTTTTAGGAGATATCTGAAGAGGTTATGCAGGTTTTTGCTAACTGGAGCACAGGTTATATTACGTAAAGTACTTGTAGACGTTCTGTAAAGAAAAACATGTGTGTGATAATAACAAAACGGAAACACAAACAACCAGGCGAACAAGACCGAGCCGCATAGACACTGCCATCGGAGTTGATGCGCTCGACGACCGCTACGTGACCAAAACCACCCGCGCCTTGCACACCTGGTGCCAGTACAATAATGGAAGGCACATGTGGAGTCCTTGAAACAATCCATCCAGATGCGCTGGCTCCAGCTGCCCACGCGTACGCGTCCCCGCCCCAAGGCACCCAGTATCCGGTCAATTGGTGGTAGCGAAGATCAGCCCAGTAGGTGCATTGTCCATAGGTAAAACCATCGTAGCCACTATTACCGGTAATGCTAGGAGGAGCAGTTGGCAGCCCTGCATAGGTTTGATTATTATTGCCAGACTCAAAACCATCCCGCGTGACGGCTGTGACGGTCGCAGCCTGCTGTGCAAGCAAATTAGGGTTACTGTTGTTACCTTGTGCCAGGTTCAAAATAGGTTGAAATGGATTAAAACGCGCTTCGCTACTGTTGCCGGCAGGCAGCACCGTTATCAGGGTACCGACCGCAATGAATACAAGTAGAGTTGTCGCTGCGAGATGCACCACCCAGCGTCGCCCCTGAGGAGCTCGCATAGTACCTGTACTTTTCTTGCCCGTACTGCGAATCACTACAGGTTGGCGTAACGCTGTTGTGGTGTTCTTTACAGGAGATAATGCACCTGTTTGTAATTCCGGTAGGTTACGAGTTACAACGGGCATTATTCCAGGATCGGACAAAGAACGAGTGACAGCAGGAGCAGATAAATAGTTTGAGGGATGCGGCGTTCCAATGGGTTGTGTAGTGCTATCAGGGAAGGACAACTGATCTACAGGAGAAAGTTGATTGACAAGCCCCGGTAATTCTAATGGTTCAGTAGTAATACTATTTGGACGATTTTCAACTGACGACATACAAGTTTCCCCAATTCATTAGAGTAAAACTCACCCTATCCACACCATCCAACCTCCCTGCTTTAAGAGAGACTGTACCTTGCAGTAACTTGATTGGTCAAGCCTGACAAGCCCAGCCTAGGACTATGGTACTGAATAATATAAACGCACCTCAACTGTAAACTGGTGGACAAGATGAGTCATCTCATATTTTTGAAACACGTGTTTCAAAAATATGAGATGACTCGTGGTTTAGGATCCATCAACCATTACCTCAAGCAAGCCAGGATTGCCTACCTGCTCCTCTTTAAACATGTTGCGTACAATGACCGCCCAGTGCTGTGCATTCGCTGCATCTTTCTTGCCGCCAACCCCTAGCCAGTGCAGCAAGCTACTCCTCGCCTCTGCATCTTTCGCCGTTGGTAGAGAAGTAGTCCCCACTACCGCCAATGGTATACGCAGCATATTCTGCTCGCAGAAATCCAGGCTAAAGCGCTTCACCTGGCCGCCCCCAACCACGCGCGCCAGGGCTTCAGGGAGACAGACGTGCGCAATCAGCCCGGGTTCATAACGCGGCACACTGATCACCAGGTCAAGCGCGTCACCAACCTTGAAGCGTTTCTGTGTACGGCCGTTCCGTTCTAGGCGAACCGTAACCGGCAATTGACTCTTGAGCGTACGCCAGTCCTCAATCACTTCAGAGGTCACCTGTGCCGCAATAACCCCTTCAACGCAGCGCAGTGACTCCACCTCCTTGCCCTCGTAAGCAAGAGCGCCGGCTAAAGCCATCTCCTGCCCATTGAGTACCACCCGGCCTGCACCGGCAGTTGCCACCACCCCGGATTCGCGCAAACCAATCATCAGAGCCAGGCAGGCAGCGGTATCGACAGTACTATAGAGTCGTCCCTCTTCATTCATCTGGCCCGTCAGGTAATTTGTGGCAGCTATAGCGAGAGGAAGATCACTCGCATCTTTCGTTGCCAGCAGGGCAGCAGAGGCATAGGCCGTTTCTTCTCGCGTCGAGACTGCCATGCCCCACAGACGATAGGATGGTTGATCCGCTGGCACCTCGACATACGTCTGCCCATTATGCTCCCTCAAGCGAGAACGTACAAAGGCAGCGGCCTTGTCCTTATCCCTTTGCGAGGATCCGTTCGCCAGCACTTGATAAGCCGCGTGACAATCTTTGATCTCCTTTGGTGGATAGTCAATTTTGTAGTAAGCCGCCGCATCCCTCACCATCGAACGAACATCGTCCAGCAGTTCGCGCAGCGCCTTCTGCCTCACACCAGACCGCTCGCCACTGGGAAGAGTGAGCAGGTGCTTGACTCCCAGGGGTGCACAATAGGTATCCGCTTTCCTTGCTCCACCCTCTTCTGGCGGATACAGGCAGAAGCCGCTATTTGGCAGGTACATACTCTTGAGGCGTTTATGCCAGACTAGAATGGCTGCCTCGTAGTCACGAGCAACTTCTTCATTCTCCTGGTTGGTAATATAACCCGTATACATAGCCAAGACCTTGGCCGCAGTTTGCTGGATTCAGCCAAAGGGGTATTTGGCGGCACCCTCGACAAAAAACTGAAATGGCTTCTCCAATCCAGGCACCGGTTTGATCTCTAAGCGGTGCTGTTCCTGTAAGGTTACTTCGTCACCCGGAGTGAGCAGGTGCAGGCGGCGCATGATATGCCGCAGTTTGCCGGGCTCGGTCACATACCGTTCGCTGACATCTATACCACCCTTGCGAGCATCCCGCACCGTCGATGTAATGGCACCTGGACGCACCGGAAAGCGTAGTACCGAGCCGGATGGAACAGGCAAGCCAGGCGTTACCGCGTCACCATTATCGAAGAAGAGTGGCAGCACTTCCCCATCATGGCGCACTTCGACGATAGCCCCTCCTGAGGCAGCACCAACATCGAGTCGCCCCATCACAGGATCACCAGGAAACACAAAAGGGGAGACCGTCAGTTCTCCAAAGACAGGCTGTACTGCATCAAGCGTTGTTTCCACTCGCTGCCAATCAAGCGTCTCCGGTGCAAGGGCAAAGGCCTCGATGCTATAACGGGTCATACTATCACCAAGGGTCACTTCAACGCTTGCCTGCTCTTGCACTCTGACAATGTTGTTATAAATGATTTCTGGGAATTGCAAACGCATCTTCGCCAGCATTGGCGTTGCAGCAGTGGGGGCTGTTTGTGTCGTCCTTTGTGCAGCGGTAGTCACTCCTGTTTCCATCTTCTGATAGGCCGCATCACCATTCGCACGTGCCGGCATCCTCACTCCAGAAGGGGTAGATGGAGATTGCATCACCGGAGCTGCCATAGGTACTGGCATCATCGGAGGAGAAGCGCCCGGAAAAGCTCCTGCAGAAAAAGCTACCATGGGACGAGGCCCGCCAAACCTTGTAGCCCGTTCGTCGTACCAACGATTACGCGTGAGGTGTGCCATTTGCCGGTCTATTTCACCTGTTCCTGTCTGCTCGCTCCAGCTGCCCAGATTCTTCTTAATGCATGCCGCGAATTCTACTTGAGGATCACTCGGCGCAACCAGGCGCTGATCTTTCACTATCAACTGAACAGGTATCACGCGGTCACCGATACCGGTTTTAAGGGTTACTGTGACACGAGCGCCTGGTTTTGCTTCTTTAGGAGCCTCACATTGTAACTGAATATCCGAGGGACGCAATACTGCGCACCAGCCCTCCCATGCCTTCCCATCCACAAATGCTCCGAGCAGGACAATGCCATAAGGAGTTGGAATAGGCTGGCGTATGCCCTGGTCAACCTGCAGGTTGCTGTATAGCTTTTCCTCAAATGTCTTACGTACAGGATCAACAACCACAACACGCAAAAGTTCGGCGTCTACGCGGGGAGTAATCTCTACTTCGCTGCCGATGACGCGCCGCACCAGAAACGGTTCTGTGTTAACGCCACCCTGTGCAATATACATACTACGACACTGGTTGGATTGCGGCAGCGGCAACAGGCTCAGTTCACGCACTTCTCCCAGTTCACTGATAACCATCGTCTCGCGCCGCTCTTGTTCCGAACCCTTTAAAGACACAGTGGCCGTACGTTCGCCAGCAAAGACGCTGAGGGTGTATGGTCCCTTGCCAGTAAGCTTGACCACCCCACGACACTGTCCTTCACGGTTACAAGACAGCTGTTCACGTTTTCCAATGCGCTGTCCACGCTCCTGTAATTCCACCTCGACCGGGCCACTATAAGGCTGACCAAAAGCCGTTACTGAAAGTACATAGCGTAATGTTTCACCGCTCAATTGCTGTTCAGACAATTCAGCATTCAAGGGAGCCAGGCGATACTCGGCCACTTCAAAACGGCAAACATCCGCCTCCACTCCTTCCAATGTTGCCTCATATTCTCCCTCCGGCAAACCTTGCATCGACCAGAGGCATAAGCCAAACTCATCCAGAGTAAGGGGATAATCAGCGTAGGGATTACCACTGAGGCGCAGCTTGAGTTTGAGTTCTGCCTGAGGCTGTTGTGGCACAGCAATGAGTAGCCGCACGGTATCACGATTAGCACGATAGAGCGCTTTATCACAGGTTAGAGAAACGAGATTGACACCTGGTAATGGTGTGGGAGCAATACGCGCCGCCGGCAAGGTAATTTCTTCCTTGCCACGAAAGACAATGGTAGGTCGTGCAAACGCCTCTACGACACTAGAGGATTCCAAAAGCCGGGCCATGCCCGAGCGCTTAAGCCATTCCTCCTTGAGAAAGACAAACCAGTTGCCTAAAAAGGCTGTATCCCCAAGATTTTCAAGCATTGAAAAATCGGTAATGCTCACGAGCGGGTCGTAGTCTGCTACCAGTTTTTGTGGTGACATGTTATTCCCTTTCCGACTGTGCCCCAGGCAAGGGCCACCCTTACTACGGATATCCTGAGACTGTCCCTTGTAATTACTCATTTACCTTACACCAACAATCCAAAAAGCACAAGAGAACCACCCTCAAATATAATTGGTTTGAGGTTTGAGCGTTGCTTGTAGGCATTTTGAGGGTATGGTATCATTGAACAAGCAACAAGGCCTATCGACCCGCGAAAGAAGAGAGGCTATGCGTTTCAAACCAAACTTGCAATCGTCATTGGCTGTACTTATTGCTAACGCCAACTCATACAGTCAGGGACCCGTCCCGTTGAAGGGGACGGGCTTGCGTGGAAACAGGCAAGCCCCGCTCTGACCAGTCTCAGCCACCAGTCTTCTGCTTCGGCAGAGGCCTGACGGGGCTCCGTTGGAAGCGAATGCATAGGAACGTCCGGGTACTTCACCAGCCTGGACCGCTTCGGGATCGCATGAAACAGGACGAGGGAGTAAGCCAGTGTGCGGTCCATCTGAAACCGCTTCCCAACATTGACGAGGTGAGCATCACCCGCGTAAGCGGAGGCCCTCCTGGGCACACCCAAAGGAGTCACCCATGTCGAAGGTGTTTGTCTTAGACACGACCAAACAGCCGCTGAACCCGGTGCATCCCGGGCGCGCTCGCCTGCTGCTCAAAGAGGGCCAGGCAGCGGTCTATCGTCGTTTTCCGTTCACCCTGATTCTCAAGCGTGCGCTGGAGTCTCCCACCCTTCATCCGCTGCGCCTCAAAATCGATCCGGGCAGTCAGACCACCGGTTTGGCCATCCTCAATGATTCCTCAGGCGAAGTGGTGTGGGCGGCACAACTCACCCATCGTGGCCAGCAGATCAAACAGAGCATGGACCGGCGCCGCGCCGTGAGGCGGAACCGAAGGCAGCGCAAGACCCGCTATCGGCAAGCTCGCTCCAACAATCGCAGCAGGCGCACAGGCACGCTTCCGCCTTCGCTGGCGAGCCGCATCTCGAATGTGCTGACGTGGGTCCACCGTCTGAGACGGCTCTGTCCGGTCGCGGCCATCAGTCAAGAACTGGTCAGATTTGACATGCAGGCCATGCAAAATCCTGAGATTGCTGGGGTACAATATCAGCAGGGAGAATTGATGGGATACGAGTTACGAGCGTACATGCTAGAAAAATGGCAAAGAAAGTGTGCCTACTGTGGTCAAGGGCAGGTGCCGCTTCAGATGGAACACATCGTCCCACGTGCCAAAGGAGGCAGCAACCGCGCCGCCAATCTCACCCTGGCTTGCCAGGCGTGCAACCAGAGCAAAGGGCATCGAGACGTGCATGAGTTTCTGGCGAACAAGCCAGAGGTGCTGACCCACCTGCTGGCCCAGGCCAAAGCGCCCCTGCGTGATGCCGCTGCTCTCAACAGTACGCGAGGGCTTCTCTTTGAGCAACTCAAGGCCCTGGACGTGCCCCTGGAAACGGCTTCAGGGGGTCTAACTAAATATAACAGAACCAGGTGCAACCTGCCGAAGACCCACTGGTGTGATGCGGCGTGCGTGGGGACGAGCACGCCCGAGCGCCTCGACGTGAGAGGCGTGAAGCCACTCCACATCAAGGCAACGGGGCATGGCAGCAGGCAGATGTGCTTGATGGATCGTTTCGGCTTCCCGCGTACGGGTCCCAAGCAACAGAAACGGGTCAAGGGGTTTCAGACGGGGGACCTGGTGCGAGCGGTGGTGACAGGTGGAACAAAACGGGGCACCTATGTGGGCAAAGTGGCCGTGCGCACGTCAGGCAGCTTCAACATCACGACGACGCACGGGATCGTGCAAGGGATCCCCCATCGTTTCTGTCAGCTCATCGCGCGGAGCGATGGCTATAGCTACAGTTAGAGAAAGGAGCGGGCGTTTCCTCCCGCCGCGTGAACGCAGGCGGGTTTCCACGCCCGATTTTTTGATGAATACGGCGATAGATAGGTGCCCTGCGGAGTTAAGGCAGGACACAAACTGTTATACGCTATATGCTTTGCGTGTTGCCTATGGTCTGAAGGCACTGACCGAGCAGGGCTTCACTGGAAAAGGACAGACGGTTATTGATATCGTTTCCTTTGGCAGCCCTACTTTACAGCAGGATATAGACGTATTCGACAGGCAGTTTGGCTTGCCCCCCATCACTATTCCGGTTATTGCGCCTCTGGGGACGGCGCGCTTCAATCCCAACAATAGCGATATGACCGGTTGGGGGACGCCGCAGGCCAGCCAGTTTATTCCTGATCTAATCGCAGCTATGAAATAGGAGACTCTACATGAACATAGGTACAGGGCGACGTTTATTCGTGCTATTAACGCTACTTCTTTTGCTGGCAGCATGTAGCATACCAGGCAGTACAGGAGGAACAACGCCTCCAGGAACACCGCATTCCTCGCCGACACCTCTACCTACAAAAGCAGTCTCACCGCAGGTGGATACCTGCCCTGGCCTGATTGGTTCCTCAAATACGCATTGCTACACACCGCATCAATTTCGCGTCGCCTATGGAGTCGAGTCTCTTATCGAACGGGGGTTCACAGGCAAAGGGCAAACTGTCGTGGATATCGTTTCCTTTGGCAGTCCAACTCTACAACAGGATATGGATGTTTTTGACCACCAATTTAATTTACCACCGATCAAACTCCAGGTCATCTCGCCAATAGGCACCAGGCAATTTGACCCTTCTAACAAAGATATGGCCGGTTGGGCAGGCGAGACCACCCTGGATGTACAGATCATCCATGCCATCGCCCCCGACGCAGGCATTGTGGTACTGACCAGTCCCATTTCTGAGACAGAGGGAGTCATCGGCCTGCCAGAATTTCTCCAATTGGAGCAATACGCTATCGATCACCACCTCGGTAATATCATTTCACAGAGCTGGGGCGCTTCTGAAGCCACGCTGAAAGATGCCGCCGGACGACAAGAAGTACAGAAGTGGGATGCCTTCTTCCAAAAAGCAACCTTGCAGCAAGGCATAACTTTCTTTGCATCCTCCGGTGACAATGGTGCAACCGACGTTACTGATTTGCAGTCAACCAAACTCTCGCCTACGCCAACGATAGGCTTTCCCGCCGATGATCCCTGGGTGACGAGTGTTGGTGGTACCAGGTTAGTCAGACAAGGAACCACTTTTCAAGAGACTGCCTGGGATAAGAGCGAAGGAGGCTTCAGTGCATTCTTCCCAACTCCCTCCTATCAACAAACGTTGCCATCTTCTATACAAAGTCAGTTGAAGAATCGACGTGGCGTTCCTGACGTCGCAGGGGATGCCGATCCTTTGACTGGATTTGTCTTCTACGAGGCGGGAGGATGGAACCTCGCGGGAGGAACAAGTGCCAGTGCGCCTCTCTGGGGTGGGCTGATGGCTATTGCCAATCAGATGGTCGGTCATCCCCTGAGTTTTATCAATCCTGCAATTTACAAGTTAGCCACGTCCAGCCACTACGCTCAAGACTTCCGCGATATCACCGCTGGTGACAACAGCGTTAACGAACGCGGTGTGAATGTAATGGGCTATCCGGCTGTCCCAGGCTGGGACCCCATAACAGGGTGGGGTTCTCCTATTACAGAAAAGCTATTGCCGGATTTGATCGCGACAATGAAATAAACATTAAAGCAATCCCTTACTCACACACAATTCTGCATTGAGAATTGAGCCGCCAGCCGCACCACGAATGGTATTGTGGCCGAGCAAAACAAATTTGTAGCTGAGGATGGGACAGCGGCGCAATCTTCCAACAGTTATTGTCATGCCATGCCCCGCGTCACGATCACGTAACGTCTGCGGGCGATCTGGTTCACTCCTGTAAAGGAGCGGGTGTTCTGGAGCGCTGGGCAATCGAAGTCGTTGAGGTTCAGGCGTATAACCCTGCCAGACCTCTATAAGCTCTTCTGGTTCTGCATCGCGCTCCAATTCTACACTGGCACATTCCAGGTGCCCCTCGCGAGTAGCCACACGGTTACATTGCGCGCTGACCACAATTGACGCATCGCGAAAGCCCACATCTTCCTCCCAGGACCCAAGCATCTTGAGCGTCTCGGTTTCCACCTTTTCCTCTTCTCCACCGATGTAAGGAATGGCGTTATCAAGGATGTCATAGGATGGTAGACCAGGATAACCCGCTCCTGAAATGGCCTGTAAGGTCGTTACCATGACCTTCCGCACGCCAAATGCCTCTTGTAGTGGTTTGAGTGCCATGACCAGCGGTGTCGCAGAGCAATTTGCATTAGTGACAATACAGCCATGCCAGTTTCGTAGTTTACGCTGCTGCACGATGGCGGCGGCATGATCGGCATTCACCTCCGGTACAATTAGCGGCACATCCGCCGCCATACGATAATTCTTCGCATTGCTGAAAACAGCCATACCGGCACGTGCAAATTCGACCTCGATCTCGCCCGCCACCTCCCCCGGCAAGGCAGAGAAGACGATTTTCACACCAGCTAATGCTCCTGGCCGGCAAGCCACCACAGGTAACCTGGCAACAGAAGCTGGCATTTCGCTCCCGGGAAGTCGCCAGCGTGAGACCTCGCCATAGGAACGGCCGCCATGCTGCTCCGAGGCAGCCAGGGCCACCAGTTCGAACCACGGATGCCCCTGGAGTAGCTCAATGAAGCGCTGACCAACCATACCGGTTGCCCCTAGTACAGCAACCGGTATACGGGATTGTGTGTTCATAAAATCTGCTCCTCCGCTTCAGCCTTGGGACGCGATAAATCGGGTCCCTACAACGCTTCGCGTCTCTTCTCCTCGACGGCATGACGTACTAACGGAATTACAGGCGCAATCAAATCACGATGCAGGCAGCGTAAAGCCCGCTCGCTATCCGTATCATCTACGATCAGCGTTATACCCAGTTCTGATGCTCCCTGGGTTACGACCGGGATACGTTCGCGGGCCAGGGCGGTAATCGCGCGGGCAGGGCTCATGGGATCGACAGTGAAGCCAGAGCCAATACAGGCGCAAGCAGCCAGTCCACTCCGGCTGCGGACACGCCATGTCTGCGGGTGAGGCATGCCAGGTGCAGCCATTTCTTGCTGCAAAAGCGTCACAATAGATTCAGCTGCCTGTTCCTCAACTACAAACGAAAGATGATGGCCGGAAGATGAACAGATGGCAACGGGTGCTGCTCCCGCACGTGCAGCCAGGGCAAAGACCTGCCCGGCGCTCTCTGGCACACCGAACAAATCTGTGCTTTCGACTGTAATCAATGCCAGGTGACGACGTACACTAATCGCCGCGGCCCCACTCTTCTGGTTGTCCTCAGGACCAACTATTGTGCCGCGATTACCTGGACGAAAAGTATTGCGCACGCGCACGGGTATGTTGCGATGCGCTATGGGAATAAGTGTGCGTGGATGAAGCACCTTTGCCCCAAACCAGGAGAGCCGCGCAGCTTCAGCATAAGAAAGTCGAGCTAGCAAACGCACATTCATAACAAGGCGCGGGTCAGCCGTCAGCACGCCATCCACATCGGTATAGATGGAAATGCCTGTGCAATCCAGTGCTGCCCCAATTACCGTAGCAGAGTAGTCCGAACCATTGCGACCTAGCGTCGTTATATAGCCCGTCGTTGTGCGGCCAATAAAGCCTGCCACAACCGGCACAACGCGCTGCTCAATCAAGGGAGAAATGATTGCCTGTGCATTGGCTCGCGTCTCTTCAGTCAATGGATCAGCGCCATTACCATGCGCCAGGTCACTGAGGTGACCTGTAATAATGATCTCTTCGCGTACTGGGGCAGCCTGTAAGCCTATATCAACAGTGCAGGCAGCCACCAGCAACACCGATAGACGCTCACCCCACGCCGCAATGGCTGCTATTAAAGAAGGTAACTCTCTGGTATCCCCTGTGGGAACCCTGTCTGGGGGACAGGTAACCAGGTACAGGCGCAACCTGGCAACATCATCCTCTAGAGCGATAAATGCAGCCTCTAAATCTTGTCGCAAGGCATCCTGCTCATTGAGGTTGTGGACAGCTTTCTCTGCAGCGTCAAGGTGCCTGCGTTTCAATGCCGTCAGTTCTTGCTCGTATGCTTCTTGCTCACCGTTAAGGATATGAGCCGCGATACGTAAAAGCTGATCGGTCACTTTTGACATGGCCGAGACGACCACGATAGGAAAGGCCTCCGCGGAATCGTTAAACGTGTGCGCAATGATATTTGCTACACGGCGCATTCGCTCACCGCTGCCCACAGAAGTGCCCCCAAATTTTAGAACTTGTACGTGCGATTGCATAAGATCACCAATCAATCGAATAGAAAGCCAGGGCGATCGCAAGGGTTGCCCTTATCATATACGCTTTACAAGCATTTCATTGGTGCAATGATCTGCTATTTCATGTATAGTAGGGGTACCCCTTGCGGGAATCCTGTAACCTGAGCTAAACGTTCAGAGGTTCGCCCGCCTCGATAACGGCGGCCTTCAAGGCCTGGTCGAGATCATCGATTAAGTCATCGAGCGTCTCCAGGCCAACGGATAGGCGAACGAAATCAGGCGTTACGCCCGTCTCAAACTGCTCATCTGGCGTTAGCTGGGAGTGTGTCGTACTGGCCGGGTGAATAATCAAGGACTTGGCATCACCAACATTCGCCAGGTGCGAGAACAACTCGACGTGGCGGATCAATTGCTTGCCCGCCTCCAGGCCACCCTTGATGCCGAAGCCCAGGATAGCTCCATAACCATGCGTATGGTACTTTGCCGCAACCTCGTGCTGCGGATGGCTCTTAAGGCCTGGATAGCTCACCCAACCTACGGCAGGGTGCCCTTCTAAGAACTCGGCGATGCGCAGCGCATTCTGGCTGTGCCGCTCCATACGCACGGGCAATGTCTCCAATCCCTGCAGGAATAACCACGAATTGAAAGGAGTTGTAGCCGCACCAATATCACGCAGCAATTGCACACGGACCTTGATAATATAAGCCAACGGCCCAAGGGCTTCTACATAGCGTAGACCGTGGTACGAAGGATCGGGCTCAACAAACGACGGGAAACGGCCATTCGTCCAATCGAACTTACCGCTATCGACGATGGCACCACCAATGGCTGTGCCATGTCCGCCGATAAACTTGGTCGTTGAATGGACGACTATATCAGCTCCATGTTTGAGTGGTTGTATCAGGTACGGCGTGGGCAACGTATTGTCTACCATGAGCGGTACTCCATACTCATGCGCGATATTCGCCACAGCACTTATATCGAGAGTATCCAGGCGCGGGTTACCCACCGTTTCGGCATAGACGACCCTGGTGCGATCATTGATAGCAGCACGGAAGTTTTCAGGATCGCGGCTATCAACAAAGCGAACGGTGATACCAAGTTTAGGCAGCGTATAGTGGAAGAGATTATATGTGCCGCCATAGAGACTGGCAGAAGATACGACCTCGTCGCCCGATCCGGCAATATTCAGAATCGCCAATGTTTCCGCCGCCTGCCCGGATGCCGTAGCCAGCGCACCAACGCCTCCTTCAAGAGCCGCTATACGGCGCTCAAAAGCGTCCTGGGTCGGGTTCATAATGCGTGTATAAATGTTACCAAATTGTTTCAAGGCAAAGAGATTTGCTGCATGCTCTGGACTATCAAAGACATACGAGGTGGTCTGATAGATTGGAACAGCCCGGGCGCCGGTCGCGCTATCTGCTGTCTCTTGACCTGCATGCAAAGATAATGTTTCAAAACCGTAACTACGATTGCTGTTGAGTGCCATTGATTGTCTACTCCTTTTTGAATATGTTTTGGTCACGATAGCTATATGGCTATCGTCGGGCCACTACGACTTGAGCGCCTCGGTCATGAACTGCCATTCCTTGAGAAAGGCATCATGACCATGCGGTGAATCGATTTCTACATAAGTTGAGTCGCCGCCAAGCGCTCGCACTTGTCCGGCTAACCAGCGAACACGCGCCGCCGGAAAGAGAAAATCGGAACGAATACCAATAAACAGGGACTGGCTACGCAAACGACTCAGCGCAGCCTCCAATGAGGGATAACCTTCGCTGACGTCATACAAATCCATTGCTCGACTGATGTAGAGGTAGCTATTGGCATCAAAACGCCGCACCAGGGACTCGCCCTGGTAGTACAGGTAGTTCTCTACGTCAAAGCGATCACCCAGGTCTGCCGAGCGGCCTGGCGCAGGGATGCTATTAGATCGGGCGGGACGCCGGGCAAAGCGCATTTCCATGGCTTCTTCGCTTTGATAGGTAATCATTGCCAGCATACGCGCTATCGCCAGGCCGCCGCCTGGTCCCTGTCCAGGCGTGTAATCTCCATTTTGCCAGCGTGGATCCACCATGATTGCCTGGCGTCCAACCTCGCTGAAAGCTATTGCCTGCGCAGTTAAAGCCGCCGTCGCTGCCACAACGATGACCTTCTGCACCATTTCGGGATAGGCCACACCCCACTCCAGTGCCTGTTGCCCACCGATCGAACCACCCGCGACCATCGCCAACCGGCGCACCCCAAGGTGTTCGAGCAAAATCCGCTGCGCCTGCACCATGTCCCGGACAGTGATAACAGGGAAACGCATGCCATAAGGGCGCTCCGTACCAGGGTCAATAGACGATGGTCCAGTACTGCCATAACAACTCCCCACGACATTCGAGCAGATCACAAAGTATCGAGAAGTATCAAATGCCCTCCCTGGCCCGATCAACAGGTTCCACCACGCTGCCTTTGCATCGTCAGGACGTTCAATGTCATAGGCATGCGAGCTGCCTGTCAGTGCATGCGTAATCAGGATGGCGTTATCGCCCTCCGCATTGAGGGTTCCCCACGTCTCATACGCCAGCGTGACCGGGGCAAGCAGCCCACCACGCTGCAATGGCAATGAGTCGAAGGTATACCGGAGCACTTTGTTCACCGGAGCAAGTTGTACACCTCCTCCAACAGTATGCTCAGTCTGTGCCATCGTTGCACCTCCTTTCCTGAAAATGGGAACAAAAAAACCCTCACCCTAGCAGGGGCGAGGGAAAACAGTCTTCGCGGTACCACCCTGGTTTGTTGACACCTCGCGGCATCAACCTTGATGAGTGCTGTGAGAATAGACTCTCTAACACTCCAGCCTGTAACGGGACCAACCGGCTCGATCTACTTCCCCAATGGCGTTTCAACCTGCAACTCAGAGATCATTTTCAACGCTGGTACGGCATTGACTTCTCAGCATCGTCAACTCTCTGTAGCCGTCCGTGACGTTTACTCGTCCTCTTCAAAGTTATTCATGTTATCTTGACTGGTAAAGTACCAATGTGCAGCGCAATAAAAAAACCCCTGTAAAGGGGTTCCAGCATCATTGCTTCTTCCCCTCATCTTGCGGAATACTCCGCCGGAATTGGCACCTTTCCTGCAACTTTGCAGGAGGGTTGCCGGGCTTCATAGGGCCGTTTCCCTCCACCTCTCTGGATGAGAGCAGATATCACTGCACATATAAAAGGCTTTTTCCCTCCGCTTTCACCGGATGCTTACTTGTTGTTGCTCTCCTCTGCTGAGAAGATGCCCTCCAGTGCATGAATATAGCGATCCGCCGAGCGGATGACGGCCTCCCTGGCATCTGCTAGCATGGTTGTATCGAACCAGCCGGCGTAGAGGCGCTCGAAGTGATAGGGATTGATGGCATCGCGTATACGCCGCACCTCTGAAGCTGGGAGCGGGATAAGATTAGGATAACTGTACATGAAAGAGACCCAGTTGCGGTCCGCAACCACGTAGATGGTATCTCCTGTCAGGAGTACACCCCGGCCCCCGGCACCACTTGTCCAATGGAGCACCGTACTGCCGGGAAAGTGACCCCCCAGGCGCACGACAGAAATATCCCCTGCGAGCTTCAGGAGGTCGCCTGACCAGAACGCAATGCGCTCGCTCGGACGCATGACCCACCGGCGATTTGACTCGTGCAGATAGATCGGGGCATCAAAACGCTCGGCCCACTCAACCATAGTTGTGTAGTAATGAGGGTGCGAGATCGTGATGGCCTTGATACCACCAAGGCGCTCAATCTGGGCTGCGGTCTGCTCATCGAGCAAGGTGATGCAGTCCCAAAGGATATTCCCCTGGGGCGTCTGGACCAGCAAGGCGCGCTGCCCGATAGCAAACTTGGGCTCCGTCCCGATAGCAACCAGGCCTGGCTCATGCTCCTTCACCACGTTATGGAATCCCTCTTCCTGCATCGTTACCAGCGTTGTCCACTGCTGGCCATCGTGCCCGACGTACTGGCGTGCATCCAGGCAGATAGGACATCCCGGTGGGGGTGT
>WNGK01004310.1_pt1 | contig 18068 bp, 9 predicted proteins | sample 5400601 | NCBI WGS metagenome assembly WNGK01 (sample SAMN13153376, study PRJNA577476) | soil metagenome | isolation source: 60 cm soil or saprolite under Garry oak tree replicate 1 | place: USA:California | collected 2016-06-15
CTCGCTCAAAACCAATTTTGCCGGCTTCTCACGAAAAATCGACCGCGACCAGAACGGCATAAAATGCGATCACCCTCTCGAATCCGCCATCTTTCTCAGCATCAAATGAAAAAGAAAAGCCAAACTCCAGCCCTCTCCCTTGAGGAGAGGGAGAATCGCCTGCCGCGCTTGCGCCAATCCAGAGCGTCTGGACTCGTCCCGGCGCGGGACGCGGTGTTCCTTCTCCCTGCGGGAGAGGGCGGGGGTGAGGGGGAACGAGACGCCACCAACCAAAACGGCCGGACGAATTTTGCAGGCTCCGCCCGACCGTTTTCCCTAGGAGAGGGAGGCGAGCGGCTCCTCAGGGAGCGGCCTCTTTGTAGCAAGCGGATCCCCCCAGCCAAAAGCCCCGTCGGGGCAGCATCTTTGGCTTTGATGCCGCTCCTACGGAGCTTTGGTTTTGGCGGTTCGGTATCTGCAAATATGCCGCCCCGACGGGGGCTGAGAAAGGCGTCCCTCAACCCGCAATTCGTCGGCAGTGGTCCCCCGGGCTGCGTCCACGCTCGTGCCGCGCGAGGGAAACGGAACCGATTGGGCGGTCGGCATCGACTGGGCCGTTGAGGGAGAGGGGGTTATCAAATTTCTCACTGTGAGAAATTTTGGTTTTGGGCGCTGCTACGGCGGAGAAGCAGGTGGTCGAAGCAGTTTTCAAGGCCTCAACCTTCCTCTGTTCGCCTGCGCTTGTGGGTTCGTGAGTTTAGGCTCCAATTCCGGCGCCCCTGGCGGGACGCAGGAGATGATTGGGATGGCTTTCCAGGGGCGTTGCCCCTAATTTCCGGTGTCCCTCCGGGACTGCTGGGGGTCTTGCTCGACCGGGCCGTTGAGCGACAGGAGGTTATCAAATTTTTCACTGTGAGAAATTTGATATGGGGCGATCCGGGGGAAGGGAAGACTGCCGAAAAAATGAATCTGGAATTCAGCTTTCGGGGAAGAAAGGCGCTTTACCGATGGCCGATTCCTGCCCGAAAGCTGATACGGGAGAACCCTGAGCTGGAAACCGCCCCGTTGGGGAACAAAAGCCGAACGGGAGCCGCTGCGTGGCACGGATGGGCGCATTGTAAAGAGTTAACTGAGACATAGTCCTAACTCCTTCTGGCCGTGGGAGATAGCAAATTTCTCACTGTGAGAAATTTGATATGTACTTGCGCTTGTGGTCATGCACCTAGAGGAGGTTATAGAAACGGACCTTTCGGGATCGAGATTTCGGTTGCAAGGTGCTGAGCGCGAGGCCCTACGGAGGAAATGCAGAATGCAGAATGCAGAATGCGGAGTGGCAAATCTGCGGTCATCGCCAGTTCCTTCACTTTTTTCCGCCAAATTGCCCACCGTGGGTTAGGCTCTGCGCGCTGCCTATGGTAGGATCGCGCTGGTATGGAACTTAGAGCCTGTTTGGAAACTACGAGGGGCGCTGCGGCGAGGGATTTTGGCTGTGGCCAAGGCGGCCTTGGCCGCGCGCAGCGCCCGCAGCGGGCTGTAAGGAACGAGTCAACGCCGGCCACGGACAAAAGACCCGCCGCCCGGAGGGTTTTCGCGGAAAAGGCCGCCTGGCCTCGTTGCTCCTCAGTCGAAGATCCACCAGGGATATTCTCCTTCGTCGCGCCATCCGGCCTTTTCCCCGAAAACAGCGCCCCTCGTAGTTTCCAAACAGGCTCTTAAAGGCAAATGCGGAGCCGAGGTGCGACGACGGAAACCGGTGAGCCGAAGCTCAGAAACTCAGCAATGGGTCCTACGGACGGTCTATGTTCGGAGCGGCGTTGACGGAGAGGGGTTATCAAATTTCTCACTGTGAGAAATTTGAGGAGGCGAGGCTGCGGGTGGGTGACCCGTCAAACCCGCGATTCGTGCGAAATGCACGAAACGATGGAAAGGCGAAGCCGGTTCGGAGCGACGGTCAATCAACGCACCTCAACTCAAGCTAAGGTTAAGGCAAATTAAGGTAAATTAAGGTAACTAAAGCTTGGAGAAAGCTGGCTGGGCTGTTGGAGGAAAATAGGATTGTGAAAGCATAGGATCATGGCGCCGAAGCTCATACGCCCCGATGAAGGGTTGCTCGCTCTCTTGGATGGGGTTTCCAGCGCCCTTCCAGGGCGCGCACCATTGCGGCTGGGTGACCAGGGGCAGCGACCGCTGGGGCGGTCTTGCCCCTGGCTAATTTCCGGAGTCCCTGCGGGACTGGTCCAGTGGCGGAAGCCAACAAGCGGATGTCAAGATGACCAACGGTCATCAACCCACCTCAACTCACGCTAAGGTTAAGGCAAATTAAGGCAAATTAAGGTAACTAAAGCCAAATTAAGCCTACTAAAGGCAAAAGTTCTTTGACCAAGGTCAATCAAGATGAATGGGCCCAAAGGAGCCAACCGAGGGAACCGAGTTGAGCCGGGTGGATCAAGTGTGTCGATACAGGTCAATCAAGCTGATCCGATCACATCCGATCACATCCAATCACATCCGACCAAATCCGACCAAATCCGACCAAAAATCAAACCGAAAAAATTGAATTAAGATGGAGGGATCAACGGACTTTTTCGTGCTAGCAAGCTTTGGGTTCTCTCGTCGCGCTTGGGGAGAGCGAGATTCCTGGATTGTGGGTCAAATTGTTCGCGTCATTCGCGTCGGGCGCTTCCCCGGCCCGCATGAAACCGTGACCGGCCCCTTCGTAAGTGACTGGCTCGTAGGTCTTGCCGGCTTTTTTCATCAGTTCAGTCGATTTGGGAATGGTCGCGTTGACGCGCGCGTCGTTTCCGCCATAAAAACCATAGACCGGCGCGTTAATGCGGGCGATGTCTTCTTCCTTGTCCGGACCGGTGCCGTAGAAGACAAAGGCGGCCTTGACGTTTTTGTGGTTGGTGGCAAAGCGGAACGTCTGGCCGCCGCCCCAACAAAAGCCGCCGACCGCGAGTTTGCCGTTGCAAGCCGGCAGCTTCGCGACGTAATCGGCCACCGCGTTCAGGTCGGCGGTCACCTGGTCCGCCGGCAGCGAGGAGACTGCCTTGGTGACGGCGTCGCGGCCGGCGAACTCGCTGGTGCCGCCGCCGTTGGGGGCAACGCCGGAGAGCAAATCGGGCGCGATGGCAATGTAGCCCGCTTCGGCGAGCTGGTCGGCCACGTCGCGGACCCACTCGCTCAGGCCGAAAATCTCGTGGATCACCAGCACCGCCGTCGCCTTCTCCTTGACTTCGGGATAGACGATAAAGCAGTTCACTTCGCGCGGGCCGTGTTTGACTTTCACCCACTCCTGATGGCGCGGGGATTTTTCGAGGCGGGCTTTGGCCCAATCCTGCGCCGGGGCCGTAACCGCGGCCAGCGCGGACGCGGCGATCAGAACAAGCAGTTTTCTCATAACGATTCCTTTCCGTTTAAGTTGTTTCTATTCAGAGGTTTGGAACGAAGGATTTCAGGCATTGAGCGCGGCGCGGGTGCGTTTGACCAAGTTATTGTCCGAATCGCCCGAGCCTTTCAGGTTGAACACGCTGGCGGCGAGGTAACGGTCGCGCCACGGCGGGGCCATCGCGTTGTAATCTTCGAGGACCGCCGAGCTGAACTTGTAGTCGTGCGCGTCGCGGCCTTTCAGGAAAATCAAGCGTCGCGCCGCGTCCACCAGCGGTTTGGGATCGGGATTGTCCTTAAGATACGACAAAATCTTGCGCGCGGCCGACAGGCGATCGTTGCTGATGTCCGCAAATATTTCTTCCACCGCGCCCGCGCCCGACTCCTTGAGCGGCGCCGGCTCCAACGCGTCGATGTGGATGCCTTTGTCCTTGCTGTTGCCCCGAAACAGCGGCAGGAAGGCCGCGTTCTGGAGGAGGAGCAGGCGGCGCGTTTCGTCATCGCGGCAGTGTTGCCAGGAGTAATGGGTCGCATTGGTGAACGTAATGGCGTGCAGCGAGAGGATGCCCGGCGCGCGCATCAGCAATTCGCCCGCGCCATCGAAGAACGCGTCAAACAGCGATTCGGGAGCCACGCCGCGGTTGAGCAATTCGACGGCTTTTTCGCTGGTGTCCACCGCCGAACCTTCGCGAATGACCTGCAACATTTCGCTTGCCTCCGCGCTGGGCTTGCCATCCAGCCAGGTGTCGCGAATCTTTTTCGCGGCTTCGAGATTGCGCCGGAAAGGGCGGTCAGTCGGCAGGTCCGCCTTGGCCGGGTTTTCTACCCCCTCGCGGTCGAGCAGCCCGTAAGCAAGCGAGCGCAAGACCGGCTCGGCGTGGTGCCAGCCGATGGCTTCCAGCGTGCGAAAACTGTTCGCCACGTAAATCTCCTTGTGGCCGATCTCGCGAAAGTCGCGCGCGCCGTAGCGGCAAAGAATCTCAAAAATCTCGTGCGCGCCGGCGGTGCGAGCCAGGCCGACGATGGCCGCGTCCGCGGCGGCCTCGTCCCAGTTCTCCATTGCCTCGATGAAAGCTTGCCTGGCTTTGTGGCTGGGCGGCACGGCCGATTCCTCCACCGGCCCCAGGGTCCAATCGCCTTCACGCACGTCCGCGGCTTGCGAGACCTTGAACTCGTCTATCGCCCAGAAGATGGGGAGCCAACGGTCGGAATCCGGCGACGAAAGGCTCGCCAGGTGCGCGGAGTTGACGACCAGCACCGCATGAAACTTGAACCCGATCGGCCGCGGCTGGATGTTCCGCACCCCGGCCAGCAACAGCGCGGCGAGCACTTCGCGATAGGTCAGCCCGCGGTGAATCCGCGTGGCGATTTCTTCGAGCACCCGCTCGCGCGGCGTCTCTTCCAACAGGCGGACGAGCGGTTCGATCTCGGGGTGCAACCGAACCAGCTTCGGCTCCAGCTTCGCTTCGGCGGCGGAGACCGGGCGAAGCTGCGACAAAAAGCCGAGGTCACCCAGTCCCGCCAGCGCGGCGGTTCGGGCGGTCAGCTTGAGGAAAGACCTTCGCTGCATCACAACTTCCCGTTCGGTGTTGGAGTTCTACCCGGGACGAAACGCGCTTGTCCAACAAGAAATCAAAGCCGCCGCGCGCTGGGGCGCATCTCATTTTCGAGTAGTTTGCTGCCATGTCCAGATAAAGCGCGGGTTCTTCCACGCGAGAAACGCTGCTTTCGACTTGGGGAGCGGCCCGAAAACTTTCGGGCTACCGGTCGCACCATTCGGCGTCCCGTCGAATGGCTCCGAGACCGGAGCTGGCCCCCGACTTTAGCCACCAACCGCGATACCAAGCGCCTTTGGCTGGAGACAGTGGACACGCGCAGCGCCCACAATCGGCAGCGGTAGGGCGAGGCGTCCCGCCGCGCGGTCCCCCGCGCTCGACCGAACCCAGGCGAATACCAGCCCCGTCAGGGGCGGCCTCTTTGTAGAACCAAGGCATAAAAGATTTTCCAGCTCCGTCAGGAGCGGCATCTTCCGGGCATGGCCAACACCTGCGCCCAAAAATCCTCACAACGGATGATGAATGATGATCGGTGAACATGCCGCTCCCTACGGGGCTTGAGCTTGTTCGGTTTTGGGTTCTACAAAGATTGCGCTCCTGACGGAGCTAGGCGCGGCCACGGATGGAACACGGACAAAGTCACGGCTCGGCGGGAGCCTCGCCCTACCGGTAGGGCGAAGCTCCTGCTGAGCCCCATCTCTGGCCCTCTGTTTCATCCGTCTTTCATCCGTGGCTCAATTCCAACTTGCCTGCCAGGCGGTCCTCAGGGTGGATTCGGGCATCGCTGCGAACACCGTACCCGCTGAGGCCAACGCAAGGCATTTAACGGGAGCAAACGGAGTTGACTGTTGGGTATTGCACGTTCGGATCAAGATGTTGGACGAAATGCCTCACCCTTTCGCGTCCAGCACGATACTGGAAGCCCGGGCCAGGGTGCGGAATTGGGGGCGCCACGAACGGAAGCTCTGCCGTCCAGATGCAACGGTTCGATTCCGACCTCCGCCTCAGTAAGTTATGCCCCATCAATTACGAGTGACGAACCAGCCTCGGCTGCCGGAAAATTACGGGAGTGTGAGACGGTAAAACATGTCTCTGGCGGGCTCGGGCAGAAAGACCTGGTTGCTGGAACCGACGGTCACCGGTGTGTTCGTCAACGTCACCCAATTCGTCCTGGTCAGCGACGCATTGGCCTGAAGGCGATACCCGTTGGTTGGGGCAGCCCAGGTCAAGCTGAGCATGTTCGTCGGGGCAAGCTTGAGGCTCAATTGCGGCGGGACCAGCGTCATGGAAACATTGTCCACAAGGATGGCGCTGGTGGCGTCGAATCCATGAAACGACAAAATTTCGCTGGAATGCGTGGCCGTGATGGTGTTGGTGAACTTCTGATAGGGCAGGGCCTTTGAAGAATTCGGCTCATAGTCGGTCAAAAGCAGATCCTGGGAGTAATCAATGCCAAAAGACGTGCCGATCACCACATACATGGCGGCGCCCGATCCCAGGGTGGTGCCATCCGTCGCCAGATAGTAGCTGATGGTGTATTGCGCGCCGACGGTCAAATGAACTGTCTGGCCCAGGCAGTCCTGCGAACTGTCGGTTGGGTGCCCGTGGAAGTACGCGAAAAAATTGCCCTGTTCCGCCACATCGGGAGAGACGCTTGATTGCGCGACGCCGTAATCGCTGTTGTTGTTGGCCGGTCCAATCGCGTCCCAGCCTGGAAAGCGCTCAATGCCCGCTCCGCCGGACTCAAAACTCCCGTTGACGATCAAATTCGGCTGCGCGAACACCGAGCCGGCCGAGAAGCCGAGCGCCAGCCCGGCAGTTGAAATCATTTTGATGGCAATGTTTTTTTTCATCGTCGCTCATTTCTGCCTGACAATTTCCGGCGTGTTGCCTTAGAGCGTGTTTTGAAAATCGCCCGGTCAGGGGACCGGGCCTACAAATGTGCCGAAATCGCATGGTTTCCTGCAGGCCGCGTGCCCTCACGCGGCGCTTTGGTGGATTTTTAAAACACGCTCTTAGCACCGCAATGAAGACAATGATAACACAGCACTGCGATTATGATAATCGAATTTCAGGTCGCGGTCAAAAACCAAGCGTCGTTGACGCGCGCGCCGCTACCTTGAAAGGGTCAGTTCTTCACTTTGGACAGTTGGCCCGGCGCTCCCGGTTTGAGCCGAGGGTGAAAAACCGAGACTGCGCCGCCGTCTCCCGACCGCAGTTATCTGACCTTGACGCGGAAGAATCGCGCTGCGCTCGAAAGCGGCACGCTGTACGGCGAGGTCGCGCCGCTGACGTCCGCGTACGGACCGGTTACCTTGCTGGCTGACTGCAGGGTGCCGGCCTGCCAGGTCAGTTGCACTTGATTGGTCGAAATCAGGATGGTGATGATCACGGGCGGCAGATTGGTCACCACGATGTAGTTGGGACGGGTCAAGGTGTCGGTGCCCACCGGGCCGCTGACGGTCAGGCTCACTGTGTTTGTGTCGGCCTGAGTGTAGGTATGCATGACACCGGAAGCGGCGGTATTGGTGTTGGCACCATCGCCGAAATCCCAAAGGCCGTTGGTGATTGTGCCGGTGGACTTGTCGGTGAAGGAGACGGTCAATGGCCACGCGCCGATCGTCGGGCTGCCGGTAAAGTTTGCCGTCGGCGCCAGCGCCCCCGCGCCGGTGAGGGTGTTGGTGCTATTGCCGCCATTGGCGGTCGTGAAGATCAGCTTGTTCGTGAAGTTGGCGGCGTTGGTGGGCGCGAAGCGCACCACGAGATTGGTCGCGCCAAAGCCGGGTAAAGCGAAGGGCGTCCCGGAAACAATCGTGAACGGGCCAGGGCTGATCGTGGCGACCCCGTTAGTAAGCGCGGCGCCACCAAGGTTGGTCACCACAAAACTGGTCTGCGCGCTGGCGCCGACAGCCACGGTGCCGAAGTCATGCTCGGGCGGTGTGACGGCTAGTTGGGCTGGCGTCAGGCCGGTGCCGGTGACGCTATTGCTGCTATCGCCGCCATTGCTGGTGAAGCCGACCTGGTTGCTGAAGTTGGCGGCGTTGGTCGGGCTAAAGGTCACCGCCACCAAACCGGTCTGGCCGGGCGTCAGGCTGAAAGGACTGCCGCTCTGAATGGCAAAGGGCGGCGTGGTGGCGGCGCTGCCATTGAGGGTCGGGCCGCCGGTGTTTACAAGCTGGAAGCTCTGCGTGCTGGTCTGGCCGATAACCAGCGGGCCGAAGTTCAGGCTCGGCGGGCTTAGCGACAACTGCGGCGGCAGATTGCTCACCACGATGTAGTTTGGACGGGTTAGGGTGTCCGTGCCCACCGGGCCGCTGACGGTCAGGCTCACTGTGTTGGTGCCGGCCTGATTGTAGGTATGCATGACACCTGAAGCGGCGGTGTTGACGGTGGCGCCATCGCCGAAATCCCAGAACCGGTTGGTGATCGTGCCGGTGGAGTTGTCGGTGAAAGTGACGCTCAGCGGCTTGAGACCGGTGGTAGGACTGCCGGTAAAGTTTGCCGTTGGCCCCAGCGCCCCGGTGCCGGTGAGGGTGTTGGTGCTATTGCCGCCATTGCCAGTCGTGAAGATGAGCTTGTTCGTGAAGTTGGCGGCGTTGGTGGGGGCGAAGCGCACTACTAGATTGGTCCCACCAAAGCCGGGCAAAGCGAAGGGCGTGCCGGAAACGATCGTGAACGGACCGGCGCTGACCGTGGCGACCCCGTTAGTAAGCGCGGCGCCGCCAAGGTTGGTCACCACAAAACTGGCTTGAGCGCTGGCGCCGACAGCCACGGTGCCGAAATCCAGCTTGGTCGGTGTGACGGCGAGTTGGGCTGGGGTCAGGCCGGTACCGGTGACGCTATTGCTGCTGTTGCCGCCATTGCTGGTGAAGACGACCAGGTTGCTGAAGCTGGCGGCGCTGGTCGGGCTGAAGCTCACCGCCACCAATCCGGTCTGGCCGGGCGTCAGGCTGAAAGGACTGCCGCTCTGGATGGCAAAAGGCAGCGTGGTGGTGGCACTGCCGTTGAGGTTCGGGCCGCCGGTGTTGACAAGTTGGAAACTCTGCGTGCTGGTCCGACCGATCACCAGCGGGCCGAAGTTCAGGCGCGGCGGGCTGAGCGACAACTGCGGTGGGGCTGTGGATGGGAGCAGGCCATAGACGTTGAGCCGGCTGGAAAACGTGGCCAGATAAACCTTGCCGTTCGCCACGGTTGGCGGGCAAAACTTAGCGTAATTGCCGACGGAATCCCGCGCGCTGACCTGTTGCGAGTTCCAAAGTTCGCTGGTGACATTTTGCGCGTTATAGGCGTGCAGGATGCCCGGCCGCACGCTCTGGTTGGCATCCCCAGTGAGCTGATGGTACGCCCACACAATTCCGCTGCCCGCGTTCGTGCCATGCGCTGTAAGCGCTAATATGCCGCCGGGTTGGCCGTTCGGCGCCGTAGTCGGACCTTGCGCGAAGGCCGGCAGCAGGAACATCCCCGCCGCCCGGTCGAATTTGTATTGTTGCAAATGAACCGAGGACGGCCAGATGTAGCTGTAGGAGCCGTCCGGGGCGTCCCACCAGATCGGCCCGCCGTGGATTTGGGCCGAGGCCACCGAGAAGGTTTGCACGACGTTGGTATCCGCCGTCGGGTCGCCGCTCAGGCCGCCCATGTTATCGCGTTTCACCAGATAGACCACTCCCTCCTTGCCGCCGGAAAAGGCCAGAGTTGTGCCTGGGATCAACAGCAGGCCGGCGGAACCCAGATCGACATCTCCGCTTTCGAGGTTCGGCCAATTGTATGGGGTAAACCAGCTCGCGATATTCAAATTGGTCCCGCTGCGAGTTAGTTTGAGGAAGCTCTCGCCCCGGTTGACGCCGCCCGACGTGTCCACCGTGCCGTTGCCGGTGGAAAGATAGAGATTGCCGTTGGTATCTGCCGCCGGCGCCTGGCCGCTCATCCAAATGCCCGCGGCGCCGCCGTTCGGCGTGTCGTTGAACACGACGGCGCGCTGCATCGTGGCGGCGTCATATCCAATTACCCAGCCGTGATAGGGACCCCAATCGCAATGCGAGGCCCAACTAATATAGACAATGCCGTTCACCAGGGCGAGTCCCGGACGCTGATTTTGCCGCTGCGAGTCGAAGGTGTTGCCCTGGCCAGTGCCGGGATAGGTAGCGGTGATGACGACCGGGCTGTTGGTCCGCTCGGCGCCTGTCCGAACGTCCAACGCGTGAAGCCGCTGAACGAACGTAGTGAGGTTCTCCTTGGTGCGCGCGACCAGATAGATCGTTCCCGATGCCGCATCGATGACCGGCGTGCCCACGATGCCCATATTGCCGCTGAAGTCCTGATAATTGCCCCCGCACGCGCCGGTCATGTCGCTATTCCGCGGAGCGACTGCGTTCGGGCCAAGAAAACTGACCTGCCAATAGGGAGCGCTCACCGAGGGGTCATCCGCATCAAAGGCATAGACCGAGTCGTTGACCGTGGCGACAATGACAATGTTGCGCGCGCCCACGCCGGGGATGCTCACACCGTTCATAACCAGCGGTTGGGCGTACAACTGGTCGTCCACTGCGCGCGTGAACACCAGCCCGAATTGGTTGGTATTCACGTTGCTGATGTTGAGGATCGATTCATTCAGATTCGCTCCCGTGCGGCTGTTATCGTTGTGCTGTGTCAGGACCCCCGCGAAGGGCGGCGTTGTGTTCGTGGCTTGGGTCATGAACATTTGGGACGGCGCGGCCCACGCGGCGCCGGCGCCATTCACGGCACTGGCGGTGTAGAAATAGGTCGTGTTCGACGACAATCCTGAGACCGTCTGTGCGAACGACCCGCTCTGCAGGCCGAGAGCGACGTTTTGCGCCCAGCCGCCGGCGCTCGGGCCACCATCGCTTGGTCCGTAATAAAGAGTGACGGTTGGCGGATCGCCTCCCGTGGCGATGATTTGCCCGTTGAGCGTCGCCAGTGTGGCCTGAATGCCGGAGGGCGGCAGATTCGTGACCGCCGGGAGCGTGAGTGCCAGCGTGGTGAACGTTTGCGACGGCGCGGCCCACGTCGTGCCCGCGCTGTTCACGGCTTTGGCCGTGAAGAAGTAAGTCGTGCTCGCTGACAATCCCGTGACTGTCTGCCCAAATGCCCCGCTCTGCACGCCCAGCGCGATGCTCTGCGCCCAGGCGCCCGTGTTGGTGCCGCCATTCGCCGGTCCGTAATAAATGGTGACTGCCGGAGCTTCACCCCCCGTCGCGGTGACCTGGCCGCCGAGCGTCGCGGCCTTCGCCTGTATGCTCGCGGCCGGCCCATTCGTCAACGCGGCCAGGCCGACGGCGGCGGCCGGCAAGCCGCTGACGGCGTAGATGGCTGTGGACTGGGCCGCTGCTGCTTTGTCGAAAGTGATGCTGACCAGCGGCCGGTTGCTCGATCCGAGTGATCCCGCCAGATCGATGGTCGTCTGATAAAAGCGCGGATCGTTCGGCCCTCCGTCGGTGCCGCCGCTGCTGATGTTGATGCGGTCCACGCCTTGCAACGCGAAGCCGGCGTTGAAAAACCAATCCGGGGCGTTGTAGGTCGTGACGTAGCTGGTGCTGTCATCGAAGTGCAAGGTCACGTTTGGGACCCCGCCACCGCTGGCCGAGTTGGCGATGATCGCGATGCGACTGTAGAGGGTCGGCGAGACCAGCGTCAGCGTGCCGGAGGTGAGGCCCGTCTCGCTGCTCAACACCAGCGCGTTCATGCTCGTATAGGGCTGAAATTGGAATTGGGTGCCGTCACCAACGGCGCTGGTGAACGATCCGGACGCGGGCAAGCCGTAGGTTTTGCCCGGCAAGCCGCTCTGGTAAAACGCCGTGCCCTCGCCGGGGTTGAACTCGAGGGCGGCGCTGCTGAAGGGCGGGCCGGAGGCGCTGCTCTCAATGACCAGATCGCGATTGAAGCCGGTGACGGCGACGGGCGTCATGTTCGCGGCGCGCGCGGCCGGGACCGAACAGCAACAGAGGAACGCGAGCAGGCACCTGGCAAAGCCAGCTAACGGAGTCGTTGGCGCAACAAAAGTCCGACTCGGACCTGCTTCGATTTTGGGCATAGATCGATCCGCCATCTGAATTCAGCGTTTTAGGGTTTGCAAATTGGAGCGAGAAATCCCGCGATTCGATGATCGGTGATTCCGAGAGCCGTTGCCCCATGACCAGTTTGGTTGCCAGCGGCAATGCGCATAGTGGAATCTTCACCACTCTAGCAAGTCTCTTGATGAGAGTCAATCCTGATGTTTGCGCCGAGGGAAGTTTGGGTGTGATTGGAAGTGGGTGCGAAGCTGCCGGCTAAAGCCGGCGTTCCGGCCGCAATGGAACGCCGGCTTTAGCCGGCAGCTTCGCTCTGCGCACCGACATGTAATCACACCCAGGAAGTTTGGTTGCGTCTCGCTTTCTGAAACTTCTCCCAGACACCGCTCTGCTACCGATCGCCAGATTAGTTTCCGTCCGAATTTGCCGCCACTACCGGGTGGCAGCGTTCGGCTGCGCGGCCAGGCGGTTCGCCAGCTCCTCCAGCCGCTCGACCTTTTGCCGCAGTTCTTGGATCTGCGCGTCCTTCGCTTTTAGTTGCTCCGCGACCTTCTGATTCAGTCCCTGGATCGCCGCCAGCGCCACGCCGCCCTCGTCCATCGGCGCGATGTGTTTGTCGTCGGTGCCGATGTTGAAAAGGGAATAAAAATCCTGGGCTACCGGGCCGATGTGCCGCGTGGCCGCGTCCTCTTTGTAGCTCCATTCGCTGACGGGCAGTTGCGCGACCTGGTCCAGAATTTGCGACGGACTGACCGGCGCGAAATCCTGCTTGGCGTTGCGGTCGCTTTGGTTGTTGAAAGTGCCGTTGACTGTTACACCGGTCGCGTCCGCCAGCAATCGTTGGGTTGTCGGCGCGGAGCCGACGCCGCCAATCGCCAGGGTAATGGTGCCATAACCTACCGATAGGCGCGAGGTGGCGCCGTCACTGTGAATCGCATGAGGGTTGCCCGCGGCGTCGGCATAGTAGTTGTAGCCCAGGTGAATGCCGTCGCCGAAGGCCACATAGGAGCCGTAAAGAAATCCCTCGGAATTTCCGCCGCCCAAGGTCAGGTGGCGGTAATCGCCCGCGGCGGTTCCGATTCGGACATCGGCGGCAAGCAGGACACCGCCATTTGCCCGTACGGCGAACTGGCCTTGGGCGGTGGAAGAAAAGGACGATTGGAGATAGCCGTCCGACCAGACAAATGAATAGTGATGCATGGCTTGAGCGTACGTCCCCGCCGCGAAGCTTCCACTGCCGGCAGCCGAGTTGCCGATGCCGCCTGGGACGGTTGCGAAATCGCCGCTGGCCGTGTTGCCGAAACATCCTGCGAAGCCGCATCCCGCGCCGCCGCCGCCCACCGTCGCGGAGGCGCCGCTGGCTGAATTCAATATGCCACCGCCGATGGTTGCGTAACGGCCGCTGGCTCTGTTCACAGAGCCGCCGCCCACCGTCGCGTACTCGCCCCCGGCCGTGTTCTGGTAGCCGCCGCCCGCTGTCGCAAAGGCGGCAGCAGCGTTGCCTAAGCCGCCGCCCACCGTCCCAAAATTGGCGGTGACACTGTTGCTGCTGGGGTTTCCAAAATTGTAATTTGTCACACCTCCGCCGCCAATGGTTGCGCCGATAGCTCCCGGTGAAACGAAATTTACTGGTGCGCCGCCAATCACATTGGGCGCGCCGTTGGTGTTGTTTTGCACTGAGAGTCCGCCGTTCAACGTGGTAGCCGTATTGGCCGAGATGGCGTAGGGGGCCGGCGTGAGATGTTGCGCCGGACTCAAGGCGGCGGAGCCGTTTACCCCGTCGCTGAACCAAATCTGCAGTTGCAGACCGGGCTGGCTGAAGAGGGCGACAGGAACCGCCGCCATGTTCGCCTGGGCTGTGTCACCCAAGACCGCCGTGAACAGCCCGTTAGCCACGGCCACGCCCACCGCGGCCGCCGGTTCGCTGCCGCTGGTGCTGGTGCCGTCGTTGCTCCAGTAGGTCGTGTAGGAAACGCTCGGCGGTGGCGCGGCGATCGTAACGGTCGGCGGGCTGGTATAGCCCAAACCGGCATTTTTGACGGTGATGCCGGTCACCGCGCCGCCGCTGACGCTGGCCGTGGCGGTTGCTCCCGAACCGCCGCCGCCTGTGATAGTCACCGTCGGCGCACCCGTATAGCCGCTGCCCCCGTTGACGACGGTGATGCTCGTGACGAAATTAACGGTGAGGTTGGCGGTGGCTGTGGCCTGCTGGCTGGCGTTGGCGCTGGTGACCAGCGCGAACTTGAACCGGCCCGTGCCGGTAAAGTTGGCGCCGTTAGCCGTCACGCCCCCTTGGTAGGTGAAAACTGTGTTTTGGGCGCGGGCCGGAGGATTGAAGAGCAGGCCGCAAAGCCCGACTGCGGCGGTGAGGGGAAGTCGGATTTTCATAAACGCTATTTCCTGGTGCCACTCTCCAATGGGCAGGCAGAGCAAAGAGTCGCTCGGAACCAGACCAATGAAGAGAATGAACACCTTTATACCTCGACCTCGCAGAAAATCAAGGAAATTTTGAATCTCGGTCGGTCGCCTCTCGCCTGAATCGTCGTCGGCCTGGATGATTTTCGTGACCGGGGGCGTCGGTCCGGCGGTCATGCGTCCGCGCTGTTTTACGGGGCGCGCCGTGATTCCCATTTAACTGGGCAACCGATCCCGCATGGGGTTTCTCCGGGCGATCCAGGGTTGGGGGCAGGCGGTTTCACTCGCCTCCGCAATGATTTTGTCAATGAGTCCACGACTCGGCCCGAGCGTGCAGACCGGATCGGTCGCGCTCGCGTCGCCGGTCAGCAAAGCCGCCTGACAACGACAGCCGCCAAAATCAACTTCGCGTTGGGGACAAGTCCGGCAGGGCGCGGGCATCCATTCGGTTCCCCGGAACCGATTGAAGCTTTCCGACTCGAACCAAATGCTGGCGAGCGAGCGCTCCCGCACGTTCTCGAACTGCAAACCAGGAATGCTGGAGGCCGTCGGACAGGGAAGGACCTGGCCTATCGGATTCACCGTGAGATAGCGCTGGCCCCATCCCTGCATGCAGGGCTTGGGCCGCTCCTCGTAGTAATCCGGCAGCACGTAAAAAATATCCATGCGCGCGGCGAGGCGCTGCTTCGCTGCCATGGCCACTTGGAACGCCGCCTGCACTTGTTGACGCGATGGCAGCAGGGTCAGACGATTCAGAAAGGCCCAGCCGTAGAATTGCACGTTGGCCAGTTCCAGCCGGGTTGCGCGCAGCGATTCCGCCAGCGCGATGATTTCCGGCAGGCGCTCGATATTGGCGCGGTGCAGCACCACATTGAGGCTCAGCGAAAGACCCGCATCGGTGATGCGGCCGGCCACTTCCAGTTTCTCCTGGTGTACTCGCGCGCCGGCAACCGCGTCTCCCAGCACGGGTTCGTCGGCCTGGAAACTGAGTTGGGCGGAGTCCAGCCCCGCGGCGTGAAGTTCTTCCGCCCGGGATTTGCTCAACCCCACGCCGCTCGTGATTAGATTCGTGTAAAGCCCGGCGGCGCGCGCCGTCTGCACCAACACCGGCAGATCGGCGCGCAACAACGGCTCGCCCCCGGAAAACCCCATGTGATAAACCCCCAGCTCGGCGGCTTCGCGGATGACCCGGCGCCAGTCTTCGGTCGCGAGTTCCCCGCCGCCGGGGTAAGCCGAAGGATTGGAGCAATAGGGGCAATGGAGCGGGCATTGATGGGTCAACTCCGCGAGCAATAAATAAGGCCGGTATTTCATGTGGGAAACGCAATCAACTTGCGCTCGTGCAGTTGGGTCAGGCACTCGAGCACGTCGCCGCGAAGCGTCTCGCCACTCACCTCGTACTCCGCGGCCAGGGCGGACACGATCGCCTCCACCGTGAATTGTCCGTTGCACCGCGCCACTATCTCGCGCGCGGTCGAGTTGAGGAACATCACCCCCTCAGGAAAAAGTAGCACCGGCTCACCGGTCACGGCGTCCTTTTGGATGCGCACGCCCAATGCCAGGGCCGGAGAGCTTTGATAATCAATCGCGCTCACAGGACCCAGTCAGTGCCTTGCATTTGCCATGAATGGCATCAAGCATCGCCCAGAGAACCTCGCACTTAAACTCCAGGGCGCGAACCGCCGCCGCCTGCATTTCGCCAGTGACGCAGTAAGCCAGGGTAAGCTTCAAGGCTTCGTCGGAGTCCCGGCGGGCTTGCGTGACACGGCGCTTGAAGTATTCCAGGCCGCGCGGCTGGACCCATGGATAGAACCGTACGAAGGCCTCCAGTCGCTTGGCCATCAGGTCCGGGGCGAACAGTTCGGTCAGGGAGGAGGCGACGGCGATCGGCCACGGTTGCCGGCGGGCGAAATCGACGTAAGCGTCAACGGCGAACCGGACTCCCGGCGCCACCTGGCGGCCAGCGAGCAGTTCTTCGCGCGACAATCCGCAGGCCTCCCCCAATCCCAGCCAGGCGCCGATTCCCCCTTCCTCGCCCTGGGTGCCGTCATGGTCGATGATCCGATGGATCCAGAGCCGCCGGACCTCGCGCAGCGGACAGTTCGCGACAATCGCCGCGTCCTTTACGGGTATTTGCTCTTGATAGTAGAAGCGGTTGCTGACCCAAATCCGGATGGCTTCGGGCGGGAGCCGGCCCGAGTTCATCAGGACGTGGAACGGGTGCTTGTCGTGATAAGAGGACGCGCCGACCTCCCGCAGCTTCGCGAGGAACGTTTTCTCATCCCAAGGCGTAGCGTTCATACTTCAAATTCGAGACCGTCGTAACCGACCACGATGCCCGCGCTCTCGACCGCCGTTCGCTCGGGCGATTGGCGCGCAAGCACCGGATTCGTGTTGTTGATGTGAATGTAAATCTTTTGTCGGGCGCCAATTCTCCCCAACAGCTCCAGGCTGTCATCCTTGATGGTCACGTGACCCATCTCATCCGCTTGCGGCGCCGTGGATTTCACATGCCGCAGCTCGTCCCGGGACCAGAACGTCCCGTCAAAAAGCACCGCGCCAGACTCCCCGACTGCCTCGCGCAATCCGGCGTTCACCGCCGATACATCCGGCGCGACGAGCAAACGCTCGCCGGTGCGCGAATCCATGAATTGATAGGCGACGCTGTGTGTTCCGTCCCGGGAGGATCCTTTCGTGAAGGGGGGCGGAGCTCCGGGCAGGACAATTGCGCGATAGAGCAGACCGTCCTTACCTTTCTTTTCGTCCCCCAAAGCAGAAAACTTGGCCGTCGCCGGCTCGTGCCAACCCGCGCCGCAGAATGAGTCGAGAATAACGTCCAGGCCGAGGCGGCGCGCGAGAATGTCGCGGACGGCGCTCGTTGCCCAAATGTTCAGCCGTCCCCCTTCGCGCAAAGAAAGCAGGCCCAGGACGTGGTCCAGGTCGGCATTGGTCAGAAGCACTCCCGCGATGGGCGAGTTACGCGGTGACTGGGGACCGGGCTGAAGATCGGGGAAGGCCTCAATTTGAGATCGCAAATCCGGTGAGGCATTTATCAAAAACCAGCTCCCGTGCTCGTCGCCTACTGCGACCGACGACTGAGTGCGCGCCGGGATTCGTCCAAGCCTTGCCTCCCGGCAGTTTGGACAGGCGCAGTTCCACTGGGGCAATCCTCCTCCCGCCGCCGTTCCTAAAAGTCGAACACGAATGACGACCTTCCCAGCTCTAAACGGGCTGGACGTTCAAACGGCTTCCACGTACGCGGTGCACTCGCAAAACACAAGCACCGGTGTGAGTTCGGGTTTCTGCCACTTTTTTTTGCCGTTCGCGGTTTTCATATTCAATGTGGGCGCTAATTGGAAGACTAATACGCCAGATGGCCAACGGAGTCAAGTCGAAGCTTTGGATATTTCGGCCTGGCCGATTGCCAAGCGCTTCTGATACCGCCCAATGGGCTGATGAGTCCGGGCCGCCTCAAGGCTCGAAGCGGCCGGTCGAGAGATTGTAGCGGACGATCAGGCCATCCAAGCCCGGGCCGCCCGCCAGTCCATCACTGCTGTTAGTCCCGTTGTGCAGGCCGCCCGACCCGCCGGCGAGACCAAAGGCAAGTAGGTTGGACAGATTGAGAGCGCTCGAATAATAGACGAGGTATATCAGGCCGCCGCCGCCACCCCCGCCACCCCCGCCCCCGCCGCAATTCGCATTGCTG
>WNGK01012387.1_pt1 | contig 18064 bp, 18 predicted proteins | sample 5400601 | NCBI WGS metagenome assembly WNGK01 (sample SAMN13153376, study PRJNA577476) | soil metagenome | isolation source: 60 cm soil or saprolite under Garry oak tree replicate 1 | place: USA:California | collected 2016-06-15
GCTCGCTGCCCCATCATCATGGTCTTACCTTCAGCCTCGATGAGCTGGAAGTTGGCCAGGAAGTGGACATCTACGGTTACCCCAAGGGGATTATCAATCCTAAGCGCAAACTGACCCGATTTCCCGCCACATTCAAAGCGCCAACAACATCAGGTCTACTCGCCTTTGACTACCAGTTGTCCACCGACCGCCCAATTCGCATACAGGGGACAAGCGGCGGCATCGTCGTTGATAGGAAAACCGAAAAGATTCTAGGTATTCTGAGCGCGACCAATGAAACGACGGCGGTGGCTGTGCCGGTTCAAACCCTGGTTGACTTCGTGAGCAAAGTACAGCCCTTCCTAGCACAGAGAATATTCCCTACCACCAAGGATGTCTCACCAGTCTCGGCAGACCTCTATCCAAAATTCGTGCCAGCTCCTGATCACAATCCAAAATTCGAGCCACGCCTTGCTGATGGGCTACAGCATCGACCCGAGGAACCCTATGAAGTCAGCGTGCTACGAAAAAAAGCCCAACTTCTGGCAGCTAGTATGCGCAACTTTATCGCTGTGCAGGGTTTTGCCTGGGGTTCGGGAGACAAGGAGCCTTCTGCTGAGGCACAGTTTGAAGTCCGGGTTATCGATGGAGTTCAGCGATTCCGAACGTATCCTGACGGCAAGATAGAGTTAGAGGAGGCACCTTACCCTCATCAGAATGGTTGGGTCCTTCCGGCTGACGAATGGGCGACGCTGCCCAAGATGGTTGGAACGGAATTCCGATTAAGAGTTCGTCAAGCCGCCGATGCAGTTGTGAACGAGCAACGGATGAAGGTCTTCCAGTATTACGCCAGCGTCGAAGATAACTTGTGTCCCTTTGAACCCGTCGAAGATTATTTTTTCTTCACCATCGGCAATGCTGTCCCCGTCGCATGTTACGGGGAAGTTTGGACGGACGAGGATACGAACATAGTTCGTATATCGGAGCATTTAGATCTTTCTGACAAATTGAAAGCCTATCGAGGATGGGAGGACGTTCACGTTGTCCTTACCTACGGGTGGTTCAGGCGAGAGAATGAGCCTCTTCTGCGCGTTCCTCTGACCATTTTTACAGTGGCTCGCTATAAGAAGCACATCTTCTGGTGTCGCGGCCAGTTTAGGGACATTAGCAGAATAATCTTGCGATCTTCCTCGTTGACTTTGCTTAGTACACGACGGAGCTTGCTCAGAAACCGCGCGTTCTTACCGGAACTTCCCCAAGCGCCTTCGTCAGGAGACTTCTGCTTGAGTAGAGGTGGCACTTGAGGAGGTTCTTCCCCTTCATAGAAGAGTTGATAGAGTGGGACCTCTAAAGCGCGGGCCATCTTTTCCAGGGTTTCGATGGCCGGGACAGTGTGACCATTCTCAACCCGAGAAATGTAACAACGAAGCAAGCCCGTGCGCTTTTCGATGTCGCCCTGGGAGAGCTTCTTTTCCTCACGGAGATCGCGAAGCCGGTCACCAATTATCATCGCGGAATTATTCCACTTAGGAGTTTGGAAAGCAATCGGCTGCCACGATGGAACCTTTGAAAGCCAAAGTCCTCATGTCTTCCGTCCAGCCAACAAAGGTTTGCGAATTTCAAACTCGCGAACATATTAAGTGCCACTTTGTTCGGCTGTCGTTGAATTCACCGAGAAGAAATCACATCTCGTTGAGGGATGTTGCATTCGATCCGAGTCACTTTAATTTCGAGCGAACTTTGAGAGTTGTATTCAAAAGCGCGCATCACGAATGGAAATTTGACGCCATTTACCACTCTAAAGTCTGAATAAAATTGCTCTGAAATCAGCGTTCGGCCCGCCGCCAGTTGTACGACGACGCTACCAATCAAAAGTCTCGTTTCGGCGTCAAAGAACAAATGCCGATACAATCCGAGACTTCCAGAAGGAGCATCAACCGTATACACGTCTCTGTCCTCAACCTTAGAGGAACCTTCTAGCATCATTTGAGGAAACGCGGCTCGAAGGTGAAGAAGGCTGGACAGATTCAATTCCTGCGCAGCGAACACGTTCATCTCTTGAAACTTCTGTTGAATTCCCTTATTCGCGTCGTCATGCCAAACGGTTTCTCCGTCATAGTCGGGCGCATCCTTGCTCCCGCTTGGTATGTTCAAATTCTTTGCTTTACTGGGAAATTTGAAATACTCTACAGCAGTTCCGAATCGCGGTTCTCCGCGTTTCGTTTGCGCACGTCTTTCTTCATACGCCGCAACAGTTCGAATCTTCTGGATTGCATCCTTTCCTCCGACAGCTCTTTCATAGCTGTCGAGGAGTTCCGTCAACGTAATCCTTGGGTTGGCACGACTGTCGTTTAGAACCCTAAAGGCGGGATGCGAAGAGTCTTTGTCCCCATTCTGAGCCTGACCTCCTGCCAATCCAAATGTGCAAAAAAGCAAACTCACAGAGGTGACTCCAACAATGATCCTGTGCATGACGATTCTTTCCTCCCATCGGTCTAGGCTGGAGCAGAAGCTCCAACTGATTTAGACGACCCTGCGAAGACCCACAGCAATTCCCGCCCCGTAATCCCGCGCTCTGTCAGTTCCGGGAACTACTAACCGCTAATTTCAGTAATTTCTAACAGTTAGAGTCGGCCATACTATATGACCGCTTGACAGTATCCGGGCTTGGCTTGATCCCGCGTTCCGATTCGGAACGTTTGGGGGGCGTGGATGGGTTCCAAACTGGGACTTACGAGCTTAAATGTAACAGCGAACAGTCAGGTTCGGTCATGCACTGAATCAAATTTCATTTCCTGTCTCCTTCAAGCTGCGCCGAGTAACCTCTTAACTTCTTCGATGAGTTCATTGCAGCAGCCCTGAATCTCGTAGTTCAACTTCCCTTCCGTAGTGGCTTTCAAGACAGCCTTAGCGTTCTGATTGTGGACCGTGCAATGAACTGCTTCAATTTTCGCTGGGAGGCTATCCTTCACGGCTCCTACCGCCGATACTTTTAACTTATCCCCAAGCTGTGAACCGTGAACTTCCTTCCCCACGACCTTAAACGTGACTTTGCTCAACATCATATTACCTCGGTGAAGCAATCACGACTCGGATGGAGATGGTTTACCCTTAAATCTTGGAGCAGGTCTGTGAATGCCGAAAACCAGCCGCGCGAAAGTTTCGCGGATGTCCAGGCGGCAAACCGGACATCGAGGATGTTTTTCTGCCGGAATGTCGATAAGGAGAAAACCGCACTCAGGACAAACGGAGAGCATTGGAGCCTCACACTCTGGACAGATGTGTGGCGTTCGGATCGATTCCCCCGTTTTCTCGTCTTGCAGTTTAATCCTGAAATTACATGCCGCGCTTGAGCACAATGCGAGAGGTGGCATCGTGTCCTCCTTTGGAAAGGGTGGGCAGCGGGCACCCTGTATGGGGTCATCTATCTCAGCTTCGTTGTCGAAAGGTGAGACCAGGATGCCCGACGCGAAAACTCTTATATGATTTGATTAGTTATGTTGTCAAGAGAATTCTATTATGTACAAGTGCTGTCACTTGTCGATAATCGAGGCAACCGCTCCGCTCAGGGCAGGGAAGAAATATCTTCGGAGAGTTGTGGATGGCCTTGCAGAGTAACCGCAGCGCACTGCTAATCCCGTGTGACTGTCCTCATTTCCATTTTGATCGCGCGATGCGCTTCAACTCCTCCGTGATCTCCCGCATGCTGGCAAGTAATTCTCGTAGCAAGCGGATCGCAGCGCTCTCGCTAATCAGCGTGCGCTCAGGTTTGGCCTGTGGCAAAGCCTTCCTTTTCGCCGGTCTCTGTAATGTCTGTGCCATGCCGAGTGAGAAAAACGGTGTAACCAAGTTTGAGACCTTGATAGGGATGATAGGAGGTATGACCTGACCCCGTTTTATGTACCAGTGCTGATGAGAGTCGGTTGGTGTGTTGATCGAACTTGGGGCGGACGGAGCGTAGCGAAGTCCGGCCCAAGTTCGGCCTTCGGCAAACCACCGGATGGCACGCGGTACGCTGCCGGCTTCGATGCGATAAATGCTCTATCTTGCAACTGCCGCGGCTTCACGGACGACTCCTGCCTCCCCTCTTTCGCGCGCCAGATATTGGTTGTAGATCCAACGATACGTTTTTTCGAGACCCGTGCGCAAGGAAGTGTTGGGCTCCCAACTTAGATACTTCTGGATGAGAGTGTTATCGCTGTTCCGGCCATTCACACCCTTCGGCGCGCTGAGATCGTAATTGCGCTTCAGCTTGATTCCGGCAATCTCCTCCGCCATATCGACGAGTTGATTGATCGTTACGGCCTCGTTCGATCCCAGATTAATCGGCTCCAAGATATCTGAGTTCATAATCAAATCGATGCCTTTTAGGCAGTCATCAATGAACATGAAGCTGCGCGTCTGATTGCCCGGCCCCCAGATATCGATTTCGTGCTTACCGGAAATCTTCGCTTCGATCACTTTCCGGCAGATCGCCGCTGGAGCCTTCTCTCGCCCGCCATACCAAGTACCCCAGGGTCCGTACACGTTATGAAAACGCGCTACCCGCGTGTACAGACCAAAATCCTCGCGGAAGTGGCGGCACATACGCTCGGAAAACAATTTTTCCCACCCATAACCATCCTCCGCCAGCGCAGGATAGGCATCCTCTTCCTTAAGCGACGGTGCCTCATACGTCTTCTGCTTGTCTCCGTTGTATACGCACGCCGATGACGAATAAAAGAATCTCTTCACCCCAAATTTCACGGCGGCCTGCAGCATGTGGGTATTGATCAGCACCGATAGCATGCACAGCGCTTTGTTGTGCTCAATGAACCCCATCCCCCCCATATTCGCCGCGAGATTGTAGATATCCCTGGTGTCCTGCGCGGCTTTCTCGCAGTTCTCCTTGAGATTCAGATCCAGCGACAGATTCTCTACATCCTCGGAACGCTGGCACCACTCATTAATTGGCTTGACGTCCACCGCCCGAATCCTCTCGTAGCCCCGCCCGCGCAGCTCCCCGACAAGATTCCCTCCAATGAATCCGCCCGCCCCAGTAACCAAAACTAAATCTGAATGAGTGCCCATCAAAATTCTCCCTTCATATTTTGTTCCAAACGCATCGCCGCGTGCATCTTTTCTTCGTTGCTAACTCTCAGAGAAAGCGTGCCAACTCATCTTCCCCTCAACGAGCCTTCTTCAGTCCCAGCAATTCCAGCAACACTAGCGCCGCAAATTCCGCCCCATAAACCAGGTACCGCCGCCACAGTCGCCGTGGCTCCATCGTCAGCCGGAACAGCCATTCCAAGCCACACTCCCGCATCCACTCGGGCGCCTGTGCGATTCGGCCCGTATGAAAATCAAACGCCGCTCCCACTCCAACTAACACGGGAACACTCAACCGCTTGCGATGCTCGTACATCCAACGCTCTTGCTTCGGCGTGCTCAATCCCACCCACACAATGTCCGCCTTCGCCACTTCGATCGCTTGGATGATTTCCCCATCTTCCTCCCTGGTCAGCGCGCGAAATGGCGGGCTGTATGTTCCCGCCACGTTCATCCCCGGGAACATCGCGACAAATCGCGCAGCCAGCTCCTCTCCAACGCCCGGCGCTCCACCATAGAAAAAGTGCCGGTATCCTCTCTTCACCGTCTCTTTGCAAAATGTCTCCATCAACTCCGGTCCATACACCCGCCGCCGCATCTCGAATCCATGCCGCCGCCCGATCCACACCAAAGGCATCCCGTCTGCCACCACCAGCCCCGCCGCGTTTAGAATCGTCTTGAACTCCGCATCATGCTGCGCCTCCGTCACCCCGTGCATCCCCGTCACCGCAATGTACCGGCAACCGTCCCGCCGCGCAATCCACTCCTCCATCCGCCCCATCACCTCCGGTATCTGCACCGCGTCCACTCGCACTCCCAGCACATTGAATGGACCAGGCTCCCGAGAGCCCGTTCGTGATGGTTCCATGGCCAAAGACATTCCTCCGCTTCACTCCCGCGCCTCAGTAGAAGGGTTCACGGAATTTATACAATAACCAATGCAAAGGCTTTGCCAACGCCGACTGATATCCGACGTACGCGAGGAATCTCGAATTGAATGTTAGCACGCCCGGGAGATCAGTCCATTCGCGTTCCAAGTAGAATCGCTCTTTTATAAATGTCTTGTGATCTTGATTGAACTGAACGCCTCCAAGTGACGGGATCCCCTCCTTACGCAGGATGTAATTGAGGTATGGGATTTTGAAAGGGTTGAGACCCATCATCTCCGTTACGGCAAAATCAACGTAAAATAGGTTGTCGCCCACAAGTGCCCATTTCAATTCCAGCGCATCTCCCCTCATCGGACCGTTCCTCGTCAAACCATACTTCCCATCCACGACAGCAATCGTCTTCGGTAATGCCTTGTTGACCTGGTAGATCACCTCGCGGAAGTAGGGGTGAAGCTTGAGTCGCAGCGCGGGCTCCTGAATTACCCCCCACTGATTCTTCAATGAAAGGCTCACACCAGCGTTCGCGTGAACCTTAGGCACCGGCATCGTGATAAAGAGGTCGGTCTCGTCCAGGAGTAGAGTCGGAATGGGAACAGAGAATTTCTTGAAATGATATTGAAAATGGATCGGGCGAGAAGAAGCAAAGGACATGTTCACGATACGTACGCCATGGTGCTTTGCGATTTTCGCAATTCCGGTTCTCTCAAAAACTTCGTCCATCGAGAAGCGGTTATATCCTCCCGAATCTGACTCGCCGATCGTTATGTTGTCCGTGTAATTCTTGAGATAGACGATCATTGCTTCGATTGCTTCGGGGTTGGTCATCACGCCCGGGCGAAATACCGGAAACGTTAGATTCGGCTTGATAACAACCGCGTCTCCGTACTTGATCGCGGAGTTCAGACGGAGCCATTCGAAACCCTCTTGGAATGGGGTCGTATACCCTGAGTCTAGTCGACTAACAAATATTCGCGCAGCCTGCATCATTTCCCCGGCCAATTCTCTCGCAAATTTCCATCAAAAGTTCATAGTTTTTCCGGGGGCCATACTCCGTCTCGACCAATGTCCTTCCATACCTGCCCATAGCCTCCCGTTCTTCCGGGTTATTGGACATGTGTCCGATCTTTTCAGCTAAGTCCTTGCTCTCTCCGGCCGCAAACAACAACCCGCTCTTGCCTTCCCGAACGACGTGCGGCAAGCTCCCCATCCTGGAAGCCAAAACCGGTTTGCCGACCGCATAGGCTTCTAAGATGACCAAACCAAAGGTTTCGTACCACTCTGAAGGCAGCACAACAAACATGCTTTTCGCAAGCAACTGCCATTTCTCCTTGCCGCTCTTGAAACCTACTATTTCTACATTGGTTACATCGTTTTCTATCAAGAACCGACGGAGCTCAGCTTCCATCGGACCGGTGCCGACAATTTTCAAAGAGATTCCTTTCAGTTGTTGAAAGGCACGAATGAGTGTCCATATTCCCTTCTCTCGCGAAAGCCGACCCAAGAATATCGCGTATTCCCCTTGTCCATAAGCTGGGGTAATTTGAGAAGCATCTATGAAGTTCGGTTTGACAAAAATCTTTTCCTGCCGTATTCCCGCTTCCAGTAGCTTTTGCTTGAGAAAGTTTGTGAGGCAGACGAAGGCATCGATCTTCTCTAGCATACCGCCGAGGCGGTTCAACCCGATCGATGACGCTACGATCGCACTTGACAGGTAAGAGTCCCGGTAGCAGCGAAATCGAACGGCATTGAGATAATTACCCCCTTTGCAGCGTTCACAGACCTGCCCTTGAGTAAAAAACCACCCATTCGGACAGAAAAACCTGAAGTCGTGGATTACTTGGATGATAGGAACATGAAGTGAATACAAGAGGTGGTAAACCGATGGAGAAATCAGTGGTAAGAAGTTGTGAACGTACGCAACATCGGGCCGCCGCTGCTTAATTATTTTCGCGAGGTCCTGTCTGGTCCTCCAAGAGTAGATCGCCTGGGCAGGAAGTGTTAGCTTGTCAAACAGGGTAAAATCTCGGATTTCTGAATTCTCTCGGGTATATAAAACAACTTCCTGACCGTGTGATTCGAGCAATGTCTTATCCGCTAAGACGGCGGCATCCTCTCCGCCAAACTGTTGATAGAAATCATGAATGAGAAGTATCCTCATGCGCGTCTGATCCTTCACCGCTTCACTTGGTCGCGAAGTACGTGGCACTCACAGTGAGTTCGCTTGGTTCCCTCGCCCAGCACTGCCCAGAATGGGTCCAGTTCCCCGAGCTCATCCCAATCGCGCTTATGGTTATCCATGGGCATGAAACCCTCCCCCGAACGAATCTCAAGGGTCTTACGAATCATCCGCTTATCGGGGCGGCCGCAAACCGTAGCGCTGAAAGGGTCAGCTTTCTCGATGTGTCGTTTCTAAGGTTGTGCAGCACCTTGGAATAGCTCGTCGCGATCGCGTCGTGCTCCGCAAGCTGTTTCTCTGGATGTGCGGCCGTCTTGCTGTTCGGATGCCACCGGAAATCCGCCAGTAGACCCGGCGCGTGCTTGAACCTATACCCTTTCTGCGCCAGTCTTAGAAAAAACTCGTAGTCCATTGAATAGTGATATTGCAAATCTATGAAATTTCCCTCGTCGAAGATTCGCCGGCGAAAAAAAGTCGCAGTAGAGTGAATGTACAGCACGCGATGATAGGAAAGAACGAACTGGCTAAATTCAATTTCTCTCCTGACCTGCAAAACACGGCCTCTTTCATCAATCCACGTGTAATCGCCATACAATACGTCCACATCGGGATTCTTATCAAACGCTTCAATCACAGCCTTGAAACACTTTGGCCGGTAGCGGTCGTCGGAATTCAGCCATCCCACGATGTCTCCGGTTGCCATCCGAAATCCCTTATTTAATGCGTCGCTCTGACCTTGGTCCGGTTCCGAGACCCAGCGCAGATGATCGTAAGAACTTTGTTCAGAATAGCGCTGAAGTATTTCGAGACTACCGTCTGTTGATAACCCATCAGCAACTATGTGCTCGACGGCAGAACACTTCTGGGCCTTCACACTGCGAAGGCACTCCTCAATGAAATTGCATTGGTTGAAGGAAGGCGTAACAATCGAGATTTTCAATACGAAACCTCCTTTGAGATGGTCCCGAGCCCAGTCGTCGTAGATGACATCCGCACGAGTGCTGGTCTCAACAGCGAATGCTTGCTCCAAAAAGGCTCTCTTTTTTCTCTTCCCTAGCCACAAAAGAAAAAGTAGGACCGCTGCTTGCCAAATAGTCGGAAAACGCGGCATTCCCGTCAACATCATCTGAAATAATCGCGCATCGCCGAGTCAAGAATGGCGTCACTGTGCGGAACTCCCATCCCATGTGCCGGTAGGTATGAAGACTGTCATGAACGAAGATGTCGACCGCGGCCAAACTGGCAAGCAATCTTGGTAAAATTCTCTTACTGGTTCCGCGGTGCAAGCACCAATTCGATCTCAGGTCGGGTGGAATCAATATCCCGACAAAGTCATCGCCATGTGCGCCTAGGGGAGGGAGATCAACACTGTGCAGCACCCCGTGACCATTTACCGCCAGCGCCTGCAGGATGAATGCAGAAGTCACCCCGTGTGCAACGCCAGTTTCCAAAACAACCTTCGGGCGCAAGCCTCGACAGACCAAGTAACAGAGCCGAGCCAGAGCAAAATCGGCATTGTGAGAGGTTCTAAAAGGTGATCGCACCAATCCCGACTCCACCAGGGAGCCTACTTTGTTTTCAATCTCAATGAGACCGGGTTCTTGGATAATCTCATTCATACTCCGACCCAGGCAATGACCCAGGCCTCTCAGAACTTGTCTCCACTCCGTCAGCTTGTAGTCGTATGGTCTTTTCAAGAATGGGTCGCGACGAACTTCCAGGAATGTACAGACCCGGTCGAAACATTCGATCGGATTCTTGGCGGAGAGAATTGCGAGCTGAAGAATCTTCTGCGCCAACATTTACGGTTGCCCCTTTCCATCGTGAACGGCACCCTTTGCGACAGCTAACGGCAATCCGTTCCGGTTTAAGCACACCGCAAAAGCCAAACTGGAGAATACGACTATGGGAAATTTCGTATTCCCCACCCAGTCTGGTCCCCACAGTTCCATGAAAATGTCGCCCGAGAGGGCCGCATATAGCCCTAACGAAACGGCTTCACCATACGAACGTGGGATCCCGGGGATTACTCGCCAGCTGAACCTGAAGAAGGAGATGAACACCCAAACATAGGCGGCTAGCCCGATGAAGCCCATCTTCAGCCAAAACGTAAGGTATTGATTGTGGACTATTCCGGGCTCAATTGATTCTCCCCCGACAAATGACAACAGCGTGTAATTTCTCTCGAACTGTCCGCCGAATCCATTGCCCAATAAAGGCTGTTTCACAATCGTGTTCCAAGCATCTACCCAATCGAGCACGTGGAAGGCAAATGTGCCACTCCCAGAGATCAGGCTTGAGGGATCCTGCACGGCGTCGATGATTTCCGTATACCGCGATGCCGATGCTTCAAGACCTTGGGCTTTAGGCCTTCCCCCCAGAAAGGCGGAAAACAAAAGCAGTACCGCCGTGGCAATCCCGGCGATTGCTCCCCATCTCAGTTTTTGTCGCCGAGGCAGTCGCCAGGCAAGCACAACAACGCCAACGAGGAGACCGAGCTGAGGATTTCTTTTCTCCGACACCAGGATGTTGGTTACGGTGACGACCACTGTTAGGCATACCAGCGCCCGCTTCCCGTTGCTCATTTCGCGTGCGAAGAGCAATAGCGAAATAGATGCGAGCGCGGCAAAGACAAACATGTAGTTTTCCGGCCCCTCATCCACGGGGCCGGAACCGAGCACATTTCGGAAGGGCCCCTCGATCTGCAGCAAGTAAATGAGCAGAGAGTACGTAGCCTTTGTCGTTATGAGGGCAATAAACCACGAGAAGTAATGCATTGCTTTGGCGCGGGTGTCTGCCAGGGTGACGACGAGGAAGTAGAAAACGATTGCGAGAAACAGACACCGCCATTCGTAGTAGCCCACAGCATCCTGAAGAGGGTTACCGCGCACCAGGCCATAGAAGGCAAATAAGGGCAAAAGTGCTGCAAATGCGAGGATTGGCCGGTCGAGAGGTGTAGAGGAAAAGAGAGCCCTTTGGGATGCAGGACTCCACCCGAGATATCGTTTGAGGACATAGATCAACAACAGCCCGTACACCGCGATTTCCATTATGTAGACGCGGCCCAAGCCAAGACGGAAAACGACATCTTCGGGAGTGCGCGTCGGCGCCCAACCGTCAACAAAAATCACGGCTGCGGCCAGAATGATGTAAATGCCCGACTCAAGATGGATGGTCAAAAAGTTGAAGTACAGACAAGCTAAAGCGAACGTAAGTCCCGTCCGCGAGTCCAAGCTGGTCAAGATCGCCCCCGTCAGCGCCAGAATGACGATGACGAGAAGGGGTGCTCTCATCGGCGGCGAGGTCGACAACCCTTCGAGAGGTGTATCGAGCGCGTTCATCGTCGGGTCGACTCCTTGGTGCCACTTTCTGCGAACTTCGGTCCAGTTGTGGGCAGAACGACCTCTTCCATCATGCCCTGGGTCTCGCGCCAGACGGCATCGCATGAGATGTCTTGAACGCAGCGGACTGTGTCGTAAATGCACTGCCAGTTGCATTGGTAGCAATCCATTTTCTGAAAGACCATGCGATGCCTGTTGAGATCACCATACGGGTAGAAGCGGCCGAAGTGCCCGCCGCCCAGGATGCACATCGTTGGTGTTCCTACCGCCGCAGCAAGGTGCAGTGGCCCCGTTTCGCTCCCGATGTATAGCGCAGACTGGCGCAAGATTGCCGCAAGCTGAATGAGGCTCGTCTTCCCCGCGAAACGTACCACGGGGGTAGACATTCCAGAAGCAACTGCTCCCTCTGTGTCACGGTCGGATGGAGAGCCACAAATTAGAATTCGCGCACCGTAGGTTCTGGCGATTCGGTCTCCCAATTCTGCAAAACGCTCCGCCGACCATGCCCTGATGCCGTTCGAGGCGCCGGGGAATAGCACAACCTGCAGGTCGATATTTGGCTCGACGCCTTCGCGAAGAAGGAGCTGTCGCGCATCTTGCATCTGGCCCTCAGTTACGGTAATTCGCGGCAAAGAGTCGTTGGCAGACAATTGTCTGCCCGTCAACTGCTCCACAAATTCTCTGTTGCGCTCGACCTCGGAGATAATCTCTGGTCGCGAAGAGACAATTCGCGTGAAGTACGCATTGTTTTTCCGCTTGACCGATGCGCGGATGTTATTCAGATCTCCCGCCCGTGCAATTCGTTTTTTCGCGCCGCAGCAGGAGAGAATCTCATCTGCATTTGGTTCTCGCGAATGGGCGGGATAGATGGCCATGCGAAATTTCCTGCGTCGGAGCGCTTCGATCACTCGGAACCGATAAGAAAGCTCTCGACGGTACCTTTGCATGTTGCATGTCAAGACCTCATCAGCGGAAGACCATTCACGCGCCAAATTGGCAACTTGTTCATCCACTAGCAGCGCAATCGTTTCGTTGGGATATGTTCTTCGGAGATGACCGAGTGCCGGTAGGAAAAGAATGAAGTCACCAATTGCATCCGTCCGAATCACGAGCATCCCTCGAGGACCGTCACCCTTGGGTGGGTGACCGAGACGCTTCGCGTACTTCCAACGGACGATCCATGAGTACAAGGACTTCGCCGCGGAGGTAGAGGCGGAGCGTAGTCGATTACGAGTCAGTCCCGGCCAGTTAGCCACGGTTGTCTCTTGCTCCGACATCGAGTTTCTTCCTTACGCGCACACGGACTCCCCCTGCCAAGAGCGTCGGCATTAAGGGTCTCGTGAGACGATTGCTCAGGAAACGCAAGAGTAGCCGCCACGGTTGCGCGAAGAAAAAGATGGGCATACCGGTGAATTCTCGCTTTTCAACTTCGAATCCGGCCTCTCGAATCAGATCAGATGCTTCGCCGATAGTGAAAAAACGGATGTGTACGTAATTCCAGGGTTTGTATGCTTTCGAATAGTGAAGGTGCTCCGCTGTGACGATGCCGCCCCCGAAAAGCATCCGTACTCTTTGTACGAGGTCGAAGTGATGTGGAATAATCAAAATTGCATACCCGTCGTCCGACACGACGCGTCGCACCTCTTTGAGCAATGCCAGAGGATCATAAACGTGCTCCACGATATCGCACGCCAGCACGGCATCGAAAGACTTATCCTCAAATGGCAGGGGTTCGTTGAGGTCGGCTACACGTGCTCTCACCCCTCGTGAACACGCCCGTTGGATGGCTTTTTCCTGAAGATCTACACCATGCACTTCATGACCGCGGCGGACAAGTTCGCCCGATACTGCACCGGCCCCACACCCGATATCGAGGACTCTCTGTCGTGGTTTGGCGTCCAGCCACAAGGAGGACACCTTATCGAAATTATTTCCCTGCTCATCGAGATCGAGGATGTGTTCCGAATAGAATGTGTTGTGAAACTGCTCGACTATGCTCATCGTTTATCACTCCGCAAAACTCTCTAGGTCGCCGTTTCGCCAGCTGGCGCGCGGCGCAAGATGAACTTGCAGGCTTCCTGGGCGAGTATGCCCACCAAAAGAGTGAGCACGCCCGAAACCCCAACTGCCATGGCGATCCCGAACGCTGTAGTGAACCGAGGGATTCCGTAAACTTGCACCCAAAAACCCGCCAGCGCGAAAGGTAATACAATGGGCACGAACTGCAAAGCGACTTGCCCCATTACTCTTTGCCTCAATATTCTACGATTGAGAACCACCACGGCCGTGGCGAGTGGAATGATGTTCACCAACTTTGCGTAAGCAACGCCAACCAAACCGAAAGCAGGAGCTGAGACTGCCGTAGCAAGGACGATGAGGGCGAGACTGAACCAACTCAAGGCGGTGTTGATTTTGACCTGGCCCGCACCATTCAGCAGGTTATACGGGACAATGCTGGTGGCCAGAAGTGCATACCCCAATGCCAGGACCCTCAGGATATTGGTGTTCTCATTCGCAAACTCCGCTCCCATCCACGCTTTGAGGATGCTGCCCGAAAGAAGGTACAGTGGCAAACCCATCGCCACGGCAGCAAGCACAATCAATCTCGTTGCGCGCGAATAAATCGCCCGCATTTTTTCCACGTGCCCGTGCTCCGCTGCAATACTAGACATCGGAAACAAGAACGAGCTTCCAGCAGACAGCACACCGTGGATTTGCATACCCAGTCGCTGGCATATGCTATATGCCGTGACCGCAGCCGGACCCAAGAATGTACCCACGAGTAACACATCGGCCTGGGCAAACACTGTACCGGCGATGTTCTGCAACCATGTGTACAGACCGAAGCCAAAGACCTCACGCAGAACCGCTCGATCAAACGAAGGCCAAAGAACCAGTCCTGGGAGCAATCGCCTCAGCGCAGAACCGAGCACAACAGCGGACAGGGCCGCTACCAGATTCGTCAAAAGCAGAATCTCGGGCACACCTCTGTGGTGCTGAACGAGGTATGCGCTCCCACCTAAAACCAAGCCCTTGGAGACAATATTCACCTGTGCCGACAGATCGTACCGCTCAAATCCCTGCACTGCAGATTGGAGAACACCTTGGATGGAGCGTATTCCGAAGCATAGACCAGCAAGTCGAATTGTGGTCAATGCAAGGTAGATCTCCTGAGGCACAACATGAAAGACTCGCGCTGCAAGAAACGAAGCGCTGGAAGCGATGATAAGGGCAGTCAAGGCGCCCAATGCGCCGTACATGGTGAGAGTGGACTGAACTATCCGACCCACAGAGGTCCAGTCTTTGCGTGCGCGATATGAAGAGACGTACTTGATCGTTGCTTCTCCGAGACCCAGGCCAAACACTCCAGTCAAGCCTGCGATCGCGTTTGCCAAAACCCAAATTCCAAACTGCTGGGCGCCGAGCCGGGATACAAAAAAGGGAGTAAGAAATAACAGGGCTGCCGGCAAAACAACGTAGTCGAGAGAATTCCAGACCGCATTGCGCGCGGCTCGCCGGACAGTCGGATTGGGATTTTGATCCATCCAATATTCCCAAATTGGGGCCAGTCGGCCCATTGCACATCTCCCCTAGCTGCAAAAGTTCAGTTGAACAACTTTCTCAATCCCGCGCCGCCATTCCTGCCGAATCCCCTTGACTTCTGTTAACGATTGTGCTACTGGACCACATGATTTACTCGAAGCCAGCTTCCTTCCCACCGCCCATCCCGCCAGCAATCCTCCCAACTCCTTTAAATTCAAACTCTTCCTCCGGCCTGTCATTCAACTTCTTTGAAATCAATATTTTACCAACTCCTTCGCGCCCCGAATGCTCCTGCGAGACCGAAATATTTCCTAAGTTCTTTCGTTGCCACAGATCCGAAAAACACCTGCTAAGTCCAAGTATTGCCACACTTCCAAGACCCCCCCGGGGGTCTCCCCATTCCTCAAGTTTCACTTTAGCTTCCGTTCGCCCTCACAACTACGGCGATCGTTTTCAACAGAAGCCCAAGGTCCATCCGCAGGCTCCAGTTCTCGATGTAGTCCAGATCCAGCGCCATCGTCTTGTCGAACGACGGATCGCGCCGCGCTTTCACCTGCCACAGCCCCGTCACTCCTGGCTTCACGTCCAAACGCCGCAAGTGCTCCAGGTCGTAGCGCTCGTAATCATCCACCGGATGGGGCCGCGGCCCCACCAGGCTCATCTCTCCCTTCAAAACATTCACGAGTTGCGGCAATTCATCGATGCTGTACTTCCTCAACCACCGCCCGCACCGCGTCATGCGCGGGTCGTTATCCATCTTGAAACACGGCCCGTTGCGTTCATTTTCCCCGCGCAGTTTTTCTTTTTGCGCGTCCGCCCCAACCACCATGGTCCGCAACTTATAGCACCGGAATTTTCTGCCCTTCTTTCCCACCCGCAGCGCCGAATAAATTACCGGTCCCCGCGAATCCAGCCGTATCCAAACCGCAGCCACTGCCAGCAGGGGCGCCGCAACAATGAGCCCCACGGAGGCCACAACAACATCGAGAGCGCGTTTTAAAGCGAGCCCGAACGCGGGAATTGGTTGCCCGTGCAATTCGATAACCGGAAAACCACCGATTGACCTGAGGGGCGCACGCCATCCCAGTCCGTCGTAGATATCTGGCACAACATTTAGATTGAGGCGCAATCGCCGTGCTTCAACCCAAATTTCCTTGACCACTTCGCGATCCGCGGGCAGTGTCACGAAGAGTTGATCCACGAATTGCTCCAGAGCGATTGTCTTAAGGTCGTGGATTGAACCCAATACCCGCGCATCGCCGTTCGGGTGCGCATCCAAAAACCCGCAGACCAAGTAACCTAACTGGCGGTTATTCTCGAGCCACAGAGCCAGTGTCTGCCCCAATCTTCCCGCTCCGATGATCAGGGCGCGTGATATACCTTCACCGCGGCGTGCTCGTTCTAGAACATAAAGCCGCTTGGCATAACGCCAGCCGGCCAAGGTGCCGATATTTGCGACGCCGGCAGAGACAACAACCATCCTGGAAATTTCCTTGTTGCTCGAGACGAAGATGAAAAGGACAAGCAAAACGGTCGCGAATCCGACTGCTTTGGCTACTTTAAAGCTTTCTTCCAATGCTCTAATTTCCTTTGCCGTGCGGTACAAATGCTGGCTCATACAAGCCATGACGATTAGGGCCACGTAAAGGAGGAGGAAGGCAGGGTACGTATGGGTGTATGTCTGGTGAACGAGCTGGCGGGCAGACGCGATCTGTATGCCCAGATGGTGCGCGAAACCGAAACGCGCACCATACACGACAATCGCTCCGAGACAAACCAAGATAATATCGATCGCCACATAAGACACCTGGCGAAAGTATCCAATTCGTTTACGCTCCGACCTTGCAGGAAAAGAGACACCGTCTCCGGCATCAAGCCAGGCATCGGCTGGACCGCAAGATAAGATGAAGCCAACTTGCCATCTCGCCTCATTCCTCTACGGCCCCTGAACACTTTGGCCGTTGTAAGATCTCGGTGACCGACCGCATTCAAAATCATTACCACCTCATGTGAGAGTTATTTCGGCGTTTGGTCATCTTTTCGGTCCTCGCTGGGCCAATTCCAGGACTTGCCCGTGACGGAATGTTCTCCAGATCCGTTCTGTGCGAGCTTCGGGATACTTGCCTTCATTGCCGTGAAAACTTCCTGAGCAAAAGCTTTCTTTGGATCGTTCGAATCGGTTTGGTCCCAGGTCCTCCGACCAAATACCCAAGTCGCGGCTAAACAAGATACAAGTGTCGTTCCGAAGAACATGATCACAAAGCGCGGCGGAAACGATTTCTTGTCCGGAATGTTCGGAGGATCAAGCACCTTCACGGTCGGAATTTCTTTGACTTCCTGGACCTTAGCCAGTTCGTACTCCTTGGTCAGGGATTCGAAAACCGCTTCCTGCACTCGCGTTCGCCGGTAGAGATCCGCGTACGTCACACCGAGTAAGGGGAGCTTGCGTATTGACGGATATAGGAAGTCCGCTTGCTGACCAGAAGATTCCGACGCTTGTTCGCCTTTTCCTCCAAGCTTTTCCAGCTGACGTTTCAGCTCTGCAATGCGCGCTCTCACGGAGCGGACGCGCACATTGTTGTCCGTGTAGATTTGCTTGAGCCCTTCGAGTTCTGATTGAGCCGCGATGTACTGTCCCTGCAAGGCAGCGGCTGCTTCCACCATGGCTTTGCCCTGTTCCTTGATGTCAATGGCCGTGTTCTTGCTCGAGAACTGACTGAACTCCTTCTCTGCCGCTTCCAAATCCTGACTCACGGCTTTGAGCCGTTCTTCTAAAAACACTCGCTCTCGTCTTGCAGAAGAGGTGCTCAATTCCGCGACCAGGCGGTTGAGTTCGGCGACATAGGCTTCGCCCATGAGAGACGCGCGTTTTGGGTCATGGTCGGTCACGGTTATGGTGATGATCTGACTCTTCCGGTCGACAGCGATGTCAGTGTGCTCAGCCAAGTCTTTGCGCGCATCTTCCATGCGACGATCCCGATAGAGGCTCCTCAGGTCGAACTGCTGGATCAGTTTGTCTTGAACGGTGCGGCTCGAAAGGATGCCAA
>WNGK01004577.1_pt1 | contig 18062 bp, 20 predicted proteins | sample 5400601 | NCBI WGS metagenome assembly WNGK01 (sample SAMN13153376, study PRJNA577476) | soil metagenome | isolation source: 60 cm soil or saprolite under Garry oak tree replicate 1 | place: USA:California | collected 2016-06-15
CCTGCAACTGACTGAGGAGCCCACCATGGTCCCATACCTGGCGGAGGCACTCACAAACCGCGACCCCTGGGTGCGTAGGTGTGCTCTCGATGTGTTGGGGATGCTAGGAGACAAGGGGCGGGATGCAGTCCCTGCCTTGCTGGAGAGAGCCCAAGTGGACGAGGAAGAGAGTGTATGGGCGCTAGAAGTCTTGATGAAGATTGGGGATCCACGTGCGATTTCTATCTGTCTGACCTATGTGCAGAGTGGCACACTCGCACAGCAGAAAGTTGCCCTGCAGGCATTAACTACGTTGACGGATGCCGAAACCTTTAATGTCGTTCTGGATAGCATCCTGGTATTGCGTGAAACCGTGGCGGTTGATCTCAAAGAACACTGCAATCATGCGGCGGCAGGTCTCTTGAGGCGTTTCCCAGACCATCTCGCCCGTAAGCACATGAAGGGCGAGATGCTCTCTAAGGCGACGCAAGTGGTCAGGGTCCGAGCCCAAGCAGAATCCGCACGGTCTGTCTCTTCGCTCTATATCCGGGGGAAGCATAACGAGATGGTGCTCGACCCCGCTGCGCTGGCGCCAGGTATCATCCTGGGAGAGCGTTACCAGATTATGCGGCAAGTTGGTAAGGGGGGGTTCGGCACCGTGGTGTTGGTGAAAGATCTCATCGTCAAAGAGGAAGTCATCCTGAAATTTCTCCACCCACGTCTAGCGACTGACGAACAGATGATGCAACGGTTTATCCAGGAACTACGCTCGGCGCGGCGGATCACACACGAGAACGTTATCCGTATTCATGATCTTCTGCCGATTGAGAACGCCTATGCCATTTCTATGGAGTACTTTCCTAGCCACGACCTCAGCGTTGAGGTAGGCGAAAAAAAGTTCCTGAGCGCTATCCTCAGTGGCTGCCGGGTCCTTGTAAGTATCTGTCGTGGCATGTCTACCGTGCATCAAGTTGGGGTCATCCATCGTGACCTGAAACCGTCCAATATCCTGATCAACGATGCCTGTCTCGTCAAGGTTGCCGATTTTGGGCTTGCGGTGATGATAACAGGGGACGCAACAAAGCTCACCCGTCCCGGGATGATGCTCGGGACACCGCTCTATATGGCTCCTGAACAAATCCGTAATCAACCTCTGGATGCGCGAGCTGACATCTATAGCCTGGGTGTCATGATGTATGAGATGTTCACGGGCAGTGCCCCCTATGCAGGTATGGACCCCATGGCCATGCTGTTCCAACATGTAGAGGGGAAAGCGAGCCCGCCGCGCACGCGCAATCCGAACCTCCCTCCAGCCCTAGAAGCCATTATGCTCAAGGCGATGGCAGTGGACCCAGAACAACGTTTTCAGAGCATGGAAGCGTTTGAGCAGAGCCTTCTCCACTTCCTGCAAGAGGCATCGCCAGGCCGCAACCCGGTTGCAGCCGCGCTGCGCTGCGTAAGGCCAGAGGCCATTACAACCTAACACCGATGCCTGCCAGCGACGCCACCTCGGGGGCATGCCTTATGGCATGTGTCAGCGTGCTCCCAACATGCGGATAACCTGCACCAGATCGTTGCCCAACTGTCCGAAAGCTAGCTGTATGCCTCCCATGACCGCAGGCAACGCCAGCGCCAGCATGACAAGGCCGAGTCCCAATGTGGCAGGAAAACTGAGCATGAACACATTCAACTGCGGCACCAGGCGCGCTATCACCCCGAGTACGAGAGTCGCCAGGAGCAGGGCGATGCTCACCGGTGCGGCGAGCTGTATGGCGATAACACACATCTTGCCCAGCAAGGTGAGGATCACCGGGAGTACAGCTCCGGAGGTGCTCAAGCCGGCCAACGGAATACTCTGCACACTCTCTGCCATCGCGATGATGAACCAGTGGTGAGCGGAGCTTGAGAGAAACATGAGCATGGCTAGAACATATTGCAAATGCGTGACAAGTGAGACCTGATGAGCACTGGTTGGGTCAAAGATCGTGGCCATATTTAACCCCATCTGCTGGCTGATGATCTCGCCTCCCAGTTGGATCCCGGCAAACAGGAGCTGGGCCACAAAGCCGATGGTCAAACCAATGAGCATTTCACTCACTACGACCAGTCCTAAATGCCCAAGACGTTGTGGTATAACGACTTGCTGGGTCTGTACGAGTGGATAGAGGGCCACGCCCAGCATGAGAATGAACAGGACTTTGAGCTGCGCTGGGATGTTGCGCGAGTCCAGTAAAGGTAAAGAAAGGACAATGGCTCCTATGCGTATGGTCAGGAAGAGGAAGACGATGAGGGTTTCTGGTGTGAGGAGCGAGAGGGTCATAGGGTGCCAGCGTCAAAAATTACAACAGACAGCGTCAAATTTCCCCGACGTCAAATTAGCGTACATAATCAGGAAAGTGGGTAAACAGCGTCGTGCTGAAGGTCAGGAGCACTTGCAGCATCCAGGGGAGACAGAGCAACACGACGAGGGCAACGGCCAGAATCTTGGGGACGAGCACCAGGGTCTGTTCTTGCATCTGGGTAATCGCCTGAAAGATGCTGACAGCGACCCCAACTACGAGGCCAGTCAGCAGCGGGGGGGCGGCCAAGAGGATGGCGGTGTGTAACGCCCGTGTGACGAGATCAACAAAGAATTCTGGGGTCATACGCATTCTCTCCCATGTCAGTAAAAGCTCCGCACCAGCGAGCCAATGATCAGATTCCAGCCATCCACTAACACAAAGAGCATCAGTTTGAACGGGAGAGAGATGAGTGCCTGCGGCAGCATCATCATACCCATGGAGACGAGTAAGGAGGAGATCACCAGGTCAAGGACCAAAAAGGGCAGGTATAGTAAAAAACCAATCTGAAAGGCCGTACGCAACTCGCTAATGACAAAGGCTGGGAGCAGAGCCGTGAGCTGGACATCAGCCGGGGTACTCGGCCTGGACGCATGCGAAACCTGGATGAACAGGGCCAGATCTTTCTCACGGGTCTGGCGCAGCATAAAATCGCGCAGAGGCTCCACGGCCTGTTCCAGGGCGGCCGGCGTGGTAAGGCGCTGTTCCAGATACGGCTGCACTACCTGCGTGTGCAGGCGCTCCCCGACCGGACGCATGATGAAGACGGTGAGCAGCAGTGCGAGACCAATGAGTACCTGGTTCGGTGGGACCTGCTGCACGCCAAGTGCTTGGCGCAAGAGCGATAGCACAATGATGATGCGTGTAAAGGACGTCATGGCAATGAGCAGGGCAGGAATAAAGCTGAGGAGCGTCAACAGGAGGAGAATCTGCAGCGGTATGGCGAGGTCTCCCGCCTGGGGCGCGGCGCCCATAGTAATTTGTAAGGGAGGGAGTTGGGCTGATTGCGCCAGCGCCGCCTGCGGCGCCACGAGGAGACCTGCACAGCAGCCGATGATACCCCAGATGCCTCGCCGCATAATCCTGTTCCTTTACAGTTGTTTTAGCCGCCGCATCTTCTGCTGAATCGCCTCGGACACTTTGAGCAGGGCATCGGCGCCTTTCTCCTCATCGGCGAGGCTCCCTGTGCTCGTATCTAAGGCGCTCGCAAAGGAAGACGGCGTCTCTACAGGGGGGCGTTCGAGGGGTGGGACTGTGGCAGTGGTCAGCTCACCGAGGGCCACCATGGTGCTGCCAGTCAGGCCGATGACCAGGACTTTTCCTGGGACTTCAAGGAGCGCTACCCCGGCCTTCGGGGTGATGTTGACTCTGGCGAGTACGCGCATCATGGGGGTACGTTTGCCAAGAAAGGTTTGATCGAGCCAGAAACGCCGAATCACATACCCACCAAGTACCAATAGACCCAGAATGCCCCCAAGAGACAGGACCATTTTCAGCGTCGCCGCCGTGAGATCCCCAGTTGCTTGGACCGGCTGCGGACTGGGCACTGCGGACTGCGGACCAGGCGACGGTGGTGCAGTCGGGGCAGCAGGAGCAGGGCTCCCCTGTCCAAGAGATTGGCTGATAACATTCTGCAGGAAGCGTTCCCCGTTTGCTGGCTGCGGCATACTTTGTACCGGCGGCGTTGGGGCCGCCGGTTCTGCCGCATGGCTCACGGTCGCCTCCCCTCCTACGAGCAGACGCAGCAGACACGCTCCTACCACCACCCCTCGCCCCAGTTGCCCCCTCGCGCCCTCGCGCCCTCGCGCCATCGCTCCCTCCCCTGCCCCTACTGGAGTTGCTGTACACGCTCCAACGGGCTGATGATATCCGTGATGCGCACGCCGAACTTGTCGTTGATGACCACAATCTCACCACGCGCGATGAGTTTCTGATTGATCAAGACTTCAAAGGGCTCGCCAATCTGTTTGCTCAGTTCGATCACCGACCCCTGACTTAACTGCAGCAAATCATGGACCAAAAGACGTTTACGGCCGAGTTCGACCGTGACCTGCAGAGGAATGTCGAGGATGAACTGCAGGTTCGGGAGCTCAAGGCTAGGACTCGGAGAAGATTTAGACGCACTCGACTCGGGTGCTGCCGGGCGCGCCTGGGCTTTGGCCTGGTCCTGAATCATCTGTTTCTGACGTTCCAGATCTTCCATCGCATCAGCCCAAGAGATCTCCTCCTCTGGCGCACCTTGCTGAAGTGCGTTATCGGCAGGCAGTTGTTCCATCTCAGTCTCACTCATAGAACTCCTCCTCTGTTTGGGCGTGCAGGCGCGTGACGATTTCCACCGCTTTTTTCTGCTTCACTACCCGCGCGAAGCCGGTGAACTTGGGCACACCTTCAACCCGTACGACTAAGGGATGGTCGCAATCTTGATCGAGACGAATGATATCACCGACTTGCAGGCCGAGCAGAGAGCGCAAATGGATCTCGGCAGCACCGAACTCGACACTCATTTCCACTTCAAGGTTCTGGAGCTGTTGTATAATACGCCGCAGCCAGCTCTGATCGATTTCCAGCCGCTCTGTCTGGAAGCCGGCATAGAGCTTGGAGCGGATCGGCTCGATCGTCGAGTACGGCAGGCATAAGGTAATCCGCCCGTGTGCTTCATCCATCTCCACTTCAAAGGGCGTGATGACGACGACATCGCTCGGCGGTACGATGCCAACGAATTGCGGGTTCACCTCCGAACGTTCCAATTCGACTGTGATCGGTTCGACGGACTCCCAGGCTTTCTCCATATCCGAGAAGATGAGGCTGGCAACGCGCAGGATCATGTGGGTCTCGATGGGGGTAAAGTCTCTCCCCTCGATCTTCACCTGCGAATTGCCCGGTCCGCCGAAAAAGCTGTCGATGAGGGCAAAGACCAGTTTGCTTTCGATGACCAGGAGGGCCCCGCCACGCAAAGGACTCATCCGAATGATATGCATGCTTGTCGGGACCGGCAGCGTTTTCAGAAATTCCCCAAATTTGATCATTTCGACGTTCTGCGCACCGACGTCGATGACCCGTCGCAGATTGCCCGACAAGGAGGCCCGTAAGAGCCGTGAAAACTTCTGATTGATGATCTCAAGGGTCGGCATGCGACCCCGGATGATGCGTTCCTGACTCGTCAGGTCGTAGGGGCGAATGTGGTCAGCGTCCGCGCCTGCACTCTGCTCAGTGACCACCTCCCCTTCTGTGATACCGCGCAGTAGCGCATCAACCTCTTCTTGGCTCAAGAATTGGTTCATGCCAGGTTAGCCCCTATTGCACAATGAATTCGGTGAAATACGTTTTCTTGATGAACGGCCCATCGAGCATTTCGTTGACATTTTTGGTGATCTCGGCTTGTAAATCGTACTTCCCTTGTGTACTACCGATGTCGGCAAACGTTTTGCTGCTCAGCAAAAAGATCAAGCGATTCCGCACTTCTGGCAGATGTTTATCGAGTTCGTCCTTCGACAGTTCCCCACGCGTCTCCACCTGCACCACCAGGCGCAGATAGCGCTGCCCCTGGTCCCCGCTCAAGTTGACAATGAAAGGGGCGAGAGGCACGAGTGAGGCGGCAGCGCTGCCACCACTGCCACCTGCAGCTTTTGTGCCAGCGCTGCCATGGCCGCCGGAGGCTTTGGTCGCGGCTGGCTCCTTGGCTGGGGCTTCATGCCCCTTCGCAGCCGGCTCGTGTGCCGTCGTCCCTTTCAGGTCCTCATGCTGGTCTTGCCCCTGGGCAACCGCGGACGCCACGGGCTTCGGACCAAATTTGGTCCACGCCAGGGAACCCACACCGGCGAGAAACAACACCACATTCAGTGCCAGGAGCAGGAGTTTCAGCAGCGAGCGCTTCTTGCGCCCTTGCTGCTCTTCCGCCTCCGGAGCGGCATGTTCAGCCATAACAAGTCCTCCCTGGTAGAGGACAAAGGGCACTCAGCTCGCAGCGCTCTGCCCTCTGCCCGCACCTATCCACTGCCGACTAGCGTTTGAGGTTGACGGTTTCCGTGAGTAACTGATCACCCGTAGTGATAACGCGGGCGTTTGCCTGGAACGCTTGTTGCGCCCGAATCAGCTCAACAAATTGGCTGGAGAGATCGACGTTGGAGATCTCCAGGGCTCCCGACTGCAAGGACCCAGTGCCGCTGTTGCCAGGGCCGGCCACAATGGGTTGGCCAGAGAGAATCGTTTCACTGAAGAGATTCTTCCCCACAGGCTTGAGACCAGCCGTACTGGCGAATTTGGCCAGCGCCACGCGTTCCAGATCCACCGCCTGGCCGTTCGAAAATAGCCCGCGGACCTTGCCTTGCTCATCAATGCTGAAGCTCTGCAAGACGCCCGAACCATTGCCGTCTTGCGATTGCTGCAGGGTTGACGACGGACCAGCAAACTGCGTGGTGCCCTCGAAGCCAGTCGGAGTACTCGGGTTCGGCACCAATGCCCCATTGCTCAAGAGCTGGCGGGGAGTGCCGAAGTTGAAGGCGATAGTTTGCGCGGCCTGTGCCCCGCCAGCGAAGTTAAAGGTGGCTGTCGCGCCTTGCACCGGAGCTGGAAGCGGGCCGTTTATATCCGCAGTGGTGGTGACCGTGTCCAGGGCTCCGTCTTTGGTAAACGTCAATGTACCTGCCCCCACGACGACGAGAGAGGTGTCAGTCTGGCCAGCAAGCTCGTTGCCACGTGTGCCCGTATACCAGTTCCAGCTATTGTCGCCCGTCTTTTGAAAATAGACATCGGTGGTGTGGCCTGTGCCAAGCGAATCGTAGACAGTGAGGGCGGTAGAAAATTGCGAAGTTTTGACAGGATTAGCTGGATCAAAGGCCGCTACAGTACCGGTAATAGGATCGTTAATCAGAGGGGCGGTGGAGTCAAGGCTCACCTGGACCGTGGCGTTGGCAGACTTCTTGGGAGGAAACGACTGTCCGGAGATATTGATGTCTTCGACGAGCGGCAACGCGTTACCAGAACTATCGACGTTAAAACCCTGGACGATCAAGCCATCAGCGTTGGCCAGTTTGCCATCACGATTGAGGGCAAAGTTGCCGTTACGCGTATACAGCAGGGCGTTTGTCTTGGGGTCTTTGACAATAAAGAACCCATCCCCGTCAATAGCCAGATCCCCGGGCAACGAAGTGGATTGGAAGGCTCCCTGGGTGAACACCGGTGCCACATGGCCGACCGACACGCCACGGCCGATCTGCAGCGTGCCTCCGGTGCCAGAACTCGCGCTCAAAATGTCGGAGAAATTGCCACGGCTCTCCTTAAAGCCAGTCGTATTAACGTTGGCAATGTTGTTGCCGATGACCGAGATGGCGTTCGAATACGCGGTCAAACCACTGACACCAGTATAGAGTGCATTGCTGAGACTCATATCCTCCCCTTGCTGAGAGATGTAGGTTGTCCTACTTGGTTTGCTTGATGTTGGTGAGCGCACTGAGTTCAACCCGGTTCCCGCCCACGATTAAGTATGGATGATTCCCATCGTACGTCACGCCTTCGACGATACCTTGCAGTGACTCCTCTACCGCGACAGACTTGCCAGCCTTGTCTGTAGCGGTGACTTGGAAGTGATAGTCGCCCGCGGGCAACGGCTTGGCCGCGGCATCTTTGCCGTCCCAGGTGAGTGCCTGTGGACCAGCTTTTTGATTCCGTGTATTGATGGTCCGTGTCGTATTACCGGCCTGATCGAGCACGTCAATTTGCACGTTGGCGCTGTCTGCTGCCAGTGTATATTGGAAAGGTGTGGCCTCGCCTTGTTTCGTCACTTGCGTGGTGTTGGCCTGCGCCTGCACTTGCTTGCCGATCAGGGTAGCGGCCTGCAGCCCATTGGTCGTCGTCTGAGCCTTCATGAGTGCGCTCAGATTGGCATTCATGCTTTGCAACTGCTCCAACGAAGTAAACTGGGCTAGTTGTTGCGTAAACTGTGTATTATCCATAGGAGAGAGGGGGTTCTGGTGCTCCAATTGGGCCACCAGGAGCTTCATAAACGTCTCTTTCGGGTTTTCTTTCGTGCTGCCCTGGGCTGCCCCCGCAGACGCCGTCGTGGCAGACGATGGGGCCGTCGTTGATGTCGATGGCTTGGTTAATGCTTCACCAGCAATGCTACTCACGCTCATTTGTTCTCAAGCTCCTTATTATGGGGAGAGGATAGCTCTGTACCCTCTCAAATCACGACATCGAGGAGACGCGACCTCTGTTCAGTGGGCCGGCGTGGTGTTCTCTGCAGGTCGCCCTCACTCTGCATTTCTCTCGTACTGGCGGCTTGCTGGTCCTGGGCAAAGGCTTGAAAGGTTGAGTGCTGCTGTGCAAACGCCCCAGTACCAGCCCCCATGTGTGCGTTGAAGCCTTCTGCTGTCAGGCTGATGGCAATGGGTTGGACTTCGAACCCATGCTGACTTAAGGACTCTTGGAGACTGGGAAGATGGGTGCGCAGGAGTGTCTCCGCTTCAGGTGACTGCGCCTGGAAAGAGGCGATAAGATGCTTATCATTGACCCGGACCTGGAGGAGTAAGGCCCCGAGTTCCCGTGGCTCTAGATGGAGTACCACTGTATTAGCAGGTAAGGGACGGGGCCATGGGCGTCCCATGTCCTCAAGTGAGGAGCTCGGCGGGCCGGCAGTGGCAGGCTCCGCCGATGGTATGTGCGCTGCCGCTCGTGCCGACGTCAAAGGCAGCGCAGAGTCGGTCGCGAGGGGCGCTACGCTCGGGACAGTCGCAGCCACCCGTTCCTGGCTCTTGGGCAGAGGGCGGGAGGCGGGCGAGGTATCAGACTCTGGGAAGGCGGCGTCTTCCGGGGCGAGCGCCCTGGGCCACAGTGCAGCACTCACAGCGGCGACCTCTGTTTGCGGGGCTGTCGGGAGAGGTACGGCGGCTTCTGTCAGAGTCGCTGTAGCCTGCACGGCCCACGGCGCCGCTGGCGCTGTTTGCAACAGACCGTTATTCTGGGTGTGAAGGTGCAAAGATGTGGGAAAAGATGCGCCCGGCGGTAGAGGGAGTAAAGCCCCAGATAGATCATCCGAGGGCTCCTGCTTGCCCACGGACGTTTGTGCGCTGAGCAGGTTCAGCGCTTGCGGTAGTGTCTCTGGGACTGCCCCATGCCTCTCGCCCGCGGTGGCGAGGGAGGTTTGGAGGAGCCCAGGGCTGCCGAACTGCGCCTCTGCGGTCGTCAGGGCGCTGTCTCTAGAGAAAGACGGCGGCGTTGTGGGCAACGGCGCGCCTGACGGTGTGCCCAACTCGACTGTTGATGTGGAGACGGACAATGCAGCCGTTGGCTGAGCTACGAAAAGTCCACTCAAGTCCTGCGTACTCTCCTGCCGATGAAGAAGCCGGGAAAAGTTTTCTGGCGCTCCTGCTGTGGCAGGAGAGGACCCCGTGCTCTGACCATGCAGCGCAGGGAAAGCGAGTTGTCCAATGTCTTGTGCTCCGCCCGCTACCGTACCAGATGGCAGATTGACCTCTCCTGGTGCCCATAGCGCTGGTGCGGTACCACGATCGGGAGAGAGCCCGAGCGGGAGTCCTGTGGCAGGTCGTATACTCACCGGGGCAGACTCCCCTGTCCCTGGCGCCGAGGCGGCCGGCAAGCAATTGGCTGGTGTGCACGACTGGAACATGCTCATCAAGACTTGTAACACGCTCTCGAGGGCGCGACGCGCTGCCTCCTCCTGGTCAGGGAGCGAGGTGGTATGCTGCTCGACTTCTGTGAGCAGTGCCCCAAAACCGCCCTCCTCCTCCTTGGTGCTCTGCATCTCTTGTGGAGCATTCAATAGTGCACGCAAGGCATTGCCCGGTATGATCATCGTTTTTCCTTCACGGGCGTATGCTGGGTCTCCTGTTGCCGCTGTGCGGCCAGGCGCTCGCTCAGCTTTGCCGCCACCTGAGGCGAGATGGAGGCAAGAATCTGCCCCGCTTTTTTCTCCTTCATCTGATAGAGCAAGCGTGCTGCAGTGTCTTCATTGAGTCGTTCGAACAGGGAAGACACCTCCTCAGGTTTCATGACCTCATAGACCTTGACCAGGTGCTCAAAACGCTTTTCCTCAAAGGCGGCCTTTTCCTGCAGCAGGTCACTCATCTCTTTGCGGAGCATGGCCAGAGACGTGAGCTTGTCCTCAATCTGTTGCTGCACCAGGCGGAGAGCTGCCTCGCGATCGGCGAGCTGCTTCTCGCGGTTGGCGAGTTGCTTGTCGTGCTCGTCCAATTGCATCTGGCGTTCCCGTAGAGATTTCAGTAGAGGCACATCTTCTGCCTTAAGCGTCAGAAGCGGCTCTGGCTCACGCAGGGCCTGGGGCATGTCAGGGCTCGGTATCCTCGCCTCCACCCCTGGACTCTGAGGCGCTGTCTTGGCTGGTGCGGAGGCACCGAGGAGCCCTGCAAGCCCGACAAAAAGCGGCACAAGCAACATCAAGGCCAGATACAACACCAGGCGCCGTCCACGTCGATGCCGCGGCGCTCCGGTGTCAGCCAGCGCAGAAGAGTCGCTATAGTTCATGGCGAGACCTCATAAGTGCGAGTTCATCGAGCAATTGCTGTTCACGACGTGTGTGTTCAAGGAGAGCACGCCGCTGCGCCTTGTCACGCAGTTTCTCAATGACTTTGGTTTCCTGCCGTGCCACCAATAACTGCTGGCGCTGCTCGTCGACAACCTGGGCAGCTTGCACCACAACGTCCTGTTGCGCCGCAATACGCTGGGACAGCACCTGATGATAGCGCTGCCAGCTCTGCAACTCCGCGGGGGTCAGGGTGGTACCTTGTGCCTTCTCAAGGTGCTCTTCCTGAGCCTGGACCTCAGTCTGGAGCGCATCGAGCTGCGCGGCTTCTTGCTGATGCAAAAGTTGTACCTGACGCAGGCTATGTTCACACTCTTCTTCATGCCGGCGTCGATAATCGAGCACCCGCTGTAGGCGAAATGGCGCCACAGATGACCCCTAACTATTTGATACTAGCTCAAATAGCTCATGATTGATGCTGCCGACTGACACTGCTGGCACGGTACGCTTAGTGGTAGGCAAATAGATCACGTAATTGTTGGAGGCTGTCTTCGAATGACGCTGGTTCGTCAATTTGTTGACACAGGTAGGCATTCACGGCGTCAATCAGGCCTATGGCATAGTCGATCTTGGGGCTACTGCCTTTGGCATAGGCGCCGATCGTGATGAGGTCTTCAGCTTCCTGATAGATGGCCAGTACTTCGCGTAATTTCCCGGCCAATTCCCGGTGCTCAGGGCAGGTGATATCGCGCATCACGCGGCTCAAGCTGTGCGAAATTTGGATGGCTGGATAGTGATTTTTCGCAGCCAGGTCGCGGGAAAGCAAAAGATGCCCATCCAGGATAGACCGTACGGCATCAGAGATGGGATCGTTAAAATCGTCATTCTCAATCAGTACGGTATACAATCCGGTAATACTTCCAGATCCATCATCGTTGCCGGCGCGCTCTAACAGCTTCGGCAACAATGCAAACACGGAGGGAGTGTAGCCCTTGGTCATGGGGGGCTCGCCGACGGAGAGTCCCACTTCACGCTGGGCCATCGCAAAGCGCGTCAGGGAGTCCATCATGAGCAACACATCCTTCCCCTGGTCACGGAAATATTCCGCCAGAGCCGTTGCCACATACGCGCCGCGCATACGCACCAGGGGTGACTGGTCTGAGGTCGCTACGACCACGACAGAGCGCTGCAACCCTTCTGGGCCCAGGTCACGCTCAATAAACTCTCGCACCTCCCTGCCGCGCTCTCCGATGAGCGCAATGACGTTCACATCCGCCCGCGTGGCCCGGGCGATCATGCCGAGGAGGACGCTCTTACCAACACCCGATCCGGCAAAAATGCCCATGCGTTGGCCTTTGCCACAGGTCAGCAGGCCGTTGAGGGCGCGCACACCGAGATCGAGGGGTTCAGCAATGCGTTTTTTGCGCAGTGGATTAAACGGTTCAGCATACAGAGGGTAAGGGACCCCAACAGGGATGGGCCCTTGGGCATCCATAGGCCGTCCCAGGCCGTCCAGGACGCGTCCCTGCAGTGCCAGCGACGCATGCACGGTCGCCTTCTCAGCCCGATTGACGATTAGACTGCCGGGATGCACCCCGCGCATGTCACTCAGCGGCATAAGCAGCAAATGCTCGCTCTTAAATCCAACCACTTCGGCCTTGATAGGAGCGGACGCCAGGCGTGGATAAATGTCACACATATCGCCAATCGACGCGACAGGGCCACGGCCTTCAATAATCAGGCCGGTAACTTGATCCACCGCGCCCTTGGCGGTGATCGGTTCGATATTCTGGAGCCACTCTAGGTACTGTGTGAGCCGATTGACCCCATTCATGCCACACGGGCCTCGCGGTCGCGGGAGTGCTGTACCCGGAAGCGCTGTGCGAGTTCGTCAAACTGCGCTTCGATGCGGGCATCAATGGTACCCAGACTGGATTCGACGAGACAACCACCGCGACCAACGCTCGTATCGCCATGGATCGTGAGCGTTTTGCTATCTTCTCGCGTGCGCCCGAGTTCCTCTTTGATCTCCGTCGCATAATGCAAATCATCGGGATGTACCCGCACGACTATCTGATCCTGCCCCACCACATGTTCCAGGGCACGCGCGAGTGTGGCCGCGAGTACCTCGCGATGCTCCAGCGCTTCGTACTGGATAATTTTGCGAGCCAGTTGGAACGCCAGTGTGATGATGTCCTCTTCTGCTTGCTGCAACACTGTGGCACGTAAATCTGCGGTCTCGGTCGCCGCTTGTTGAAACGCGCTCAGCACAGGCGAGAGCTGCGCGGTCAGCGCTTGACGCGCCGCCTCCTCACCCTGTCTGAACCCCTGCTCATACGCCGCCGTGGTGAGTGCCGCCGCCTGTTCCTGCGCACTAGCGAGGCACCGTGCAGCCTCGTCTTGGGCCTCCTGGAGCACGCGCTCACGCTCCCTCGCGAGCCTTTCAGCGGCAGCGTGTGCCGCGCACACAGCTTCCTCCTGCATGGCTGCTGCCTCGTCAAGCGCTGTAGGCGCAGGGCGAGGTTCGGTGGTCTCGGGGTCCGCCGCTGCAGTGGGGGCTCCCATGGTATCCGACTCTAGCTTCATCGCACTCCTCGGGGACGCATCGGCATGCGCCGAGTGACCATAGAAGTCGAAGAGACGCACCGGCACAGCATACGCGTCTGCTCTCGTGATCACGCTCCCCGCCACGACATGTCCAGGCGCTGACGAAAACAGGTCTATAGCCGCATTTAAGATGGTAAACGGTTGAATATTGTGGACAACGGCATGGCCCTGGCGGATGATATTAGACAAAGCTATTCTCTCCCTTCCCACCCAGCATGAGCTTTCCTTCATTCTCCAGGCGCTTCGCCACCTGCGTGATTTTTTGTTGGGCCTTTTCGACATCGCTGACACGTACTGGGCCCATGAGTTCGAGTTCTTCGCGCAGCATCTCAGCAGCCCGCTGCGACAGGTTGCGCAGAATCTTCTGCGTGAGTTCGTCTGAGGCCGTCTTCAGAGCCATTTTCAGGTCGTCATTGGCGACTTCGCGCAAGATAGTCTGCATACCACGATCGTCGACTTGGAGCAGATCCTCGAAGACAAACATGAGCTGGCGAATTTCCTCCGCCAATGGGGCGTTGGACTCTTCGATGTGCCCCATGATTTCGCGCTCCGAGGCCTGGTCGACATTATTTAATATTTCTGCCACGGCTTTGATACCGCCCACCTGGTCTGTTTCCAGGGCCCCAGTGGCACGCAGCTCACGTTGCAACACCTTATCGAGTTCTTGAATGACCCCCGCGGGGATATGCTCGAGCTTGGCGATGCGCATGAGCACGTCCGCCTGCACTGTCGGAGGGAGCGAGCCGAGCACAGAGCCGGCCTGCGTTGGGTTCAGATGGGCCACGATGACGGCCACAGTTTGGGGGTGCTCGCTGCGCAGGAAACGGGCGATGGTTTTCGGATCGAGCCAGCGCAAGGCCTCCAGACCGGTCTCCAGCGTCGGCATCGACAGGTTACTCAGGATCCATTCCGCTTTTTCAGGATCGAGGGCCTTGACCAGGAGTTTTTTGACGTACTCCGTCCCACCCGCGACCAGGCCTTCAACACTGCCTGTCAGGCTGAAAAATTCGTCGAGCACCTGCTCGACGGCCGACGTGTCCACCTCACGCATGTGTGACATATAGTTGCTAATGCGTTGGATCTCCTGTTCGGTCATCCTTTTCAGCACGAGCGGTGCCACGTCCTCGCCGAGGGCGAGCAGGAGGATCGAGACCTTTTCCGCCCCTGTCAGTCCTTGTTCTTCGATCACATGTGCCATACGATTAGCCTCGCTTGAGCCACATGCGGAGGATTTCTGCCGCATGCTCTGGATCCTGTTTTGCCAGCTCTACGACCCGGGTACGGAGGACGGCACCCGTTGGCTTGCTAGATCTGGCAGGCCCAGAGGAGGACATACACGCCGTAGCCGCTCAGTTTGACCCAGAACACGCGTTGGGCTTCCCCCTGCGGTGCCGCCTCTGGATCGTCCTGCCTATCGAAGTGAGCATCGGCCACGTCCACCCGGTCTCCACGGGACTCATTAAAGCCGACGGCACTTTTGACAATCTCCCGATATTTCGCGAGTTCCTCGGCGGACCGCGGGACGTATTGGCGTTCGCCTTTTACCCCTGCTTGATACGTCCCATCGACGAGCACGGCGACAGACAGCTTTTTGATCTCACCCGTCGGCGCAACCACCTTGGTGATGGTTTTGCTCAACTCGTTGTTGACCATTTCCGTCTGGCGTGAGGAGGTATGTTTGTCACCGGCGCCCGGGGGCGAGCCTGGAGGCACCCCCTCTGGGACATTGGTACGGACACCCGGCGTACCCATGGCCCCAAACCCCGTGCCAGTCCCCTCTTCCTTGACGCGCTGCTGGCTGCGTATCGCAGGGTTGTCAGCATCGTAACGCTCTTCGGTACGTTCGAGTTGCTGAAAATCGAGCGTCACGGACACGCGGGCTTGGACTTTGCCTTTCCCAACCGCTGGTTCGAGCAGCGTCTGGACTTTGCGCTCCAGGTCACTCTCCTGGGCCCGCTGGTGGGCGAGTTGGGCCTCGGGCTGTGCGAGGGTGTTCGTGCGCTCGTCCTTACGTAAAATCTGGCCCGTATCGTCCACAATGACCACGTCCTGCGGATCCAGCCCCGGGACACTGCTGGCAATCAGTTGCGTAATGCCACGGATCTGCTCAGAGGCGAGATGGCGTCCAGGCACGAGTGTGAGCGCGACAGAGGCCGTGGTCTTCTCTTGCTGCTCGCGGAACAGGGCCTTTTCAGGAATGACCAGATGCACGCGGGCGCTGTGCACCGCGGCTATGCGTCCAATAGTGCGCGCCAGCTCACCCTGGAGCGCCCGCCGGTAGTTCAGCTTTTGCATAAAATCTGTCATGCCCCCCAGAGGGCTATTGCCGAATACCTCATAACCCACCCCGCCCCCCTGCGGGAGCCCCTCCGTGGCGAGACGTAAGCGCGCGTCGAGAACCATCGCGGCCGGCACGAGGATGGTCGTGCCATCCCCTTTGAGCGTGTAGGGGACTTTCATCTCCTTGAGTTTCGCCGCAATAGCCCCGGCATCCTGCATGTTGAGCTGGCTATAGAGCACCTGCTGCTGCTCCTTCTCTCCAGCCCCCCACAGCGTCACCATCACGACCAGCGCGGCCAGCAGGGCTGCTGGGACCCCTAGCAAGGCAAAGCGCTGGAGCGGTGGTAGCTGCCGTAGCTTCTCCGGTAGTGTCCGGAGCCAATTGTTGATGTGGTCGAACATGCGCGCGCGCTCTCAGATGGCTCGTAGCAGTTATACTTGCATCCGCATAATCTCTTGGTACGCCTCAACGACCTTATTCCGTACTTTCGTGGTAAGACGGAGTGAGAGGTCAGCTTTTTCCATGGCAATCATCGTATCGTGGACACTCGGAGCCTGGCCCAGAGCAAACGCACGCGCCGCAGCGTCCGCCTCATGCTGTAGTCCATCCACCCGCTCGAGACTTTGCTGCAGCAGGGTCGCAAATGATCCGCTGTGGCCAGACAACTCTGGAGACGGCTTCACATCCCCGAGTTGCTCTAGGGACGGCTGCACACTCTCAAGCTGTCGTGGGATACCAATCTTGGCAATAGGTGCGATGTCCATGCTTCCTCCTTACACCTTCACCCTGTCCCTCTCCACCTTACACACGGCCAATTTGTAGGGCCCGTAGGGCCATGTCCTTGGACGAGTTAATGGCGGTAACATTGGCCTCATAGGCGCGCGTGGCCGAGATGAGATCGACCATCTCGCGCATGACGTTCACATTCGGGTAGGCCACATACCCCTGCTCGTTGGCGTCCGGATGGTCCGGTTCATATTCTAACCGTGTGCCATTGGGATCGCTGACGATATCCAGCACATGGACGGCATTGACGCCATCCCGGAGTTGCTCGTTGAGCATCCCTGCAAACGAGGAGCGCTGGGGTTGCGCCGCAAAGATCACCTCTTGGCGCTTGTATGGCCCCCCCTCCGGTGTGCGCGTTGACTGCGCGTTCGCCAGGTTAGAGGCGATCACATTCATCCGCGTCCGCTGCGCATTCAGCGCCGAAAAACTCACCTGTAAGCCTGTCATCATATCCATAATCACTCCCTCAGTGTTGGCGTCTTAACGACCGCTGATTTCCCCTACTGGGTCTCACTCACGGTGCGCTTGAGCTGGTCGAAAGCCCGCGACAGAATCTCTGCCGAGGCGTTGTAGTGCATGGTGTTGGTCGCGAGCTTGGCCATTTCCTGATCAATGGACACGGTGTTGAGATCGTGCCCGATATCGTCAGACGGGGTCACAACTAAGGTGCCCTGCACATTGCGAATGCTGGTCGGGTGTATGAGGGGCAAGTGTTCGGGATGTGTCTGCCTGAGCGGTGGTGGCTGTGGTGGCGTTGCGGCGGCCCGCAGGGCCTCTTCGAAACGCACGTCTTTGGCAATGAAACCGGGTGTTTCAGCATTGGCGATATTGGATGCCAACACCGTGTGGCGTTGCTGACGCAGGTCAAGCGTCTTGTGCAGCACATCGAGGGTCGAAGAAAACAGATCACGCATCATGGAGTGTCACCGCATCAGAGTGTTTTGGACCACGGCAAGACGTTCCTGTAAGCGCTCTTGCCACTGCGCCTGCTCAAGGTATTCCGTCGCGACTTTCTGCCAGAAAGCATCTTGTGTTTGCTCACGCAGGCGTGTGAACGCAGCCAGCATCTGCGCCTTGTCAGACAGCTGCCGATGGCTCTCGGCGATGCGAAATAAGAGCCCCTCTTTGTAGCTGTTCGGAAAGGTTTGGAGCATGCGTTCATACAGCGCCAGGGCTGGCTCGTGCTGTCCCTGCACCGCATGCAGCACCGCGGCCCGCAACAGACACGTCTCTGCGCGCTCCCCGGCATCGGGCACCTCAGCGCACTTGTGGAATGCCTGCAGCGCCTTGTTGACTTCGCCCTGGGCTTCGTAAGCCTGCCCCAGGATGGTGAAAAACTTGGTCCGTTCCACAGCACCTGTGAGGATGGCTTCACCCAGGTCTGCATAACGCACGACCTCGTCGGCGCGCTGTGCGCGCCACGCACTTTCTGTGAGGAGGAGGAGAGCCTGGCCACGCATGGTGGGGTCGGTAAACTGCTGCAGCGGACTCAGCAGGGCGGTGACGACCTCATCCCGGCCATGCTGAGCGAAGAGCGTGGCCTGGGCGAGCGCTATATGGGCCCGCTGGATTG
>WNGK01003091.1_pt1 | contig 18052 bp, 23 predicted proteins | sample 5400601 | NCBI WGS metagenome assembly WNGK01 (sample SAMN13153376, study PRJNA577476) | soil metagenome | isolation source: 60 cm soil or saprolite under Garry oak tree replicate 1 | place: USA:California | collected 2016-06-15
ACCGGAATCTTCAGTTGAGAAGTAACCCTGCGCAATGGTTCAAGCCCAACCGGAACCTTTCCAGGCGTATCGAAGACAGGTCCAAAGACAATGAAATCCACTCCGGCCCGCTCGGCATCGATGGCTTCGTCCAGCGTGTGAGTGGAAATACCAAGCAGCTTGACCAAAGGGCGCACTCTTGCGGCCGGCAGACCATTGCTCGGCAGGTGGACTCCGTCAATACCGGCCGCCAGGGCAATATCCAGGCGATCGTTTGCGAGAATCCGGGTTTTTGTTCCTGCTGCGATATCACGAATTCTCGAAACCAGTCCGAAGAGATCCCGCGCTGGAAGATCTTTTTCGCGGATCTGGATCATGTCAACGCCATTGCGTATCGCGCGCGAGGCGTGGTTGAGAACGTCACCTTGCCGCCGGTCCGTGACGTAGTAGCGAATCATTCCGTAGTTGTTGTCCGGGGACGATTGACAACTCTGTGAGATTTCCAAAAACGGCCGAGCTCGGAAAAGCCAAGCAGAACGTCGATGGCGCCGAGTCCGGAGATGGCTCCCCGGATAAAATTGTTCAGGAGCAATTCACGCAACGTGAAGGAATAAGCCAGCAAGACATTGTTCTCCCACAGAGCGGACCACGGCACAAACATGAGGAAGAGACCGATTTCAAAGCAAAAAAGAATAAAGGCAACTGCGAGAAGGCGGTTCATGCATAATGAGGCGCACACCTGAACTCCTCAATTTTTAGAATTGAGGAGTTCAGGTGTGTCGCCCCCGCTCCCTATTGTGCGGCCTTGACTTCTTTGATGCGGGCGGCCTTGCCGCGGAGTTCACGCATGTAATATAGCTTCGCCCGACGGACACGCCCGGAACGGACGATCTCAATCTTGTCGATGACCTTCGAATGAAGCGGGAAGATGCGTTCCACGCCGTGTCCAAAGGACATCTTGCGGACCGTGAACGTTTCGCGAGCGCCACCATGTTTCTGCGCGATACAGATCCCTTCAAACACCTGGATGCGCTCCTTGTCGCCTTCCCGGATCTTCACGTGCACCTTTATGGTATCGCCGGGTCTGAATTTCGGGATATCCGTCCGCAGTTGTTGTTTTTCAACCATGTCTAATGCATTCATAACCTCTACTCCTAATTCCCCTGCAACAGATCCGGTCTGTTTTTCTCCGTCTTCTTCAGCGCGGCCTGAAGCCGCCATTCGCGAACAGCTTTATGATCACCCGATATGAGAACTTCAGGCACCTGCCATCCGCGAAATTCCGCCGGCCGCGTGTAGTGCGGGTGTTCAACCAACTGCGTTTCGGCTGCGGGATCGGAAAACGACTCTCGCAATATCGATTCCTCTTTTCCCAGGACGCCGGGCACATACCGCGTGACAGCATCTACGACGACCACAGCCGCAATCTCACCGCCCGAAAGGATGAAATCGCCGACCGAAATTTCCGCCGTAGCGAGATGTTCGATAACGCGCTCGTCGATGCCTTCGTAGCGGCCGCAAATCACGACAATCTGGGAGGCCTTAGAGAGCCGCAATGCCTCGGCTTGGTTAAAGCGCTTTCCCGCAGCGCTGAGTACAACCACTTCGGCCTGTTCGGTTTGTCGAACTGCCTCGACCGCTTTAAAGATCGGTTCGGGCTTGAAAACCATTCCTTCACCGCCGCCAAACGGACGGTCATCAACCGTGCGGTGGCGATCTGAGGTGAAGTCCCTCAAATCATGGACTCGAATTTCAACGAGTCCCTTCTCACGGCCTCTCCGGATGACACCAAAATTGAACGGACCATGGAAAAACTCCGGGAAGATCGTAATGACATCAAAAATCACTTATTCAAATCCCGGAGGTCTTCCGGCAAATCCACTTCAATTCGCCGCTGATCCAGATCGATGCGCCTCAAAAACGGCTGCGCGAACGGGATCAGCGTTTCTTCGTTCTCGCGATCGACTTTCAAAATCCGGCTGCCGCCCCAATCGAGGACTGCGCTAAGGCTTCCGACATACTCTCCATTCCCCGTGAACACGTCGCAGCCTTTTAACTGAAATGTGTAGTACCAGCCCTCACGCGGCGCCGGCAGCTCGCCGGCGGGAATTTTGATCTCAGCGCCGACGAATTTCTCAGCGTCCGCGATTGAATCGATCCCGCGAAATTTGGCGACACAGTGCCGGTGTTGCCTGCGAAAATAATCGATTTCCGCTCCACGTTCCGCGATTTTGGCGCCTGACACCACGATGCGCCTTCCGGCACCGAAAATCGTGTCGTCTTCGAGCAATTGCTCGATTCGGACCTCGCCTTTCAGACCTTGTGTTCTTGTAATCCGAGCGATGGATATGTAGGAGGCTTCCGATTGACTGATGAAGCGCTACTCCAAAATCTCGAGCGTAAACCGCTTTTTGAGCTTCATTCCCGCGGCACTCAAAATCGTCCGGATGGACCGTGCCGTTCTGCCTTGTTTTCCGATAACTTTGCCGAGGTCGCTTTGAGCAACTCTTAATTCGAGAACTGTTGTTTGCTCGCCTTCGATCGGGCGGACGGAAACCTGGTCGGGATTATCCACGAGAGCTTTCGCTATTTGCTCGATGAGCTCCTTCATAGCCACCTCCAAATACGAGCTACAAGTAGTATGAATCCGCTTCGAGGACGGCCGAAAGAGCTTTTACGTTTCCAGTCCCGCACTGGATCGCGTCGACTCCACGGAACGGTTCCGTAGATTCGACGTCATCCTTAGCGGGGGCTAATAAGTTCTTTCTTGCGAAGGATGCTCAGCACCGTCTCGGACGGAGCCGCACCTTTGGCGAGCCAATACTGCGCGCGCTCGGCATTGATTTCGAGCTGCGCAGGATTCGCGATTGGGTTGTACGTTCCCAGGACTTCCAGAAAACGTCCGTTGCGCGCGCGGCGCTTGTCGATGACAACAATCCGGTAGTACGGACGTTTCGTCGACCCAATCCGGCTCAAACGCATTGTTACCAAACGATTTACCTCCTCAATAATATGTGAAACCGCAAGGATTATAGCTTAAAACGGTATTTCGGGCAGCTTCATTCCCTTGAGCCGGCGGCCGAAGAAGGAATTTTTCATGCCCTTCATCATTTTGCGCGTTTGGGCATACTGCTTCAGGAGTTGATTGACCTGCTGCACACTCGTGCCGCTGCCCTTGGCGATCCGCTTCCGGCGGCTGCCATTGATGAGCTGATGGTTGCGGCGCTCTTTCGGAGTCATGGAATTAATGATGGCCTCGACACGCACCAATTCTTTCTCGTCGACCTTGACCTTCTGCATGTCTTTGAAAGGCCCGATGCTGGGCAACATGCCAAGAATTTGATCAAGCGTTCCCAGCTTCCGGATCTGCTTCAGTTGGTCCCGAAAATCTTCGAGAGTGAAGCTGTCGGAAAACATTTTTTCCTGCAGCTCGACTGCTTTCTTCTTATCGACAACTTCTTCCGCCTTCTCGATAAGCGACAGAAGGTCGCCCATTCCCATAATCCGCGACACAAGGCGATCCGGATGAAACAGCTCCAGAGCGTCGTATTTCTCCCCGGTGCCGACAAATTTGACAGGCTGACCCGTGACTTGCTTGATCGATAGCGCAGCGCCGCCGCGAGCATCCCCGTCCATCTTCGTCAAGATGAATCCACTGAAGCCCAGTTGATCGTGGAACTGTTGCGCGCTTTTGACGGCATCTTGGCCGAGCATGGCATCCGCGACAAAAAGAATTTCGTTCGGGTGAACCGCTTCTTTGAGTTCGTGGAGTTCCTTCATCAGGGTTTCGTCGATATGGAGCCTTCCGGCAGTATCGACGATCACCACGTCATGTGCGCTATTACGGGCCTCTCGAACGGCGTCCTGGCAGAGTTGAAGAGGCGTGTCGTCAGGCTTACCTTCCCACAGTTTCACGGCGATATCTCTCGCTATCACCTTCAACTGTTCGCGCGCTGCAGGCCTGTACACGTCAACGGAGACCAGAATTGGCCGATGGCCACCCCTTTCCAGCCACTTCGCGAGCTTTCCCGATGAGGTGGTTTTGCCGGATCCTTGCAGCCCGATGAGCATAATCACCGTGGGCGGTTGCGACGCAAAACTCAATCGAACATTCGTGCCGCCGAGAATCTCGATCAGCTCATCGCGAACGATCTTGACGACCTGCTGGCCCGGACTCAGACTCTGGAGGACTTCCTCGCCAATGGCTTTCGATTTCACAGCCTCCGTGAATTGCTTTACGACTTTGAAGTTGACATCGGCTTCGAGCAGCGCCATCCGGATCTCTTTCAGAGCTTCCTCGATGTGCTGCTCCGTCAGCCGGCCCTCACCCCGCAGATTCTTGAAAACGCGCTGTAGCTTTTCGGATAAGGTTTCGAACATATCTTTTCAGTATAACGTTAACGGCGGTGGACTCTCTCGATGTGCCGTGCTTTACCCGTTTGTGAGTCAATCTCGAGAAAGGCCCCGTTCAGTCGAGCATCCTGCGACGCGGATTCGAATTTAGACGGAATCGATGTGAGAAAGCGCCGAATGACGTCTTCTTTAACCACTCCGATCACAGAATGGAAGGGACCCGCCATACCCACATCGGTCAGGAATGCGGTGCCTTTCGGCAGAATCGTCTCGTCGGCGGTCGGTACGTGCGTGTGGGTTCCTATCACTGCCGACACGCGGCCGTCGAGATACCAGCCCATCGCAACCTTTTCAGAAGTCGCCTCGCCATGCATATCGACGAATATGACCTTAATGTGTTTGGGCAGCTTCGCCAGTTCCTTATCGGCAACGCGGAACGGATCATCCGTCGGCGGCATAAAAACCCGGCCTTGCAAGTTGAGGACCGCCGCTTCTTCTCCGGATTTCGTCTTCAAGACAGCAACACCTGTGCCGGGATTATCCCCGGGATAGTTCGCGGGCCGCAGCAGCCTTGGGTTTTTGTTCAGATACGGCATAATCTCTTTCTTGTCCCATATGTGATTCCCTGAAGTGAGGACATCGATACCCCAATCGAAAAACTCGTCCGCAATTTTTGGTGTTATCCCAAACCCCGCAGCGGCGTTCTCACAATTCAGAATCGTGAGGTCGGCCTCATACTCTTGCTGGAGGGACTCGAGGTACTGGCGAACAATAGCACGGCCGGCCTTTCCAACCGTGTCGCCGATGAAAAGTATTTTCATGAAAATCTTCGCGTCCCCATGGACGGCTTGGACGCTTCCCAAGGATGGCCACTGCGGTCCAGCGGGTTACCGCTGGGGCCCGCGAGAGGCGTGTGGCGCTCACCTATTTGAACCTGTTTACACAGGTGGGCATCCTATCCACGCTTTAGGGGACCTAGGAACCCCGAGGGGTAAGGCCCACACACGGCGCAGTCAATCGGACTCCCTATCAAATAAGCGTTGGTTCAAATTTAGCTGACACCATCACGCTCTCCGCAGGGTAGATCGATCATAGCACGAGTTCCTACTTCAAGACTGCATCTAGCGCTCGCGCGAATTCGCCGGTTTTTTCATCGCATCTCTGCCGAAGTTCCCTGAATTCCTGTGCCAGGTGCAGCGCGGTGAGAATGGCGACTTTCAGAGAATCGGGCGTCTTGGCTTGAGCTGCGATATCGCGCATGCGCGAGTCGACTTCATCCGCCAGCTTGCGCACTTCCGTTTCCGGCAGCGGCGTTTTGAGAAGGATTGAGTATTTTTGATCGTAGATTTCGACTTCGATCGTTCGCGGTTTTGCCTTAGACAAGAGTTTCCTCGGTCAGCTCAGAGAGCATTTCCAATAACGACTCGACTTTATTCTTCACCACATCGCGTTCGCGCCTCAACTGTTCCAAGTCGCGCTCGAGAGCGGCGATTTGTTTGCGCGCGGTCACAAGTTCTTTCTCGGCCTGCGCCTTCTCCTGTCGTGTTGTTTTGACCAGTTCCACGGTACGCGCTATGCGGGCTTCCAGCTCATCAAACTTATCCGCCATACTTAGTTTTCTATTGTCTCAGTTCGGCGCCCAGGCGCTCGGTTAAAGATTCGAGAATGCGTCTATCGAAGACATCGACCTCGTCATCCGTGAGCGTGCGGTCTTCGGATTGATAGGTCAATGAAATCGCTAAAGCATACTTCGATTCGGGGAACGAACCGCTTTCCAGACGATCAAAGGGTTCAACTCCAGCTAGCTCCAGAATAGCCACAGACCGGACGGCTTGTTCGACCTCGGCATACTTGATCCCTTTGCTCAAAAGCAACGAAAGATCGCGCCGGATCGAAGGAAACCGCGGCACCGCTTCGATTGATCCTCGTATTCTCGATTCGAAGAGCAGTTGGACATCGAATTCGGCTATGTAGATTCGATGCCTCATCTTGTAATCCCGGGCATAATCGGGATGCAGCTCTCCGAATACCACTAGATCGCCCAGACGCAGCGATCGTCCGGGATGATAATAAGCCGGTACTGAATTGAGTGCAGACTGCATTGCTACGTTAAACGACCGAAGCAGATCTTCGACGTCCCCTTTGATGTCGTAAAAACCAAATTCGCGTTCCGCCTCGTGCACGCTTTTGGGTCTCAAAGAGCCGGTTGCCGCAATGATGAGCGAACGAGTTTCTCCGCCATCCCAATAAACTTTCCCGAGTTCATACAACTGTAAGTCACGGATCCCATGGTATGTGTTCCATTGGATAGTACGCAGCATGCTTGGGATCAGGGATGTTCTCAGAACCGCTTCGTTCTCAGCCATGGGGTTGATCAATTTCACGGGTTCGATCTGGGGGCGAAACTTTCGCTCGGTGGATTCGTCGGCGAATGCCATTGGAATAGTTTCCGAATAGCCGGCTGCCGCCAGCCGGCTTCGCAGAAACCGCTCGTCGGATTCAAACGGCAGGTGGGATCCAAATCCCGACCACTTCGGCAAGGTACTCGGGAATCTGTCGAAGCCGTGATGCCTCGCGATTTCGTCAAGCAAATCCTCTTCGCAAGAGATATCGACGCGATGGCTAGGAACTTCGACGGTCCAGCCGTCGTGGGAGTGCTTAGTTATGTTGAAGCCGAGCCGCTGAAATATGCCTTCAACGATTGCGTCTTCCACACGCACTCCGAGAAATCCTTGGATCTTCTGACGGCGAAGTCTCGCAGTGACCGGCGTTCGGCGACGCGGATACACGTCGATCACATCACGAAAGATCGTGCCGCCGGCCACTTCCTCAATCAACACAGCCGCGCGTTCGCACGCAAAGCGCGCCATTTCGACATCGGCACCCCGTTCGAACCGGTAGGACGCCTCGGTAGTCAGACCCAGCGCGCGAGACGTCTTTCGTATGGAGAGCGGATCGAAATTTGCGCTTTCGAGAAGCACATTCTTCGTCGCCGAAGAGATTTCTGTTTCCGCCCCGCCCATGACACCGGCAACCGCAACGGCGCGTTTAGCATCAGCGATTACAAGCATGGATGGATCCAGTTGACGCTCGACCTCATCCAGCGTCGTCATCTTTTCATCCAAATCCGCGCGCCGCACAATGATTTGCTGGCCCGCGAGTGTGTCCGCATCGAATGCATGCAGCGGCTGGCCAAGTCCGAGCATGACGTAGTTCGTCACGTCAGCGACATTATTTATCGGCCTGACCCCGAGCAACTCGAGACGCGCTTTCAGCCAATCCGGCGACGTGCCAATCTTCACCCCGGCTATATATCGTCCGCAATAGCGCGCGCAGAGATCGGGATCTGAAATGGAAATCGAGAAAACATCGGCCGCACGGTGTTCAGCTTCCCGCAACTGAAATTTTGGCGTACGCAGCTCTGAGCCATAGATTGCTGCGATCTCGCGAGCGACGCCCAAATGGCTCAGGCAATCCGGACGGTTGGTTGCCACATCGAGTTCGAAAATAGCGTCGCTGCCTGCGATCTCCAGCGCGTCCACGGCCAGGCCGACGTTCGTGAATCGATCTGCGAGTTGCTGCGGCGTCTCCGGGATATCGACGAATTCCTGAAGCCACCGGTAGCCGACTTTCATGCGAACTGTCCAAGGAAGCGTATGTCGTTTTGAAAAAACAGTTGGAGATCGTTGATGTTGTACTTCAAAGCGGTGTAACGGTCGATACCGCCGCCAAAAGCGAAGCCGGTATATTTGTCGGCATCGTAGTTCACAAATTGATAGAGGTTTGGATGTACCATGCCGGCTCCCATCACTTCAATCCATCCGGTTCCTTTGCAAACACGGCAACCTGAGCCATCGCAGAAAACGCAGGAAACGTCGACCTCTGCTCCGGGCTCGACAAATGGAAAGAAACTCGGACGAAGCCGCGTTTTTGTCTTCTCGCCGAAGAATCGTTTATGGAATCGCTCCAAAGTCCCTTTCAGGTCCGCGAAGGTGATGCCTTCATCAACAACGAGACATTCGACTTGATGGAACATCGGCGAGTGTGTTGGATCGAATGCATCGCGTCGAAACACGCGCCCGGGGCAGATGATGCGCACAGGGGGTTGAATTTTTTCCATCGTCCGCACCTGTACGGGGGAAGTATGAGTTCTCAGGATCATGTGCTCGGACACGTAGAAGGTGTCGCGAGGATCTCGTGCCGGATGGCCGGCCGGAAAATTGAGCGCGTCGAAATTGTAGTAGGTGCTCTCGACTTCGGGCCCGTCCTCGACCGTGTAGCCCATGGAAACGAAGATATCTTCGATTTCGTTCCGAATGATCGTTAGCGGATGCCGATGGCCGACCCGTCGCCGGTTGCCCGGAAGCGTTACATCCAGGGCTTCGCGTCCGAGCGCGGTTTGTTTTTCGCGCTCGGCAATTGTTGCTTGTAGCGTGGCGAGGGACGCTTCGATCTTGAGCTTCACTTCATTTGCAACACGCCCGAAATCCGCGCGCTGATCTTTGGGAAGTTTGCCGAGATTTTGAAGCTCTAAGGTCAGGAGTCCGGCTTTGCGCGAGAGATAGCGGGTCCGGATATCTTCTAAAGACTTGAGATCGGCAACAGATATCCGGTCTCGATCGAACTGCCGCTCGATGGCTCGAAGCCTGCCGATCCCGTCACTAGAAGACACCCTGTAAACCCCATACAGTTACCGCGAGCGTCAGCTCGCGCTCTTCATTGCACTCTTGGCTGTCTCTGCCAGCCGCGTGAATGCTGCTGGATCCTGAATGGCCACATCCGCCAGGATTTTTCGATCCATATCCACGCCGGCCTGTTTCAGACCGAAAATAAACTGATTGTAATTCATCCCGTTCTGGCGGGCAGCAGCACCAATACGGACGATCCACAATCGCCGGAAGTCGCGCTTGCGCGCTTTCCGGTCGCGATACGCGTAGGCGAGCGCCTTTTCGACCGATTCCTTGGCAAATTTGTAGAGCTTACTCTTACCGAGATAATAGCCCTTGGCGAGGCTGAGCAGCTTTTTCCTGCGGTTATGCCGCTTCGTTCCGCGTTTTACACGAGGCACCTTTGTTCTCCTTTAGCGACTGTAGCGGCGGTCTATTTTGAGGCTGCGCGCTGTCGCGCAAGCGCGACAGCGCGCAGCCTCAAAATAGACCGCCCCTGCAATTAAATCCCTCATCCGTATGGCAACATGCGGCGAATTTTCGGCGTATCCGCATCGCTGGCGATGACCGCCTTGCTCAATTTTCTTTTTCGTCCCGCAGCCTTTTTGGTCAGGATGTGACGGGCAAACGAATGCCGGCGCTTGACTTTTCCGCGCGCAGTAATTTTGAAGCGCTTGGCGGCGCCTCTATGTGTTTTTAGTTTCATGCACCTTATGTGTTTTCGTGCTCGTCGCGCCTGCCGGCCTCGGAGCAAAGATAGCGATTAAATTCGGTCCTTCCATTTTGGGCCGCGCTTCAACGGCCCCGATGTCGCCGAGTTCTTCGACCAGACGGTCTAGAATCGCGCGGCCGATGTTCTGGTGGACAATTTCACGGCCTCTAAAAAAAACGCTCGCCTTCACTTTGTCGCCCTGTTTGAGAAACCGGATGATGTGGTTCTTCTTGAACTCGTAGTCGTGTTCATCCGTGTTGGGCCGAAACTTCACTTCCTTGACGACAATGTTTTTTTGATGTTTTTTTGCTTCGTGAAGTTTCTTGTTCAATTGGTAGAGGTACTTTCCATAATCCATGATTCTGCAAACCGGAGGATTCGCAGTGGGAGCGACCTCTACCAGGTCCAGACCGCGCTCTTCAGCGATCCGTAATGCTTGCTGCGGGGGCATAATTCCGAGTTGCTCATTCTGATCACCGATCACTCGAACCTCCCGAGATCGGATTCGCTGATTCACCCTTATGTTTTTATCGATGGCCTAGACCTCCTCAACTGACCCGCATAGCGCGAACGCTAAAATAACAAAATAGCTCATTCTTTTCCATGGCAACGTCCAAGCGTGACTGGTCCCGAACGTGCGCGGATCACAGTATCACGTGGTACGAGTGGGTGTCTCAATATCATTCGAAGAGCAGATCTAGCTTTATTCTGTTTACGGAACTGATTGGCTTTATGGGAACCATGGCGGCCTTGGTCGGTATGGCGGTCCTACTTTCACTCCTTCAATGACCAGCCGCGGTTCCGTTTTTTAACCTTTGTGAACATGGCCGTCCGTTTCAAGTTTTTTCCAACGTGCGAGGAGGGCTTCATGTTCACGGGGTTAGAGAAGCAAAAGACACGTAAAATACGTGTATGCCTAAGAATGAGAAGCTCGATACCAAACGCCACTCGCTCGCACATTTGATGGCAGCGAGCATCCTGGAAATATTTCCCGAGGCTAAATTCGGGGTCGGTCCCGTGGTGGAAGACGGTTTCTATTATGACGTCCACCTCAGCCGGTCCCTCACACCGGAAGACTTACAGGTCATTGAGAAGAGAATGCGCGAAAAGGTGAAGCAAAACTTGCGATTCGAACGTTCGGAGATGCCCATCGATTCGGCCTCCGAAATGTTTCGAAAGATGTCGCAGGACTTCAAAGTCGAACTGCTCCACGATCTCAAAACCCGCGGCACGACCGCGGTGGCCGATCTCGATGATCCAAATCTCGTTGGAAGCAACGTCAGTGAGGTCAGCGTTTATAAGACCGGTCCGTTCATTGATCTCTGCCGGGGCCCTCATGTCGCGGCGACCAGCGAAATCGATCCCGAAAGTTTTCGGCTAACACGTATATCGGGCGCCTACTGGCGCGGCAATCAGGCGCGCGAGCAAATGCAGCGGGTTTATGGGGTCGCCTTCAATACGAAGCAGGAACTGGAAGACTATTTCGTGCGATTGGAAGAAGCCCGAAAGCGCGATCACCGCAAACTTGGCCGGGAACTCGGCCTGTTTACGTTTCATCAGTGGGCGCCGGGAGCGGCTTTCTGGCTGCCCAAAGGAACGACGTTGTATAACACGTTAGCCAATTACATGCGCGAGGTTCTCTTCCCGGCCGGTTATGTGGAGGTAAGGACCCCGCTCATCTACAACAAGGCGCTTTGGGAGAGGTCCGGGCATTGGAAGCACTATCGGAAAAACATGTTTCTCATCGAATCGGAGAACGAAACGATGAGTTTGAAGCCGATGAATTGTCCCGGGCACTTCCTGACTTATGCGTGCGAAGTCCACAGCTATCGGGACTTGCCGATCCGGTTCCATGAGCAAACGCCTCTGCACCGCAACGAAGCTTCAGGTGTGCTTTCGGGGCTGACGAGAGTTCGGCAATTTTCTCAAGATGATGCGCATTGCTTTCTGACGCAAGACCAGATTGGCGAAGAAGTCGAACGTCTTATCCGGCTCGTTCAGCGTGTCTACGGCGATTTCGGTTTGCGATTTTCCGCGAAGTTGTCGACGCGGCCAGATGAGTTTCTCGGGCAAATAGCAACATGGGATCACGCCGAATCACAGCTCAAGGCCGCACTCGAGAGCGCCAGAATGGCATACAGCATAAACGAGAAGGACGGCGCTTTTTACGGGCCGAAAATTGACTTCGATGTGACCGACGCAATTGGACGGAACTGGCAGTGTGCAACGATCCAGCTCGATTACGCACAGCCGGAAAATTTCGACTTGAAATACATTGGCGCCGATAACTCCGAACATCGTCCGGTCGTGATCCACCGCGCAATTCTCGGCAGCTTTGAACGATTTATCGCGATCCTGATCGAGCATTATGCGGGCGCGTTTCCCGTCTGGCTGTCGCCGGTACAGGCCGTCATCATTCCGATCGCCGATCGCCACGCCGATTACTGCCGGAAAGTGCGGGACCGCTTGGCGGCTGCCGGTCTTCGCATCGAGATCGATTCCAGCGTCGAGCGAATGAATGCGAAGATCCGGAATGCGCAAATGCAGAAGATTCCCTACATGCTGGTGGTCGGCGACCGTGAACAGGAGCAGGGCGCTGTGGCAGTTCGATTACGATCCGGCGAGGATTTAAAGTCGAAGCTAATCGACGAATTCCTCGCGATAGCTCGTGAGGCTATCACATCGAAAAAATAGCTGTAGCGGCGGTCTTATGACCGCCGGCTTCCTGGAGCGAGGGACTGTCGGCGGTCATCTTCTTGAGGCTGCGCGCTATCGCGCTTGCGCTTCGCGGACCGCTGCTACAGTAGATCACGCCGAACGGCCCCACCGCTGGCGTGTTGACGAACTGAATTCCGAAACGCGCGCCGTTACGGTCTTTAAATATTAACGACCGGGCCGCCGATGATCAAGAACGAAGAAGGATTCCCGGCGGGCTTCGTCTACGTCGATGTCACCGGCCGCGACATGGGACGCTATGTCGAAGAAGCCAAGCAAGTGGTCGGGCAGAAGGTCCAACTGCCGGCAGGCTATCAGCTCGTCTGGAGCGGCCAGTACGAGTACCTTCAACGCGTGGTCGAACGCCTTTGGGTCGTGGTACCGATCACGTTGTTTATCGTGTTCCTGCTGCTCTACTTCAATACCGGTTCGTTTGTAAAAACCGTGATCATCCTGCTAGCTGTGCCTTTCTCGGCGATTGGAGCGATCTGGCTCCTCTACCTCCTCAACTACAACATGAGTATCGCGGTTTGGGTTGGGCTGATCGCGCTCTTGGGAGTCGATGCGGAAACTGCAGTCTTCATGCTGCTCTACCTTGATCTGGCGTTCAATGAGCGAAAAGCCAAAGGTGAAATGCGCAGCATCGCGGATCTAAAACACGCGATCCAAGACGGAGCGGTGAAGCGATTACCGCCGAAGGTCATGACCGTCGCTGTGATGTTTATGGGTTTGGTACCGATCATGTGGTCTACCGGGGCAGGTTCTGACGTGATGCGCAGAATTGCTGCGCCGATGATCGGAGGGATTTTTACATCATTCATTCTGGAATTGGTGGTCTATCCCGCAATTTACGAAATCTGGAAGGGACGGGAAGTAAGGAAACTCGCCGAGGGCCGGGCCGTCCAATGTGTAAGGAGATCAATCGATCATGCATGGGTTGCTAATGTTTCTTTTTCTCGCAACCGGCAGTGTCCAGGCACAGCCGGATTTTCACTACGACGTTCTACGCTCGAAGACTTTGAAGGACGAGCCCGGACAATTACAAATCGCCGCATCGGGTGTTGAGTACCGTTCGGTGAATGGCAAGACGTCCATTCGTGTCCCATTCCTCAACATCCGGCAGATGGATATGTCAGATCCATCCGCCTTTCGCATCGAAACATACGAGATGCTGAAGCGAAAACTCTCCGGCCGGCAGACCTACGTGTTTCGTTTGCATTCTCCTCGTAGCATTCAGGAGAACGAAAACCTCGCGCAATTTTTATCGGACAAGGTTAGCCGGCCGGTTCTGGCGAGCTACAGCACTGCCGGCAACCCGGAGTTTGAGATCCCCGCATACCACCGGCATGTCTTGAGCGGATGCAATGGCACGATCCAGATCACCCCGAAAGGCATTCGCTTCCTGAGCGAGCTGGAGCCGCACTCCCGAACGTGGCTTTACTCGGAAATAAAGACTGTCGGGGGATCAGATCCATTCAGCTTCCGCGTCACGACCTTGGCAGAGACCTACACTTTCGATCTTAAACAACCTTTACCCAGGCCGGCATACGACATCGTCTGGCAGCGGGTTTATGACTTACAGCCCAAATACAGCACTACCGCGCCTCCGGCCGTTTCTGACAGGAGGCCATGATGAGAAAAACCACAAGGCCATTTGATGGGAACGGTCACGGCGGTCAAGCCGGATACCGTCACCATCAAGATGCAGGACGGCAAATCCGAGACGGTCGTGCTGGAAAAAAGCACCAAATTCACGAAGAACGACAAACCAGCAAAAGCAGCCGATTTGAAGGTAGGCGACAGTGTGATGATCAACGCCTCCATGGATACGAAGATAAAGATGTACAAGGCACAAGAAGTAATGCTCGGTGCCGCCGCAAAGGACAACAAGGACAAAACTCCTGGAAAGAAGTAGTCCGAAGCGCCGGCGAATCATGGAGTGAGTTTTCGTCACGTCGGGGCCCTCCCGTGCGAGTCTAAGACGAGATTTTGCTACCGACACAAAAGCGAAAAAGGCTTGACAGTGCTGACGCACTGAGCTACAAAGTTGTCGCTGCTGCACGAAGCTGTGCGGCAGCAAAAATCTTAGACTAGACGACGACGTCCAGTTGCACCGATGTGGGTGCTTCTGGGCGTTTTTTTTGTGCTTGGAATCGGGCAAAAAAGGAAAGGTGGAACATGTTTGGGCGTTCGCGTTTTTCTATCCGTTTTTCGGGATCGAGAAAATCAACAAGAGGAGAATCGATGCGATTACGAAATGTTATATTTGTCGGTACGTTTGCGCTTTGTCTTGCGCTGGCCTCTGTCTGCAGTGCACAAAATGCGCCGGCCGATCCGAAGCCTGCCAACCAGACGGCCGCACCGACACCGCCGGCACCACTCTCACAGCCGGCCATAACGGGCCCGCTGTCGGGACTCCCACCAGCCAACTTCGACGCCGGACCGTTGGGTAAGATATCCGTGAACGGTATTCTCAGCGGCGGAGGGATGGTGCAAGGGAACGCCGTGCCGGGTGATAACAAAACGCAAGCGGCGTTGCATAACGGTCAAGTGTTTATTCAAAAGGCCGATGGACCGGTTCAGTTCTACCTGCAGGCGGGCGCCTACAATCTTCCATCTCTCGCCACGCCGTTCCTCGAAACCGATAAAACGATAAGCAACTTCTACGGCCCCGTGCCGGTTGCCTTTCTAAAGTTGCAAGCGGGGAAGAACACCTCCTTCATGGTTGGCTCGCTTCCCACTCTAATCGGCGCTGAATATACCTTCACGCTTGAAAACATGAACATCGAGCGCGGATTGTTGTGGAACCAGGAAAACGCCGTCAATCGTGGACTCCAGGTGAATCAGACCATGGGCAAATTCACCGCCTCGCTAAGTTGGAACGACGGCTTCTACTCGAACCGTTACACATGGCTGTGGGGTTCTTTAGCCTATGCTAATGGGCCTCATACCCTGGCATTCGTGGCTGGTGGAAACTATAAGCAGACAGCGTTTCAGACTTTGGCCACACCCGTGCAAAACAACCAAAGTATTTACAACATCATCTACACGTACAACAAGAACGGTTGGATCATCCAACCCTATTTTCAATACAGCAATGTGCCAATCAACACGAAGATCGGAATCCCGAAAAGCACATCCACTACGGGTGGCGCAATCCTCGTAAGCAAGAGCTTCAAACACGGCTTCTCGCTCCCAGCGCGCTGGGAATATATAGCGAGCTCGGGGAACGCCACTGACAAATCTCTCAATCTGATCTTCGGTCCGGGTAGCTCGGGCACCTCAGTCACTGTGACGCCCACATTTCAATACGGAGGCTTCTTCTTCCGGGGAGACATTGCTCTTGTTCACGCTATCAACTCAACGCCGGGTTCCACGTTTGGCCCGTCAGGCTTGAACGTCAACCAGCCCCGTGCCATGGCCGAACTAGGATTCATATTTGGCAACAATATAGAGAAATAGATTCAGGTTCAGAGAGCCGGGTACCCGGCACCGGAATACGCCCCGCCAGGAAGAGGCCATCGGTCGCCTTCCTGGCGGGGATTTCTTATTAAAGATCCGGCGGCATTCTTTGACATTCGCTCATGTGCCCCAGCGCGCCTCCGCAAATGATTTCGGACCGTCTGTGGACTCCTGTTCACATTACGGTAGAGCGGGCGCCGATGGCAAAAAACGGTTTGACTCTATACTCGGCTATATGGTCTAGGCTGTAGATATGCATATCGGTGAACTCGCGAAACAAGGTGGAGTTTCGGTCCAGACCGTTCGGTACTATGAGCGTTACGGTTTGCTGCAAAAGCCGGAGCGCAAACCTTCCCTGTACCGGATCTATCGGGACAATGATGTCCATCGCCTGCGGTTCATTCTCCAGGCAAAGGCGCTTGGATTCACATTGTATGAGATCAAGCACATTCTGGATCTGAGTCAGCGGCGAAGGTGTCCCTGCGGCGAAGTACTTAAAATCGGTCAGGAACGTCTGGCGGAACTGCAAAGCCAGATCGAACAATTAACAAGATTTCGCGATCAACTAGCCCGCGCCGTAATGCAATGGAAGAAGTGCCCGGATGAGGCGCCAGCGGGAAACGCAATCTGCGTTCTCATCGAGCGCACGATGGCAGCTTCGGATAGTCTCGTTTCGAGTTTATCAGAAAGGAAAAGTGCAAAATGGCATTTAAACAAGGTGAAGTCTACAAGTGCCCGGACCAGAAATGTGGGTGTGAAATCACAGTAACGAAGGGCCCGCCGGCGACTTGCCAGGGAACGTCCTCGCCCCGATGTTGCTGCGGAAAAGACATGGTCAAAAAATAGCTATCGGCCAGACCTGAACTTGTCTGGAGAAAGGAGGAACAATGTGCTGCCCACTGTGTCCTGATGGTCCCTGTTGCCCATGCAGTGATTAGCGGTTATTTCAACTGACCGGCGTGGAGCGGCCGATCCATCCGGTTGATGTCTGAGTCCAAAACACAACACTCATGACCTTTGCGCGTAGGGTTACTTCCGAAGTAGCCGGCACGGCACTGCTCCTGGCGGCAGTCGTTGGGTCGGGCATTATGGGAGAGCGCCTAAGCGGCGGGAACGTCGCTGTCGCGCTCCTTGCGAATGCGATTGCAACAGGAACTGTTCTCGCCGCCATCATCGTCGCTTTCGGCCCGATTTCCGGCGCTCACTTCAATCCAGTAGTGACGCTAGCGGATGCCATCCAGGGAGGCATTCGCTGGAAACAGGTGCCCGGATACTTGCTGGGCCAGATATTTGGCGCATTCATGGGCGTAATGGCCGCACACATCATGTTTGGTGAGCCGCTCTTTTCGGCATCCCAGCACGTGCGCGCTGGTGCCGCGCAACTGTTTAGCGAATTTGTTGCAACGTTTGGGCTACTCTCGGTCATCTGGGGTTGCAGCCGATCCCGCTCCGATTCAGTAGCGTTTGCGGTCGGCGCGTACATCACCGGAGCGTATTGGTTTACGGCATCGACTTCGTTCGCCAATCCTGCCGTGACCCTCGCCCGATCGTTTACCAATACGTTTTCAGGAATCCGTCCCGCCGATGCACCGTGGTTCATCGCCGCCCAACTCATTGGCGCATTCACAGCCACGCTCCTGTTCCAGTGGCTCGTACCCTCACTACCAAAAACGGCAAAAGATGTCGTAATTCCTCGTCCAACAAAGGAAGCGATGCATGGCAGATAAGAAGCGGGTGCTTTTCTTTATGCACCGGAAATTCCGCGCGTAGCCAAATGGCCGAAGGCCTTTTACGGAATCTCGCGGGGAATAAATTCGACGTGGTTAGCGCCGGCACAAATCCGAAGGGCCTACATCCGCGCAGTGTTGAAGTGATGAAAGAAATAGGAATTGATGTCAGCCGGCAAGCGTCGAAAGACCTGAAACAGTTCCTGAACCAGAAGTTTGATTATGTGATCACCGTAAGTGACCGTGCGAAGCAACAGTGCCCGATCTTTCCTGGGGCCGAACCGATCCATTGGGGTTTTGATGATCCCGCAGAGGCGCCTCTGGACAAAGAGCTTCAGACATTTCGCCGCGTACGCGATGAAATTCTGCAACGGCTGCGATTGTTCTTATTAGCTAATGAGAAGTAACGCCTGGCCCCGGTGCATTCGTTGGGATCA
>WNGK01003092.1_pt1 | contig 18049 bp, 22 predicted proteins | sample 5400601 | NCBI WGS metagenome assembly WNGK01 (sample SAMN13153376, study PRJNA577476) | soil metagenome | isolation source: 60 cm soil or saprolite under Garry oak tree replicate 1 | place: USA:California | collected 2016-06-15
AGGCGATCGCGAGGGAGCTCGGAGTCCGTCCGTTCGTCCCATTCGAGGATGAGCGGGTGTCCGCCCTCGTCGATGAACGGCTACGCCTCGCCGAGAGCCGCCATCCGCTCCGGCGTCTGCGACCATCGGATCCGGTCAGCTTGTTCGAACTCTGATTCGGTCTTGATGGCGTTTCGCACGCTCTCCATCGTCCATCCGAACGGGCCCGGGCCTCGTGCTTGCCATCGGGATGGCGGCCCTTTGTCTGACGCCTTCGCGCCGAAACGCAAAAAGTCAATGTCCGACATCAACATTATTAAGTACAGCATAGACAAATGGGCCGTGTCTTGCGGCGGCTCATCCTAGCCGAGAAATTCAGCGCTGCCCGCCGCTTGGCCCAAATCCTGTCAGAAGGGATGGCTGAGAAGGTCCGGGCAGACGCCTCCAGCTACTTCACGTTCTCGTCCGGTGGGGACGAGATCATCGTGTTTCCGCTCCGCGGCCACATCGTCGAGATCGACTATCCGGAGTCCGTCCGAGACTGGCAGGGAACGGATCTCGATACCTTGGTCGACCTGGAGCCCATCCGACAGGAGGCGCCACCCGCCCTGCACGATGCGCTCCGACGTCTCGCGGACTCGACTGACGAAGTCGTCCTCGCGACGGACTACGACCGAGAGGGCGAACTGATCGGCGTCGAGGCGCTCGAAACCCTCCGCGCAGGGCATCCGAAGCTCCCCGCCCGACGCGCGCGGTTCAGCGCCATGACGACGTCCGAGGTCCGTCGGGCCTTCGAGAATCTCGTCGAGCCGGATTGGGCGTTGGCAGAGGCTGCGGCTGCGCGGCAGCGAATCGACCTCGCGTGGGGCGCCGTCCTCACGCGATTCTTGACCGTCGAATGTGGCTCCGAGCGGCAGGTGCTCTCCGCGGGTCGCGTGCAGACGCCCACGTTGCGCTTGGCCGCGGATCGGGAACGGGACCGGGAAGACTTCGTGCCGCGGCCCTATTGGAACGTCGTGCTTGTCGCGGGCGAGCCGTCGTTCGAGGCGACCGCGGTCGGCGGGCCGTTCTGGGACGAAGGCGGGGCGAAGGCGCTCGTCGCTTTGGCGGGTCTCGGGGACACCGCCCTCGTCGAGCAAGTCGAGCGACGCGATCACCGCGAGCCCCCGCCGGCTCCGTTCAACACGACCTCGCTCCTCGCGCAAGCCTCCCGGATGGGGCACAGTCCGTCCCGGGCCATGGCGGCCGCACAGGAGCTGTACGTCCGCGGGGAAATCAGCTATCCTCGCACCGACAACACGGTGTACCCGCCGTCCCTGCCCGTCCGCGCGATCCTCGATCGGTTGCGGAAGTCCCCCTACGATGCGTACGCGGCGCGACTCCTGGAGCGTCCGGAACTCGAGCCGAGCCGCGGGCCAATCCACACGACCGATCATCCGCCGATCCATCCGACCGCCGCACCCGGGAAGCGTCGACCCGGAATGCGGGTGACGGTGTACGACATGATCGCCCGCCGCTTTCTGGCGACGCTATCGCCGCCAAGCGTGTCCACGATCACCGAGGTCCATCTGCGGGTCGGCGACACCGTGTTCCTCGCGGTCGGCCGATCAATGGTCGAGCCGGGGTGGCGGGAGATCCTGCCGGACGAACACGAGGTGGCTGCGCTCCCGGACGTCCAGGAGGGCCAGGAACTTGCCGTCCGCGAAGTGCGGGTCGTCGAAGATCGGACGACGCCGCCTCCTCTGCACACGCAGGGGACCCTCCTCCTCACGATGCAACGACTCGGCCTCGGCACGAAATCGACGCGCCACGAGATCCTCGACCTCCTCTTCCGCCGGCAGTACATAGGGGGCCGTTCAATCCGGACCACGGCGGCGGGACGCGCCCTGGTCGACGCCCTCACGATCTACGGTCCCGACGTCACGGATCCGGAGATGACCCGGCACCTCGAAGACCGCATGACCGCGATTGCGGAGGGCCGGGCGACCCTCGCGGAAGTGGTCGACGAATCGCGACGCGATTTGCACGAGGTGCTCGCGGAGCTCCGAGCCCACCAACCCTCGTTGGTCCGGTGGCTGCGAGACGCGACCTTCTTGGAGAAAGACTACGGTCCCTGCGATGCGTGCCCCGATGGCCGCATGGTGCGCCGACGCGCGCGGAACGGCTGGTCCTTCCTCGGATGCAACCGGTTTCCGGCGTGCCGCAGACGACTACGGCTGAGCGCCCAAGGGCAACGGCTGCCGTGGACGGAACCCGAAAGCTTGCCGGAGACGATGCGGCTGCCGTCCCCGACGCCGGCCGCGTGACCCCCGGCGACGTCCGCCGATCCGATCGCCTACTTCATCATCATGGCGGGCTTCATCATGCCCTTGACTTCGTGCACCGACATGTCCTGATGATGCGTGTCCTTCACATGCATCTGCGTCATCTTGACGATCTCGTTCTCGTTGTGGCTCTGCATCATGAAGCCACAGTCGCACTGGACCATTTTCATATCCATCATGTTCGAAGGCATCGAAGCAACCCCCCGCCTCACCCAGGCAGGATGCCCTCGGATGATTCAGGGGCTATTTGAACGCTCGCCACGACGCCGACGGCCGGGGTGGGCGCGGAAGTCTTGATGCGCCGCCGTGATATCCGGAACGGGGCAGGGATTGGTCTTCGTCCGGGACGTGATGACGCGCGACGTGATCGTCATCGACCCGGATCGCACCGTCCTCGACGCGGCGAAACGCATGACCGCGAAAAAAATCGGTGGATTGGTCGTCGTCCAGCACGGCCGGCCGATCGGCCTGATCACGGACCGCGACATCCTCTGGCAGGTCACGTCGAAGGGGAGGAATCCCGCCAAGATCCTAGTCCGCGAGGTCATGACTTCGCCAGTCGCCACCGTAAGCCCACTGACGACGCTGCGGGCCGCCGCGCGGGTGATGCTGGACAAGAAGACGCGATGGATCGTCGTCACGCGCCTCGACAACGTCGAAGGCATCATCACGGCGAGCGACTTGACGTGGGGTTTCCTCGAGACCTTCGCGCGCGCGTCGAAGCGGGGCATCGCGCCGAGATAGGCGGCTGACCGCTCATCGAGGGAGCAGCCAGAGGAAGAGGTACGCCCGGACGATCCCGCCAATCAAGTTGGCGAGGACGAACTGCCATCGACCGATTGCGTGACCTTCCTCATTCAAAAGGGAATAGAAGTAGTTCACCGCGGTGTCACTCATGAACGGGATCGCGAGCAAGATCATCAGGCCCGGCCAACCGGTTCGCCGCACGAACCCTTCGAGGAACTTCAGGACCCGTTTGCCGATTGGATGCCGATCCATCCAGCGCTCGATGTAAGGGTTGACCTTGTTCCCGACGAAGAAGACGACGATCGCGCCAACCGCCTTCCCGAGCCCAAGGGCAATCGCTTTGAACGCCGGATTGAGTTCCGGATACAGAAGGAGGAGAAGCTCGACGGGGATCGGCAGGACGACGGCCGCGGCGATCGCGTAGAGGAACAGGCCGAAGAGGTAAGCCACGACGCCGGCCGACTCCAAGCCGAGCTGGAATGCGGCCCACACGAGTACGCCGATGTCGGACCCTCTCTCCGCCACGCGAATGGATGCGGATGACTAAAGCCTTCTGCGGGAGGCCCGCAGACTTTATCGGGGCGCATCAAATCCCGTTGTCATGATGCGCCTCACCACGATTGCCCTGGTCGTTTCCGACGCGAAAAAGTCAGCGAAGTGGTACACCGAGAAGCTCGGGTTCGAGATCCGAGATCACCAAGGCCACTGGATCACTGTCGCACCGAAAAAGGAGAACATCGCGTTCCACCTGTGCGAAGGCCTCCATCCCCTGGAACCGGGGAACTCCGGGATCTCCTTCGTCGCGAAGGACGTCAAAATGGAGGAACGGGCCCTGAGGAAGGCCGGCGTCGAGTTCACGACCCCGACGACGACGGAAGACTGGGGGACCTATGCGATGTTCAAGGACCCAGACGGGAACGAGTTCTGGCTCATCGAAGAATGAGCCGGGCTAACCGCCGCGCGAGAGCCGCTCGCGGATGAACGCCGCCGTGCGCGCTGCGAGGGCCATGATGGAAATCATCGGGTTCACGCCCGGCGCGGTCGGCAGGAGACTCCCATCGCCGATCCACAGATTCCGTAGGTCGTGCGACTCGCCCGTCGGCTTAGCGGCCGAGGTCTTCGGATCGGTTCCCGCCCTGGCGGAGCCCATCGGATGGGCCGAGAAGAGCGCCACTCCGTTCTCTCGAATGCCCAGACGACCCAAGCGATCAATGAAGGCATCGAAATCCGCGTCGCGAATCGGCCCTGTTCCGTCACCGACGGAACACTCTCGAAGGTGCAACGACCCCATGCGGAGTGCGCCCGCCGCGCGCTGAATCCGGGCCGCCTCCTGCAATCCGCGCGTGAGGTTTCGACGGTCCCGCGAGGAGAGCCGGAATTCGAGAAGCGGCTCGCCGCGGGCGTCGATCGTGACGCGGCCTTCCGCGACGTCTCGTACCAGAACAATCGTCGACGCGGCCCGGTCGATCCGACGCATCGCGTCCTTGTGGGCCCGTCCTCCGGACCATGGAATCGCGAGCGCCGACAATCCGGGATGGCCGGGTGCGCTCTCCAACCAGGGGCCGTGATGGCCCTCGTCGGACCCTTGGAACCGATGCACGACGATCGTCTGCATCGGTCCGCTCCACATCCGGATCGGGGCCGGAAATTCTCCGAACAGGGCGGTCGTCGGATCGAGGCGGAGTCCGAGACCGACCCCCGGAGACCGGATTCCAGACCGCAACAGGAGCGCCGGAGTCTGGATCGCACTCCCCGCCGCGACGACGGTCCGGGCCCGCACATGCATGGGGATGGAGTGACCATTGTCGTGGAAGGTGGCCTCGACGCCCCGGACTTCGCCGCCCTGGATGATGAGATGGTCCGCTTTCGTATCGAACAGGAAGCGGGCCCCGGCGCGGTGCGCGTCCGGGAGATACGTCACGAGCGACGATTGCTTCGCATCGTAGACGCAGCCGAAGAAGCAGAAGTCGCAGCGGTTCGCGCAGCCGTGCGCGTTTCGAGGGATGAGGTCGTAGTCGACGCCGAGCCGATACCCGAGCGACTCGCTCCCGCGACGCAACACGTCGTTCGACGGATTGACGACACTTTCCTCGACGTTCACCCGGAGGCGGCTCCACACCTCGTCGATGAACGACTCGAAGGCCGGCGAGGCCACCCCGGTCATTCCGGACTCCTGCTCCCATTCCTCCCGGACCCAGGGCGGAGGCTTGAGGCACGTCATCCAATTGATCGTCGAGCTGCCGCCAGCCGTCTGGCCCGCGAGCACACTGAACGCCAGGTCCGTCGTCGTCAGCACGCCGTGACCTTGGAACATCGTGTCGTACGCCTCGGCCTCCCGCTGCCGGAAGGTGTCCGCGGTGAGGTACGGTCCCGCCTCGAGGACGAGGACCCGGTATCCGGCTTCGGCGAGCTTGGCAGCGATCACGGAACCGCCTGCGCCGCTGCCCACGACGCATACGTCCGCGTCAAGGGTCGTCTCGTCTGTCGGATTCAGCGGCTCGAGCCGCACGTCCGATGCAAGGCGCGCATGCGACGACCCGGCGGATGGAGGACCGGCGTATCCGAGCGCAGGCCAATTCGGGTTCACGCCGCCGTCGAGCGCCTTTGCATACGTCAGGAAAAGGACCAGCCTCTTCACGGCTTGAAACCCTTGCCGTTTGATCCCGAGGCGACTGTGGGCCCATCCGAGGAGGAACCGCTCGCGTTTCGCTTCGCTCTCCGTGGAGAATCGTGCTGGCCTCCCCGAGAGGAGCATGTTGGCCATCGGGCTCTCGATCGTCCGGAGCAACCGCCGGAAGTCCGCCCTCTGGTCCGGCGAGAGGTAGCGCTCGATGATCCGTGCGACGTCCTCGTCCACCGCGAGATCGCTCGCCTTTCGCCCGTAGAATCCATCCGGATCCGGACTCACGGCGATGGAGGGCACGAAGGTGTCGGCAAGCATGCGGAGCGTGTGACGCTCCTTCGATGAGAGCGTCTCCGCGTCCATCGGCCGATCGCCCCCTTCGACACCGGTACGGAGGACCGCGCTAAGGTCCCTTCGCCTCGCGGCGAGCGTACCTATTTATTCGCGGCCCGGCTAGGCGGCGGCAGGGGCGATGACACGTCCGAATACGAGGGTCTTGCGAAGAACGTCGTGCGTCGAAGCTTGCACATCCAACCGAAGGAGAATGTGATCGTCGAGTGCTGGAACCACGGCCTCGACGCCGCGAAGGAGATCGTCTATCAGTTGCGCGCGGTCGGCGCCCGGCCGATGCTCCTCCTGGAGGACGAGGAGACGCACTGGCGATCCGTGGAGGACCTCTCGCCCACGAAGCTGGGGCAAGTCTCCGCCTCCGAATGGGCCGCGCTCTCGAAGGCGGACGCGTACGTCTTCTTCCCGGGCCCTGCCGACATCGCGAGGTACCGAAAAAACATGGAGAAATCCCAAGCCGCCACCTCCTACAACTCGGACTGGTACCGCCGGGCGGAACGGGCGGGCCTCCGGGGTGCGCGCGTCCTCCTGGGGTACGTGAGCCGCGAACGGGCGCGGTCGTACGGCTTCGAGTTCGATGCGTGGCGGGACATGATCCTCCGCGCGAGTTCCGTGGACTTCAACGCGATCTCGCGAAAGGGGAAGAAACTCGCGGCCCTCCTATCGAAGGATGCGGAGGTCGAGGTGAGCGCACCGAACGGCACGCGGTTCGTCTGCGAGTTGAAGGGCCGCCCCGCGCAATCGGACGACGGCATCGTCGACGCCCAGGACGTCAAGGACGGCGAGTTCATGACGAACGTCCCGCCCGGGTACGTGATCGTGTGTCCGGGCGAGACCTCCGCCGAGGGCGTCGTTCGGTTCGATCGGCCGGTGCCGTACCTCGGGCTTCAGGTCACGGACGTCGCCTTCCAGTTCAAGGATGGCAAGACCTCCTGGAGCGCCGGGACGAACGAGGAGGCGATCCGGGGCCAGTACGACCGGGCGACCGGCGCGAAGGACCGACTCGGTTGGCTGCAGATCGGCTTGAATCCGGCGGCGAGCTATGGCTTCCTCCAAGACGACCTCGTCGCGGGGGCTGTCGAGATCGGCATCGGCGACAACTCGGAGTATGGTGGGAAAAACAAATCCAATTTCGGATTCCAGGGCCGTCTCACGAACGCGACCGTGCGTGTCGGGAAGAAAGTTGTCGTGGACAAGGGACGCCTCGCGGCCTGATGGCCATCACGAGAACATCCATCGCCGTGGAATAGGTGTGATGAGCGCTAAGCCGTTCACTCTCAAAGGCGCGACGGGTGACCCTCAGCCTTAAGGCAAACCGCCGTCGTGGATGCGCTCGCCATGGTACCGACCTCCGTGGACCCGTCCGCTCGGGCGTCCATCGACGACCTGCGGGACCACGACCGCGAGGTGCTCGAGTTCCTCTCTCACGATCCCGATTCGCACGTCGCGTTCCAGGGTCTGCGGCGTCGACTCGGCATCCATCCGGAGCAACTCTCCCGGGCCCTCCATCGTCTCGCCGACAGTGAGCTCGTGGAGCGGACGGACCTGGGGTACCGCGTCTCGCGACGCGCGCTCGGCTTCCTGAGTCCGGTCGCCCTCAAGCCCGCCGGGCCGACCGCCACGATTCTCCAAACCTCGCTCCCGGCCCACATCGACCTGCGGGGGCTCGTGGGCGCGCTGCGCGGTACCTGGATCGGCCCGCTGCGTTGGTACGGGTTCTCGGAGTCGGACGAAGGCCTCCGCCTCGGCTGGGCCTTGGAGGACGACAGCATCGGAATCGAAATCCTTGTCCGGCCCGGTCAGCTCACAATGACCGCGAAGGTGGACTCTCCAAGCCGACTCGACGAAGCGACGCGACTCGGCTACGAACTGTTCCATCACGCGTCGCGAGAGATTTCCTCGAACACGGATCGTGGAATCAGCGCGTAAGCGCACGGGCCGTTCCCTCCAGCGACTGCTGGGTCAACTCGAGAGTCCCCGTTCCAGGAACCTTCAGGCCTGAAGATGCGTGGCGGATGACTTCAATTCCCTCAAATGGATTTGAACTCTAGGATAGCAAGGCACGGACCGTCCAGACCAACCTAAGGTCGGAGACATGCCACCAGTCAAAACACCGGTCGGGTAGTCGGCATTCGATCGCGGCGACCTCCTCCACGGGAAGAACCATTCCGAATTTGACCAGGTAGGTTCGCGACCAATATGCAGATCCGTTAATGAAGAAACCAACATAGGCGTATCCGTCGGCGTTCCCGAAGTTATGCAAGTCGAAGGTAAGATAAACGTGTAGCATAAGGTCCGGCGGGGGAACACCCACGTCCAGTTGGCTGATATCTGGATTCTCCAGGACTATGGCCGGCGATTTCGACAGGAACGCCCTCAGTTCACCGGCTCCAATTACTGCGGCGAAAATAACCGCGAGCATCAAACTCGAAAGGGCGGCGTCTCGAACGTCACGTTCTCGAGTGCGAAACCTAGACCAGTTGCGGGGAATCTGAGGCTTCAACGAGCTACGGCGCATCTGGTCTCGGCATAAGAACATTCCAGTGTTGGCTAGATGCGAGCAGGGAAAGGAAGCAAACGTTTGGGCTGAACATTGGTTCGATCCCGACTCGGACGGCACAACTTAATCGAGCTGATCAATCCGATCGCGGTCTAGTCGTATTTGGGCAACCTCAAGAATTGGTCAGGTTTCGAAGGCCAGCAGCGGTTCGACGCCGAGAGCCCGCAGGTCCAGATGGTCGGATGGGGTGGCGGGTCCATTCCACTGGCTTACAGAGGGCACGTCACAAACGCTCCCGCGGACTCGCGCGTCGAGCGGCGCACCGGAAGGCTACCAGCCTCCTCCACCTTCCCATTGGCCCCAGCTCAGCTCGTGAGGCCGTGCCGGGAGGCGGATTCCCTACCCCCCGGCGATCGGGCCCTGCTCGTGGTTGACAGGCGGCACTCCGACTGTCCACACCTAATCCGACCTGTCTGGGACTTCGAGTGTGGAGCCCCTATGTGGCTTTCAACTCCGTTGGTGGAGAGTCCGAGATAAGCGGACTCTCTCCATGACCGCGCGGTCGATGGAGAGGAGACATCCCTCGGTCCGATCGATCGTTCCACAGGCCTCCTTGTGACTGGACTGCGGTCACTCGAATCAACATACCCGACCGCCCACATAGAGGTCCGAGGTTCAACATGACCACGACAGTGGGCATACGAAGCAAGGACGGCGTCGTCCTCGCGGCGGACAAGCGCGCCTCGAAGGGGTTCTTCGTCGGATCGAAGGTGGTCCAGAAGATCTTCTCCCTCGATGGCGCGACCGCGGTGGCGATCGCCGGTGCGATGTCGGATGCGGAGTACCTCGTGAACCTGGCGAAGGCCGAACGGCGGCTCCTCGCCTTGCGTCGCGGCTACCCCGTCTCCGTCAAGGAGAGTGCGAAACTGATCTCGAACATCGTCTACCAGTCGATGAAGAGCTACAACCCGTTCTACGTGGAGCTCGTCGTCGCCGGGGTGGACCAAGACGGCCCGCACGTGTACACGAGCGACATGAGCGGCGCGATCACCTCGGAGGACTTCATGTCCTCGGGGAGCGGTTCGCCGATCGCGTACGGCGTCCTCGAACAGGGATTCCGCAAGGAAGCCTCGCTCGACGAGACCCGGAAGCTCGCGGAAGCGGCCGTGCGCGCGGCGATGGAACGCGATCCCGGCAGCGGCAACGGGGTGGACGTACTCGCGATCCCGAACGGGCACTCGCTGGAGGTGAACTGAGATGGCGCAGGAAATGGGACGGATGCCGTTCTTCTACAACCAGGAAGGTCGGCTCGTCCAAGTGGACTACGCCCTCCAGGCGGTCAGCCGTGGATCGACAACGCTCGGCCTGAAGACGAAAGACTTCGCGGTCCTCTCGAGCCAGGTGAAGCCCACGCGGCCCCTCATGGAGCCCGCGGAAAAGGTCTTTGTCGTGGACGAGCACATCGGGGCGACCGGAAGCGGGTACATCGGGGACGTGACGACGCTCCTCGACCAACTGCGCGTCGCGGCGCAACGCCACCGGCTCGTGTACGACGAGCCGATCGACGTCGGCACGCTGTCCCGTAACCTCTCGGAGTACCTGCATGAGTTCACGATGTACGCGGTGCGTCCGTTCGGCGCATCCGTCGTGATCGCGGGCGTCGACGCGCTCGGGGTGCAGCTCATCCAGGTGGATCCGAGCGGGACGACGTTCAAAGGTTCTGCGTTCGCAATCGGCCAGGCGGCCGACGAGGCCCTCGACACGATCGTGAAGGGGTATCGCCCGGACCTCAGCGTCGAACAGGCCATCGCCCTCTCCTCGCAGGCGATCGAGGGCGTCAACGGCGGCAAGACGCAGATCGAACACGGGGTCGTGACGGCCTCGGCGAAGCGATTCCAACCCCGAAACAACGGGAGCAACGCCGGGTAGCCCCCGGCCCTTTCCTCTTTTCTGCTCACGACTCAGCGCTTGACCGTGTACACGTCGTGCTTCTCTCCGGGAATACGCTCAATCACGCCGCGGGCCGCAAGGTCGAGCTTCGTCCTTTCCATGCACAAGGGGATCGAGCCATCGAACTTGCCTCTGAGCTTCTTTTCGAACGCCGCGGTCAGCTCGGCGGAGTCAGTTCCGCCTTTTCCAGAATCTCGAGAACGTCTTCTTCATCGTTTAGTAATTGCCCTTGCTGATGTTGACCCCGCGCTTTCCCTGGGGGTGGAGCGTCAAGATCTTTTCTTCCATGTCACCGAAGGAGGCTTCGGCAGCGATTTGGGCAAGTCATCTTGAGGCTTCGACTGAGCCGGCTTGAACAATACTTTTAGCAGTTGGGCGGCTATCGCCGCGAGCGGATCCGATGCGGATTGTATCGTTGCTTCCCGCGGCCACAGAAATCTGCTTCGCCCTCGGCCTCGGCGATGACGTCGTCGGTGTCTCTCCGGAGTGCGACTTCCCGCGCGCTGTCCGTGGGAAGCCTGTCGTGAGCCGTGCCCTGCTCGAGTACGAGGGAAAGACGAGCGGCGACACGAGCCGCATGGTCGGGGAGCGGCTGGTGTCGGGCGGAGCGTTGTATCAAGTGGACGAGTCCGCGCTTCGTTCCTCGGGCGCGGACCTGATCCTCACGCAAGGCCTCTGCGACGTCTGTGCTCCGACCCTCGGAGATGTCGAGGATGTCGCGAGACGCCTTCCGCGAACACCCGCTATCGAATCGTTTGATCCCCACCGAATGGAAGACGTGCTCGAGAACGTCCTTCGCGTGGGCCGCGCATGCGGCATCGAGGATCGGGCTTCAGAAGTCGTCGCCGTCCTCCAGGAGCGCATCGACCGGGTGGCCGAGCGCGCGTCGACCGCGGTCGCACGCCCCAAGACCGTGTGTTTGGAGTGGCTCGATCCGCTGTTCCTCGGTGGCCACTGGGTACCGGAGATGGTCGGAGTCGCGGGAGGAGTCGACGTCCTTGGCCGGACGGGAGAGAAGTCCCGCCGCCTGCAGCCCGACGAGGTCGTGAGGGCCTCGCCCGACGTCGCGGTGTTGATGCCCTGCGGCTTCGATCTCGATCGGACGCGGGACGAGGCACCTGTCGTCACCGGGATGCCGTGGTGGGCCAAGATCCCCGCATCACATGCAGGCCGGGTGTGGATCGTCGACGGCTCGAGCTACTTCAACCGCCCCGGACCGCGGCTCGTTGACGGCCTGGAGATTCTCGCCCACATCCTGCAGCCGGATCTCTTTCCGAAGGCGCCTCCCCCAGGTGCGGCGGCGCGGGTGAGCTGATGGCGAAGCTGTACACGCGTCGGGGCGACGCAGGGGAGACCGGCCTCCTGGGACCGGATCGCGTCTCGAAAGACGACCCGCGGGTCGAGGCGATGGGCACCGTCGACGAGCTCAACGCGGTCATCGGCCTCGCCATCGCCGCGCAGCGCAACCGGCGCATCCGCGACCTGCTGTCGAAGATCCAGGACGACCTCTTCACGGTAGGCGCAGAACTCGCGATGACCCGGTCGTCCGAAGGGACGAAGGTCCCCCGGATCGCGTCCGTCCACGTCGCGCGGCTCGAGGACGCGATCGACGCCTTCGACGTCGGCAAGATCACGGAGTTCATCCTCCCCCGCGGCTCGGAATCGCTCGCGCGACTCCATTGGGCCCGCACGGTCGCACGGCGGGCGGAGCGGCGAGTCGTCGCCCTCTCGAAACGGGACCAATTGAGCCAGGACCTCCTCCGCTACATGAACCGCCTCTCCTCCCTCCTGTATCAGATGGCGGCATGGGAACAGCACAAGCAACGGAAGCGAGCCGAGCACCCCACGTACACCCGATAGCTCGGGCAAGAATTCATCTCGTAGCTCGACCATCTTGACGCCGGAGGGAACGTCTGTACGTCCGTCGCGTGGTCATCGGACTCTTCTTCGCCCTGGCCGGAATCGCGTCTCTGATGATTCCCGCTCTCCCGTTCATTTGCATCGGCGCCCTCGTGTTCGGTCCCATTGAGCTCCTCATTGGATTGTTCGGGGATGCGCCTCGCCGCGGCCGGCCGCAGCCGATGCCGGGGATGGCGCTCGGCGCGTCCGAAACCGCGTCGATGAAACGCTGCGGATCTTGCGGAATGCGGAGCGACCCCGCGGCGATTTTCTGCTCGAACTGCGGCTTCGAATTCCCGTAGGCGCCCGCCCGGACAAAGGGCTAAGGTCGTGGAGCCGTTCGCGTCGGGGTGGCCCTGACGTTCACGAACTTGCTCGAACTCGAGGAGATGGCGCGGGCGAAGGTCTCGCGCGCGACCTTCGATTACATTGCGGGCGGGGCGGAGGACGAGGTCTCGCTGCGACGAAACCGCGAGGCGTTCGGGCGTTGGGCGTTGCGACCGCGGGTCCTCCGGGACGTCTCGAAGCGCGACACTCGGACCGTCCTCTTGGGAGAGCGCGTGTCGATGCCCGTTTGCGTCGCGCCCACTTCGTTCCACGCCCTGGTCCACCCGGACGGCGAGGTCGCGACCGCAAGGGGCACGGCGGCCGCGGAAACAATCCTCATCGCGAGCACGATCGCGACGACTCCTTTGGAGGAAATCGCTGCGGCGGTGGAGGCTCCTCGGTGGTTCCAGTTGTACGTGTACCGGGATCGGGCCGTGACGGAGGAACTCGTCCACCGGGCGGTCAAGGCGGGCTACAAGGCGCTGTGCCTCACCGCCGACACGCCCGTCCTCGGCCGCCGCGAGCGGGACGAGCGTAACGCCTTCACCCTTCCGCCAGGATTCGGAATCGCGAATCTGCGGCCCGCCGGCTTGGACGGAATGCCGAAGGTGGACCACGGCTCCGCGTTCGCGACGTACGTCGCGAATCTCCTGGACGCGTCGCTCACCTGGGACGATGTCGACTGGCTCAAGTCTGCGAGCCCGCTGCCGCTGATCATCAAAGGGATCATGACGGCCGAGGACGCGGTCCTCGCAGTCGAGCATGGAGTCGCGGGGATTGTCGTATCAAACCATGGCGGCCGGCAACTCGACTCGACGCTCGGAAGTCTCGACGCTTTGCCCGACGTCGTCGCCGCGGTGCGAGGACGAATTGAGGTGTACCTCGACGGCGGCATCCGTCGCGGCACGGATGTGCTGAAGGCCCTCGCCCTCGGGGCGAAAGCGGTCCTCTTGGGTCGCCCCGTGCTCTGGGGGCTTGCGCTGGGCGGCGCCGACGGAGTCCGCGCCGTGTTGGACCAATTACGCACGGAACTCGACACCGCGATGGCGCTCACCGGCCGAGCAACCGTGAAAGACATCGACGCGAACGTGGTCGTGCGAACGCCCTAGCGGTTCTCCGCCCGTTCCAGGAACTCGATAAGGAATTCGACCGCCTGATCGTTGCCCATGGGCTTCGGGGGCAATCGACCGAGCGCGAGCTTCTGTGGAATCAACTCCTTCAGGCGATGAAGGTCCTCGGATCGATAGCCGAGCGCCGCGGCATTTCGCTCGGCCTCGGCGTGGCCCTTCGGAGGAATCGCGATGACGGGAGTGCCGGCCGCGAGCGCCTCGTTCACGGTTCCCTTGCCCGCCGTGGTGATTACGAGGTCCGCTGCCAGGACGTAATCCTGGAGGTTCGGCAGGAATCCGTAGGTGTAGACGCCAGATGCGGGATCGGCTTTCAACTTCGGACCGCTCACGACGACCATCGAGACCTCGTCCATCTTCAACTCACGGAACGCGTGAACCGCCGCACGGATGAGGAATTCGCCGACCGCGGTCCCGCCGACCGTCACGAGGACCGTCTTCTTCCGAAACACAAAATCCTCTCGGAGTCTCTCCCGCGAGGCACTGAACGAACGGACAATCGGTCCAATGTGACGTACGTTGGGCCAGTTCGGGGATCTCTCCGCCGCGAGGACGAGGTCCGCTCTTCGCGCAATCCGGGAGGCCCAGAAATTCGCGGGGCCTTCGATCAAGCTCGACAGTGGATCGCGGGCAAAGTCGTGGCGCGGAGCGTCGAGGATCAAGGCCGTTGGCACGCGATGATTGATCGCCTCGCGTGCAGAGGCCAGCTCGCTATCGGAGAGCAGGAAGCGATAGTAGTCCCAGTCCGCTTCGCGCTCCAAGAACCGTCGGGCGACGCGAAGGTATCGGCCGTAGTCTCGATACCATCGCCAGACCGGACCCAGGACCCCGTCGGTCGATCGCCAGTCCGGCGCGGGCGGCATCGTCAGCGCGTCGAATCCGTTCGCCACGACGAGGTCCAAGGCCGGCGAACCGGCGAGGAAGAGAAGATACAAATCCCGCCGACGATCGATGAGACCGCGGGCGAGCGCAACCCCTCGGGTCGCATGCCCGAGGCCCTGCGAGTGGACCGAGAAGTAGCCGCGGAATTCCTCCATCGTGCGACTCATTGTCCGCTTCCAGAAAGACCTTCGGATGAGACAGGAGCATCTGACTCAACAACCGAATCCGTGAACGAGCGCGAGCGGGGCGCAAGCGTCATTATATAGAGGGCGGCTCCTAGGGGCGGACGCTAGGGGATACCAGGAGGAGAAAAACATGGGAGAAGAGGAGAACAAAGCGACCGTGCGAATGTTCTACGATGAGGTCCTGAATCGCAGGAACCTCGGCGTGATCGACAAGGTCACGGCCGAAAATTACGTCGACCACACCGCGGCCCCAGGACTGCCACCTGGCCGCGAAGGGGAGAAGCTGTGGTTCCAGATGCTCCACGCCGCGTTCCCGGATGGCCAGACAACCATCGACGACATCATCGCGGAAGGCGACAAGGTCGTCGTCCGCGGGACGATGACGGGCACCCATAGCGCCGAGTTCATGGGGATTCCGGCGACGGGGAAGGAAGTCAAGATCTCGGGCATCGACATCACGCGGTTCGAGAACGGGCTAAGCGCCGAGCATTGGGGACAGTGGGACGTCGCGGGGCTGATGGTCCAGCTGGGCGTCGCGCCGCCTCCGACCGGGGCACCTGAGACCGAGTGAAGGTCCCACACGAATTCATAGCTCCCGTTTCGCGGGTCCCCGCGTTGGCCTTTTATGGTCCCGGGGCGTTCCTTCGGACGTGGAGCTCGCGACCCTTGCCAGGTACCCGTTCCTTCGGGAGTCGTCCGCGTTCATCCGCGCGGAGAAGGTCAGCCTCGAGGAGATTCTTCTGGAACCCGCGTATGCTCGCGCCCGGAGCCTCGGAAAGGCACGGGTCTTGGAAGCCCTCGAGCGCGGGGCCGCCTCGGACCGCGTCGCCATCGCACCGGCGGACCAGCTCGCTCAGCTCCTAGCGTATCCCGTCGCGCGGATCTTCGTCTCCGCGCTCGAAGACACGTATCTGATCCGACGGTTCGCCCTCCGGGAGGCGATCGCCGCGGAAGAACGCCTCGAATCCGAGTCCGATGATTTTGTGATTCACATGGCCTCACAGCTCGCGATGGACCTCCGACGGGAGGACGGCGGCTTCCGCCTCCACTTCACGGACTTCCTGCGTTTCACGAACACGATGCGCGACGCGCCGTGGAAACTGATCAACCAACGGGTGGACCGGGGGTACGTGACCTTGCAACGGGCCAAGGCGCTCCGGGTGATGCGCAACGCGATCCAGCGGCACATCGAAGAAGGCCTTCCGCTTCCTGTGAACGACGACATCGTCTCCGCCTTCCGAGCGGACCTTCGGGAGATCCGGGGCATCCTCGAGGCGAAGAAGGCGACGTTCAAGGCGGAGGACATCGGGAAGGTGAGCATCACGCGCTTCCCGCCCTGCATGTACAACCTCCTCGCGCAGATCCAGAACCACGAGAACGTGCCGCACATGGGCCGCTTCGCGATCGTCGCATTCCTCCATCACATCGGCCTGGGCAACGAGGAGATCTTCCGCGTCTTCGGAGACGTGCCGGACTTCGCGGCGGACGTCACGAAGTACCAGATCGAGCACATCACGGGGACGTCGAGCCCGACCGAATACACGCCGCCGGAGTGCGCGACGATGAAGTCATACGGCATCTGCCCAGGCCCCGATCGGATTTGCCTGACGATCAAGCATCCCCTGCAGTATTATCGGGTGAAGGGCCGCGAGCAACGGCCACGGGGCGAGAGCGCGTCGACGGCGACGTAGGGCCGTCCGTCTCGGACTTGAGTTCCGTCCTAAATCGGATAATCGACTTGCAAGCCTCATATACCCCTGCCCCTCCTGGCCGTCCGCGCCCGGGGAAGCCACCGGGCAGCACGAGATGGCAAGGATGAAGCTTGGGATCGTCTGGTTGATCGGCTTTGCGCTGGGAATCGTATTTGGTCTGCTGACTTTCCTCGGCGCGGGACTGGGAGCGTACTGGATCCTCATTGGCGGACTCGTCATCGGGTTCCTGACAGGGTTTCTCCTGAAAGAGATGGGAAAATCGCTCGGGTTCGGATTCCTGGGCGCTTTCCTCGGCTTCACCGTCGGCGGGATCATCGTCGTCGTCGCCCTCGCGCCGTTCCTCGCAGCCGTTCCCTTCCTTGGGGGCCTTCTTGGGTTCTTGATCGTAATCGTTGCCGTCGTCTTCGGCATCGGAGCGGGGATCCTGGCGCTGATCGGCGCTCCCATCGGAGTCGTGGTCGGGAAGCGGATGGCCCCGCCGGCGCAGCAGCCGAGCGGCATCGCCCCCCCGCCCTCCATGTGAAATCCGCGGCGACACTCAACGAGGGGCCGCGAAGCCCCGCCAAATCCCCACGGCTCGCTGGACGGCCGTCGCATTCCCGAGGACCGCGAAGAGCACCATGAACCACTCCAACGGTCCGAAGGTCAGGACACCAACGTCGAAGGTCACGCCACCTGACGGCGCAACGATCAGCTGGATCAGGCCACCGAGGAACAGCAGCACGAGGCGATCCGCGCGGCCGAGAATCCCGCCGTACGCGCGGCCCTGACCGACGGCCTGCGCCTGGGTCCCCATGTACGAGGTCAAGAGGACGCCGAGGAGGGCGAGCGTACCGACCTCGAGACGGCAGTACATCGCGTTGAATGCGATTCCACCGAGCATGAAGACGTCCGCGTACCGGTCGAACACATGATCCAGGAAGTCGCCCCGCGCGGACGCCTTTCCGGCCATCTTCGCGATCTTGCCGTCGAGCGCGTCGAGGTACGAGTTGACCAGGACCAGCAGGAGCGCGAGGCCGAGGAACGCACCGCCCCCGAGGAAGAAGGCGGTGCCCGCACCGACCGCCGCGAGGAAGGCGATCCACGAGACCAGGTTCGGGTTGACGCGAAGCATCCGAGAGGCCACGGGGACGAGGAACCGGTCCGCGGCCTTGCGATACCGGTCTAGTACCAGGACAGCACCTCGGATGTCCAGTCGACGGACCCGGGTTCATGCCCTTGGGTCTTGCCTTGCACGATCGCGAGGATCGATACCGCGGTTTCTTCCGGCGTCGCATCGGTCGTGTCAATCTCGAACACAAACGGCAATCGAGCGACCGCCTCTTGCAGGATCACGTCGATCGCCTCGGCCTCGACGTTCTCACGGACCTTCGTTGAAGGCCATCCTCGCGCTTCGAGCCTCATCCGGAGAATGGATGGCCGGCATCGCAGGACCACCGCGAGGTC
>WNGK01003093.1_pt1 | contig 18048 bp, 19 predicted proteins | sample 5400601 | NCBI WGS metagenome assembly WNGK01 (sample SAMN13153376, study PRJNA577476) | soil metagenome | isolation source: 60 cm soil or saprolite under Garry oak tree replicate 1 | place: USA:California | collected 2016-06-15
GCGATGCTGACCCCGACGACGCCCTCCGCCGCATTCGGCGTCGGCGAGAAATCCTCCGGCGATCCGATCGAGATGTATTTGAACGACGTGTTCACCGTCACCGTGAACATGGCGGGCCTGCCCGGCATCTCGGTTCCGGCAGGGATCGACCGCGACGGGCTTCCGCTCGGGCTGCAGCTGATCGGCCGGCCGTTCGACGAAGAGAGCCTGTTTGCGCTCGGGCATGTGATCGAGCAGGCGGCGGGACGGTTCTCGCCGGAGCGATGGTGGTAAATTGCCGGCTTGCCGCCTCTCATAGGCACGCAGCCAGAACTCACAAAGGGATTCAGTTCGTGACGCTTGCCGAATTCAAAAGCACGCTGTCCGGATCCGCCCCGCCGCCGCTTGGAGCGGCCGCGCTCGAAGCGCTGTGGTGGGCCGCGAAGGGCGACTGGAACCGCGCGCATGGGCTCGCGCAGGACGACCCGAGCCGGGAAGCTGCCTGGGTGCATGCCTACCTGCATCGGGTCGAGGGCGATCTCGGCAACGCCGGTTACTGGTACCGAAAGGCGGGACGTCCGGCGACGTCCGACCCGCTCGACATGGAATGGGAAGCGATCGTGACGGCATTGTTGCCGGCAGCAAAGTCGACGAGAACGGGACGAGGCGGCCAATGAGTGTCGCGGAAAGACCCAACAAGCTGCTCAAGGGCGCGACCGGCGATTGGGAAGTCGTCGTCGGCATGGAGGTGCACGCGCAGGTCACCTCGAAGGCCAAGCTGTTCTCCGGGGCCTCGACCGCGTTCGGCAATCCGCCGAATTCCCAGGTCTCGCTCGTCGATGCCGCCATGCCCGGCATGCTCCCGGTCATCAACGAGGAGTGCGTTCGCCAGGCGATCCGCACCGGCCTCGGGCTGAAAGCGCGGATCCACCTCAAGTCGGTCTTCGACCGCAAGAACTATTTTTATCCCGATCTGCCGCAGGGCTACCAGATCAGCCAATACAAGTCCCCGCTGGTCGGCGAGGGCGAAGTGACCGTCGACATGCCCGATGGCGAAGCCGTCAAGGTCGGCATCGAGCGGCTGCACCTCGAGCAGGATGCGGGGAAATCGCTGCACGAGCAGCATGCCACGATGTCGCTCGTCGATCTCAACCGCTGCGGCGTCGGGCTCATGGAGATCGTCTCGAAGCCGGACCTGCGTTCGGCCGAAGAGGCGCGCGCCTATCTCGCCAAGCTGCGCGCGATCCTGCGTTATCTTGGAACCTGCGACGGCGACATGGAGAAGGGCAGCCTGCGCGCCGACGTGAACGTATCGGTGCGGCGGCAGGGCGAGCCGCTCGGCACGCGGTGCGAAATCAAGAACGTCAACTCGATCCGCTTCATCGGCCAGGCGATCGAATATGAGGCGCGCCGGCAGATCGGAATTCTCGAGGATGGCGGCAGGATCGAGCAGGAGACGCGGCTGTTCGATCCCGGCAAAGGCGAGACGCGCTCGATGCGCAACAAGGAGGAAGCCCACGATTACCGCTATTTCCCCGACCCCGACCTGCTGCCGCTCGAGCTCACCGCCGAATACGTCGAGGCGCTCGCGGGCGACCTGCCGGAACTCCCCGACGAGAAGAAAGCGCGCTTCATCCGCGACTACGGACTGTCGCCCTACGATGCCGCAGTGCTGGTCGGCGAGCGAACAACGGCGGATTTCTACGAAGCGGTCGCCAAGGGCCGGGATGCCAAGACTGCCGCGAACTGGGTGATCAACGAGCTGTTCGGGCGGCTCAACAAGGAAGGCAAGGGGATCGAGCAGTCTCCGATCTCGCCCGACCAGCTCGGCGACATTCTCGACCTCATCGCGGCGCGGGTGATCTCCGGAAAGATTGCCAAGGACTTGTTCGAGATCGTCTGGAGTGAAGGCGGCGATCCGTGGAACATCGTCGAGACGCGCGGCCTGAAGCAGGTCACGGACGTGAGTGCGATCGAGAAGATCATCGACGAGATCATCGCCGCGAACCCCGACAAGGTTGCGCAGGCAAAGGCCAAGCCGACGCTGATCGGTTGGTTCGTCGGCCAGGTGATGCGAGCGTCGGCGGGAAAGGCCAATCCCCAGGCCGTCAACGAGCTGCTCAAGCGCAAGCTCGGCATCTGAGCGCCGTCGGTCGGCGGTTCAAGCCGCCGTCCGCAAGCGCTGCGCGCCGATGATCGGCGCCGTGCGGCGGCGCGAATGCCGGCGCTCATGGGCTGCGCTCGGGTTCGTGCGGGAAGCGAATCGGTCCGCGATTCGGCGCTCTCGGTCGGAATTTTCGCTTCCGCGCGGCTCGCGGACGGCTCGGAGCGAAAATTTTTTTGGGGGCAAGGAATCCTCCGAGGACGGCGCCCGCGGGTTGTCGCGAGATGCTTGCGGATGCGCGCCAGCTTTTCGGGCACATCGGATGCACATCGGCGCGCATGCGAGAAATCCTTGTGCCGCAGGGGTTTTCGTGTGCCGACGAAATTTCCGGGCGCGTGATCCGCGCGCACGAACGCAAGGGATCGTTGCGGGTGTCGAGCTCGGAGACGGTTCGCACGGCGAGGATGGCGGACGTTCGGGCCGTCCACCATTCGTTAAGCGGAGTCGCTGTTTTTTCCGTTGTGCTGTAGTAATCGGAGTGCAGTGCATGTCGATTCGCGACTGCACTGTTCCGAAGATCGCCATCTCTATGGCTAGGAGGGCAGTATGGCGAAGAGAGCCAAATCGAAGACGAAGTCCGCGGCGAAAAAGACTGCGAAGAAGACGAAGCGCAAAACGACGCGCAGAAAGAAGTAGTCTTCGCCGCGTCCACGCGATCGGCTTGCAAAGTTGCCGCGCGTGGCGTCGCATCTGTCGGCGGGCTCCCATGCCAGCATGCGCAACGCTGCTGCGGGACCCGCCGACAAGTCGACGACGGAGGGCGTCGGCGATATCCAGGTTCAACCTTCACCGCGTCGGCGTTGGGCTCCGGCCCATGGTCGGCTCCTCTAGTGAAGATGAGTACGGCAGGCACCGTGCTCGGCCGTCGGCAGAATCCTTGCCGGTCGGCATTGCATCCCAACGATATCGCCGGCGCCCCTCGGCTGTGCCCCGAAGGCGGTTCTTGCAGACATTCGATCAAATCCGCCTGTCCTGGCCATTGCGCCAGCTCGAATATCCTCGAACGCTTTTGTTCGCGCCGTAAAATTTCCGAGCTTGCAGTTCCGATCCGAAGTGCGGACCGGTCCCGTCTCCGATCCACGGACAATCCGCAACCGAACCGTGCGCGCGCCGCATGGCATGGAGTGGTCGTTTCTATTGCGGCAAGGGCACAGGCAGCCTACCTGAAGCTGCGGCCGCAAAGTCTCGGCCGTTCGCTCAGGGGTGATGCATGGCACAAGCTCAATCGAAGCCGATCGCGCTGTACTATTGGCCGACGCCGAACGGCTGGAAAATCTCGATCATGCTCGAGGAGTGCGGGCTCCCCTATGTCATGCATCCGGTCAATATCGGCAAGGGCGACCAGTTCAAGCCGGAATTTCTGGCGATCTCGCCGAACAATCGAATGCCGGCGATCGTCGATCCGGAAGGTCCCGGTGGAAAGCCGATTTCGGTTTTCGAGTCCGGCGCGATTTTGCAGTACCTCGGGCGCAAGACCGGAAAATTCTATCCCGCCGACGAGCGCGCCCGCGTCGCCGTCGACGAATGGCTGTTCTGGCAAGTCGGCAACCTCGGTCCGATGGCAGGGCAGGCCCATCATTTCCGCATCTATGCGCCGGAGAAAATTCCGTATGCCATCGATCGCTATACCAACGAGTGCAATCGGCTCTATGGGGTGATGAACAAGCGGCTTTCGCGGCATCCCTATCTGGCCGGCGAGCAATATACGATCGCCGATATGGCCGCCGTCGGCTGGACGACGCGATGGGAGCGGCAGGGCCAGGATCCCGGTCAGTTCCCCCATGTGCAGCGCTGGCTCGAAACGCTGCAAGCGCGCCCGGCGGTTCAAAAGGGTCTGGCGATCGCGGTCGAGGATGCCAAGAAGGTCGATATGAAAGATCCGAAGGTCTGGAACCTGTTGTTCAATCAACGAGCGCGATGAGCTCGGTTAGGATGGCGAAACGTACCAACCGGCCGTGCCGCGGACGGCGGTTTCGCCGTTGCTCCACCCACTCTCTGGAGTGCAGCCGCCGTGCACGGGATCACGGCATATGTGGGCGGCGCGGTTCGAACCATGGTTATCGCAACGCCAATGGTGACGGTTTCCATTCCGTAATGACCGCGCCGGGAATCCCGATATTTTCGAAGCTTTGCCGGTTAACAGCGCCTTGCGGACCCAGTCGCATTCCGATCCGTTCAAACTTCATTCATTGCGCCTTTTAAGCCGTCCTTGAAATCTCGCGGGTGATGATCGCCGCGCTCGAGTTGGGGAATTGAGCTCGAGCTTGGGACCCGTGACGCCTCAAAACAACGGGCGAACGAGCAGGGGAGGCCGGCATGGCTCGCTATCAACTCGCCGAAGTCGAAGGTGCGTCGCTCGGACAGGCATATGCGTCCGGCGATGTCCTGTTCGATCTCGGAATCAGATATTCGACCGGACGCTCGGTGCCCGCCGATCTCGTTTCGGCGCACAAGTGGTTCAACCTGGCCGCGGTGCGCGGAAAGAGCGAGGCGATCCGCTATCGCCGCGAGATCGCGGCGGAAATGTCGGAGGCGGAGATCGCTGCGGCACAGCGTGCCGCCCGCGACTGGCTCGCGAGGCATTGAGCGGCGACACGGCGGCGAAGAATTCCCATCCGCAGGCCTGCACTCCGGCTCGCATCGTCATTCAGAAGCCGCGGAACTGGCTGTCGTATACGGCGCGGACGTGATCGCGTCGCTGCGTCAAGCGCGCGACTTCGCCGGAGAGTCCCACGCGGCCTGCCTCCTCGATCGCTTGGTGAAAATACAGGCAGGCATTTTCATAATCGGCCTTGGCGCTGCGTAGCGGCGGCACATCGTACATCGCCGCATAGGCTTGCTCGGCCAGCAACTCGAGCCGCGCAAGCTCGGCGGTATCGGCATTCGCCGCGGCCGCGTGCGGCACCGGCTGGCGCGACCGGCGACGCCACCATGCGCGAAGCTTCATCGAGCGGCTCCTGCGATCGCCCGCGATTCGAGCACCGCGAAGCTCATCCCGTCCAGGATTTGAACACCGATCAGGTTGCGGTGGGACGCGGCGGCGGTGTCTCGTACACCAGATCGAGGCGGCTGTTCTTCTCGGCCTGTCGCGCCAGCTTCATCCAGCAAGACGCCATATCGAGCAGGACCAGCCTTTTCTGCGGATCCGTCATCTCCTTGGCCATTTCGAGGCATTCGGCGGCGTTCGCCATGTAGTGCTGGGATGAATCCATGAGAGTGCCGTCCCACCCAACGAACAAAAGGCTCTCCGTCGGCCAACCTCGACGTGGCTTTTGCTTCGTATCGCAGTGCGGCAATTTTATGGAGGTATTTTGACATCGGAGGCCCGTCCGGGCAGTGGGCTGAAATGGCGAGGCCGCCCGAGGGCGGCCTGCCGATCAGCTTGCCTTGCCGAGACCGGCTTGCGAATCCGGCTCGGGGCCTTCGAGCATGTTGCGGTATTCGTTCGCCATGCTCATGAGCTGCTGGCGGATCTTGGCGTCGGTGCACTCTTGGGCAAGACGCAAAAATCGTTCTGCCTGTTTTCGGAGGAATTCGGTGCGTTCCATGGCCTCCTCTGCCTGGCGCGAATAACTCCCCTTGCGGCCGTTCATTGGTCAGATTTCCGGCCAATTTTAGGCGGTTCTCCGGATTCCTGGACAAAATTGTGCAAAACGGCAGAAAAAGGCCCCGCGGCTAAGCCGGCGGGGCCTCAGTGTCGAAAGCCGGGCGCTGGGGAAGGGGGGCTGAGGGCGCCCGGCACCACGTCAATCCCCCGCGCGATCCCCGGTTCCGAGGTGGTCGATTTTTTTTCGCGGCCTCGAAAGGAAGACGGGCAAAGGGCCGGCAACGACGCCGCCGGGGCCGACGCGAAGGCACGCGGCGTCCTGCACTCTGCAAGACCTCCATGTTGATCCCCATGCAGCCGCGCATAAACTTGGCCCCATGTGCGGCCGGATCATCCAATCGAGCGGGCCCTTGCGGCTCGCGATCGTCGAGGGGCTCAATACGCCGGATTCCCGCATCCCCCGGCTAAAGCCTCGCTACAACGGGGCACCCAGCCAGGAGCTGCTGGTGATCCGGGAAAATCATGAGAGCGGGCAGCGCTCGCTCGACCTGCTGCGCTGGGGCCTCATCCCGCACGGGTGCGACGATCCGGCGGGCGGCCGCAAGCCGATCAACGCCAAGGCCGAGACGGTGGCGAGACTGCCGACGTTCCGGGATGGCTACGCCCGGCGGCGCTGCATCGTGCCGGTCGACGGGTTCTTCGAGTGGCATTCGAGGAATGGGAGCAGGCGGCCCTATGCCGTCGCCATGCGAGACGGCTCGCCGTTCGCCATCGGCGGGCTATGGGAGAACTGGAAATCTTCGGTCAGCGGACAATGGATCCGCACTTTCTGCATCATCACGACACCGGCGAACGTGATGGTGAGCCGCATCCACGACCGCATGCCGCTGATCCTGGCGCGCGCCGATTTCGACCGCTGGCTCGGCCCGGATAAAAACCCGGCCGATCTGCTGCGGTCCTATCCGTCCGCCGACATGACGATGTGGCCGATCTCGACTCGGGTGAACTCCCCGAACAATGACGATCCCTCGATCCTGGAGCCCGCGGCAGAGCAGGCGCCGGCTTAGCGGCTCAGGATGCACCGCAGTTGCGCTTTGCTCCATGGAGGCCAGCTCCGCGGCTGCAAGAGTTTGTTAACCGCAAACAGCAAGGATGCATGCGCCTCCTCGATTTATGGCACATCACCCGTGTCGCCATGTCGCCGGCGAATGGCAGGGGATCACGATGTGTGCTCGAGTCTGGATTTTCCGCGCAGCAATGTTCGCTGCTTGCGTTGCCGGCAGCGCCGCGCTCGCGGAGGACGGCGTCAGCCAGGACAGAATAGTTTTCGGGCAAATTGCCGCCATCGAAGGCCCCGCTCAGGCGCTCGGGCTCGGCATGCGTGTGGGCCTCCTCGCCGCCTTCGAGGAGGCCAATCGGCTGGGGGGCGTGCGCGGCCGCAAGCTTGAACTGAAATCCGCCGACGACAGCTACGAGCCCGAGAAGATGATCGCGGCGATGAATAGAATGCTCGCCGAGGAAAAGGTCCTCGCCATCGTCGGTCCGGTCGGCACGCCCACGGCAAAAGCCGGCCAGCCGATCGCGACGGAAGCCAAGGTGCCGTTCATCGGTCCGTTCACGGGCGCAGAGTTTCTGCGCAATCCCTACAACCGCTATGTCGTCAATATCCGCGCTTCTTATTTCCAGGAAACCGAAGCTTGGATCGAGCACCTGACCAAGGACCTCGGGATCACCAATATCGCCATCCTGTACCAGGACGATGCTTTCGGCTTGGCCGGGCTCGACGGCGTCAAGATGGCCATGGCCAAGCGCAATTTGACGCTCGCTGCCATGGGCGCGTTCAAGCGCAATACCACGGCGGTCAAATCCGCCTTGCTCGACATCATGAAGGTCAAGCCGGGAGCCGTGGTGACCGTCGGCCCCTACAAGCCGGTCGCCGAATTCATCAAGCTTGCACGGGAAGTGCGGCTCGACGCAGTCTTTGTCGCCATTTCCTTCGTGGGATCCGATGCGCTCGCCCACGAGCTCGGCACCAAGGGCGCCGGGGTGATCGTCAGCCAGGTCGTGCCGTTCCCCGGAGACAAGTCGATCCCCATCGTGGCCTCGTATCAAAGCGCACTCGCCGCGCTGGATGCGACTGCCGAGCCTGGTTTCGTGTCGCTGGAGGGTTATTTGGTCGGGCGCTTCGTCATCGAGGCGCTCAATCGCATTCCGGGTGAACCGACGCGCGAAAAGCTGCTGGATGTCATTGCCCAGAGCGGCAGCTTCGATATCGGCGGCGTGAAACTCACCTACGGTCCGAACAAGAATCAGGGCATGGACCAGGTATTCTTCACGATCCTGCAGGCCGACGGAACGTTCAAGCCGGTAACGCGATGGATCAAGATGGTCGCGCAGTAAGATTGCAATGCTTCCCGCCCGAGCCCCAGCATGAAGTCCACGATGACAACGCCCGCGTCCGCTGCCGTGCAGCGCCATCGTTTCGGCCTGCCCGGTTGGGACTCCGGGCTGACGACGATTCGCGCGCGCCTTTATGTCGCTTTCGGCTTCGCTGCGGGAACGACGGTCATCGGCTCGCTGATCGCGCTCTATGCCTTCACCACCATCGGCAGCACTACCACGGAAATCGTCTCGCGCAGCCTGCCGGCGACGGTCGAGTCGCTCAGACTGGCCGAGGAGACGAGCGAGCTGGTGGCCTCGGCGCCGCGCTTGATGACGGCCGAGGACGAAAAACGCCGCGCGGTCGTGTCCGGGGAAATCAGCGAGCGCACCCGCAGCCTCGCCGAGCGAATCGAGCGCCTGCGGCTGCTGATCGGCAGCCGCAACACGGAAATCCAAAGCGCGGAAATGGCGATGACCGAGCGGCTGAACGCACTCGACCGCGCCGTGACCGAACGCATCGCGGTCTCGCGCCAGCGGCAATCGATGGCGCTCTCCATCCGCGCGGCGCACGAGAGCTTGCTCGAGGCGGTGACGCCGGTGATCGACGACGCCAATTTCGAACTGATGACGGCAAGCGCGGCAAGCAGGACGGCAACCACCGATCTGCTGGAATGCCTGCGCCGACTGCTGGAGGTCGAGGGCGAGGTCAACCTTCTCGCCGGGTTGTTGACCGAGGCCTCCATGGTCACCGAGCGCGCGCGGCTGCAGCCCTTGCGCGATCTCATCGACGCGGCGCGCCGCAAGATCGAGACCAATCTCCAGGCGCTGGCCGACCGCGAACAGCGGGACAAGCTCACCGCGCTCTACGAGCGTCTCGCTGCGATGGCCGGCCAGGAGGGACTCATCGCGCTGCGCGCACGCGAGCTGAGCTCGCAGCAGGAGGCGCAGGTTGCGTTCATGGCGACCCAGTCGGAGGCGATGAAGCTCAAGCAAGCGGTGGGCGCGGTGCTCGAGCAGCAGGGAGATCGCGTGCAGACCATCTCGGCGCGCGCCGGCGAGCAGATCCGCTCCGGCCGGTTTCTCCTGATCGCGCTGTCGATCACCGCGCTCGTGGCCGCGGGTCTCATCGCGTGGCTCTACGTCGGCCGCAACATCGCCCAGCGTCTGAGCTTCCTCAGCGGCGCCATGCGCCGGATCGCGAGCGGAGATCTTTCTGGAGAGATTACCGAGGGCGGCCGCGACGAAATCGCCGACATGGCGCGCACGCTGCTGGTGTTCCGCAAGGCGACCGCCGAGGTGGCCGCGGCGCGCCGGAGCGAGGCCGACCGCGCTCAGGAATCGGAAGTCCGCCGTCAGCAAATGGAGACGGACACGCGGAATTTCGAACTGGCCGTCTCCGAGATCGTCGGAGCGCTCGATCGCGCATCGGAGGCGATGGATTCCTCGGCGCGGGTGATGACCGAAAGAGCGGGCCGCAATCAGACCGAGGCCCTGACCACCGCGGCGGCTTCCGAGCAGGCGACCAGGAACGTCGAGAATGTCGCCGGCGCCACCGAAGAAATCGCGCAGACGACCGACCATATCGCGGCCCAGGTTCGCGACTCGGCGTCGATCGTGCGGCAGGCGGCCGAGGAGGCGCAGGCCATCACCGCAGCGGTGGAAGGTCTGGCGCATTCGGTCGGGCAGATCGGCGACGTCAGCAATCTCATTCGCGGAATTGCGGCGCAAACCAACCTCCTGGCGCTCAATGCGACCATCGAGGCGGCGCGTGCCGGCGAAGCCGGGCGCGGGTTCGCCGTCGTTGCCCAGGAGGTCAAGAGCCTCGCCGCCCAGACCGGCAAGGCAACCGAGGACATCACCCAGCAGATCTCCTCCATCGAGCAGACGACATCCCGCGCGGTCGATGCGATGAAGACCATCGCCGGGACGATCGCCCGGCTCGACGAGATCGCCCATGTGGTCGCCGCGGCCGTCGAGCAGCAGGAAGTGGTCACGCAGGATATCGCGCGCAACGCCAGCGCCGCCGCGCAAGGCACCCGCGCGGTATCCGCCAATATCGGCCAGGTATCGCACACCGCGCGCGAAATGGATCAGGTCGCGAGCACCGTTCTAAACGCCGCCGGCGAGCTCTCGTCGCGATCCGATAAGCTGCGGCGCGAAGTGGAGCGCTTCCTCACACAAGTGCGCGCCGCGTAGATCAGGCACGATTTGCCGACAGCGGCGGGTCCGGCGCTCGCGCGCCAGGCGCCACACCGAACCAATCGCCGCTTTTACGTCAAGCCCGCCGTCCCTCGAAGCCGTATAGGCGCGCCGGATTGGCGACCAAGATCTTCTCGCGGACCGCGGCATCCGGTGCCCACACCGGCAGCTGATTGAGCAGCCGGCCGTCGTCGATCTGGAAGAGCGGCGTCACGTCGGTCGGCTTTTTCCCGGGCGGCGTCACCGGATCCGGATGCGGCCAGTCGGTGCCCCATAGGATCCGGTCGGCATTGGCGGCGATCAGCGCTTTGGCGAGCGGAACGACATCGGCGTACTCCGGGCCGGCCTGGGATACCCGATAGGCGCCGGAAATCTTCACATAGGCCTTTCCGCTTTTGACGAGGTCGAGAACCTCGGCAAAGCCCGGCTGATCCGGACCAAGCGCGGCTTGAGCACCGGCGAAATGATCGAACACGATCGGAACCGGCGAGGCCGCGAACTGCTCCTTCAACGCCGAGATCATTTTCAGGTTCGTGTAGATCTGGATGTGCCAATTGCGGCCCTTGGTCCGATCGATGCCGGTCTCCAGACGCTGTCGTGCGACCGCCGGGTCGTTGGTGCCGCCGGTCGCCAGATTGAGCCTGATGCCGCGAATGCCGGCGCGGTCCATGGTGTCGAGATCGCTCTCCGGCGTGTTCTGGTCGATGACGGCGACGCCGCGGGCGTCCGCGCCGCGCGCCTTCATGCCGTAAAGGGTCGCGGAATTATCGCTGCCGTAAACGCTCGGGGTGACGATCACCACGCGCTGGATGTGGAGGCTCTTGTGAAGCGCCGCCATCTCCTCGGGCAACGCCGTCTCCGGCGTATAGACGCGTCCGACAAAGAACGGGAATTTCTCCGGGTCGCCGTGAATATGCGTGTGGCAATCGCATGCCGCGATGGGCACGTCGAAGTTCGCCGGCGTCGCGGGTTGCGCGGCCCTCGCAAATACCTCCCGGGTCTGCATGGCAATTCCGGTCGCGATGGTTCCGAGCACTACGGTGCGTCGTGTGGGCATGGCTTCCTCCCTGGTGAGGCTGCGTTTTTGTGCAATTGGCGCCCGGCCGGCGCATTCCTCGTCGAGGCGAACAGCCTATCACGACCGACGAGGCGGCAGAACCTCCAGGCCCCGGCTTCGGGGGCCACCGCTGAGGTGCCCGCCGATGAACCGCGAAGGTCATGTCCGCAATCAAATGCAGTGCGGCAGCTTGCGGTTTGAGGAGGAGACGGGGCGCCGCCGTGCGGGCTTGCGCGGCGGAAATCCCTAGCGGCCCACTTTCTTGAGGAAGCCGCTCACCTCCTCTTGCAGCTTTGCGGCCGAGGTCTGCACCCGGGCCGACGCCGCAAGCACGGTCTTGGCCGAAGTGCTGGTTTCCAGCGCTTCCTGTGCCACCCCGCGCAAGACCGAGAGGACGGCCTTGGCGCCGTCCGCCGCGGTCGCCACATTGCTCGAGATCTCGAGCGTGGCGCCGTCCTGCTGCCGAACGAAGGCCGCCGCCTGCGAAGCATAACCGCCGATCTCCTGCATCCGCGTGGTGATCTTGCGGACCGCCTCCACGCTCTGCGTTGCCGAGCTCTGTACCGCGCCGATCTGCCGGGCGATATCTTCGGTCGCCTTGGCGGTCTGCACGGAAAGGGCTTTCACCTCCGAAGCGACCACGGTGAATCCTCGCCCGGCAACTCCGGCGCGCGCCGCTTCGATTGTGGCGTTGAGGGCAAGAAGGTTGGTTTGCCTGGCGATGTTCTGAATGAATCGCACGACTGCGTCGATCGATTGCACGACTTCGGCCAGACGTGCGATTTCGCGGTTGGTGTCTTCGGCCTCGCCAACCGCGGAGGCGACGAGTTCGGCCGTGCTCTCGAGCTGCCGGCTGATGTCGTTGATCGAGCTCGACAACTCGCCGACCGCGGAAACCACGTGACCGGCGCTGCTCGACGCCTCCTGCGAGTTATGCAGCGCGCTCTCCACGCTGTGAGTGGTCTCTCCCGAAGAGGTCAGCAGGGCGGCGGCGGTCGACTTCATGGTCCCGGCATCGCTGACCACGGCATTGAGCACTTCGTCGACGCGCGCGCGAAACTCGGCGATGGCGCTCTCGATCGAGACCCGGCGGCTTTCTCGCTCCGCCCGGACTACGCGCTGCTCCTCGTCGATCCGGCGCTCGGTAATATCCTCGTGGACCGCCACCCAGCCGCCTCCCGCGATCGGGTGCCTCGAAACGCTGACGATGCGGCCGTTCTTCAATCTGGTTTCGTTGTTGGCGGAATGCCCCTCGGCGATCCGCTTTCGCACCGAGCGGCAATGCTCCTCCGGGTCTCGATCGAAGCTGCCGGCCTGCGCCCGGTGCCGAAGCAGCTCGACGATGTGGCAGCCGGATTTCGCCAGGTCCGCAGAGATGCCGTACATGCGTATGTAGGCCTTGTTGCAGAGCCGCAATCGCTCGTCCGCGTCGAAAATGCTGAGCCCGAGATCGACGCTGTCCAGGGCGGATCCAAGCTGGAATCTCTGCTCGTTCAAACGGCGCGCCGCAAACGCGCCGAGCAGGGTCATGGCAAGGATCGCGATCGCGCTCGCCGCCACTCCCATCGCCAGCCAGCCCGGCGACATGGAGAGGGCATCGACGAATCGCATCGGGTCGGGATCGATCCGGACCGCTCCCATGGCAGTGAAATGATGAGAAACAATGGCGAGCGTGAGCAACACGGCGGCAGCAATGGTGCGCCCCCGTCCGTCTTGCCTCGCGGCCAAGGTAAGGGCGGCCATCCCGAACCCCATGCCGAGCAGGATGGAGGTCGTGACGAGACCCAACGCCCAGCTCACGTGTCCAGGCACTTCAAGCGCCCACATGCCGAGGTAGTGCATGCATGCAACCCCGGCGCCGAGCACTGCGCCGCCAATCGCCGCCATTGGCCTGCCTTCGAAATTCGCGGCGAGGCTGAGCCCGGCGGAGGTTATCAGGATGGCCGCGAGCAGCGAAACGGCGGTCATGGGCACGTTATAGGCCACCGCGACCCCAGGCTCGTAGGCAAGCATCGCGATGAAATGCGTGGCCCAGATTCCGCATCCGGTTGCGGCACCTGCCGTCACGATCCAAAAGGCCCGTGAGCGCCCGCGGGCGTGCTGCGCAACGTCAGGCAGGTGAATACCTGGAACATGCCGCGACACCCCGTTGGTCTTGAAAGCAATAGCGAAGACCCGTTCCCTCCGCGTTAACGAGCCCCGGGCGCCTGCCTTCGCCCGATTTCCCCGGTGAGCCGTTCCGACGAATGCAGCCCCCGTTGGCAGAAAGAGCTTTGCTCAACCTATGGAAGGAGACGCAGGCAAATCTTCATCGCTGCGGCGTTCGCCCAGGCCGAGCAGCAGGGTTCGATGGGGGCCTGGCACGACGACGGAACTGCGCGATTCCCGAGGCTGGTTTTCCGCGAGGCTGCCGGTGCTGGAGCGGATGGGATGCAACATCGAGAAAGGCCATCTCGCCTCATCGCTCAGATCCTTCAAGGAAGCTTGCGCTCGCGCGCGCCACGATCGCGTCACCAAGCTCAACGCGTTCGCTTCGCTCCATCCGAGCTAGAGCGCGCGCTACAGATTGGACAATCGCAGCAATCCGCGATCGCCGATCCAGGTCTTCGCGAGCTCCGCTTCGGCCTTTCGGGCCGCGTCAGCATCGCCGCGCGCCTTGTAAAGCTCGGAGAGACCGTAATACGACCATCCATTGCTCGGCGCCCGTTTGAGCGCGCGCCGGAACTGATCCTCGGCTTCGTCGAGCCGGCCGGCCTGCACCAGCGCGGCCGCAACCGTTTGACGCACGGGATAGTAACAGTAAAGTAAGGCGGCTCCATGTAGGGCAGCGCGTCCTGCAGCGCCGCCGCCTGTTCGAACTGCGCGATTGCGGCCTTGCTATCTCCTCGTGCCTGGGCGATGCGTCCCTGCACCACGGCCCGCGCGAGCTTCAATGCTCTCAATCGCGCCGAGCCGGAAACGGCAGGATCATCCACACCCGTTCGCGGTAGCGCACATATGCGTCGCCGTGGAACGAGATGAGATCGCGTTCCTCGAACCAGATGCCGATGAAGATGTATCCGGTGGTCGCGATCGCGAACAGGAGATGCCCCAGCGTCATGGTCGGCGTTGCCCAGAACGCCAGCAGGAAACCGAGATAGATCGGATGTCGCACCTGCTGGTAGAGCAGGGGGGTCTTGAAGCGCACCGGTTCGACTTTCCTGCCTCGGTAATGAGAAAAGACCTGGCGCAGCCCGAACAGATCGAAATGATCGATCAGGAACGTGCTGAGCAGCACGATGCCCCAGCCGAGCCAGAACAGCGCCAGGAGCAGGGTTGCTCCCACCGGGTTGGTCACGCTCCAGACGATCCCGGGAATCGGCTTCCAAAGCCAGAACAGCAGGATGAGCACGATGCTCGACACCAACACGAACGTGCTGCGCTCGATGGGCCGCGGGACGATCGTGGTCCACCATCGCTTGAAGCCCTGCCGCGCCATGACGCTGTGCTGCACCGCGAAAATACCGAGCAGGATCACGTCGACGACCAGTGCCTGCGCCAGCGGCGCGGTCGGGCCGCTGTCGACGCCTTTCGGCACGCCGATATTTCCCACGAAGCCGATCGCGTAGAGAAACGTCAGCAGGAACAGAACGTAACAAGCCACCCCGTAGACCAGGAAAGCCATGCCGCTCATGTCCAACCTCCCGTCGCTTGGCCGTCCGATTCGTCGGTTGCGGCCCAACCTATCACGGAACGGTGCCGGGGAGCAGCATCGGTCAACTCCCGCCGGCAAGAACCGCAAAACCCTGCCGCTCGAATACCGTTCGCGCTGCCGGGCCCTGCAGAAACTCCAGGTATTTCCGCGCCTGCTCGGCGTGGCCGCCGGCAATTGCGGCGAACGGGTAGATGATCGCGGGGTGCGAATCGGCCGGGAACGTCGCCACGATCTTCACCTCGGGATCCGCCGCGGCATCGGTTGCATAGACGATCCCGAGCGGTGCTTCTCCGCGCGACACGAATCTCAGGGCGGCACGCACGTTCTCGGCCATGGCGAGATGCGGCTGCAGGTTTTCCCACATTCCCAGGCTTTGCAGCGCGGCCTTGGCATAGCGGCCGGCCGGAACCGAGGTTACCTCCGCGAGCGCGAGACGGCGGCCCTTGAGCGCAGATGCAAGCGAATCCGGGTCGAGCGCCAGCGTGGAAATCGGGCTGCGCCTTGCGGCGATGACCACCAAGCGATTTCCCAGGAGATCGAGGCGCGTGTCGCGGCGAACCAGCTTGCGCGAATCCAGATCGTCCATCCAGTCGACGTCGGCCGATGCGTATACGTCCGCGGGCGCGCCCTGCGCGATTTGCTTGGCCAGGGCCGAAGACGCGGCATAGCTGGTCCGCACCGGGATGCCGGTTGCGGCGATGAAAGCCTGATTCGCCGCATCGAGGGCAGTCTTCAGGCTGGCCGCCGCAAACACGGTAAGCGGCTGCTCCGCGCCGAAGGCCAAAGCGAATTGCATGAGAACAATCAGCAGCAAGACCGCGCGGCGCGCGATTGCGATCATACCCAAAACCTCGCAGTTCGACGCCGCCCGGCTCTCACCATGACGACCCGGAGTTTGGAATCTTTGCCCGCGAGATTGCCATTTCCGGGCAGAACGACCGTCGCGCAGACGGCCGTTGCTGGGTGGAACTGTAAGGTTTTCCCCTACCGGCGGAAAGTCCGCCGGGCGGAGCATCGCCTCAGCGCGGACTGGATCCCGGGCGGCGACGCGCCCCGGCAAAGCGACCCGGCTCGCACCTTCGCTGCAATCTTGGCGAGGCTGTCAGAACGGTCCCGATCGCCTGGAGGGAACCTGACAACCGGGACCGCCCCTGCCGGGAGGGCTGACATCGCCCAGCTCGGTAATTGTCGCCGATGTTTGTGGCGGGGCTGTGATGATCATGTCACGTGCACAGTATACCAGCGCACTTGATGTTTTTAGTTCTGATCGGTCTCGCATTGGTGCCAGCACGTGGTTTCGGCCTTCGCGGACATGACCATTGCGGCTACCAATTGCCTTTTGCCAGCTCCTGGAGAATGCGTTTCTCGAGGATCAAGTCCCGACAATCTTTCGAAGCCTGGCATTTTCCGCCTGAAGCTCTTCCAGACATGCGGTTCCCGAATCCTGCTGAGCTGCTTCCTGAAACAGCGTCTGCATTACGCCCAGAGCCTGGGCCACTTCGGTCCCGGCGCGGCCCTGCGCCATGAAGAAGTCAGCCTGGCGCAGCTTCGCGACGATATCCTCCGCCGAACGTCTCCTCATGCCGGTCCTCGCGTCCGGTCGAGTGCGATGGCGAACATACAGGCATTCCCTTTCCGCCGTATGCGGGTCTCATCTGCCGACCGCGAGAGAAATCGGACAGGCGCCATCACTCGGGCCGCCGTGGATGCCTGTCCGCACCGTTTCTCCAATGGCCCATGCTTTCGATGACGATGCTGCTGGATTTGGCCGCGGCCTGGGTCAAGTGCATATAGGCGCTGATCTCGCGCTGCACTCGCTGGCTCTCCGCCTCCAGAAATTGCTGCAGGCTCTGCAGCTCCAAGACGAGCCGATCGATCTCGTTGGTCGATTGCAGGCCGATACGCCCGATCACCGAGCTGATACGCGCGTAAACTGCGGCGTGACCGGCGTCGGGCACAGCCCGTCGATCGACAGGAATCTCCCGACTGCGGGCGCGGGCGAATTCCTCGTCGCGCGCGATGGCTGCCGGCGGGTCGGTCGCGGGCTTTTCAGTTGCTGCGAAGCTCATGCCCATTCCCCATGTCTGATGCGGGCGCATGCCGGCGATAGTCCGTGTGGTCGGCTCCTTGGTCGGGAGCGCCTCGGCGCGCCGCCGAGCCCAAAGACCACCGTCGTCGACACGTCCGCGCAGCGCGGATCGGATTGAGAGCCGGACTTGTTGCTGGCGAACGCCAACAAAGATGAAAGCCAGCGAATCCAATGGTGAAATTGGACGCACGAATTGCGACGGCATGACGGCCAATTCTGGACTCGTCTCGGCCGATCTCGCTGAAACTGTGGAGAGAATGGAACCGGCAGCCGGAGCGCGGACATGCTCCAGTTTCTTCGCGCGGGGCGCCAGCACATGTGCTCAACCTGCTCTCACGCGCCTATCGGCGGTCTCGAGCCATGCGAAATTTGGTGCGGAAAAGTTTGGCGCGCATCAGCCGCGAGCTCGAGCAAGCAAGCGAGCCGCGTTTTTCTTCTTCCGTGCGCCTCGGCGCGAACTTGGCTCGCGGGGGTGCCGCAATCAGGTCCAGGCCGGGTCATATTTCCGGCAAATCAGCTAACAAAAATGCGATTCGCAGGGGGAGTCCTGCAAGAGGTGGACCACCATGGGGGTACGTAATCCACTTGTATCGCTGGACCTGAGCGAAGTGGTGATGCTGTTCGCGAGCGTCGGCCTGATTGCCGTGCTCGCGTTGGGGTTTCTAATCTGATGTACCGACGCGAGAGGACCCGCCGGGCGGGGGTCCGGCGGGGCTTTGCGAGCAATGCGTGCGTTACAGTCGATCTCGTTCATGATCATCTTGCTTGCGGGGCTGGCATGGGCCTTCGGCAAGTGGATCCTCAACGGCATAGCCGCGGTCTTGGCGCTGGTGCACCTGCAATCGGAGTCGGCCGCGGAGTTGCTGGATCAATTGTTGCGCTCTCAGGACGTTATGGAGCGCTGGATATCGGTCCATCCAAATCTTGGATGGACTTT
>WNGK01003095.1_pt1 | contig 18048 bp, 21 predicted proteins | sample 5400601 | NCBI WGS metagenome assembly WNGK01 (sample SAMN13153376, study PRJNA577476) | soil metagenome | isolation source: 60 cm soil or saprolite under Garry oak tree replicate 1 | place: USA:California | collected 2016-06-15
CGGGCGAAACTCGGTGCAGACCTGAACAGGTTTCCCTTGGTCCCAGAGGTTTTTGGTTTGATTCAGAAAGAGGGGAGGGTTGCTGATACTGAAATGTATCGAACCTTCAACATGGGTGTCGGAATGATTGTCATCTGTCCGAGTCGGCAGGTTGACAGAATAATTCGTATCTTCAAGAAGCATGATCACGACTCGTTTCTGGTGGGGAGAGCTTCTAGCAAAAAAGGCATACGTGTCCAAGGCGTCGGAATGTTGACTGACTAGAGAGACTTGGAGTTTTCTTAGGATACTGAGACTTTGGCGACGCCTATTATCTTGAGCATTTCCTGAATTAAACTTCCCGGAACGCTTCTCCCTGTAATCAGTGTCAGCTTGGGGTCCGGGACCAGTTCTGGATCGTCGACGAGTGCTTGTCGAATAGTGATTCCTGCATCGGCTAGGAGCTTGGAGGCGCCGGCGAGAATTCCCACGGCTTTAGGATCCTGTGCCGTGATCTCCACCATCCCTAGTCCGAGCGGTTTTGCTACTCCTCGGAGGGAGAGTCCGGCTGATTGTATGTTTTCAAAGATTACTCGGAGGGTTGGGTCTTTGTTAATCATCTGAGCTGTCTCGGACACTGTTCGGCGGTCGACTCCTGCTGCTCTAGCGAGTCTTGCGGCGGGAATCTCGGTCTGGTTCAGGTAGATGCGGTTGCCCCTTAGGGCAAGGCCGTTTTGGACACAGACCCTGGCGACTCGGAGTCGTTCAGGGTGGCTCTTCATGATAGCTTCTATGTGGTCCCACAAGGTGGATACGTACTAAAGTATACGCGGAAGATTAAAGTTTTGCCTATGACATCAGTATTAGACATGCTCGCGGCGGGGACGGAGCAGATCCCAAAGGATAGAATTCAGCTTTCAGTGGATCTTCTACCGCGCAACTTTACAACATACAAGCCGATCTGCCCGAGCCCCTTCCTCCTCCTCTGGACCCGAAGACGCTGCAGCCTGTCAATCCTGCCCTTCTTGAGAGACTGTTCGCGAGAGAACTGGTCCGGCAGGAAGTCAGCTCAGAACGGATGATCAAGATACCTGAAGAAGTGCTCGAGGCCTATCGGATGATTGGTCGGCCAACTCCGCTAGTTCGAGCGAGACGACTGGAACGGTTCCTGAGGACTCCTGCCCAGATTTATTTCAAGGCAGAATATTTGAGCCCGACAGGAAGCCACAAGCCCAACACGGCATTAGCGCAAGCCTACTACAACAAACAAGAGGGGACCCAGAGGATTGTTACGGAGAACGGGGCCGGACAGTGGGGCTCCGCCCTCGCCATGAGCAGCGCAATCTTCGGCCTGAAATCCCGCGTCTACATGGTCCGAGTCAGCTACGACCAGAAACCGGGACGACGAACGATGATGGAGACCTATGGCGCAGAGGTCAAGGCCTCGCCGAGCAAAGAGACAAAGTACGGCCAGTCACTATTGGCGGAGAACCCGGACCATCCTGGGACGTTGGGTGTTGCGATCAGCGAAGCTCTTGAGGACACAGTGACTCATGACGATACAAGGTATTGTCTCGGATCGGTCTTGAATCATGTATTGACGCATCAGTCGATTATTGGTCTTGAGGCTCAGAAGCAGCTCGAGTCGATTGATGTCGAACCTGACATGTTTATTGGTTGTATTGGTGGAGGGTCAAACTTCGCGGGGTTTGCCTATCCTTTCTTGGGGGAGAAGCTGAAAGGCAAGTCTGACGCGGAGTTTGTCGCTTGCGAGCCCAAGGCCGTACCATCTACGACTCGGGGGACGTATACGTACGACTTTGGCGACTCGGCTGAGATGACCCCATTGCTGAAGATGCATACCGTCGGGCACAAGTTCATCTCTCCACCAATACACTCCGGGCGGCTTGAGGTATCATGGCAAGGCGCCGTCTCTGTGCTATCTAATCGACAAGGGCTACGTGCGCTCAGTAGCTTATCACCAGAACGAAGTGTTTCGAGCGGCGCAACTGTTCGCCCAGACAGAAGGCCTGATCCCGGCTCCAGAGACAGCTCACTGCATCAAATTCGTCATTGACGAGGCGATCAGATGCAGGGAGAATAATGAGGAGAAGGTCTTGGCGTTCAATAACTGTGGCCACGGCCTGTTGGATCTGAAGGCGTATGAGGATTTTCTCGCTGGCAGGCTGATCGATTACGAGCCGCCGGAGATCGAGACAGTGTCATACGTCAAGTAGTCGCTAGGAACCCCTGGATGGCCCAGACCCTCAAGCGTGGCCCGTATTCAGCTCGGGAGGGTTCCGGTCTTGTCTCTCACTCTGACCCTTTTTTGCCGCGGTCGACCGTTAGCTTTGCCACTTTCAAAAATTTGAAAACAGACTCATTTCAAACGATTTCGTCTCTTATCAAGTCCAAGCGAAACCCAACCATAGACTGACCACGCGAAAGCCGTCCACCCCAAGGAGCCTTCTGTTCACCACTTGTGCTGGGCAGGAGCCCTCGTGTGGATACCATGATGAGAAATCTGAGCTTGTCAGCCCTACGTGAGCCTCGCCGCTGGGAATGACTACCATGGGGAATAGTGAGCAGAACCGGGTGACATATATCCCGAATATTCCTGAGTTGAGATCAGGCGGAACTGGGATAGCATACGTTACTATCTCTCGCTGATCGCCTGGATCACTGCTCCGCGAAAATGTTACTGTACTCGGGAGGGACGTCGGCTTGAAGAGAGATGTGACATCGTCGAAGATGCAACCTGGACATACTCCATACCTTCCCGTAGAGTTGTACTGAAAGACCGAAATGTAGGCAGGTCCTGAGATCGAGTTATTGAAGGCGTTCAAGTATGAGACACAGATTCTTCCCGTTGAACCAGCGCTAATTACAAGGACCGATATGGGAAATGAATGGCCATAGTTGAACGAGAAGTGGCAAGTCGAGGACAGACCGGTTGGCGACAGGAGTGAGGGGTTTGCGATCCAGCTCGCAATCAAGGGTCCACTGACGAGAACGAAAATGAGAACTGGCGCGTAGCTGAATGATAGTGCTCTGCTCAAATGTCCATAATCCCTCCTCAGAGGGGCTGATAAGTTTGGGGGTTTCAGAGCGTACGACAGAACACAATTGCTTTCCCGGTTCGGGATGCCTTCGACAAACAGGAAAATGGAAAAAAGCACTTCGGCGAGTATCGATGCCCTTAGATCGCCATGAGATACTCAATTCCCCGGCAGTCAGAATTGAGGTCTTAGAGAAGGTTGGAGGACCGAAATCCTGATTAGTCCTTGAGACTGCCAGTGCGCAAATGAAACAGCCTGGACTAGACTGGCTCCTAGAGGAGAACAATCCTTCCGTCCGTTTCCATGTTCTTCATGATGTTCTTGGACACTCGCTAGATGATGATGAGGTCAGGAAAGCTCGTGAGAGAATCCGAAACAGTTCAATCGTAAGAAAGATTCTTTCGAAACGCGACAAGAAGGGTTACTGGCCGCCTGAGAACACTTTCTACAGTCCAAAGTGGACTGCTTCGGTCTGGCCAATGATGCTCCTGGGCGAGATTGGCTATACGCCTGATGAGGGTGTTAAGAACGCGTGCGAGAGATTTCTGGAACTCCACCAGCTGGAAAATGGCGCGTTTGTCTGCCCCAGTCCTGCTGATGTGGCTGACTACAAGAGGAAGCACCCTAGGGCGAAGTCAGTACGCTGGGAAGAGCCGTGCCTAACAGGTAACATGATCCGGACCTTTGCGGTTTTCGGTTACGACGAAGATCCTAGGATCAAGAAGGCCGTGAAGTGGATGCCGGAGCAGCAGCTCGAAGATGGAGGCTGGAACTGCAACTATCCTGAGAAGAAGGTGAAACACAGCAGCTTCATGTCCACAATCGAGCCCTTGTGGGCCTACTCTGAGATTCCCCGTGTGAAGTGGACGCGAAACATGAAGCGGTCGATTGAAGAGGGTGCAGAGTTCCTATTGATGCATCGAGTCTACAAGTCGGATCATCATCACTGGAAGCACAGCTTGCCGTTCGCGACCGCGCTGCATTTTCCGATGTACTACTATTACGATGCGCTGCACGGTTTGAGAGTTCTCGCGAAGCTGGGTTATGGGGACGACGAGCGGGTCAGGGACGCGGTTCACTTGATTCTCTCGAAGCGAACACCCGATGGCAAGTGGTTGCTTGAGGGAGACTGGTCCCGCGAGCCAGAGGCTCAACAGAACAAGAGAAAAGCTCTGGTCGAAGTTGAAGAACTCTGGAAGCCGAGCAAGTGGATTACACTAAACGCATACAGAGCACTCATCGCGACCCGAGATCTTGAAGTATCGAAAAAATAGGCAAATCCAGCTGCCCAAAAACTGCATTCCACCAAGAAACAGACGTACAGCTTCAGAATGCTACACAGAGACCTCTCCCAGACTCGGGAGCCTCCTTAATCGCCTGACATAAAATGAAAGATGAACTAAGGAGAGAGCCACTGCTAAGTAAAACAATGTATCCACGACATACGCCAGTACCGAAGATCCGGAGGGTGGCAAGAATGCTGGCCCCAACGGGCAAAAAATCACATTGTGTAATTCGAGATGCCAAGCCCACGGGAACGGAAAACCTGCAGTTGCCTTGGAGAATCCGCAAGCTGCACCTGATTGATTGTAATCGTAGAATATTGAGCCAAGACTAGCTAGAGCGGATAATGATGCCATGGGTACGAGCGATAGTGGTCGGATAAGCTTGTAATGAGTCACAAGGAAAGTGCCGATGACGACACTAATTGACAGAATTGCGGCTGACGTAGATATGCTTGGAAAGAACTTGAGGCCATCAACGCGACCCTGGTAGATTTCTAGTGTCACTACCGCAAGAAACCCCAATCCTGCAATGAGATTGACACTAGCACTTGACATGGACTCCACAAGTCCCCGAGGTATCGAAACGCCATTCCCTGAGTTTAGCTTATGGGACGCGCTAATTGGCTCAACTCGAATCGTGAAAGCCCCCCCCCAAGCTTAACTTTACCAAATTAGGGATCTTTCCGGCTTATGTCACGCTGTCTGCCTGCAGTCGTTTCGGACCTAACGAACTCGCGTCAGATCTTCACTGACCTGCCATAATCGCTCAGCGGCATGCATGTCATGAGACTCTCTTGATGATTCTTTCTCCTTTCCTTTCGCGAAGTGTTTCCCACTGACATTCTCCAACTCTGGTGCCGAGGCCATGTAGACCAATGCCTGGGCCGCTTTTGCGGGGCTCATCATGAGCGGTCCCGCGAGCTTTACGCTAATTGAGAATAGTCCTCCCATGTCTTTTCCAAAGCCAGTCCTTACCACTCCTGGATGCAGACAGTTTACGGTTACACCGGTCCCCTCCAGTACCTTTGCGAGCTGGTAAGTGAAGAGTACGTTTGCAAGTTTTGATTGGTGATATGCCTTGAACGCGCTGTACTTTTTCTCCTGCATCAAATCCTCAAAGTCAATCTTTGCTCCTCTATGCGCTTCAGAGGTCACGTTGATGATCCTTGACGGAGCACTCGTCTTCAGAAGGTCGAGAAGTAGACTCGTCAGGAGAAAATGGCCCAAGTGGTTGGTGGCAAAGACAGCCTCATACCCGTCGGCTGTGGTGATACGTTTGGGCAAGTATGTCCCCGCATTATTAATTAGAACATGTAGCTTTGGATATTCTCCTAGGAAAGTGCTTGCGAGGCCGCTTACCGACTTCATTGAAGAGAGATCTGCGAGTATCAAATTCACGTTCTGATTTCCAGTTGCTTGTCGAATCTCGGAGACCGTGGCCTCACATTTCTTCCTGTTCCGCGCAACAATTACAACTGTGGCGCCGAGTCGGGCCAGACCTAGAGCAGCTTCCTTGCCAATGCCAGAGTTCGCTCCCGTGACAAGGCAAACTTTGCCGTTCATGTTGGAACGTTGAGTCATGCTACTCCAATGCCCCTCGTATAGCTTAACATCCTGTAGAACATTTCTAGCGTTCTCTTCTCAGATCCCTGATGAATCCTAGCCACCCTACCGCGGTTGCTGCGAGTCCGATTATTACGCTGCCGAGTATGACGCTCATGTTTGATCTATAGGTTCCGTAGACTCCGCCTATCATGGCGAGGGACGCGGTGATGATGAATCCCATGAACACTTTGTCCCTCAACCCTAAATCGACTCGGCGAGCAGCGTTAGACCACTCATCTCGCTACTTACGCTTGATTACTCACCGTCCTCCATGGACAGCCTATTCGGACTTCTGAAGGCTTAAGGGAAAGTTAGTGCTAGTAAAGCGAGTCTCGAGAGACAGTTTATGCGGGTTCCTTGCGCCTTTCGCCATGAGATAATCCCTGAACCTGAGCTGATCGAGATTGATGCCGAAGGAGCTAGCGCTAGAATCTGTCCCAGGTGTCTCATTCTCATAACAATCCATCGAAGAATACATCACATGAAGATAGAGAAGATTATCCCCGAGATGGCCGCGTAGCCCGGTGAAACAGAATAAGAGAATGCGCTTCGGAGCTCGAGTCTTTCTCCGGTCCAAAGAACCATTCAACAACATAATCCAACGCGCCCGTTTCTGCGAAAAACTAGGCTTCGACTCCGTCTTCATAGACGACCATCTCCTCTACGGGACCAGCGAAGCATCAGCCCCAGAACCATTCACAACACTCGCAGCCCTCGCCGCCGAGACCAAGAAGATTCGAGTAGGGATTGCCGTGACGGATCTCGTACGTCGGCACCCTGCGATCGTCGCGCAAGCCATGGCAACTCTAGCGACCATTGCGCCTCGACGAGTTTTCCTAGGGCTAGGAGCTGGGGACCCAATGAACCAGGCACCCTTCGGCATTCCCACTGAGAAACGGTATAGGAAGTTGAGAGAGGGATTGAAGATCCTGAAAATGCTCTGGGCCAGCAGCTTTGAAAAACCCGTCAGCTTCAACGGCGAACTCTTCTCATTGAAGAACGCATACCTACAAGCGGGAACTACACGCCAAGCTGCGGTGCCAGTCTACCTCGCCGCCTTCGGGCAAAAGATGCTGCAACTAACCGGGCAAGAGGCAGAGGGCTGGATCCCACACTGCCACACGCCAGAGACCTACCGTCAGGACCTAGAAATTATCGAGAAAACGGCCTCCATGCTAGAACGATCGATTACAAGCTTCAGTTCATCATACTATACGCTGGCCTCACCGTCGAATAATCGAGAGGTTGCAAACGGAAGAGTGCTCGGTCCGGCTCGATATTTCCTAGCACTCATTCCAGAGGCCCTGAGAAAAGTCAACCCTACCGCCCATCATCCGGGGCGCATATGGGAAAAAATGACCGTCCCCCGAGAACAACGTGTAACAATCCGTAAGATTGCTTCGACGATTCCCGAACAGACCGCATTGGACACGGTAATTCATGGTACGGCAACTGATTGTATTGACCAGATCAGCCGGTTCCAGAACGCAGGGTGCAAAGAGTTGATGCTCACTTTTGTCTCGGACGGGGGCCTATGGTCTACGAAGGGACTGGATCCGTCGATCCGATTTTTCGCAAAGAATGTGATGAGTCACTTTCAATGAGCAATGAGAGATTTACCGTAGGCCCGAGATTGTTGACTGTTACGTCCTCTAGGCTGTTCGCCGCTGCTCGCGGAAAATAGGAAAAGGAGTTTTGCGGGTTTGGGCCTGGAAAACTTCTCGACTATCTTAGAGGCTGTCGGGAGTAAGTGTTTCCAAACCTTCGAACTTCCACTGGCTGGACGAGTTGACCGTGGCCGTTGCCGTTGTTGAGGGAGAATCCGCTGTTCTTGATCGGGCCTGCCTGCTTGACCCAGTCAGGAATAATAACAGCGCGGATGAGCTCCTGGACACTGATTCCTCTGTTCTGCGCTTCGAGAGTTAGCAGCTGGAAGTTTTCGTCGCGAAGGGACAACATGAACTTGGCCATAAATTCACCGATACATGAGGAGCGCGGAGACTCCAAGCCTATTCCTCATTATAAACTTAGTTCTGGAAAAATAGGAAAAATCGTCTCGGAAACAGAACACCTATCAAACAATAACTCAGCTATATCAAAGTCAATCCGAATAGAGCTGTCAGGTGCTTGAGGAACAAAATCGACCTTCACATGAACGAAGCACCGACCCTTCGCAACCCCGTGCTCATAGCCGGGCTCCCTGATAGCGGGCGAGTGGCCAAGATTGTGCTGGACCACCTCGTAAAGTCATTGAAAGCCCTCCGGCTCGGCTATCTCTACTCTGACTATCTCCCACCCCGCCTCCTCATCGAGGAAGACGGAACCATTGACCTGATGAAGCACGAGTTCTACTACTGGATCAACACCGACAACGGAAGCGACCTAGTCCTCTACACCGGAGACGCCCAACCCATTCTTCCGGAAGGAGCATTTCGCCTCTCCGAAGCCGTAGTGAACCTTGCCCAGAAACTCGGGGTCCAGACGATCTTTACGGTTGGAGCGTTCATCACCGGAAAGATCGCAGAAAGCCCGAAAGTCTATGCTGCCGCAAGCGACCAAGAACTAGTCAAGGAGCTGCAATCCCTCGACGTAAGGATAATCGACAGCGGGGCTGTTACCTGGATGAACGGGTTGATTCCTGGACTTGCAAAGATCCAGAACTTGAAGGCGGTCTTTCTCTCCGGCGAGACCTCCGGATTCATGGTGGACCCGCGGGCCGCCGTCGTAATCTTGAGGGTCTTGGCAAAGAAGCTTGGACTGCAGGTCGACATGACTGAGCTTGAGAATCAGGCTCGCGAGATCGAGGATGCTTTGAAGAAGGCGGGGGACAAGCTCAAGCCTCCAAGCTCCGACAGCTCCGAGTACATCGGGTGAGGAGAACTGTCCGGCCCTGTCGCTGATCATAGGGTGATTGTTGGCGACAGCCGTCACATGGGGGAACTGGCTGATGAGTCTGTCCATCTTGTCGTGACCTCGCCGCCGTATCCGATGGTGGCGATATGGGATGATTTCTTTGCAGAGTCGAAGGCCTCAACCTATGACGAGATGCACGATTATCTGAGCCTAGTCTGGAGGGAAGTCGTACGGGCACTGGTCCCTGGGGGAATAGCTTGTATCAACATTGGAGACGCGACCCGCTCAAGAGAAGGCGTGTTCCATCTCTACCCAAACCATTCGCGAGTGATTGAGAATTTTGAGAGGCTCGGTCTCCAAAGTCTCCCTTATGTCTTATGGAAGAAGCCCACGACGAAACCACAGTACAAGGGCAAAGGCGCGTTTCTAGGCTCAGGATTCCTGCCACCCAACGCCTATGTGACTCTAGACATGGAGTTCATTCTCATCTTTCGAAAAGGCGGACTCAGAAGCTTTGCACCGAAAGACCCGGACCGGTACAAGAGCAAGTTCACCAAGAAGGAACGGGATCAGTGGTTTTCGCAAGTCTGGAGCATAACCGGGGCCCGACAGAACATTGAGGGTCTTGATCGGAGAATCGCGGCTTTCCCTGAGGAGATCCCTCGACGCCTGATCCGGATGTTCTCAATTGTTGGCGATCTTGTTGTGGATCCGTTCTTGGGGTCAGGAACGAGCCTCAAGGCCTCAATGGATTTGGGGAGAAAGTTCGTCGGCTACGAATGTCTTGATAGTCTGGTCCCTGTGATTAGGAGACGGCTAGGGGAGGACGCCAGCAATGTCAGTTGTGAGAACCAGGCTTTGCGCATAGAGCCTGCTCGCTAGGCCATAAGCAATGCGGGTATCTCTTTCAACGCTTTGATTCCAAAAGCTGGTGTCTGGTTCGTGGCTGGCGCGTCTCGGTCGTTAGCTGGGACCCAGTAGGGCTTCCTCTTTACTAGAATCGTAGTCATTCCGACCGCTTTCGCTCCTGCAATGTCTGTCTGCGGATTGTCGCCGATGTATGCGCATTTTTCGGTTGGAAGATTGAGTTTTCTAGCCACTAGTCGGAATGGTGCCTTGCTCGGCTTCACCTTCGGCGTGTCCTCCCCCGCGACAATGGTGAGCTCGAAGAGGCTGCGAAACGGGACCGCGTCAACACGTTTCTTCTTCATGCCACGTGTGCCATCGCTGTCTGAGACGATTGCTAGCCTGTAGCCCTGCTGCTTGAGCGCTCTAACGGTTGCTTCCGCGTCGGGAAAAGGAGGGCTGGAACTCTGATAGGCATCCCAGTACCGCATGGTGGTTTTGTGGATCCATTGACCCTGGATTTGAGACGCGTGTATGTTCTTGAGCAGAAGCTTCCACCAGTTGTCCCTATCATACAGATTCCTCGGGACCAGTCCCGATGAGGGCGCCCTCCTCTCTCGTTCAATCACGTTCAATTTCCTGAGAACCTGAAGTTTGCTGAACGGCAGACCATGCTTCCTCAGCTCTTGTGAGATCTCGGACGCGGCTACTCGTAGTCCCGCGGCGGCCCCCAGTCTCGATTGAAGAAGCGTGTTGTCGAGATCAAAGACGACTCCGCGAACGTCAATCACCAATTCTCAGTTTTCACCATGACGGGATTTGTTTGGTTCATGCGGATTACGGAGGGTCATTGGCCCCTTCGTTGCGTTAGCGAGCGTTGTCATCGGCGACGCGGCTATTGGAAGGCTATCTAAGGTCTTGAGACGAGAATTGCAAGCCATGCGGCAGCGAATATCAAACGGTAGTCCATAGCCGATCACATTGGGATGGCATATCATTGTGAAGACGATAGAGAAGATGAACCTGCAATATCCAGTGTCGACTAGGAGCCAAGCACCACTACGACCGAATATCAAGACTAGTTGTACGTGCTAGGTCTTCTGTCAGCGAATCTTGCCTTCCTGAGGTGGTTGTGAAGGTCAAGGTCGAACTCGTCGAGGAGGACCCCTACGCCCGGCCTCGGTAGAGAGATAATTCTGGGGTGGGCAATCTTGCGTTTGGGATCTTCCTTCAGACTTACTATGCAACTATGGCCCGTGAAGTAAGGTGGAGCGTATACATTCGGAGCGACTATGGGGAGGCGATTCTCTAAGGATCTGACGATCACGTATTGGTGCCAAGGAAACGTGCCTTCCCTAATAATCCGGGAAGGACATAACAGTAACTCTGCACCTTTGAGAGCAAAGGTTCGCGAAGCTTCTGGAAAATCCACATCATAACAGACCAAGACTCCGAACTTGAAACCGTTGGCCCTGAAAATCTCGTACTTGTTACCAGGTTTTACGATTTTCTTTTCGCGTCCGAACGGGTGAACCTTGAACTGTCTCCCGAGAACTCGTCCACTGGGACCTATAACTGGACAGCTAAGACGCAAATGACCCTGCTGTCTTTCATAGAAGGCCCCCGCCGCGATAATAACTCCATACTCTCGCGCCAATTTCTGAAGAGCTGGTATCGGGTCGACCGGTGTTGGAATTGTCTTCTCTGGTAGCCAGTGTTCGGGCAGACAGATTACATCAGCTTCCTTTTCAGCCGCCCTCCTTGCGAGTCTAACCCCCTGCTCTATCGTCTTCTGCGGAGAACTCGTAATGGGGCGTGTTTGAACTGCTGCGGCTCTAACTATTCTTCTTCTCAAGACCAAGGCAATGGTCCTAGTGTTTCAGACGGTTGACCGCTAGGTCCACCAGCTGCCTGGCAACCTCTCTCTTATCGGACAGTGGGATATGAACCACTTTCTTCTGCCCATCCACGACATAGAGCTCGTTCGTATCGGTCTGGAATCCAACTCCATCTCGGCTAACATCATTAGCAGCGACCAGGTCAGCGTTTTTCTCGCGGAGTATCTCGAACGCCTCGTTGACCAGTTCATCGTTGGAGACATTGCTTTCCGTCTTGAACGCGACGATGAATGCCTTCGGACTTGCCTTTCGCAGCTCAGCAATTATCTTCGGAGTAGCCTCCAAGTCAATCGTCAATGTCTTCTCTTTCCGGGTCTCTATCTTGCGACCTTGAGGGTGTTTCGGCCTGTAATCACTCGGTGCCCCTGATGCGAGAATCAGATCGTATCCTCCGTCTTTGAGTTCCTTGAGCGATGCCTCAAGCATCTGCTCAGTACTCTCCACCCGTAATGTCCTGATACCCTGGGGCGGGTTGGCGGAGCCTGGACCGAGGATTAGCGTGGTCTGCGCGCCTCTAGAAGCTACCTCTTCAGCAAGGGCGACGCCCATTTTCCCAGAGCTGCGATTCGTCAGTATTCGGACAGGGTCGATATGCTCAATCGTCGGACCCCCAGTCACAAGGACTCTGTGACCGGCCAGGTCTCTCTTGAGACCGGCGAGTTTCGCAATAACTGACCTGACAATCTGCTCAGTCCCCGCAATCTTCGCCTTTCCCTCAATAATCTCTGGCTGTATGAACTGGACACCGATCTCCTCAAGACGAGCGATGTTCTGTTGGACCAGTGGATGGTCATAGAGCGGCTCGTGCATTGCTGGTGCAATCAGAACTGGGATTTTGGAGCCTATGGCAGTCGCCGCGACCGTCGTGACGGGCGTATCATCTATTCCCGATGCCAGCTTGCCAATAGTGTTAGCTGTTGCGGGAGCAATTAGCACTAGGTCAACATGCGTGGAGCTGTGACCTGCGAGCGCGATGTGCTCAAGTTTTCCAGTCAATTCGTGTACGACTGGATTACCGGTTGCCCATTCCAGCATGGCTGCGCCAATCATTTTCTCTGTTGCCTGCGTCATTACTATGTGGACGTCCGCGCCATGCCGCATGAGCTCCCTCGCAATCTCTGGAACTTTGAACGAGGCAACACTGCTGGATACTAGCAGTGCAATCTTCCTTCCTGCTAGCTCGCTGCCTTTGGAGCCTATGATGTCTTTCGACGGATGGCTCATTCCCGTCCCTACCTGCTCAACTGCCCGTTTTCATATGCCCAGTCTAGTAACTGGATTATCTCGCCAAGCGAGTATTTTCCTGCGCTGGGAGGTATGCGTCGGAGAACGTCGGGTAGACTGGGAAGCATTGAACGGAATAGACTCGGAACCTTGTCGTACATGGCCTGGACGCCGTCGATTATGTCCTTGGCGTCCTTCTCGCTGATGCTGGTTCCCTTGACTCCAGCCTTGATGCTCTTGCTCAATTCGGTGACCTGCTCGACGGCTCCTGTACGGGTCAATATAACCAGTTCCCGTTCGTTCCGTTAATGGTTCCCTCTCGGGGAACATCAAATATGCCTAAGGACTTTCCAGCCCTCTTCAAAGAATCCGCAGAGAGCGGGCTTCCATACTAGGAACGAAATACGATGCAGCAGGAGAAGAAGTTCCACTCCGCCCTTTACGGACGGGCAGAATGGTCAATGGTAAAATGTTGCACTATGTCTGAACAGCAGGTCCAGCCTGCTTCTCCAGAACCTGGCGGGTTTGGCTCTCGTGTTGTACGCTTTCTTAGACGTCATCCCATTCTCTGTCTCTTGCTCTTCTCTCCAGTATTCCCGAGTATCTCACGGGCTCCAGCTCATTCGCAATACTGACATTGAATCCCGTGCTGTTCCTCATGTTCGTAGGACTCAACATGGGCTTGTATGGTCCTGGCGTGATCCTGATCCGCGAGGCGATAATCCGATGGAGGAAGGGATGGGCGTCTGTATTTCTCCTCGGATTCGCATACGCGATTGTTGAGGAGGGTCTCGACCTCAGCACATTCTTCAACCCGAACGCGGGACCAGTCGGCATTCTCGGAACATATGGTCACTGGCTAGGCGTCAACTGGGTCTGGACTGTTGGTCTGATGCTCTTTCACTCGGCAATCTCCATCGCGTTGCCGATTCTCCTCTTCCGCTTCGCTTTCCCCGCGCTAAAATCGCAGAGTCTCGTAATCGGAAAACAGGTCTACGCATGTTTCACGGTTCTCTTCTTCAACTCAATAGCACTCTTCGCGATCGTAAGCTACTGAGCAGGACCCGCAATCATAATCGGAAGCTCAATCGCCGCCCTAACATTCATCATCGCCGCTAGAAAGATCTCGGCAAACTTTCTCGCCGCCTATCCATCTAAGGCGGCTAGAGGCCCTAGAACACTTGCATTACTGGGCGCTCTTTTCTTTCCGGCATCATTGCTGACAGGCGGGATCGCGGCAGGAGTCAACGCTCCTCCTGTGCTGCTGCCAATGATTTTCGAAGTGTTATTCTCGTTTCTGATTCTCAGAGCAGCTCTTTGTTCGCTCGGTCCCTCGAAGAATCTGGTAGGGAGGACCTCACTGGCTGTGGGTCTTGTTGCACCGATAATGGTTTTTGGGATGGTCGCGAGCTTAGCCACAAGCCCGCTAATCCTGATCGCCGACATGACGTTTGCACTGTTGCTGCGACGACTATGGCGCAGTCATACTATTCATCCCTCGTTTAACGTGACGCCTGTCGTTCCCTAAATGAACTCGGAGATTCCTGATGCCAGCTGTAAGATTACCTAATACGAGAAATTGACGCCGCCCTGAGAGCACTTCTCATCCTACCCTAGCCAGGATGCCGATGAGGCAAAAACCAGCGCACGGTTCTCCGAGTCCTTCTCTCAGTTACATTCCAAATCTTAGTGCTATACTCTTCTTCCCTTACGTGCTTATGCCCAGCAGATTAGTTTGGTCTAGCCTGTGAAGTTCGAACAGTTTCACTGTTGCATTATTGTTTCTGCGCTCGGACGCTCCGAAGCTCAGTGAAGAGGCGAATAGACTTCAATATGCTCACATGACGTAAATGGGCCAAACTTTACGAAGAGGTACAATACTGCCTGCGGGCCCGATCCTTGGCTGGACTCTTTTCCCTCGTCGGACCTGTGAAGATTCTGTGGAGATAAGGCTCAAAGAAGTCGGTGTTGGTATTCAAATCCACAAATTTATACCCGCAACTATAATAGGAACATGAACGACCTTTCATCTATTCTGGTCGTCTCATTGAGGGTCCTGAAACCATGGCCCCTACTGCTCTTGGTGTTCAGTATCAGCGTTTTTGTTCCGCAATTCGTGCGTGGCGATCTCAATTTCCCTCCACAGGTGCTAACAAACCCTGTTTCTTCATCCAAATCAGTTTACCAAGTAAGTCTGGACGCGTACAATGTCGGTCAAACAGATGTCAACGTGATCTCCAGCGCCTCACAGGATAAGAGCTTCAGAATCGGCGCAGTGATCAACAGCTCTAGCACAAGCCCTCTGACCGGAGTCTACGCCTGGCAGTTTGCAATAAGCTATAACGCTTCCGCGTTCACTGCCCAGGGAGACCCGTCTTCCGCTCCCTACCCCGACGGCGCGAGCAGCATGGTCATGTTCGGCGCTCAAATCAGCGCTGGAACCATAAACTGGGCAGGATTAATCGCGACTGGCCAAGGGTTTGGGGGCTCGAAGATCTGCAACCAAATTCCCAATATTTACGACTGCGTCCCTGGAAAGATTTACGTCTACTTCACACTTTTAGCCGCACCTAGCGGCGTATCGATCTTGGCAAACACTCTTCTCGCTAGTGTGAACTTTGAATCCCTTACAAGACCGAGCACTCCTCAGTCATTCAGCGTTACCGAAGTGAAATTCGTCAACTCTAATGGGGTGAAGATTTCGGGTCTCCTGGCTGGAGCATCTATGGTTGAGTCAGCCTTGAACGCGCCTCCCCATGCCATCTTCAAAGCGTCCCCAAACCCTAGCGTTGGACCGTTCGCCTTCACCTTTGACGCGACCGCTAGCTTTGACCCTGACGGAATGATACCGGACCCCAATGGATATTTCTGGGATTTTGGTGATGGAACGCAAGACCTAGGAGTGACGGGAAGGGTCGTCACGCATGACTACGGAGTGAATGACACATTTCTCGCTACCCTTCGGGTTCAAGATGATCTCGGATCCACTGGTGCGTCTCGAGACCCTTTAGGAGCAGTGCTTTTTGACGAACAGCCCAGTCACGCAAGAATTGTCACGGGGTCCAGGCCGGATGCCCCGCCCATTGCTTTCTTCACATTCAACCCACTTGATCCGAGAGATGGCCAAAACGTGTACTTTGACGGACGCGCCAGCTATGACCTAGATGGATCAATACGGAGCTGGTTATGGTATTACGGAGATGGTTCACAAAGCTCTGGCTCTCCGCTGGACTTTGCTCCCTATCCCCAGACCCACCACTTTTACCGGCTACCTGGCAACTACACAGTTTCCCTAACGGTTACCGATTACAACGGCATATCTACCAATGCAACAATGGTTGTCCCGGTCCATGCCCGGCCCCTAGATGACCTAGCAATGGTCGCCTTATCTGCGTGGCCAAGCGTAATCTTCGTCTCGCAGACCGTTGATATCGGGCCACGTGTAATCGTGTCCTCGCAGAGCCTCATAATCTCGTTTGGCGTCATAAACTATGGCGTCAACAACGAGACTGCAGACGTTACAGCGTTCTACGGTTCGAATGTCATCGGGACAATTAGGGGAGCATTCTTCCCAGCGACCAACATTCCCTGCGACGATTGCTCGAACACCCAGTATTTGTCCATGGAATGGGATACAACCAGGATCGCACCTGGAAACTACACTATATCAGCAACGGTTTTTCTGGCTACAGACCACACTCCGTCAGACAATACCGAAATCGGCGGCTACGGGGGAACCGGGGAGGTGCAAGTTCTTCCACTTCCAGCATCAACCATAACCATTACCCCCTCAAAGGGGCCAGCTGGTAACACCATTCTAGTGCAAGGCTCGGATTTTCCACGCAACTTCTACAATGTAAAGATAACGTATGACAGCCAGCTTGTGGGCTTCGCAAAAGCAGGCCCAGGCAACGGCCGATTCAACTTCACGTTCACCGTTCCCCCTTCCTACACAGGTCCCCACATGATCGAGGTCCAGGACCAAACATCAGCAGCTTACGGCCAAATGGTCTTTCACGTTCTACCTCTACAAATGAACAGCCCTAACGACCCTAATAGATCACATTGTTCCGCCGGCGACGGACATGACCGATACTCGTGTCTGAGGGAATCCCAACAGACCGTTGGCCAACCGTTGCAATATGCTTCCACAATTTGGCCCAACCCAGTAACAGCAGTCCTAGCGACCACTGATCTAACTGCGGGAACATTCCAGACTATGTCAAAATCCACGCCAAAAAAAATCACGACTGGGCAAATAACCTTCTTGAAAAAAAAATCCATCTCTTGTAGTCAACCATGGTGGTGATGGGGCAGCAGCCATCCGAGCGTTCTTCCAAGCTGCGTCACTTTCTTCCATCCTCCTGTGTGGAACGCCTCTTGCTCATCCATGACTGGCACTACGAGGAGGTCCGCACACACTCTTCCTGCCAAGCTCACGAGACTGGGGACGAGCTCCAATGGAGGCTGAAGAGAATAAACTAACGCAGCCCCTTCATACAAAGCAAGCCTAGGATTATCAATGTCATCCACGACAGCCTTCACCCTCGGGGTTTTATGGAGACGAATCCACGACTCGTCTTTGTCTGTGACAACAACCTCGGTGTTCGGAAGTCGCGACTTCACCTCAATTGCAACATCAATGCGATGACCTACTCCCACCTCAACAATCTTCCTAGCACTAGCGTAGTTTTTGGCGACGAACCTTGCAAAGTCTTCGAACATTTCCGATAACAGTGGAGACTTATTTCGGCCATCGGGGTTGGAAGACCCCGTGATCTTTCCCATTGTCGCGCAAGTTCCTCATGCCCTCAAGAATCAGCTTCTGCTCAATAGCGGCCACCAACTGCTTCGTCTCAATCACCTTGTCGGGGTTCACACTCATACTGACCGCGCCCTCGCGAACCAGAAACTCCACAACCTCCGGATGGTTCGACGGCGCCTGGCCGCAAATAGAGGTGGTGACGCCTGCGTCTCGGCAGACTCGGATGACGTGGCTCATGGCCCGGAGGACTGCTAGGTTTCGTTCGTCGTAGATTTCCTGGATGGACGCGTCGTCCCGGTCGATGCCTAGGATCAGCATTGTCAGGTCATTGGTCCCGAACGATATGCCATCGATCCCTTCCTGGACGAACTTGTCGATGAGCAGTACGGTCGCGGGGACCTCTACCATTATCCAGAGCTTGAAATCAGGTCCGCGCTTCAGCCCTTCTTCCTCGAGAATCTTCTTCGCGTTCCGGAAGTCTTCGAGGGTCCTGACGAACGGTAGCATGACGTTGACGTTGGTAAGCTTGAACT
>WNGK01005369.1_pt1 | contig 18048 bp, 16 predicted proteins | sample 5400601 | NCBI WGS metagenome assembly WNGK01 (sample SAMN13153376, study PRJNA577476) | soil metagenome | isolation source: 60 cm soil or saprolite under Garry oak tree replicate 1 | place: USA:California | collected 2016-06-15
CACCGCTGCCTCCGCTTCGGCCGCTTCCCGGATTTGCTCATAGAGCCGGCGTTGCCATTGGCGCCGGCTGGCAGGGGTTGTTCCCTGAAACGTCGCAAGGCTTTTTTTAAAAAATCGAGCTCCATCGTCTGCTGTCCGATCTTGCGTTCCAGCTCGGCAATCCGCTCGGCATCCAGTCTCGGCTGCGGGCGAGCACCCTTGCCAGGAAACGCCAGCTCGCCTTTCGCTCGCCACTCGCCTTTCCAGACCTCTAGCCGTTTGGGACTGACCTGATACATGCGCGCCACCTCGGCCATACTCTTTCCCAAGTCGATCTCGCGCATCACAGCAATCTTCAATTCGCGGGAATATTCTTGTCGGGGCACAAGCATTGTTCTCCTCCATTCAATGTAATTGGCCCCTTAATCTCCTGTCTCATTTTTGGGGTGCACTCCAGACTGTTCCCCCTATCCTGATTGGCCGTGCGATAGAAAATTCCGACAGCTGCGCCTTTAGTAAAGTTGTATGATTTCGCTGTAACACTTCTCCCAGCGCTCGTTCCCTCCCCTGCCGTCGAGGGTTGAACAGACTGGAGCCAAGGAGGCCTCTGATGTCCGCCTGCCGTTCTATTTCCAAATTACTCATTCTTCTTTGTTCTGCGGTCGTGTTCGCGCAAACTCCCGCCGAATGGAAGCCCGTCGAGGACGCCATGGACCGCAGCGGCAAATTGCAACCTGATGGCGCTTTCAAATTTTCCATGCCCCGTAAAGGCCTGAAAGTCACCGTCGCTGGAACTCCCATCAAGCCCGGCCTGGCACTGGGATCGTGGGCAGCATTCTCTGCGAGAGGCGACACCGCTATGGTCATGGGTGATCTGGTACTCACTGAAGATGAAGTGACTCCCGTGATGGCGAAGTTGCAACAAGGAGGGATTGAAGTCACGGCCCTGCACAATCACGTACTGCATGAGTCGCCACGCGTGATGTATATGCACATTGCTGGCCACGGGAGTGCCGCAAAGCTCGCGCAGGCAATTCACGATGTGCTGGCTGCAACCGGAACTCCGCCAGAAAGTCCCGCCGCGGCGCCGCAGAAAATTGATCTCGATACCGAGAAGATTGATGAAGCTCTGGGCCGCAAGGGGAAAGACAACGGGGGCATCTACCAGTTCGGTGTGCCACGGGCCGAGACCATCCGCGATCATGGCGTGGATATTCCGCCATCGATGGGCATTTCAACCGCTATCAATTTTCAGCCGACGGGCAACGGGCACGCTGCCATCACCGGCGATTTCGTCCTGCTGGGGAGCGAAGTCAATCCTGTGATTACAGCGCTGCGCGAGAATGGAATTCAAGTCACGGCGTTGCACAGCCATATGCTGAGCGAAGAACCGCGTCTGTTCTTCATGCATTTCTGGGCCAATGATGATGCCGTGAATTTGGCGCGCGGACTCCGCGCCGCTCTGGACAAGACGAATTCCAAGAGGTAGGTTGCGAGAGTTCTTTCTGCCACCAGATACAGAAATCGCTCCCGTGACCGGCGCGCGCGAGTTTGTACCCGTGCCGTTAGCGAAGCTTTGCGGCTACTTTCTCTGGCTGGGCACAACGGGGTTTGGCGGCCCGATCGCGCTGGCCGGATACATGCAACGCGACTTAGTCGAGCGGCGACGGTGGGTTAGCCGTGAAGATTACCTCGAAGGCCTGGCCCTGGCACAGCTTGCTCCAGGCCCGCTGGCGGCGCAACTCGCAATCTATCTGGGCTATCTGCCGCGGTGGGACGCTCGGCGCATCTCTGGTCGGTCTTGCATTCGTCGGCCCATCATTCCTGATGGTGCTTGCCATTCCCGCAGCTTACGTCCGTTATGGCGGACTGCCGTGGATGCAGCCCGCGTTTTATGGAATTGGCGCGGGCCGTCGTGGCCATCATCGCACGGTCGGCGTGGAAGCTGGCACGCATGGTCCTGCGTAAAGACCGCGTCTTGTGGAGCATCTTTGCCGTGCTCGCTCTATCGACTGCAATCACCGGACGTGAACTGGTATGGCTTTTTCTACTGGGAGGCCTAGTGGCATATCTGGCCAAGGCCATGCCGCGTGTTACCCAGCTCCAGGCTGGAATGCTTATCCCTGTGCTCGCCACCGGAACGTTAGTCCGGAGCAAAATTCTCGAGCTGCTTTTGTTCTTCACCAAGGCTGGAGCATTCGTGTTCGGCAGCGGTCTGGCGATTGTCCCATTTCTTTACGGAGGAGTCGTCGAACAGCACCATTGGCTGACCGATCGGCAATTCCTTGATGCTGTCGCCGTCGCCATGATTACTCCTGGGCCGGTTGTGATCACGTCAGGTTTTGTCGGATACCTGGTGGCAGGCCCCTGGGGAGCAATGGCTGCGGCTGCAGGCGTGTTCGTTCCTGTTTATCTGGTCGTTCTTTTCGTCAGTCCATTTTTTGGCCGAATCGCGAAAAATCCGCTGGCCAGGGCTGTCCTCGAAGGTGTCACCGCTGCAGCGACGGGTGCGATAGCCGGTGCGGTTTACATCCTTGGACGCCGCGCCATCCATGACTGGACGACCGGGCTGATCGCGGTGATAACGCTCCTCATCACTCTTCGTTGGAAAGTCCCCGAGCCAGCGCTGATTGCCGGAGCAGCGGTGGCCGGGGCATTGCTCTATCGATAAGCAGTTCGTGAGCAGCCTGGAGCGGCCACCTTCCCACGCGAATTCAGCCTACTAAGCCGTCTGCCCAATCATGGCAGCTACCGCCATCTTCCCGAAATGCAGCGTGTCCTTCACCGGGTGCTTTGCGTTCCACTCGGTCATGCCTGGTTCGTATCCGGTCGCCAACACATGGTTATGTACAACGTCCAGAGAGAAGCCGCTGTCGATTGTTACGCTGTTGCCTTCGTGCTCGTAGCCTGCAAGATCGGGAGGAAGGTGCGGCACCACGTCCCAAACATTCACGATCCGGTAACAGACATTGACGTGAGTGTTGAAGAAGCTGACAAAATCGTCGTGGCCAACCCGCGGCTCAGCCCACGTGTATACGACAGGAGAAAGATTGTCGTTGTCGTTCAACACGTCAGGAGCAGCCAACGCGCAGAGAGCGGCGCCCAGGCTGTGTCCGGTAATGAGGAGTTGTTTGCATTTCGCCGCATTTTGCCCGACTAAGTTTCGAAGACTCGCGCGTATCGAATAGTAAACAAGTTGGAATCCCTGGTGCACGGTACCGCGTCCTGGGATTGGGCCGTAAGGCCCGGGAATGAAATCGAAATCGTCGAACCACTCGTGGATGAACTCTGTGCCTCGGAAAGCTACGATCAGGGTGTCCTGCTTGAGGCACACCCAGCCAAAGTGCAGATTTGGGTTGGGACTCGCGGCCAGCGTGCGAACCGACGCATCCGTTGCTGTTGCCTGATGCTGGTCGGGCTGATGCAGCATGCTTTGCAGCATCTGCTTGTGTTTGTCGCTGCTTCTTTTCTCTTGAACTAAATATTCATCCGTTCCAGTGTTGGCGAGGATTTCGAAAGCAGTTTGGTCGAGGACGAATCCGTCCGGCGGTGTTGTGCTGTCGTATGCTGCCAGAGCGAGCGGCAGCACCGTATTTGCGGCAAAGTTGCCATCAAAGGGGATCATGGGACTTCCTTTCCAAATTGTTTAGTGAACTGGATCGGGGAAGGAGGCAAGAATAGTACTGGACAGGAAATCCTGCAAGAGGAATTCAAGTCTAATTCTTGTTGATCAGGTTGGTGTGAGTGGCAACGCACAGCCACTTACCATCCTGGTAGATCCACGTGTCGGTGAACCGGCCGGTGTGGTCAAAAGCTTTACCTTTGTAGGTTCCTTTGCTGTGATATGTGCCGATCACGATAGCCACGTTGCGATAGGGAAAAACCGCCATGTCCTCGTTGGTCATCACGTTGGGGCGATAGTCCTTGTCTTTGACGTCAGCCAGAAACTTGGCCTTGTTCATGACGGTCCCATCGTAGTCCGTGTAGACAAACGTCTCCGGGAGGAGCTGCTCCACCGCGCCGGCATCGTGATGGAGTTGGGCCTGGTTCCAGGCATTCTCCAGCGCGATCAACTTCCCGCGATCTGCTTCGGCTTCGTTAGTCGCACTTTGAGCCAATGGGAAAGTAACGAGCAATATCAAGCCGAAAGCAAGCACAGTCTTCATAGGATTCCTCGCGGCGCACACGCTGAGGCGAGTGTCACAATTCCGTGGCGCTCTGTCAAACAATTGCTTGCGAATGGAACCTCGTCTTGCAAGTGTGCGGCCCTCAGCGGCCCTGAGAGTCGGGATCTCTACTTCAGTCTGCGCCAGGAGCCATTGCGTCGGCAACGCCCTTCAGCTCCAAAATGAGGCGTAAGGACCTCTTGCTCATCCGCTGTGCTCGGCCCGGCTTGTGTCTTGGACACATTTTCTGTTCGTTGCACCTAAATTATGCAGATCCGCCCGGGCTGAGTTCTGAAGCCGTCGTAGCTACGTAAACAAGTGCGTCTGTAACTTATTGAAAATACAGGGCTACATGTGCATAGAATTTTATGCATAGAATCCGCGCATCAGCACTGAAGGATCTGCATGGACCATGAATCTGTGCATAGTTCAGGTTGCAGGCAGCCCGCAATTTTCATGAGGAGAGCAGCAACGACGAGAGAACGGTCCGCAACAGTAACCTATACGGCTTGTATATAAACCTACTCACTTTGTATCCCGAAGAGCGCCCGGAGCCATCTAGACGGCTCCGGCGCCAGGTATCTCCGCCATCTTCCCCCAGTGGCGGACTCCCCTCGGGATTCTTGCCCCAGTTGTTTAGAGCAGCTTTCTTGATCGAGCGGCCTCGTCAAGGAACCGTTTCCGTGAGCGTGCGGCTCACTTCCGAAATTCTTTCGGCGTCCTAAACGTCCGCTCGTTCTTTGCGAGAATAGTGAGCAGGGCCGGCTCTTCGTTTCAGCCAAGTGCAAAAAAAGCCAGAAAACCGCGTGTGGTAGATTCCAGGATGTAAAATGACCGGCACAGCTTCGAGGGACTCACTTGCAATTTCAGACTTTCGACCGCCCATATCTCGAGCGGCTGCGTTCGGGTGATTTCCGGACACAAGAGCACTTTGTTGCCTATTTCAGTGAGCTGATTCATCTGAAGCTGCGTGCGCGGTTGCATTCTCCGCAGGATATCGAAGATGTCAGGCAAGAAACGTTCGCACGGGTTTGTAATCGGCACGCTGTGGGAGGTGAGCGATGCTTCTACTCCGCAACTGATGGACGAGTTCTACAGCGAACTGAAGAAGGGGCGATCTCCCGACGTTGCCCTGCGCCTGGCGAAACTTTCCCTGCTCCACTCGGACGGTGTCTTCCGAAAGCCTTTTTACTGGGCTCCGTTTCAGATGTACACCGGTTCCTAAATCACTACAAAGAAATTCTGCTGTTCCGAAATGTGAAACCAGAGCGGCTTGATCAAATTGAGCATCCAAAAGCAAGTTTCTGTATCTAACCAACTCATAACGCAAGATTCTGTAATCATCCCTTTGAAGTAAACTGAGACCCCATCATGGCTAAACCGATATTGCTGAGTGTGGATGACGACTCCGATGTTTTGCGCGCGATCGAGCGCGACTTACGGTCGCAGTATGGCGCTGAATACCGAGTGATCGGAAGTGATTCTCCCGAGGGTGCGCTAGATCTCTTAAAGCAGTTGAAGGTGCGCAATGACAGCGTGGCGTTGCTCCTTGCCGACCAGCGCATGCCGCGCATGGATGGCGTCGAGTTTCTGCAAGAAGCAAAGGGGCTTTTCCCGGGCGCGAAGCGGGCATTGCTCACCGCCTATGCGGACACGAACGCCGCGATTAGCGCCATCAACCACGCCGGCATCAACTACTTTTTCCTGAAACCGTGGGACCCACCAGCGGAGCACTTGTATCCGCAATTGGATGATTTGCTCGACGACTGGCAAGCGTCCTACCATCCGCCATTCCAGGGAATCCGAGTGCTGGGCACTCGCTGGTCGCCGAGGTCGTACGAGTTAAGGGATTTCCTAGCGCGCAATCACGTCCCGTATCAGTGGATTGATGTCGAGACTTCTGCCAATGACCCCGAGACTAAGCGGCTTCTGGAAGCTCTAGGTCCAGAGGCAGCCAATCTTCCTGTAGTGCTCTTCCCAGATGGAACGAAGCTGCTTGAGAGTGTACCCGCGGATGTGGCGCAGAAGGTTGGATTGCGGACGCGCGCGCAGACCAGCTTCTATGATTTGGCGATTGTGGGTGGAGGGCCCGCAGGTTTGGCGGCTGCTGTCTATGGTGCCTCTGAAGGCTTGCATACAGTGATCGTTGAGCGGGAAGCACCCGGCGGTCAGGCCGGAATGAGCTCCCGCATCGAGAACTATCTTGGATTTCCAACCGGGCTCAGCGGCGGCGATCTGGCACGGCGTGCCGTGGTGCAAGCCCAGCGTTTTGGAGTGGAAATCTTATCGCCACAAGAAGCTACTGGAGTCCGAACGGAAGCTTCTTACCGAATTATCAAACTGGCAGATGGGAACGAGATCTCGTGCCACGCGCTGATGATCGCCTCCGGCGTGCAATGGCGCCGCCTGGAAGCTCCGGGAATAGACAGGTTACAAGGTGCGGGAATCTACTATGGTGGCGGTGCGACAGAGGCGCTCTCCTGTCAAGGCGAAATCGTTTATGTGGTGGGCGGCGCAAACTCGGCTGGTCAAGCAGCCATGAATTTTGCTGAGTACGCGGAGCGGGTTGTCATTCTCGTGCGCGGCGAATCGCTTTCCAACACCATGTCGCAATACTTGATCGATCAGGTCCAAGAAACACCTAAAATTCAGCTGTGGACCCATGCCAGTGTGGCTGAGGCGCATGGCGATACGCACCTGGAAGAAATCTCCGTACTCTGTTCCGATACGAATAAGATTGAGCGCGTGCCCGCGAATGCGATGTTTATTTTTATTGGAGCACTACCGCGGACGGATTGGCTGGCAAATATCGTAGAGCGGGACGAGCGCGGTTTCCTGTTGACTGGTCCTGACCTTATACGTGACGGCCAACGTCCTAAAGGATGGGCACTCGATCGAGATCCGTTTCTGCTCGAGACTAATATTCCCGGTATCTTTGCGGTTGGCGATGTGCGCCATGGCTCCATAAAGCGAGTGGCTTCCGGAGTCGGTGAAGGATCAGTGGCTGTACAGTTCATCCATCAATACTTGAGCAAGGTATAAATGATCAACAAATCAGAGCTACTTCGTGTACCGACATTCGCTGATTTGCCCGACGATCAGCTTGAGTGGTTCCTCAGCCAATCCCATGAGCAGTTACTCAAGCCGGGCGACACATATATCCGCCAGGGTGATCCCGCCGAAAGCATGTTTGTAATCCTAGAAGGAGAATTCCAGGCGCGCGGGGAAATTAACGGGGAGTCATTTGCGTTTCCCGTCAAGTCAGGCGACGTGACCGGTGTTCTCCCCTTTTCACGAATGAAGAAAACCCCGATTACGGGACGAGCAATCACTAATGGGCGGCTGTTGCGTTTTCCTTCTACGCAGTTCCCTCAACTTGTACAGAGAATGCCGGAGCTGGCCACCCGGTTGGTTGGCCTGATGTCCGACAGGATTCGCGAAACTACTCGCTTCGAGCAGCAGCGCGACCGCCTGGCATCTCTGGGAAAACTTTCGGCGGGACTTGCGCATGAACTTAACAATCCGGCTTCAGCTGCGAAACGAGCCACAAGCCAGTTGCGCGCGATTCTAAAGAAAATCAAGGACGCAAGTCACGAATTAGGAAAACGCGATCTCACGTCCGCCCAGAAATCAGAAATTGAAAAGCTCGAAGCGTCGTTTACTCAGACTGACGTCGTTCCACCGGATGCGCTGACCATCAGCGACCTGGAAGACCAGCTTGATTCTTTGCTGCGCAGTCATGGACAGAACGATTTGTGGCAATTGGCGGCCGGCCTAGCGCGGCGAAACATCAAGCCGGAAGTACTGGAGTCCCTATTCGCGAACCTCGACGGAGACACTGCCCGCGCTGCTCTGGTCCGGATTGCGGCTTCGGTCGAAGTCGCGAGTCTGTTACACGAAGTTGAGAGCAGTACATCTCGGATATCGGATTTGGTCGGCGCGATCAAGGAATACACCTACATGGACCAGGCGCCAATACAAAACGTGGACATCGTAAAGAGCCTGGAAACCACGCTTACCATCTTGAATCACAAGCTTAAACAAGGGGTCGCGGTGCAGCGCGATTACCAGCCTGTTCCACTTCTCGTGAATTCGTTTGGAAGCGAGCTCAACCAGGTCTGGACCAATATCATTGATAATGCAATCGACGCCATGCACGGGAAAGGCGAACTACGAGTCCGAACCTATCGCGACGAGGGTTGCGTTGTAGTTGAGATTGCCGATAACGGCCCCGGGATTGCGCCCGAGGTTGAGCCGCACATCTTTGAGCCTTTTTTCACGACCAAAGGCGTTGGAGAAGGAACAGGCCTAGGCTTGGACACGGTGCAGCGAATTGTGAAGAAGCACAGGGGCAATATTCAAGTGGACTCGAAGCCAGGAGACACACGTTTCCAAGTCTGGCTCCCGCTGGCGGAAGCTGCGACCTAAGTCTGCGATCGCCTACACCTTACCGCGAAATCGTAGAAAATCGATAAGCCGATTCGTGACCAGTGCTTTTCGCTGGGTCACGCTACAAACCTGAATCCCCCGGCGTGCGACGGTCATCTGTAGTGAGGAGCCTTTAGAGGTAGCCCGATGGAGAAGTTGAGCAAACTTGCAGTTATCCCACTTGTTTCGTTGATGGCGTTCGCCGTTTTCACAAGTTCCGGATGCAGCAATACCGAGGCGAAGCAGCCCGCTCCGCGACCGTTGCCGGTTAAAACGCAGACTATCAATCTGGCTCCCGTACCGCGACTGGATGAGTACGTGGCGACGGTGAAGTCGCGCCGGTCAGCCAGCATCCAGCCGCAAGTGGACGGTTCGCTGACGCGAATCTTGGTGAAGTCGGGCGATCATGTGCGCGCTGGCCAGGTATTGATGACCATCGATCCGCTCAAGCAACAGGCGACAGTCGACCAGCAACGCAGCACTGAAGCCCAGAAGAAAGCGACCTACGAGTACAACCAACAGGAAGTGGAGCGCCAGCGCGGGCTGTACCAGGCGGGTGTGACCAGTAAGCAGAGTTACGACCAGGCGGTCCAGGCCTTTGAGAATTCGAAGGCGGACTGGGAATCTTCGACTGCCGCGCGCATCACCCAGCAGCGCCAACTGGCGTACTACAATCTGACCGCTCCGTTCCCTGGCGTGGTCGGCGACATCCCGGTGCACATCGGCGACTACGTTTCGCCGCAGACGCTGTTGACCACCGTGGATGAGAACGCGGAGCTGGAGGCCTATGTTTACATTCCGACCGAGCAGGCGGCGAATATCCGCATGGGTCTTCCGGTGCAGATTATTACCAGCAGCGGGGAACTGATCGAAAGCACAAAGATCAATTTCGTTTCGCAGCAAGTGGATAACGCGCTGCAGGGCATCCTGGTGAAGGCGCCGATCCATAAATCGCTGGACACGTTTCGGAACGCGCAGTTGGTCAAGGCGCGGGTGGTGTGGAGCACGGCTCCCACGCCGACGGTTCCGGTCTTGGCAGTCACGCGCATCGGTGGGCAATCGTTTGTTTATGTGGCGACCCAGGCCGACAAGGGCTCCGTCGCCAAGCAGCGTGCGGTTACTCTCGGCGATACCATCGGGAACGACTATGCCGTCAAGGACGGCTTAAAACCCGGAGATAAAGTCATCGTCTCCGGGACTCAGTTCCTGATCGACGGTGCGCCCATACAACCGATAAGCTAGCCAACCCAATTTCTCGAAGTTAGTGCAGCCGCACACTGCGGCTAGAAGCGGAGCGCATTCTTGGTTGACTTTTTCATTCGACGACCCATTTTTGCCACAGTGTGCGCACTGCTCATTATTCTTGCGGGAGCAGTTTGCATTCCCGGCTTAGCGATCTCCCTGTATCCCAGCCTGGCGCCGCCGCAGGTCACAGTAACCAGCAATTACGTGGGCGCGAATGCACAGGTGGTGGAGTCCGCGGTCACCATTCCGTTGGAGCAGCAAATTAACGGCGTCGAGGGAATGCACTACATCACTTCGACAAGTTCGAACGATGGCACCAGCACCATCAACGTAACGTTCCGCACCGGCTACGACCTGAACATCGCAGCGGTAGATGTGCAGAATCGCGTGGCCACGGCCCAGGGCCGCTTGCCGCAGGAAATCAAGAACACCGGTGTCACCATCACCAAGGCTAATCCGAACTTCGTGTTTGCCGCCGGATTCTACTCTCCCGACAACAGTCTTTCGAACCAGTACATCTCCAACTATCTTGACGTTTACGTCAAGGACGCGCTGAAGCGGATTCCCGGGGTGGGCGACGTCCTCATCTTTGGCGAGCGCAAATACGCCATGCGTATCTGGCTCGATCCAACGAAGCTGGCAGCCCGCCAACTGACCGCGGCCGACGTGGTCTCAGCGTTGCAGGAGCAGAACGTTGAGATACCTGCTGGACAGTTAGGACGTCCGCCTGCTGATCCGAAGCAGAATTTTCAGGTGACACTCCGCGTTGTAGGACGACTCTCAGAACCGAGAGAGTTCGAGAACATCATCCTCAAGAACACGCGCAACGGAATCGTACAGCTCAAGGATGTCGGCCGGGCAGAGATTGGGGCCGAGAGCTACGACACTAACCTCTTGTACAGTGGGCACCAGGCCGTCGGTGTGGGCGTGCAGCAGCTTTCGAATGCCAACGCGCTGGCAGTCGATAAAGCTGCCAAGGCCGAACTCGAGGAGCTATCGAAGTCGTTTCCTCCCGGAATCAAGTACGTAATCGCATTCGACACGACCACAGTGGTGGGTGACTCGGTCCGAGAAGTTGTCGGTACGCTGGAAGCAGCAGTCGCTATTGTCATCATCGTGATTTTCCTGTTCCTGCTGGATTGGCGCGCCACGATTATTCCAGCAGTCACCATCCCGGTATCACTGATTGGCACTTTTGCTTTCATCAAGGTGTTCGGCTTCTCGATCAATTCCTTGACGCTCTTCGGAATCACTCTCGCGACCGGACTGGTGGTCGACGACGCAATCGTGGTCATTGAAAATGCCCAGCGGCACATCACCGCCGAGAAGACCGATCCACATACTGCGACATCCGCCGCCATGGCCGAGGTGTCGAGCGCGGTGGTGGCAACATCGCTGGTGCTCATTTCCGTATTTGTGCCTGTGTCGTTTTTTCCGGGCACGACCGGAATTCTTTACAAGCAATTTTCGTTGACCATCGCATTTGCGATTGCGATTTCGTTGTTCAATGCACTCACTCTCTCTCCCGCGCTTGCAGCAATTTTGCTGCGAGGTGAAGAGCACAAGTACACCGTCTTCGATTGGACGCGCATCGAGTGGCTTTCACGCGCCTACAGGGCATTCGCGCACGGAGTGGATGCTGCGATCCGTGGCTTGGCAAGCGCATATGGCAAGGCGATTTGCCGGGTTCTGAACTTTCGCTATGTCATGATCGTGCTGTTTTTCGCCGGCCTGGCGGCCACAGCCTACATGTACATTCACGTTCCCACCGGCTTTGTGCCGCAGGAAGATCAGAATTACTTCATTGTTGTGGTCCAGACGCCGCAAGGCGCATCGCTGGCATATACCACAGAAGTCGCAAAGCAGGCGGAGGTCATTCTGCGCTCCGACCCTGACGTCTTCGGGACTTTTGCCGTGCCTGGCTTTTCGCTCTCCGGAGGAAGTTCGTCCAACTATGGCCTTATCTTTGCTCCGCTCAAGCCCATCGACGATCGCAAGGGCCCGGGACATGCGGCCAGCGACATCGTAGCGCGGGTCTCGCCAAAGCTCTTCGGCGTGCCCGGAGCGATTGTGGTCGCCTTCGAACCGCCGGCTATCAACGGTATCGGAAGCTTCGGCGGATTTCAGTTTGAGCTCCAGGACCTGGGTCGCAACACGTTGCAGGATCTCGACACCGTAGCGCACAAGATCGTTGCCGGCAGTCACCAGCGCCAGGATTTGCGAGGATTGTTCACCAGTTACACCGCCAATGATCCGCAGCAACTGGTGCAGATCGATCGCGAGAAGGCAAAAGCCATCGGAGTCCCGATTAGCCAGGTCACGCAGGCGCTCGGCGTCTACATGGGCTCGCAATACGTGAACGATTTCGATTTCAACAATCGCTCTTACCGCGTGTATGTGCAGGCCGATCAGCCGTTCCGGATGAGCGCGCGCGATCTGCGAAATTATTATGTGCGGTCCGACACTAGCGGTTTGGTGCCTCTGGCAAACATCGTGACGTTGAACGAGACATCCGGGCCTCAGGTCATCAATCACTACAACTTGTTTCGCTCGGCCGAAATCGACGGCGCTGCAGCCCCCGGATACAGTTCTGGTCAAGGACTGAAGGCGATGGAGGAACTGGCGAGACAGAATATGTTGCAAGGCATGTCTCTTAGCTGGACGGGTCTTGCGTTAGAGGAAGTTGAGGCGCAGGGCAAAGCGATCATTATCTTCGGCCTCGGTATTCTCGTGGTGTACCTCACGCTTTCTGCGCAATACGAAAGCTTCGCGCTACCATTTATCATTCTGCTGGCCGTTCCCATGGCGGTACTGGGCGCGTTGCTTTTGATTTCCGCGCGCGGACTGGTGGATGACGTTTATGTGCAAATCGGCTTGGTCATGTTGATTGGGCTTTCGGCGAAAAACTCGATTCTTATCGTCGAATTCGCCGAACAATTGATTGAGCGCGGCCGCACAATCACCAACGCAGCCATTGAGGCTGCCGAGTTGCGCCTGCGCCCCATCCTGATGACGTCGTTTGCATTCCTGCTGGGTGTGCTGCCACTCTACTTCGCAACCGGCGCTGGCAAGCTGGGTCGGCACTCGGTCGGAACAGCGATCGTCGGAGGCATGTTGTTCTCCACCGTCCTGAACCTCTTCTTCATACCGGTGCTGTACGTGATTCTCAAAACTGTGCTGGTTTCGTTCTCCAAGAAAAAGATAGCAGCACGCCCGCAACTGGAAGTTGCATACAGCAGCCAGGAGAGAACCGGTGACTGAGTGCACCCATCTCGATCAAGTCCGGGACGTGAAAGCGCATACACCACAAGGCTGCGAAGAGTGCCTGAAGATGGGCGACCGCTGGGTGCATCTTCGCTTGTGCCTGAGCTGTGGGCACGTCGGTTGTTGCGATTCGTCGAAAAACAAGCATGCCACCAAGCACTTCCATGCGACCCAGCATCCCATCATGCGATCATTCGAGCGCGGTGAAGATTGGGGCTGGTGCTACATCGATGAGCTTGAATTGGATCTTGATTAGCGCAACGAGAGTGATGGATGTTTGAGAGTATTCTCTGCCAGGTAACGGAGTACGATCCTGACGTTCTTGAGCCACTCATCGAACTCGCGGTTGAGATCGCTCGTGAGGGGCGCGAGGGAAGGCGCATTGGCACGCTGTTCACGCTCGGAGACGAGAAGGCCGTTCTCGCGAAGTCCAGGTCGTTGATCCTGGATCCGTTGTCCGGACATCCTGAGTCCTCCCGTCACGTAGGCGATCTCAACCTTCGCGGAACCATCAAGGAGTTAGCGCAGTTGGATGGCGCGTTCGTGGTGAGTGGCAGCGGTATCTTTCTTTCGGCTTGCCGCTACCTCGACGCGGTGGCATCGGAGGTCGACGTGCCCCTGGGGCTCGGCAGCCGCCACATAGCCGCAGCCAACATGAGCGCCGTCACCAATGCCGTGGGCATTGTGGTTTCGGAAAGCTCGGTAGTTCGGCTTTTCTGTCACAGCAAACTGGCAGGCGAAATCGTCCCCGAGCTATGGATGATTGATCGTGCTGCCCACCTTCGCGGGCTGGTGAAACAGGAAAGAGTTGGCGAACTGACGGTGTTGACGCCGAATCTGCGCAAAGCCTCCACGGCGAAGTAGAAATGCGCCTAGATTCTGCCTAGTACGACACGACCTTAAATAGAATCACCCCCTGAAGTACAAGGCATCAGAACTGCGGGTATCAGGGAAATGCACGGCAGTCTGAGCGAGTGGTAAGACATCACCGCAATCATCGCGGTCAGCTTCACCTGAACCCTCGAGAGCCCTCCACAAATCCGACCACCACATGAGAACCGGCCTGCCTAGGCAATATTCCTTTGAAGTGGGACCAATTTCTTGTGCCGCTCTGCAATTTGCGTGATCGAAGCGGAATAAAAGATCAGAGAATCCGTTATTTGCGGTGAGAGTCATTTCGCGGAGGCGGATCGTGAACAGCAAGCAAAGAAGCAGATTCGTTAAATTCAACTCGACGGCCTTGGCAGTTCTTACCACCTTGTTGGTTGTATCTGGAGGAACATCGGCTAAGGATCGCAAAGTCAAAACGTCCGACAACCAGGCCCGTGTGGTCGCCCACATTGCATACAGCGGGCTATCGGCTGTCGACATGGCAATGCAGAGAAAAGTGAATGACAAGTACTACCTCTATGTGCAGCACTCAAAAGAGCAGGACATCTCGATTATCGACGTCAGCAAGCCTGCCCAACCGAAACCTGTGGGAGTAATCCCGTGGCCCGATCCCGCTGTGTCGAGCAGGATGAACCTCACGGGTAACTTGGCGATCATTGACGAAAGCGAAGTTGTTCCGATCCACAGCAGCGCCTCAAATGATGACCTTGTAGTTTGGGATTTGTCGAATCCCTCCGCTCCTCGAGTCGTGCAAAAGTTCTCGGGAGTGGTCAAGTGGCTTCAGGACGAACGCGATTTCATTTATGTCTTGAATGGCGACGGATTGTGGGTGGTTTCAAAGCCTGCAGATCGCCAGCCCGAACCAACTCAGTCCTCGATCCCCTTTGGAGACTGAGGAACGCCGTCGGGAGCACGATCCGTAACCTGCGGCGCAGCGGCAGCGGCAGCACGGTCTCAGTAGCAACCTCCGCGCACACTTAGAAGGAGCAAAGCGATGGTAAACCCTTTCGACCCCAAGACAGTGCTTTTAGCCAAACACGCACAGCATGTCGTGCTGATCCATTTTCCAATTGCGCTGTTCATCACGGCAGTGGCGTTCGACCTCACCGCGCAATGGACGAAGCGACGTGGCTTGGCGGATGCAGCCTACTACAACCTGCTGGTAGCAGCGATTTCAACGCTGCCGGTTCTCGTCACTGGAATACTCGCTTGGCAGTTCCAACTCGAGGGCCAGAAATTGAAGGGGATGCTATTGCTTCACGTGGTACTTGCGTGCGTCTCGAGCGTGTTGATCTGGCTGGTGTGGTCGGTGCATTTCCGCGCTCGACGGCGGACCGCATGCTTGCCCAGCTATCGCCTCGCTGTGGAACTTCTGGCCGTCGTCATGGTCGCGCTGACCGGGCATTTGGGTGGCTTTCTGAGCGGCGTAAACGGACCCGGCTAGACCAGTCGAAAACCTATTGGGAATAAAAGCAACTCGTCACAGTTATCAACCGAGAACGCTACAAACCACGGAGGACAAATGCCGGACAAGAAGCAAGATTTTATCGATCAGAAATTGCAAGACCTTAACACCGATGGCGTCGACCGTCGCGGGTTCTTAAAGTGCATGGCGTGGGCCGGTACAGGCCTGGTTTGGACGTTGAGCGGCGGTATTCCGGTGTCTCGAGCATTCGCCAAAAGCAGCGGCAAAGGTGCAGGCAAAGATGCCGGCAAAGGCGGGGACTTCAGCTTCGTGCAGATCAGCGACAGTCACATCGGCTTTAACAAGCCGGCAAATCCCGACGTCACCGCTACTCTGCAGATTGCGATCGACAAAATCAACGCTATGCCCGACAAACCGGATTTCATCATTCACACCGGTGACCTGAGTCAGCTCTCGAAGCCAAGTGAATTCGACACTCTTGACCAGGCATTGAAGGGAGCATCTGCCAAACAGATCTACTGTGTGCCGGGCGAGCATGACATGCTCAGCGACAACGGCGAGCAATATCTCCAGCGCTATGGAAAAGGTACAAAGGGGACAGGGTGGTACAGCTTCGATCACAAGGGCGTGCATTTCGTTGGTCTGGTGAATGTCGCCAATCTGAAAGCTGGAGGCATGGGGTCGCTCGGTCACGAACAGCTGGAGTGGTTTGAGGCCGATCTCAAAGGCCGCTCTGCCAGCACTCCGATTGTGCTGTTTGCGCACATTCCTCTGTGGACCATTTATCCGGACTGGGGCTGGGGAACCGACGACAGCGAACAAGCCTTGTCTTACGTCAAGCGTTTCGGTTCCGTGACGGTGTTAAACGGACATATTCACCAGATCATGCGGAAGATCGAGGGGAAAGTGTCGTTCCACACCGCGATGTCAACCGCGTTCCCTCAACCTGCACCGGGAAAAGCTCCCTCGGCCGGCCCCATGAAGGTGCCAGCCGACCAGTTGCAGCAGGTGTTGGGTATCACCGATGTGAACTATCTGGTCAGCGGCCATAGCCTCGCAATCGTCGATTCGCCGCTCGGGACCTCGAGGTCTTCGGCTTCAGGGATGGGCGGATCGGGCGGTAGTGACTAATCGTTGAATAGACCGCCAAGGATCCGGTCGAAACAAACCGGTCGGCACAAAGAGAATCAAGCAAAAGGATCAAACCTAGAGAGGAAACGGAAAATGACGAGGAAGAATGTGTGGGTTGCAAGTTTGGCGATGCCGGTAATGATTGCGATGCTGCTGCTGTTAGCGGGATCACCCAGAGTCGCGGCGAATACTGACCAGCCCTCCGCGGCAAACGCGGAGGTGAAAATCGACAATTTCAGTTTTGGGCCGCAGACAGTCACGGTGCCCATCGGCACAACGGTTACCTGGACGAACCGTGACGATATTCCCCACACGGTGGTCAGCACGGACGGCGTGTTCAAGTCCAAGGTGCAGGATACGGACGAAAAGTTTTCCTACACCTTTACTAAAGCGGGAACGTATCCCTACTTCTGCTCGGTCCACCCGAAGATGACCGGCAAGATTGTGGTGCAGTGAGACTCGGGCTTCATGTGGCATTGCAACGGAAACGGCTTTCCAGTTCCGCGCAGCATCAATTGTTTTCACAGGGGGTTGCTCTTCAAAGCGACTTGAATGAATATGGCTGCACACTCGGCACAACTCGCAGTGAGGCCACCGGTAAGTGATGACCTCGATCTTGTCCACGCTAGCAAGAATGGGGATGTTGCTGCTTTCGAGCAACTCGTAAAGCGACACGACCGCAGGCTCCACCGAATGGCCCAGCACGTCCTGCATAACACGGAAGATTCCGAAGACGCGGTCCAGGAGGCGTTCTTGAAGGCCTTCCAACACTTGGCCGACTTTCGGGAAGATTCGCAATTCTCGACGTGGCTGATTCGCATCACTGTGAACCAGTCCCTTATGAAGCTGCGAAAGCTGCGCTCAATAGGAGAAGTGTCCGTGCATGAGGATTTTCACGTAGATGGAAACATCCTTCCAATGGAGGTCGCTGATTGGGCACCCAATCCCGAGGAGCGCTACGGGACGTCTGAATTGCGAGACATCCTGATCAAGGCTTTAGAAGAGTTGAGCCCGATTTTGCGAACGGTCTTTGTACTGCGAGACATTGAAGGATTCTCAATAGATGAGACGGCAGAAGTGCTGAACGTGAGTCAAGCCGCGGTGAAAGCGCGGTGCCGCCGAGCTCGATTGCAGCTTCGCGAACACCTGAACAAGTACTTCAATAAACCAAGTGAAGCACGCGCGAGCGGAGTTAGTTTCTTCCGGCGGGCAAACAGGATCTTCGGCCCTTTTCGCCAAGTGTCTGGATCACTCGATTATCTCAGATATGCTCGACTAGTTCTGCCAAGTCACCACCTGCATCCCCTGCAACAGCTCCACGGACCAGATGTGAGTGTGGACTAAACAATGCACGGCTTACACCGCCCGGCAGCTAGTCACAGTGGATACTCATGCCAACGACAACGCTTTTGTGGGGGATATCGGCAGCTTTATCGCGGACTCAAAAACGCATCCGTTGCCGGAATATATGTTTTACAGTCCAAATCTCGACGACGACGGCCACGACCCGACGTCCAA
>WNGK01006258.1_pt1 | contig 18045 bp, 17 predicted proteins | sample 5400601 | NCBI WGS metagenome assembly WNGK01 (sample SAMN13153376, study PRJNA577476) | soil metagenome | isolation source: 60 cm soil or saprolite under Garry oak tree replicate 1 | place: USA:California | collected 2016-06-15
TCACCGTTGGGGGCGCCGGTTTGGGGGGTTCCGGCGATGTAGGTCTTGCATTGCTCCGCGGCGAGGCGAGTGAATTCTGCAATGTGGTCGGTCCAGTCCTGCACCTGCCAGACGTTGTCGGCGGCGACGTCGAGATTGGGCTGTAGCAGAACTGCGGTCGCGGTGACGGGCTGGCGGGGAGACGGCATTAGAACTCCCGCGGCTCCCCCAATGAGCAACAAAACGCCCGCGATCGCGGAACCCACTCTTGCCGCTGGGCGGCTCAGCACGAGGCCCCCGGCAAGCAGCGCGTTGATCGCAACTAACACAAAGCTGATGCCGTAGACACCGGTGAACGGCGCGAGGTGAGTCAGGAGCACGTTGTCGACCTGGGAGTAGCCGAGCTGATCCCAGGGAACGCTGGTAATGCGGGATGCGGCGAGTTCAAGGGAGGCCCAGAAAAAGGGCGCGGCGGCGAGCGCAAGTCCGGTGTTTGCGGTTCTTCTGCGGACTAATGCAACAGCCAGACCAAAGAGTCCGAAATAGAGGCCGAGAACAAGGCTGAAGCCCACCAGCAGCAGCGCCGAAACAACCGGAGGCAAACCACCGTGAATCAGCATGGTGTCGTAGATCCAATAACAGTTGCCGGCGTACCAGAGCACTCCGCAGGAGTAGGCGAGAAGGGACGCCTGTCGCAAGGGGCGCGGCCCATTGGTTTTGGCCGCGGTGAGGATCGCCCATAACAAAGGAACGAGCGCAAACCATGCGAACAAACTACGACCGACAGGAAGCGGTCCCGCCAAGGGGAATGGCAATTCCAGCAAGCCGGCAGAGAGGCCTGCGGCTGCCCACAACTTCCATGCGTAGCGTTGCATACAGGGCCGAGTTTATCGCATTGCGCCAGCAGGGCCGGAGCCGGTAAGGAAGAACGGGGCGAGGGAAAAGTCAGGCGTAGATTGCTTCGATTCAAGTAAGAACTCGGAGTACAATCTCGCTAATGCTTGGGCGCTCTGAGCAGAATGATTATCTTAAAGAGCCAAATTTTTCTGAGCCTGTGGGTCGGCGATCGCGAATGTAAGCAGGCTTATGGAGGCTGTCAAGAACTTTTGGATAAGATTAAGCCTAAGTGTTTGAGCGATTTGCCGCAACCTCGATTTATTCAATTGACTCCATAACTATTCGCAAATAAACTCTCCGCAGGGCGAACGTAGAATTCGACCTCAGGATAGTCGCGGCTGGCGCTCGCGCCGGCACTTTCATGATGGCATCTTCTCGTACGACCGTAGCCCCACCCTCCGACCGCGTGCGGCTTATTGTGGCATCTTCCGTGATGCTCACATTTATTTCGTTCTGGCGCGCGGCAGCCATCGTTCTCAACGATCTTGGGTCTTCTGCTTTTTATGCGGGCGGCATCGCCGAACAGGCGGTGGGCGCCGCTGCTCCCTGGTTCATTCTGGGCATCATGCTGTTCAGCTTTGCGGTGCGCGCGGTGTATGTCGAGAGCTGCTCGATGTTTACGCGCGGCGGCGTTTACCGCGTAGTAAAGGAAGCGCTGGGCTCCACGTTTGCCAAGATAAGCGTCTCGGCATTGATGTTCGACTACATCCTGACGGGGCCGATTTCGGGTGTTTCAGCCGGACAGTACATTACGGGACTTCTGAACGAGTTGATGGTCATGGCATCGCATACGCGCTGGCTTCCACCAGCGTTGCACGATGTGCATGGAAACCCATTCCAGTTCAACATGAACTCCACTGCAGCCGTATTTGCGGGTGCTGTGACCATCTATTACTGGTGGCAGAACATCAAGGGCATCGAAGAGTCGAGCGACAAGGCTCTTCGCGTAATGCAGATCACCACGGTCATGGTGGTGGTGCTGTTTATCTGGGGCGCGTATTCGCTGTTGGTGCGTGGAATTCACCTGCCACCGCTGCCGACGCCATCGAATCTCAAGTTCAGCGATGACGCTCTCGGGTTCCTCAAGGGAACGAAACTTGTTCCGCTGTTTGGGCTGTTCGGAATTCTGATGGCATTCGGCCACTCGATCCTGGCCATGAGCGGCGAGGAGAGCCTGGCGCAGGTTAACCGCGAGATCGAGCATCCCAAGCTCAAAAATCTGAAGCGCGCGGCAATTGTCATCGCGATCTACAGCCTCATCTTCACCGGTGGGGCCACGTTGCTCGCTTCCATGTTGATTCCCACGTGGCAGCGCACGCATATCTACCAGGACAACTTGATCGCTGGGCTCGCCATGTACATGGTCGGTCCGGAAATGTGGCGCATCGCGTTTCGCATTTTCGTAGTGGTAGTCGGCTTCCTCATTCTGTCAGGCGCGATCAACACATCGATGATTGGCTCGACGGGCGTGCTGATGCGCGTGGCTGAGGACGGCGTGCTCACCGACTGGTTCCGCAAGCCGCATGCCAGGTTTGGAACCAGCCATCGCATTGTCAATCTTGTTTTTGCATTGCAGATGTTGACCATCATTGTGACCCGGGGCAACGTCATCACACTGGGCGAGGCTTACGCGTTCGGCGTCATCTGGTCGTTCACATTCAACAGCCTTGCAATGCTTGTATTGCGCTGGAAGTATCACGGCGAACGCGGATGGAAAGTGCCGCCGAACATTCGCATTGGAAAGATCGAGTTTCCGGTCGGATTGTTTTCGGTCTTTCTTGTGCTGCTATCGACGGCAATCGTAAACCTCTTCACCAAGTCGGTCGCGACGGTGAGCGGCATTGCGTTTGCGGCCGCTTTCTTTATCATCTTCACTATCTCTGAGCGGAAGAACCTTCAGAAGCATGCCTTGACCGCGAGGCAGATGAAGGATCACTTCCAGTTGGAGCACCAGGACACAATCAGCCGCGAATCGGTAGCGATCCGCTCGGGCGGCGTGATGGTGACGATGCGTGATGCCGCTAATCCATTTGCGCTGAAGTGGGCGCTGGCTCGCACGAGTACCGATGACCAGGACGTTGTTGTGCTCAGCGTTCGTATTATGGGCGCCGGAGGTCCTGACTTTCTGAGTGCCGAGCAACAGAGCTTTAGCGAGCATGAGCAGATGCTTTTCACCAAGGCAATCTCAGTGGCGGAAAGCTTTGGCAAGAAGGTTTCATTACTCGTAGTGCCCGCCGGAGATATCTTCGCTGCGCTGGCACAGGGCGCGAACTCACTTGAAGTAGATTCGGTGGTCTCCGGCATTTCGACCAAGATGACCGCCGAAGACCAGGCCTTCCATCTCGGGCAAGCGTGGGAAGCATTGCCGGAGCCCAAGAGACAATTCAACTTTTATATCGTGGATTCTAGCGGACAATCCAAGGTCTTTTACATCGGACCGCACACTCCAAACCTTAGCCCGGATGATGTGCAACTGGTGCACCGCCTCTGGCTGAACATGCGGCGCGATCCCTCGGTCTCTGACCTACATCACAGCGATATCATCACTTATGCTCTGACGCGCCTCGCCGGACAATATGCTCGCGAGAAGTCAGATATTCTGCGTGATTTGCGTAACTGCAAAGCAGCGGATATTCCAGTGCATCCGCTACGGCTCACCGGCCAGGATCTTACTACGGTTGCACCTTCCGGACCCGGTTCCGACTCGCCTCACGACACAGCCAAGACCTCTCAATCCCGCTGACAATCAGCCGCCGCGCGCGATGAAGAGCTACACCAGCACAGAGATGGCCCTAGCAGAATCGAAACTGCTGTAGCGGCACGAAATGCTTGCATCGAGCCAGATTTCTATTGCATGCAAGCATTGTGTTTGGAGGCGCACTTATGAAGTGCTTACTTAAGTTATACAAAGTTATCGGCCGATGAACTTTGGTGTTACGAAAACCTGTATTGGTAACTTCACACGTTTTTTGTTTGTAATTGACTTGTCCGTTGCGTATTGTTTCCACAGTAAAGTGGCTAGCCGGGGCTCAGTCTTATCAGTCGGACACCACGGACATTGGACCACTGATCGAAAGCGCGAGGAGGTACCGTGGGAGTTTCTGAGATTCTGGCACAAATCGATCGCGAAATCGCGCAGTTGCAACGGGCGCGCGCAGTTCTTCTCGGCAGTTCGGTGAAGACAAAAAAATCTGCACCCGTGGCCGCCGCGAACAAGTCTGCGAAAAAGAAACGAAATCTCACACCTGAAGGTCGTAAGCGCATTGCCGAGGCGGTGCGGCGGCGTTGGGCAGAGCAAAGAAAGTCGGCATCTTCAAAGTAACAGGAATGATCAAGAAACGCGTGCACGAGCGGCATGCCCTTCTTTTCGCCTCATCCCGGCAAGTAGACTACGCCGAAATTAGAATGTATCTCCTGGCGCCCATTGCACCACATGAACGCCGGAATCGACCAGTGTGGCTAACTCTCCTGGCGTGCCTTTTAGAGGGGGGAATGTGCCCCAATGGATCGGCAGAATGGTCTTGGCCCCGATGAAGCGCGCGGCCATTGCAGCTTCCTTCGGTCCCATGGTGAAATGTCCACCGATGGGTAACATCGCCACCTCCGGCTGATAGAGCTCGCTGATCAGTTTCATGTCACCAAACACGGTCGTGTCTCCGGCGTGATAGAGGGTCGGGCTGCCAGGAATAGTAAGAACATAGCCTGCGGCAACGCCGACATAGTGCGTGCCTTGCTTGTCTTGCGCACCGCAGGAGTGTTTGGCATCGACCATGGTGGCAGCGATTTCCAAAAGCTGCACGGTGCCGCCCAGGTTCATTCCGATGGTGTTCTTCACCCACTGCTGCGAGACATAGTCAGCCAGTTCGTAGATTGCTACGACGGTTGAGTTATGTTTTTTGGCAACGGGCACCACGTCGGAAATGTGATCGCCGTGTCCGTGCGTCAACAGCACGTAATCAATCTTTGAAGGAAGTTCAAAACCTTTGGGATACTTTGGGTTCTCCGCGATGAATGGATCGATCACTATATTTGTGCCTTTTGCAGTCTGAATCAGCACGGTCGCGTGACCAAGCCAGGTGATACGTGTTCCTCTCGATGGCTCCATGTTCTCTCCCATTGGGGTGTGGTTGGAGGTAGAAGCGCGGCCTCTCCTGGTGAGAGCGCAGCGCTTTGTCACTTTACCGTTCCTTTGATTAGATCGGGGACGGTCCGGATGCCAGCTATTTCGCTCGAATTAGGGATCGCCCGGACAGTGGCAGTCCGATGTGTGGAATAACGACGAGAAGTATCGCTTGACCGGATTCGGGAGCGAGAGTAGTTTGTCAACAAAGGCGAACAAATGGCGAATACACAAAGTCTCTTCCCTATTGTCAATCAGGACCATCCGTCCCGCCTGGCGCGCGCCGCCGGCGAAGCGCCGCTGGATTCTGTGGGCTGCCTGACGGAGTACCGGCCGCTGAAGACCCGGTCTATCCTGGGCAAATCGACGTCTAACCGGGGACTGCCGTTTACTCACTCCATCAACCCTTATCGCGGGTGTGAGTTCGCGTGCCGGTATTGTTATGCGCGGTATACGCACGAATTTCTCGAACTGCGCAGGCCGGAGGACTTTGAGCGCAAGATCTATTTCAAGCAGGATGCTGCGTGGCTCCTGGAGCAGGAGCTATCGCATCTGAAGGCGGGCACCGAGATCGCGCTCGGAACGGCGACGGACCCCTACCAGCCTTTGGAACGCAGGCAGCGCATCACGCGCTCGCTGCTGGAGGTGTTTGCGCGCAAGAGCGGGTTTTGAGGGCGGGAGTGCTGTGTTCGCCGCTGATGCCGGGCATTACGGACAGCCGAAGTTCAATCAATGCCGTGGCGCGGGCAGCTGCGGCGGCGGGAGCCAGTTTCATGGGTGCGGGCGCGCTGTTTCTGAAGCCATGCTCGCAACCGACATTTTTCAGCTTCGTGAAGGAACATTTCCCGGACCAGTTCGAGGCTTACCAGCGGCGCTACGCCACCAGCGCGTTTGTTTCACCGGAGTACCGGAAGCGGGTTGCGGACCTGGTGGATGGAATCTGCCGCGAACATAAGCTTGGAAAGCGATATTTCGAACAATCGGCGGCGGGGGAGTCACCTTACAAGCAGATCGAACGGGTCGAGCTTCAGCCGTGGCTTCCGTTTGCCCAGACCAACAGCGCGGCCGATTCAAAATAGAAATGGAGGGCCCGCAACCGTCTCATAGTGCGCTGAAGAAGCGTCGAATCGCGCCAGTATGGCGCGGGCTTTGGGTGGAACGACGGCGAGCTGGTAGTTTTCTCCGGAAAAGAGGCGTACGGCTTCGAGGGAGTCGAACCACATGATGGTCACGAATTCGACCTCGCCGCCAAGGTCTCGCTTGCAGAGGGAGATGCCGCGATAGCCATCGATCTCCCGGGCCTTGATGGAGGGAAAGATCTCGTTGAGTAAAAGGCTCTCATAGGCGTGCGCATTTGCAGGTGTTGTCCAGCCATGCCAGATTCGCGTAATCATTCAAAACCTCGCAGATGGAGGATGGACACTTCAGCGAGTCATGATTACTTCAGAGACGCTGTCCTTGGCGAGGAATTGCCGGTGTCCGGACCACCCCGAGAACAGCCGCTCGATGCTGCGATTGGTGAATGCCCGCTGGATGGGAAACGCCTCAGCCAGTTGCACCTCAACTTCGTCGCCCGGGGTCAGGTGAAAGCGGCAGTGCACGGTCTCTTCTCCACGGGTCCTGGTATGGAAGAAAGACAGCACCGAGCCGCCCGGGTTCATGGAAGCGTGAAGATGGGCTACCAACGGTGCGACCAGCGGCTCAGGCAGGTAGTCCATCGTGGTCCACAGCAATACCACGTCAAACATGCGATCGCCAAAATTCAGGGTGCTTTCGAGAAAGCCTTTCGCGTTCCAGATGGGATTGTCTTCCTCGTCTTTGCCGGTCTGCCAATTTCCGGTCCAGGCGTCGTGGACGAGATCGGCCATGAAAACGCTGTGGCCAAGGCTGGTGAGGTAATTAATGTTGGTGGGCGATGTGTAGCCGGTATCGATAATGCGAAGCCCGGGCTCCGCCTGCAACCGCTTGCGCAGCGTGGACCAGCCCCCGGAGTAGCGAGCGACCTTGGGTCCCGTAGGGCCGGCTACGAGAGCGGGCGCGCCGCTCCCCTGTTTTTTTTCGAACCAACGCCTCATCAATCCTGAATCCTTTTTCGGCCGGGCAGACGGCGTCTTGCCCGGACCGGAATCGTACCTAAGATCAAGAAGCCGCGCCGCTGAGGGCGACATTGGCGGCATCAGCTCCCTTGGTAGCCCCTTGAGTCAAATCCACTTTGCCTCGAAACATGGCATTATCTTCAATCGCAAGCCGAAGGGCGCGGACATCGCCCTGGACCGCAGAACCGGCGCGCAGCTCGACCCGGCCGGTGGCCACGATATTGCCTTGCAGACGGCCCATGATCAGCACATCTTTTGCCGAGAGGTCGGCGACCACATTGGCATTGGGGCCGATGGTGAGGCGGTTTTCGGACAGGTGGACAGTTCCCTCCACATTGCCGTCTATGACTAAATCTTCGCTGCCCTTGATTTCACCGCGAATAATCACGGTTTTGCCGAGCCGCGCGGGGGTAGTTTCTACTGCCATGATCTAATTCCTTCCAAACTATCGATTCGAGAATCTCGACCACCAGTGTAGCCGTTTTGGCCCCCGTGCGGGGCTGTGAACTTCGCCGGGGCCGCAGTCACTGCAGGTTCGGCGAGCGAAACGGCTGGGCCGAGTTCCATTCCTGCACGAAATATACTCAAGCGAGCCATGCAAGTTCAATTTACGCATCCGGCAAGTTGGAGCAGCGTCTAATACAGGAAGCGATCGCGAAAAGAGGAACGGACGCCAAACTGCAAAGAGAAAGCACATTTTTGAGCCTCCTCCTGCTTTCAGTGGTAACCGTGGCAGCGTCTGCCGGGCAGAATGCGGGAACTCCCCCTGGGGACACTGCGCTGGTGAATCGCGCGCTGGCGGCTGAGTTGCAGGCTGCGCGGGATACCACGCACCCCATGCGCTACCGGCTGCACAAGACCAGCCCCCGGCTGACATCGACCAAAGAAATTGTGGAGACGCGGGATGGAGCAGTGGCTCAGCTGATGGAGGTTTTCGACAAGCCGCTGAGCCAGGCGGATGCCCAAAAGGAACAGGCGCGCCTAAACGCACTGCTGGCGGACCCGGGCAGGCAGCGACACCGCAGGCAGACCCAGGCGGATGACACGGGACGCGCGCTGAAGGTTCTCCGCGTCATGCCGAGGGCTTTTGTTTACAAATACGCCGGCACGGTGGAGTCCGGCTCGGGCACTCTGCAGAAATTCACCTTCAGTCCCAATCCGAAATTCGATGCACCGGACCTTGAAACGCTGGCGCTGTCGGCGCTGAACGGGGAGATATGGATCGACGCCACTCGCGAGAGGGTGGTCCGGCTGGAAGGCCATCTCCAGCAGGATGTGGATTTTGGCTGGGGCATCCTGGGGCGCCTGAACAAAGGTGGCTGGATTGTGCTCGAACAGGCGGATGTGGGCGGCGGGCAATGGCGCGTGGTGCGTTTCAGCATGGCGATGAGCGGGAGGGTTCTTTTTAAGACAAGGAGCTTCGATACTACCGAGGAGGAGAGCCAGTTCGCGCCGGTTCCTCTGGGATTGAGCTATCAGCAGGCGATCCAGATGATGCGGGCAGGCGAAGTGGAGGCGGGATCGGAAGGAAGATAGTTTGGGGCGGAACAGGCATCCCTCTGGGCTAAAGGCCTCATTGATTCTGCCGTCGTTGTGGCACGGCTGAAGAGGCTGCCGAAAAAGGAACGTATTCGGGCTCAATCGGAAAAGAGCGCCCGGCAGGGGCTAAAGCCCGCTGATTTCAAGGGGTTTGCGGCATGACTGAAGTCATGCCCTGTTACAGTGCGACATGCAGGATGAGTTTTTCCGCAAGCTATAAAGTCGTGCCCGGATACAAGGCAATGCGCGTCAATCCGCAAGCTGTAAGCCTTGTCCTTTCAAAGCGACGAGTTCTTTGGCAGCCTGTAAAGCCGTGACATTTCCAAAAGGTGACTTGATCATCAAAAGAAAAACGGCTCCCCCCAATGGGCAGAGCCGCTTTTGTGCGCCAATCGCCGTTACTTGATCTTGATGAAGATCATGGCGAAGGTGAACAGAGTGAGGGACTCGATAAAGGCCAGACCGAGAATCAGCAGAAGCTGAATGCTGGCCGTGGCGCCGGGGTTGCGAGCGACGGACTCGGTGGCCGAAGCAATTGCCCTTCCCTGGCCCATGCCGCAAAGTCCAGCAGCGAGCGCGATGCCGATGCCGATGCCGATCGGAGCCAGATTGACGGGGGCGGATCCGCCGTCAGCAAACGCCGGAACGGCGAAGCAAAGCAGCGACAGAACCATTAGAACGTTTTGCAGTTTACGCATGTTTCTCCAGCTTCTCTGAAATTGGCCGCCAGTGGGTGGTTGAGGCTCACCGTGCTGGCCCCCTCACGCTTGCGGCCTTCCGTTGATCCGGAGCGGAAGCGCTCTCCGGCGAAATGCATTTGCGTCCTGAACAGGACGAAGTTTACGGGATTTTCGGAAATACTGTGGTCTTTCACGCTTTATTGAAAGCCGCCGCTTCCTGATCGTCGCGGCTACCAGAGTTGTGGTTTTTGGTCTACACCGTTTCCGAAAATGCGTTAGTGCTCGTGAGCCACCGCCTGGCCGAGGTAGATCATGGCCAGCAGTGTGAAGACGAGCGCCTGAATCACCGAAACGAGAGTGTGAAGGCCGAGGAATACCGCCGGGATGGCAAGCGGGATGAGCGAAAACGCGACCAGGGTCACCAGATCTCCGGCAAACATGTTGGCCCAGAGACGGATGGTGAGGGACATGACACGGGCAATGTTGGAGATGAGTTCGATGGGGAACAGCAGCCAGGAGATCCACCAGATGGGGCCGGCGTGGTGTTTGACGTATCCCACAATGCCCTGCGCGCGAACGCCGTGGAAGTTGAAGTAGAGCCAGGTGGTGACCGCCAGGCCGAGCGGCACTACGGGCGACATGGTGGGCGCCGCGATTCCGGGGATCAGTCCGAGGAGATTGCAGGTAAGCACAAAGAGGAAGATGCAGGTAACGAACGGCTGAAAGCGCTGGTATTCGTGGCCGATGATCTGCTTTGCCTGCCCGCCGATGAGTTCGTGGAGTATCTCAGCGAACTGCTGCGGCGCGGCGGGCTTTTCGACGGATAAGCTGAGCCTTACCAGCGCGAAGAATGCGATGAATCCGAGAACCACGCACAACTCCACCGCGAACGTATTGTTGATGGGGGCGTCGGGATTGGCGGGATGAATTCCGACTGCGCCAAGCAGAGCGTCAACGGGGCCGGCAAAAAGATGATTGAGTAGACGGGTAACGGCCAGTGATTCATCCATGAAGGCAAAAGCTCTTTCTGATTCCCGGGCGGCGATGCGGGAGCAAACCAAATGCTCGAATGCGTCAGTTGCGCAATAATCAGCTGCGCAATAAGCGGAGCGCCTCCCACATGAGCGTTGCGACCGCAAGACTCAGGCCGCAGACCAGCGCCATGGGCGAACCCTGGAAACACTTCAGGCTACCATAAATGGCCCCCGCAAAAAAGCAGAGCCGAAGGAGGAAAAAGCCAATGACCAGCACCGCGCCTCGTTGCGCCTTTTGCTTCCTCATTCGGGCGTTGATAAGGCGCACGAGGCGGAGCCATTCAAAGATGCTGGCGGCGGAAACCGCGGTCCCGGTCATGAACAGGGCGCCGGTTCCCCATCGCGAGGCGATGGTCAGCAGCAGGGAGACGGCCAAGCCCAGGATGAGAGTATTGCGGATGGCTCGCTTGAGGAGGGCTTCGAGCGCTTCCTCGGTAAGGCCGGAGAGAAGTTGGGCTTGTTCGGTCATGATTTCGAGGCGGGTCCAGAGCCGGATTTGGAGTTGCCTCCGGAGCCGATCACGAGCCGGATCACATAGAGCAAGCCGGCGAAGCCTCCGAAGATGATTCCGGCAAGGGCGATCCAGGACTGGTTGAGGCTCTTGTCGAGCCATGCTCCGATTCCCCAGCCGACAAAGGCGGATAGCGGCAGAAGTACGGCGATTTGCATCATCTTTTCGGCTTCGACGAGACTGGAGAGCGCACTCGACTTTTTTGGCCGCGGTCTGGGGTCCGGGATGGGTGCGTTAAAGGGCATGAAGGCTCCCTACAGCATACAGGTGCATCGGACGAGCGGGTATACTTCCCTTTTGGACTTATGCCCGTGAAGCGGAAGGAAGAACGTGTTCGATTCAGAGTTTGAGCGCAGCCTTTTGGAACTGCGCAAGGGAAAACTGGAAGAGATCGAGAAGCTGGGACAGGCGGCTTATCCGAACCAGTTCCCTGCCTCGCATACTATTCCTGCGATTCGCGTCAAGTGGAATGAGACTTTGGCGGAGGATCTTGAAGCAAAGCGGGTGACGGTGGCCGTCGCGGGACGCATCATGGCCATCCGCGCGCAGGGGAAAGCAGGGTTTGCGACGCTGCAGCAGGGCGGCCAACGGCTGCAGATCTATCTGCGCCTCGATGCGATTGGCGAGCAGGGCTTCGCGCTTTATAAGCTGCTCGATTTGGGCGATCACATCGGCGTGTCGGGGTACCTGTTCCGCACCCGGACCGGCGAACTGACCGTGCATGTGGAGAGGCTGACGTTCCTCTCCAAAGCCATGCTGGCGCTGCCGGAGAAATTTCATGGGCTAGCCGACGTGGAGTTGCGCTATCGGCAGCGCTATGTAGATCTTTTCACGAACCTCGATGCACGAGAGGTGTTCGTCAAGCGCGCCATGGTGTTGAAGGCTATTCGCCAGTTCTTTGACGAGCGCGGCTATCTTGAAGTGGAAACACCGATGATGCAGCAGATTGCCGGTGGAGCGGCGGCACGGCCTTTTAAGACGCATCATAATGCCCTCGATATGGATTTGTTCCTGCGCATTGCGCCGGAGCTGTATCTGAAGCGGCTGGTGGTGGGCGGGCTCGATCGCGTGTACGAGATCAACCGCAACTTCAGGAATGAAGGGATCAGCACGCAGCACAATCCCGAATTCACGATGCTGGAGTTTTACCAGGCTTACGCAAACTATCACGACCTGATGCAGCTGACAGAAGAGCTGATCGAGTTTGTGGCGCGGGCCGTGAATGGGTCGACAAAGACTGAATTCAACGGCTACACGATCGACCTGGGCAAGTGGAAACGGCTGACGATGCGCGAGGCGATCAGGGAGTTCTGGCCGGAAGAGGCCGGAGCGAAGCCGGCAATGGCAGCGTTCGATTCAGCGCAGGTGCTGCAGGCGAGGCTTCATGCGGCGATGAGTTCGCTGGAGAAGACCGCGGTTGAAACGACGCATTTAACGGACGATCGCGTGGCGGAGTTGAAGACGGTTCGAGAAGCGGTGGCTGCGGTTTACTACGATTCGATCAAAGGCGCATCGGTGGGCAAGACCGTCTACAACCTCTTCGAAGCGGTGGTCGAACCGTTTCTGATTCAGCCGACGATCATCTACGACTACCCGGTTGAAGTTTCGCCGCTGTCGAAGGCCAAGCCGGATGACCCGGCACACGTGGAGCGCTTTGAATTTTTTGCCGGAGGGTTTGAACTGGGGAATGCCTTCAGCGAGTTGAACGATCCGGTGGAGCAGCACAAGCGCTTTGAACAGCAACTGGGCGAGCGCGGACGCGGCGACGATGAAGCGCACCAGATGGACGAGGACTATGTTCGCGCGCTGGCCTACGGGCTGCCTCCGACGGGCGGCGAAGGCATCGGGATCGATCGCCTGGTGATGCTGCTGACGGGGTCGAAGTCGATTCGCGATGTGATCCTGTTTCCGCTGATGAGGAAAGAACAGGAAAAGCAGGGTTCAGGGATCAGGGATCTGGGGTCAGGGAGCGCGCGGCCCGACGATCTGCGGTCCGATGATTTATTGCCTGATCCGAAGCATACGTGAATCAAGGCTAGGGACTTAGGACTAGTGTAGGTCACCGGAAACAACGTCATTTATAAACGGCTCGAAGAGGAGTTGATTTGTCGAAAAGCATCCCTCAGGGGCTAAAGCCCCGCTCATTTCGGGCTGTTTGCGGCACGACTAAAGTCGTGCCCTTTCAAAACACATAAAATGATCATCTGTGTGGCGGAGACCACTAGGGACTTAGGGATTAGGGACTAGCGGGGACTTAGGGGCGAGTTCCAGGTTTTTGGCTTTTGGGGACCGCACAAGCTTGGAGCTTGGTTTGAACATTCTTTTTGTCGGCGACATTTTTGGGAGCGCGGGGCGCAGGATTGTGCAGGAGCATATCGAGCACATCCGCGAGGCTTACGCCGTTGATCTGACGGTCATCAATGCCGAAAATGCCGCCGGCGGCTTTGGAGTGACGCCACAGATTGCCGACGATCTTTTCAACCTGGGCGGCGATGTGCTGACTACCGGCAACCACGTCTGGGACAAGCGCGAACTGATCGAATACCTGGGGTCAGTTCCTGCCGAAAGCAAGGATCGGCCACGGCGCGTGCTGCGGCCGGCGAACCTGCTTCCGGGATTGCCAGGATACGGCGTTTATGAGGGAATCACCGCCGGTGGGGTCGCCTATGCGGTGATCGACCTGATGGGCAAGGTCTTCATGCACGGCACGAATGACCCTTTCCATCATGTGAACGATCTGCTCAAAGGCATCAAGGCCAAAGTTATCCTGGTGGATTTTCACGCCGAAGCAACCAGCGAAAAAGTGGCTATGGGGTGGCACCTTGACGGCCGGGTGACCGCGGTTCTGGGCACGCACACGCATGTTCCCACGGCAGACGAGCGCATTTTACCGGGCGGAACCGCCTATCAGACCGACGTGGGGATGAGCGGCCCCTATGACAGTGTGATCGGGGTTGAAAAGGAACTTGTGCTGCACAGGTTTTTGACGGGAATGCCGGGTAAGTTCGAGGCCGCCAAGGGGAACCCGAAGATGTGCGCGGCGCTTGTGACTTGCGATGCCGCGACGGGTCGCGCCTCCGCGATTCAGCGCATTATGCTGGGGGAATAATGCCCGCCCGTCAAGCACCTATCGAGAAGGATTGGACTTGATTTCGGTAATGGCCGGCTCCAATAGCCGGCCCTTAGGAGCTGTCTCAGTGGGTATGGCAGGCTTGGCTGTGATCATCGCCGGTGCGAAGTGGGATGCTTTGATCAATTTGCCCTTGCTGTTGAAGGTCATCGACCACTCCATGGGTCGCGAGTCGACATTCACAAAGCGGATTACCGAACCGCTATCCCTGGGGATCTCCAAGATGGGCTCGACGGCCGCAGGGAACACCTGATCCCGCGGATCGTTGGCCACGAACGCGGCCCGCGGGTTGGCGCCGGCCAAGGCTGCGTAACAGAGGCCGGTCATGACCCAGTCCGCCGGCTTGTCAGACTGCTCTTCAGCCCGGATGTGATTGAAGGCCGATATGGTGAGAGCGTTGATTGGAGCAGGCGAAAAGAGTGAGTAGCCGCGTCGGAGGATCGGAATGATTCGCACCCGGCCCTCGCCCGATTTCGGAATAGACACCGAAAACATGCTCACGTCGCCGCTGCCGTTATTGCGCGAGAACCGCAGCAAGAGGTGATTGGGAAATGTCGGACAGACTAGTTGCTGATAGCTCCAATCGCCCTCATTGAAGCCCAGCGCCTCAAATCCAGCGCGCTCTTTTATGCTTGCTTCCGCTCCAGCTTCCACATCCCTATCCTGCTGGGTCATTTGGCCGGCGGCACGAACCTCGATGTAGAGTGGAGATTCGGCGTTTCGGGAATTGACCGAGAAAGTGGTGCCGGCAAACGGATCTCGCGCCGGTGGCACTTCCCGAACGTGGAGCCGGCGCTCATTCGATTGTGTCTGAGCCGGCAGTGACGCGCAACCGGCAGCAGTTGTAAACGCGAGGAGGATGAGAGCGATTTTTGGCACTGACATGCTGGTTTTAGACTACCATCCTGACGGAAAAATGCCCCTGGCGGAGTAGCGGCAGACAAAAGGGCAACCTGAATAGCAGGCTGCCCTTTTGTGTTCCCAGGAGTGGTGATAACAGGTCGAATCATTTGGGAGATTCGACGCTTTGGTTATTTGTGAGCGGCGGGTTTATGACCCGGTGCCGGCCGGCGGGCGGCTGGCTTCTTCTTCTCTTCGGGAATGACCTGGCCGTCGCGGAGGACGATTTCCGCGGCCTGCGCGGTGGTGGCTGTTGCGGGAACCTGGGTGTAGTTATCGTAGGTGCCCACCAATTCCGCCGCCGGCTGCGATTTGAACTCGAATCCAGCCTGAGGAACGTCCTTATCCGCCAGGGGCTTTTTGAGGTTGACGATGAAGTCGGCAACCTTGGCATCCTTGGCATCCTGGGTGACGGCTACCTTGATCTGCGAAGTTGTGGCCGAGATCACGACGCCTGGGACCTGGGTTTCCTTGTCCTTGAGGAGCGCCCAAAGCTTGTCGGCGTCTTCTTTGGAGCCGAGGGCCAGCACGGTTTCCTTGTCGCCAAGAGCCAGGGTGTTCAGGTCAGGAGTGGAAGCGACCAGATCATGAATCTGCTCAGCCGGGCTCTTGGCCGGATCGATCTTGAGATCACCGGGCGGGAAGGTAGAGGCCTGCGCCTGGGTCTTGACGGTGTCAAGGCCACCGTCCAACTTGCCGTGGTACTTCTTGTAGTAATACTCGAGTTTCGGCTCAATCTGCGCCTTGTAGGCTGGGGGAGCGAAGTCCCACACGCGGGAGAAGAACCAGACGGCCTGAGTCAGGTTCTGGCCCGGGCCCGGCTGTGCGAAGGCTTGCGCGAGTTGCAACGTATCGACGAGGCCGGCGGTCTTGCTCTCTTCATCGGAGAAGAGCTTCAGTTCCGCCAAATACTCGTCCTGGGCCTTTTTGAAGTCCTTTTTGGCCACGGCTGCATCGAGGGCGATGGCCGAGTGGAAGATTGGAAAAGCGGCATGGGTCAGCTTCTTCCAGTCCTCTTCGGATACAGGAGCCGGCTTGGTGAAGTTAAGCCCCTTCTGAGCCAGGGCTGAAGCATCTTCGCATGCCTGCGTGTCGTTGCCCTTGCCGCACTGACCCTTCTTGATGATGACAGAGTAGAGGGTCGCCTTGAGGTTGCTGGGATCTAACTGAAGCAGACGGCTGGCTGCGTTGAGTTCCTTGTCCGGGTCGCCCGTAGCCTGATACGTGTCGACGAGCTGGTCCAGAACAGCGTTTTTCACCACGCTTTGGGGATAGGTCTGCAAAAAGCTTTCCAAGGCGGCAGCTTTGGCTTTGGGGTCGCTTTGTGTGATGGCCATTTGGTAAGCGTTGTATTCGGCCGGATCCTTAATCGTGATCTGGCTCGAATCCTGTGCACGCAGCGTGGGCGCGGAAACGAGGCTAAAGCTCGCCAGCGCCACCACAGACGCAAATACAAACTTCTTCATTCAGTGCTCCTGGGAAATGCCGAAATGGGAATCAATATCCAAGACTCGCTCGCAGAAAGGACAACCGGTCAGCTTGGTGCGGTTGAGTACCGGGGTGAAAGGAAAGCAGTACCACGGCTTTCTGTGCGGTGTTGGAAGGATTATAGAAAGCCCTGCTCCCCCTGACAAGCGAAGTTAACTATGAAAAACAAATTCCATTCCGAAACTTCGAGGCTTGGAAGGCGATTTGGCGACGGCGGGCTCCCCGCTTGAGGCTTCGCCATATAGCGCAATTCGTTCCACAAAGCTTCGCCGGAACGTTCACCGGTTCAGTTTTCACGACGAGCCCCCAAATGCTCTCGGCGCATACAGCATTAGACACTGCGCCGGGAAAAACTGTTCCTCGGACACTTGGATGCATGCCGGCGAAAGAGGTTAGCGACAAAAGATTACTGGAGCAAGCGTACCAGTTCGACCTGTTCAGCGAGGAATGCATCGTGGCCATGGGCGCTGGTCATCGGCCGGTATTCAGCAAACACGCCTGCGGCGCGAATGGTCTCTGCGAACTGACGCACCGACTCCTGGGGGAAGAGCCAGTCTGAGCTGATGCCTACGAATGTAAGGCGGGCGCGGATCCTGCCGAAGACTTCTTGTGGCGACGAATTTCCGTGCATCGGGTCCCAGGTGTCCATGGTGCGGAGGATGGCGAGATAGGCGTTGGCGTCGAAGCGGTCGATGAAGCGCTTGCCTTGATGATCGAGGTATCCGGCGATATCGAAGCGACCGCCAATCAGGCCGCCCCCGTGATCGTCGAGTCCCCAGGGATCTTCACCGTTGCGATTGGGATTGCGACCGTAGCGCTCGTCAAAGAGCTCCGCCGATTTGTAGCTGAGCATGGCGATCTGACGGGCCAGGGCGAGGCCCTCGCGCGGTGGGCGCTGGGGTAGATAGTTGCCGCCTTCCCACAGGGGGTCGCGCTGAATTGCCTGACGCTGCAGATGGTTGAGAGCCAGGCCCATGGCGGAGAGCGGCGCCACGCCAATGATGACGGCCCTTTCGACGCGGTCTGGATAAAGCACGGCCCATTCAAGAGCCTGCATGCCTCCCAGGGACCCGCCGAGCACGAGGCGAAGGCGATGGATTCCGAGAGAGTCGAGAAGTTGCGACTGGGCGCGCACATTGTCGCGGATGGAGATGAGAGGAAAGTCGGCTCCGTAGGGCTCGCCGGTTTCGGGGTTGACGGAGCCGGGGCCGGTCGATCCGTAACAGGACCCGATCAGGTTGATACAGATGACAAAGTCATGGTCCAGCGACAACACTGCGCCGGGAGCGAAGATCTCGGGCCACCACGAGCCCACCAGCGCCGAGCCGGAGAGCGCATGGCAAACCAGAACGGCATTGTCGCGGGCCGCATTGAGACGCCCATAGACCGCGTAGTGCAGGGTCACACTGGCCAGGGTTCGGCCGCACTCCAGCAACAGGTGCTCATCGAGCACGAAGTCGCCCTCATAGGTTGGCGCCGGAATTTGCGGTCGGCCCCCCGGCACTTCAGGCGAAGCCTCAGCCGGGGGTTGCGCGTCTGTCATTACATTCATTGTGCAGCATGAGCCGCGGCGGCTGTTGTCTCCCCTGCGAACGAAAGTCCATTCGCGACTTCAATGGCCTGGTCAAGATCGGCAAGAATGTCGCGGATGTCCTCAATGCCCACGGAAAG
>WNGK01006855.1_pt1 | contig 18044 bp, 16 predicted proteins | sample 5400601 | NCBI WGS metagenome assembly WNGK01 (sample SAMN13153376, study PRJNA577476) | soil metagenome | isolation source: 60 cm soil or saprolite under Garry oak tree replicate 1 | place: USA:California | collected 2016-06-15
CCGGCAGGCCGCCGATAAAAAACATCGGCCTCCAACCCCACTTCGGGAATACGAAAAAGTAGCAGCAGGCGGCCAACAGATAGCCCACCGCGTAGCCTTCCTGCAGGAAACCGGACAGAACACCGCGCCAGCGTGGCGGCACTTTTTCCATCACCAGTGACGCGCCAAGGCCCCATTCGGCCCCCATGCCGATTCCAAAAAGCGCGCGCAAAACCAAGAACGCAGTGTAATCCGGCGCCAGCCCCGAAAGCACTTCGATGAAGGAATAGAACACCAGGTTGAGCATCAACGGAAGCCGGCGGCCATAACGGTCGGCCATCAAGCCGAAGAAGAAGGCCCCGACTGGCCGGAAGGCGAGTGTCACCGCGCTGGTGGCGGCGACGGCTGGAATATCGGTGTGGAAATCTTTGGCGATCGCCGGGATGGCGAAGATCAGCACGAAAAAATCGAACGCGTCGAGGGTCCAGCCAAGGAAACTGGCGAATAGGGCGTTAACCGAATCGCCCCACTCTGAAGCGTTGCCCGTCGAAGTTGAGAGGGGTTGGTCACTTTCCATCGGATGGGCCGAACGCGCCAAGGTTCAGAGGGAGACCGCCGAGAACATTTTCCGCGCCTTGGGACCATGAACCAGCACGAGAGAACGGACCCCTCACCCCGGCCCTCTCCCCTTCGGAATGGGGGAGGGGGAGTCGTCGGCAGCGCGTTTGCAATGGACGGTTCATGGAAAGGCGGTCGCGGCCAGGCGCTTGCGAGCCTGGCGCAGCATCCGGGCGAGACGCGTGGGCAGCTTGCCGACAAGCTGAGGGTAACGCCGCATCTGCTGGGCTGCGGCAACGAGCAAATCCACCATGCCACACGCGTCACTGACGCTGACGTATTCAGCTTGGATTTTGTTTCGCGGCGCGCAGTTGTGATAGTTTCCCAGGGCCACGCAAACCGCGGCGGTTTGAAAGCCGAACTGCTGATAGGCGGTCGCCTCGCAGGTGCCGCCGCTCATTAAGCCGCGTTGAAACCCAAACCCTCGTCTCCTCGCCGTGAGCGCGGCCGCGACCTCGCGCAGAAAACGCATCCCTTCGGAATCGAAAATCGAAGTGCGATCCCCAACCCGGAGGACGACACCTTGGCCCATCTTGACTCCGGGCATCTCACGACTGGTCTCCAACGAAACGATCAGCGCGTTTTTGGGAATTGCCCTTGCAGCGGCAACAGCCAGCGCGCCGTGAAAGCCGACCTCTTCGGCGCGGGAAATGACGCCGATCACGTTTACACTGGCGCGGGCCTCTTTGAGTTCAATCAGCGTCGCTAAAACGCAAGCCACGCCGATCAGATCGTCGCAGGCGCGCCCATGGATCCGCCGGCTGCGGACGGCGAAGTCTTCCAGTTCCCAAACGGCGAACTTGGGCCGCGCGTTAGGAGGTTGAGCGGCCCCAATCTCAAAGGCGCGTTGTTCCTTGCTTCTGCGCCGGCCGAGCTTCGCCGCAATAGCGCCGGGCATCAGCCGCAGCGGAATGCCGGCGCGAAAATAAATGTTCGGCACGCCGCCGCGAAAACGCGCCAGCCAGCGGCTGCCCGAAAGGCGGCGGATGATCTCGAATCCAGGATGGTCGAGGTGAGCAGCGAGAACCAACGGTCGGTGGGCAGGCACCGTTCGCAACCTGACCAGCAGGTTGCCGAAACGATCGCGTTCGCATTCCAGCCTGTGTTCGGCACAAATAGATTCGACCTCATCGCGCACCGCGTGTTCGTAATAGGGGGCTGCCGGTCGGCGCATCAAACGGCCGGCAAGTTGGCAAAGCCTTCGAGGGCCCATACGCGCCTGGCTATCAGCGTCCTCGTTCAGGTCGTCGTAATCGCAATCGGAAGCGCCAGGAAAGAACCATGACGGCAACGACAACGAGGAGGTGGTAATCGTGAACCCTCATCGGAGAAAGAGTTCTGCTGCGGCATCCGCAAAGCGCAATCCTGCCGGCGTGAGTTGGAAACTGTCGGGAGCGAGTTGGCCCCAGCCTCGCTGAGCCAAATGAGCCATGTCGTCCGCCCATTGCAGGCGCAAATCGTAGCCAGTGGTCTGTCGGAACTGCTCGAAAGGCCAGCCTGCAATCATGCGCAGCCCGAAAGCCGCCGTTTCACCGGCGCGAGCCAACGGCGGGAGTTCTTCGCGGAAGTCGATGGCGCGATTGCCCTGCTCGATTTGCTCGCAGTAGAGCTGGGTGTTCGAACAATTCCTTGTCCGTACGCCGCGCACGTAACTGGTCGCGCTTGGCCCCAGCCCGTAGAAGGAGCCGCCGCGCCAGTAATTGATGTTGTGACGGCAGGCGCGGCCCGGAGGGTTGAACCTTGAGGGTTGAAGGTTGGGGGTTGTCTCGCGCGCGAAGTTGGCGATTTCATATTGCCGAAAGCCCGCTTGGCCGGCGCGCCCAATTAGTTCCTCGTACATCCCGCAAGCCAATTCTTCATCCACCGCAAATTGGCCGGCCCGCAGTTGCGCGTAAAGGGGCGTGTCTTCTTCGTAGATGACTTCGTAGCAGGAAAGATGTTCGCTGCCCAGCGCGATGGCCTCATTCAGGGTCCGACTCCAGATGTCCATCGTCTGGCCAGGAATGGCGAACATCAAGTCCAGATTGACGTTCTCAAAGCCCGCCTTGCGGAGCACATCGAAGGACTTGAAAACCATCCCCCGGCTGTGCACGCGCCCGAGCCGCTCCAACATGGCCCCATCAAGCGATTGTACGCCCATCGAAACGCGGTTCACTCCGTAAGACCGCAACAACCTGGCCTTATCGAGCGAGACCGTCGCGGGGTTGCATTCCACCGTCCACTCCGCTGCGCCGAGGAGATTGAGCCGATCCATGGAGCTCAGGATTCGTTCCCATTGCCGCAGGTTCAGCAACGAAGGCGTGCCGCCGCCAAAGAAAATCGTCTGCGGTTTGAGGTCGGCGGCCAGCAGTTCCATCTCGCGAATGAGCGCGGCGACATAGCGATTGATGAGCTCACCGCTTGAGGCCTCCGAATAAAAGGCGCAGTACGAACATTTGCGCGCGCAGAACGGCACATGCACATACCAGCTTGCGTTAGGCTCGGCAAGCCACTGGAGCATCGTCACAGAATAGCCGGAGCCGCAACGGATGGCGACCCCAAAAGCCTCCGCCTGAAACCACGCTTGCTGGAAATGCTAACGGACGACTTAGGCCGCCCGCTGGCGGTGCACATTCTGGGCTTTAGGCCCCTTTTCACTGGCCACGACGTCGAACACAACCTCTTCCCCTTCATTCAGCACTTTGAAGCCGGGCCCGACAATCGCCGTGTGATGCACGAAGACATCCTGGCCGGTATCTTGAGCGATGAACCCAAACCCCTTTTTGTTGTCCCACCACTTAACTTTGCCGCTAGCCATAGAACTGTCCTGGATTTTTAGCGCGTGGCGGCACCAAGAGCGAAGAACATAAAAGTTCTATCCAGCCGGTGTGAGAGAATCGCTTCCTAAAGCCGCATACGCCTTTGGTTTGCACGGAGAATAAAGGTTAATGATCCTGCGGTCAAGGGTTTGTTTTGATGGTTTTTACTGGGTTATTCGACCTGGAGGGCATGGTCCAAGAGCTGTGAAAGGTGGTTCAAAATCGCAGCCTCACTGACAATTAGGGTCACTCCTGCGGCTTGGGCCGCGTCGGTCAGGCCCGGTGCGTTGTCGGCGCCGAAGGCAATCACTGGCAGGTGTTTGGTGGCCAGGTTCTGTCTTAGTCGGCCGATGGCCAGGCTAACATTGCTGCGGGTTGATTCCAGATCGGCCAGTACGAGCAATGGCTTGGCCTGCTCGGCGCATTCCACAAGCAACCCCGGGTCGGCGATAGTCTGGACACGATAGTTCAAATCCTGCAGGCGATTGACGATCTGGCTGCCGGGCAGCAACCTTTCATAAAGCACCAGAGCCAGCGGTTGTGTCACCCCCTCAGCTTGAATTATGCCAGCCTAAATTGCAAAAGGATTTCAAGCTTGACGGTCTGCTCTAAAAAACTTAATTTTACCCTTAGAACGGTAAAGTTTGCTGGTTCGCCAGCGCGCTAAAGTCGGAAGAGCTTAATCTGCCGACTTTTTTGTTCCCCTGGCGGGGTGTGCCGTCGAAGACGTATGAATGCTGACTTTTTAGCAGTGTTGGAATTCTGGGAGCGCGAAAAGGGCATCAACCGTGATGTCCTGGTCGCCGCGGTCGAGGAGGCTTTGTTGTCTGCCGCCAAAAAAGCGGTTGGGCCTGCCCGCGAGTTGCGTGTGGTGATAGACCAGAAAAATGGCGACATCAAGGCCTTCGCGAAACTCATCGTGTCGGAGAAGGTTATGTCGAAACATGACCAGATTTCCGTCTTCGACGCCCGCCGCATCAAGGCCGACGCCCAGATCGGGGAGGAGATCGAAGAGGAAGTAACCCCAGTCGGGTTCGGTCGCATTGCCGCCCAATACGCCAAGCAGGCGCTCATGCAGCACATCCGCCGCGCGGAGAAACAACTCATTTTTAGTGAATTCAAGGACCGGGTTGGTGACATTATCAGCGGCACTGTACGGCGGTTCGAACGGTCCGACGTGCTGGTGGACCTGGGCAAATATGAAGCCCTGCTGCCCAATCGCGAACGGGTGCCGACCGAGGAATACCAGGTGGGCGAGCGAATTCGCTGCTATGTAAAGGCCGTCGAGCAAGGACCACACGGCCCGGAAATCATTTTGTCCCGATCCGACCCGCGTTTCGTCATCAAACTCTTTCAACTGGAAGTCTCGGAGATCAACGACGGCACCATTGAAGTCAAAGGCATCGCCCGTGAGCCGGGTTTCCGCACCAAGCTGGCGGTCTGGACGCGCGACGAGAAGGTCGATCCCGTCGGCGCCTGCGTCGGTTTGAGAGGCCAAAGGGTTAAAAACATCGTCCGCGAACTCAACAATGAGAAGGTGGACATTATCCGATGGGATCCGAACGTGAGGAACTTCATCACCAACGCCTTGGCCCCGGCCAAGCTCAAGGCCTTCGAAATAGACCAGGCCCGTAAGCGAGCCAAAATTATTGTCAGCGAGGATCAGCTCTCCCTGGCCATTGGCAAGCGCGGCCAAAACGCCCGGCTCACCTCCAAGCTGACGGGTTGGCAGGTGGACATTGAGGCCGAAGTGGTGGTTACGAAAGGGTTCGAGGAAAAAGTGGCCGAGGCCGTCGAGTCGCTGGCCACCATTGCGGGCATTTCTCGGGAGCAAGCCGATGTGCTGGTGCATCACGGTCTGACCCGCCTGGAAGATTTGCTGCAGGCCGATGTAACCGATCTGGAGGCCATTCCGCAGATCGGGGATCAAGCCACCGCCATTCTCGAAGCTGCCCGCGCCGAAGCTGGCCGGCGCACGTTCAAAGTCGGCGAGACACCCGTTTCCGGTTGATTATCTGGTTGGCAAACACGGTTTTTACGTGGTAGTCTGAAGGTTATGAAGGCTCGATGGCAGAACGCGCCGGTAGAGACAGAGAATTATGCCCGTTCGTATTTACGACATTTCAAAAAAGCTTGGTTTGGAGAACAAAGAAGTTCTGTCCAAGGCCAAAGAATTGAACATTGCCGCCGCACGGGTCGCTTCCAGTTCGCTGGATAAAATCACGGCGGAATACCTCGAACAACAACTGATCCAGGATCATCCGAACCTGGTTGCTCCTCGGCCAACTCCCCAGGCTACTCCCGCACCCCTCGACGAAGGCATCACCCTGATCACCCTTCCCCGTCCCCAAAGTGAAACTCTCCAACAGCATGAGCCCGCCACGGCGACAGCCTTGCTTGAGCCCAAAGTCGAACCCAATGGGCCCGCTGCCCAAATCACTGCGCCGCAAGTGGAAGCCGATGCTCCGGCTGCCGCGACACCCATGAGCCACCCACTTCTGGCGCCCGACTCCTTGGCCAAGGCTGCGCCGCGATCGCCCCCACCGCCACCGCCTGGCCCCAAAGTAGGCGACAAAGTCGGCTTTGTTCAGTTGCCGCCCAAGGCAGTTCCGAAAACCCTGGACAAATCGGGTCCTGCAAAACTGCCACTTCGGCCCCTTGATCCAAGAACCACTGAATTCAACAAACGCGGGGATATTCGCAGTGTGCGGGCGCCTGCGCCGCCGCCCGCTGGCCCCACGGTTCCTGGCGCCAAGTTTCCCGCCCAACAGAAGGTGCCCGGTTCTGCAAAGGCCCCGGAACCTCCATCGACCCCGGCCAAAGCCGCGTTGCCGGCCGACGCGCAGGTCATTTCCATCAAGCCGCCAATCGTCGTGCGGGAACTGGCCGACCAACTTAAACAAAAGCCGTTTAAGATTATCGCCGATTTAATGGGATTGGGTGTTTTCAAAAACGTCAATCAGGCCATTGACGAGAGCGTCGCGCAAAAAATCTGCGCTACGTACGGCTACCGCTTTGAAGTCGAGAAACGCGAGCGCGGGAGCGGGTTGGTCCACGCGCCGATCAAGAGAGTCGCGCTGGATGTCGAAGATAAACCCGAGGACTTGGCCCCACGCGCCCCGGTGGTCACCATTATGGGCCACGTGGACCATGGCAAGACCACTCTGCTGGACGTGATTCGCAACTCCAACGTCGCGGCGGGGGAGGCCGGCGGCATCACCCAGCATATCGGCGCTTACACCATTTCTTTCCCGCATCCCGAGCGGAAAGGAGAGCTGGCGCAGATCACCTTCCTGGATACGCCCGGTCACGCCGCCTTCAGCTCCATGCGCGCGCGCGGCGCCAACGTCACCGACCTCGTCGTCCTGGTCGTCGCGGCCAACGATGGCGTGATGCCCCAAACCCTCGAGGCCCTTAACCACGCTCGCGCCGCCAAGGTGCCGCTGCTTGTGGCCGTCAACAAAATCGATCACCCCAACGCCAACCCCCTGAAGGTCCGCCAACAATTGCAGGACAAGGGGCTGGTGCCGGACGATTGGGGCGGCGACACGATCTTTGCCGATGTCTCCGCCCTGACCAAACAAGGTGTGGACAAACTCATTGAACTGATTTTGCTCCAGGCCGATTTGCTGGAGCTCAAGGCCAACCCCAACCGCCGCGCCAAAGGCAACGTGATTGAATCGGGACTGGAACCCGGCGGGCCGACGGCCACCGTTCTGGTGCGCAAAGGCACGCTGCGCGTGGGCGAGGTGATTATTTGCGGCCAGTATTACGGACGGGTTCGCGCCTTGATCAACGAAGAAGCCAAACGCCTCAAGCAAGCCGGTCCCTCTGTCGCCGTGAAAGTCCTGGGCTTGAACGGCGTCCCCGAAGCCGGCCTGGAATTCAGCGTGGTCGAGGACGAAAAGGCCGCCCGCGAACTGGCTGAACAGCGCAGCGAAGATGCCAAAGCTCTGGGCCAGGAACCCGCCAGGGCCAAAGTCACACTCGAGAGCCTATTTGCTCAACTGGCCTCGAGCACCAGCAAGGTGCTCAAACTCGTCGTCAAGGCCGATACCCAGGGCTCGGTTGAAGCCATCGTGGAGGCGCTCAAGAAAATTGAATCCGACAAAGTTTCGCTCGAAATCATCCATAGCGCCGTCGGCACGATCACCGAATCCGACGTGGCCCTGGCTTCCGCTTCGGCTGCGGTGATTCTGGGCTTCCACACCCGGGTGGATAGCGGCGTGGCCGACAAAGCCAAGCACGAGGCCGTGCAAATCAAGCTCTACGCCATCATCTACGAGTTGATCGACCAGGTCAAAGAAGCCATGGCCGGCTTGCTGGATCCCATCCTCAAGGACGTTACCGTCGGCGTAGCCGAGGTGCGCAAGGTTTTCCAGATCTCCAAAGGAGCGCCCGTTGCCGGCTGCATGGTCGCCAGTGGGCGCATCGTCAAGGGCAAGGTCCGGGTGCGCCGTCGCAAGGAGATTATTTACGAGGGCATCGCCCAGTCGCTGCGCCGTTTCCAGGATGAAGTCAACGAAGTCCGCGCCGGCATGGAATGCGGCATTCGCATCGAAGGGTTCAGCGATTACCAGATCGGTGACAATATCGAGTGCTCTACGCTGGAAAAGGTAGCGCAGAAATTGTGAGGGTTGAGGTTGAGGCGTTAGCTGGTTAAATCGTTGCATTACATGGGTACAAGGCTACAAGGTCACAGGGTTATACTGTGGCATGGTTGAGGCGAGGGCCAATGTAACCACGTAACTTTTGTAACCTTGTAACGATGTAACTTTTTACCTTGGTAACATGCCTTCCCTCCGACTCCTGCGCGTGCGCGAATTATTGAAGCGCGAAATTGGCGAAGTCATCCGCCGGGAGTTACCTGTCAGTGAAGCCGGCCTGGTGAGCGTCAATGACGTGGACGTTGCCGGCGATTTGCATTCGGCCATGGTTTACATCAGCATCCTTGGAAATGCGGAGCAGCAGAAACGCAGCTTTTCGTTGCTGGTGCGCCATCGGAAGCGTATCCAGGGTTTGGTGGGCCGGGCGGTGGTCTTGAAATACACGCCGACCCTCCGGTTCGTGATGGACGCATCGGTCGCGCGCGGCAATCGAGTGCTCCAAATCATTGAGGAACTCGAGAAAACCATGCCGGCTGCGTCTGAATAGATTTATAAGGCATGCTGAGTGTCTAAAAATGCCCACCACTCCAGGCCGTGCCCGTCCGAAGGAGAGAGAGTCATGGTTAGGGGTTCGTTCTACTGAATAATCTGGATGAAAGCGTACCCGAAAATAATTGACCGCATCATCGAAGGAATTCAGGGGAGCCGAACCATCGCCATCGCCGGTCATCTACGTCCCGATGGGGATTGCGTCGGCTCAGAATTGGGTCTGGCCCTGGCGCTTCAGAAGGAAGGCAAGAGAGTGGCCTGCTGGAATGAAGACCCGATTCCGCAGAAATATGAGTTCCTGGACCCCGATAAACTCTTCCAAAAGCCCAGGCGTGGCTTGACTTTCGATTGCGTGATCGCGACCGATGCCGCCAGCTTTCAACGCCTTGGGACGGTCGCGCCATGCATTACCCGTCGCAAGCTGTTCATCAACATTGACCACCACGAAAGCAACACCCGTTATGCCGACCTCAACTGGGTCTCGGCCCGCGAGCCTTCCACCGGTGAACTTATCTTTCGCCTCTTGAAAATTGCCAAGTGGCCGATTACCAAACCCATTGCCGACTGCCTCTTCACCGCCGTCTCGACCGACACCGGCTCATTTCAGTATCCGAGCACGCGACCCGGCACGTATCACGTAGCGGGGGAACTGGTGCGGCGCGGAGCTGACCTGGCGAAAATCTGCGATGAGGTCTATCAGTCCTATCCGCTCTCGCGCGCCCGATTGCTGCGGCACATCTATAGTCACTTTCGCCTGACCCATGAAAACCAGATTGCCTACTTTTGGCTCAAGAAAGCCGACTTTGCCCGAACCGGAGCAGAGACCAGCGACTCAGAGGGCCTGATAGATCATATCCGCGCCATCGAGCCGGTCGTCGTCGCTTGCGTTTTCGAGGAGTTGGAACCCGATTTGACCCGCGTGAGCCTACGCTCCAAAAGCCAGAAAGTGAACGTGAACGAAATCGCCGCCCAATTCGGCGGCGGCGGCCACCCGGCAGCCGCCGGCGCGCGCATTGCTGGCAAACCTCTCTCGGTTCAGCGCAAAGTGGTCGCGGCCATCAAGAAGGCGCTCAACTCAGCGCAGTGAAGGCAGGTAGCCGGGTGATGGAGCGGTGGAACAGAACCGGAAAAAATTTTTCCGCGAACTGCGCCTCTGCGGAGCGTGGCCGCCTGAGTCGAATTCGGGCCATTTGCGGAATTCGCGCCTGCACCCCTTTTGGTTCTGATCTCCATGGTTAGAATGAGTCTCTAATAGCGAAGGTTGCCATGCAAGAATTCTCCCCGCTGGACGGCGCGATCCTGATTGATAAACCCGCCGGACCGACTTCGCACGACGTGGTCGCAGCCATTCGCCGCCATTTTGGAATCAAGAAAGTCGGCCATTGTGGCACGTTGGATCCGAACGCGACTGGTTTGTTGATTATCGTCCTTGGCCGCGGCACAAAGCTTTCCGAAAAACTGATGGCGGCCGATAAGGTGTACGAAGGCACGATCAAATTCGGCGAGAGCACAAACAGTTTTGATGCCGACGGGGAGCTGGTCGCTTCGCTGCCCGTGCCGTCGCTTACGCTCGACCAACTCAACCAAGCCACGGGCCAGTTTTTGGGCGACCAAATGCAGACTCCGCCGATGGTTTCAGCGGTCAAGAAAGATGGCGTGCCTCTTTACAAGCTGGCGCGCAAAGGCATCGAAGTTGAACGCCAACCGCGCCTGGTTCACATCTACAACTTCCGCTTCAGCGCATATCAGGAGCCGAATGCCCAATTTCGCCTGGCCTGCACCAAAGGAACCTACGTGCGGACTGTGGCCCATGAACTGGGCCAAAGAATTGGCTGCGGAGCACATCTGGCGACGCTGCGGCGGGTGGCCTCCGGCACGTTTGAGGTGGCTCACGCAATACCGTTGGCAGAAGTGCTCAAGCTCTCGCAGGGCGAATTAACCAAACAGGTGCTCCCCTTTCTGACGCTGGCGCAGGGCTAAGAAGTCGATTCGGGCAGTGGATGGCAACAGGGCAACAAGCGTCGGCCGCTTGCTTTAACGTTAAGGATCGTCGCTGCACAAAAGCCCCTCTCACTAGAGGGGCTGTTCCCTTTCAAATACGACAAATCCCTTTATTATGCCGTATCTTGTTCGCTGCGCAACTCGCCTATCTTGCGGACTCTCCAGGTCTGAGCATTCTGCTTCCTGGACTCGCTAATGGGCCGGAGGTTCGTGATGCTGTGTCCTGCCCTTGCGACGCATTGGAACTTGTCACCACCTGGGCCGACAGCCTCAAACAGGCCTGCTTCCCCGTGGAGCAACTCTCCCAAGTCATAACCAGTCACGGTTTCGTTTACTTTTAGCACATTTATTCACCCACTTTCTTCCCCAGTTTCGTTCCTCCAAGAAAACTTGCGCACATACCTGGTTACTCCCAAGACCCAAAAGCTCGCACAACCTGATTCAAAGTGCAAATTTTTTCTTCTTTTTATATTCTTGCTCGCCTGGATTTTGAAGAATCGCTCGCTCCTGCGAATGGGATCGGACCTGAACGTTGCCTGGTTAAATCAGTCAATTGAGTTTACCAATTAACTGGAGAATGAAAATCATTCACGCGGCAAACGAACTCAATGCCGGTACACGGAAAGTTTGCCTGGCGATTGGTTTCTTCGACGGCGTGCATCTGGGCCACCAGCAAATTATCCGGCAAACCATCACCGACGCGCGCCAGCAAGAAGCCAATGCGCTGGTGATCACCTTCGATCGCCACCCGAGCGCCATCGTCGCCCCGCAACGGGTGCCGCTGCTGATTTATGCTTTGAGCCAAAAGCTGCGCGTGATCGAATCGCTTGGCGCAGACACACTGTTGCTGATTCGCTTCGACAAAGCATTCAGCGAGCAATCCGGTGAGGCCTTCATTCGCAGTCTGGCGCGCGACCTGGGGCATGTTCAAAGCCTCTGCGTCGGCGCCAATTTCGCCTTCGGCCATAAGCGCGCGGGCGACGTGCGCTTGCTCAAGACCCTGGGGGTGGAGTTGAGATTTGCCGTGCATGGAATCGCTGCCGTCTCACTGGATGGCCAGGCGGTCAGCAGCACACGCATCCGCGAGTCCATTCTGGCCGGGGACCTGGATGCCGCCAGCCAAATGATGGGACGCGCTTATTCGCTGGCTGGCCGGGTGGTCTCGGGCGACAGGCTCGGCCGCCAACTCGGCTTCCCGACCGCTAATCTTGATGTCACCGGGCTGGTCCTGCCGCCGAACGGAGTCTATGCCGTTCACGCTGACGCCGGCGGCAAGACCCATCGCGCGGTGCTCAACATCGGCCATCGCCCCACCTTGCAGAACGCCAAGCGTCAACGGCGTGTCGAGGCCCATCTGCTCGATTAGCAGGGCGACCTTTACGGCCAGGAACTGGAAGTCATGTTCGTAGAAAAACTGACCACGGGGTGATTACTCAATTTCCACTGTTTATCATTGGACACACTGGTACGCTTTGAGTATCCCCTCGTTCATGCTTGAAAGCATGAAAAAACCGCTTGAACGCCGCGCTTGGTACAATTACCCTAACCCTAGCCAGCCTAACTCCCACACCGGCGGCAACCTGCCCAGTCCGAGAGCCTGTGGCCGGGTGCTTGATGATGGCACTGCCGAGCTGTACAAATTCGAGCGGAACAACTTTGACCACCTGACCAAATACCCCGACCCACGAAGCGCACTAAAATTCTCAACCACTCCACAAACCTCATCGAGCTTCTTGAAGTCCGCCAGCAGGCCTGCACCAGCAAGCAACTTCTCGCCACGTTTAGCGGGAGTCCCCAACACCTCCGGCTGGCCGCGCTCTGCGGAACTGACTGTCGGCCTGGGCGAGGCGGCGGAACTGGCCCGCAAACATCTGCCGGCCTACGGGAAGAACGTCCGTCCGCTGCGCGATGCGCTGGAGGAAAGCAAAATCCTGCGAGGTGGACTGTAAATGTCCTACCTGCCAGGCCAACAGCGGGTGCAAAATTATCAAACTTTTTTGTTGCAATGCCGCCAGCCAAGATGTATCTTGCCAACAAATGGCTAGACCGAAAAAGACTGGCTACCGCACGCCCACGCAAACTTTCGGTGAATGGTTGCGAGGGATGCGTGAGAAGAAGGGCGTGCCTCTTCGGCTGGTTGCGGCTGCCGCCGATATGGACCAAGCCCATCTCAGCAAAGTTGAACTTGGCCATCGTGTCCCGACGGAAAAGCAGGCGGCAGCCCTGGCTCGTTACTTCGGCGTGGATGCACACGAGATCGGAGCACGGCGCATCGCCGAGAAGTTTCGGCAGGATTTTGCAGATAACCCCGCTGCCAGGAAGGCAGTTCAGATGCTCAACGACGGATCGCTCCATGAATAATCAAGCAATCATCCTCACAGACGAGCGCCCCAAGCCCGCGAGGGGCGCGAATTTGAATGGCGCACGAGATGGGCGGCACGGTCAGGGCGCGCCGCTGACAAACGGGCATCCCATGCCGTCGAAGTCCGACCCGCGAAACCCGCTCAACGATCTGACCTCTACGGAATGGCTTCCTGAAACCATCTCAGTGTGGACGCAACGCGGGCTTGGCGCGGGTCACGCAGACGCGCAGATTGAGCGACAACATCCCGCCCCGTTCTCTTTCACGGACGTTAGCCGGCTGATTCGCTTCTTCACTAAGCGCGGAGGCGTCGTGCTCGATCCATTTGTAGGAGTCGGTTCTACGCTCAAAGCTTGTGCTCTGGAAGGACGCGCTGGCATCGGCTTTGAACTCAACCCGAAATACGCTAAACTCGCCAAAGAGCGATTGCGCACAGAAGTTCGCGACCTTTGGGCTACTGCTGATTCACAGGAAGTGCGAGTGGGTGATGCGCGAACGCTTGTGCGCGAGTTGCTGGAAAACTCGCTCGATTTTGTGGTCACAAGTCCGCCTTACTGGAACATCTTGCACAAGGAAGATCACAAGGCGAAACAGGAGCGTGTGGTTCACGATCTCGACACGCGTTACGGCGACCACAGACAGGACTTGGGAAACATCCCCAAATACGAAACGTTCTTGTCCGAACTCGCCAGGATCCTTGGATTGTGCGGCAGGGCATTGAAGCCCAAGAAATACATGGCGGTCATCGTCAGCGATTTTCGGGACAAATCACGCTTCGTTCTTTTCCACGCCGACCTTGCGCACGCGCTTGAGTCCTACGGTTTCGAGACGCGCGGATTGAGCGTCCTTTACCAGCGCCACAAGAGGGTTTTTCCTTACGGGTACCCGTATGCTTACGTGCCGAACATCCACCATCAGTTCATCCTCATTCTGCAAAACGTCAAAAAGTGACGTGCGACTGCGCTTGGACGAATGGCGGGGACGAATTGTGCCGGGCGATTGCGTCGCGCGCTTGCGCGCATTGCCGGGCGAGTGTGCGGATCTCCTCATCGCTGACCCGCCATATAACCTCGAAAAAGACTTCGGCGTGTGGAATGAGAAGGAGCGGAAGAAGGAATGGCTTCCGTGGTGCCGCGGGTGGCTCGCCGAGTGCGAGCGCGTGCTGAAGCCCGGCGGCAGCATTTTCGTCTACGGGATTCACCATCATCAGTGTTGGATTCAGTGCTATCTCTACGAGCTTGGTTTGAGCTATCGGCGGCAAATCATTTGGAACTACGAAAACGGCTTCGCTGGATACACCAAAACTCTTGCCGCACACTACGAGCCGCTCTTGTGGTTTTCCAAAGGGGAGAATTTCACCTACCGTCCGATTCGCGAGCCATACAAGAGCACGGAGCGGCTGCGCCATCCGATCACCAAGAATGGACGCGTGTGGAAGCCGCACCCGGAGGGCAGACTCGCCGGCGACGTCTGGCGCTTTCCAGTTCTCGCGGGGAGGCGCTTCCGCGATGAGAAGGTTGCGCACCCGACACAAAAACCGCTTTCGATTTCCACGCGAATCGTCAGGCATTTTTCCAACCCTGGAGAGCTTGTTATTGTCCCGTTTGCCGGGAGCGGGTCAGAGTGTCTTGCTGCACGAATCGAAGGACGCGAGTTCATCGGCTTTGAGTTGAACACCGACTACATCGTCATCGCGGAGAAACGTCTGCGTAATTGGGAGAACACGCGCGAGGGAGAGCTTGCGCTTACTTGATGACTTCGACCATTGCGCTCACGCCCAAGGCAAGCGCGATCCGACGGCCCAACAACTTCTCAAGAACCGCTTCACGATATGAAGCGGTGTCGCAATCAGCGTAGGCCAGCTTGTTGATTTGGCTTGGCAGGCTCCGCCTTTCCCACACCAAAAGCATCAACACCAAAACGGTGACGGTAGCAATTTCAATCGCAAGAACGTCGCGGATGTCTCTGATGATGTGCCAGAACTCGGAGCGACGGTTTGGCAAAACATCGCCGACGATGAGCGCGACGATGTCATCCTTTTTCCAACCGTGCCTTGAGACAAAAACCGCAATGTCATCAAGCAGATCGCGCGGGGCATCAAGTATGGCTTCGACACCAAACTCAACCTCGACCACGCCTTGCTTGATTCCATTCGAACCCAGCACAAGGTCAGCCCGCAGGTGGTTGTTCCCCACTCGACGCATATCAACGGAGATGCCTGCCGCACGCAACAAGTTTCGCGCGAGGTGATTTGGGAAGTTATCTGTGAGACTAGCGCGAACAGAGGCAATGCGCCGTCCGATATCGGCTATCAGCGCGTCGTTTTCACGCAGAAACACGCCGGTTTTCCCAACTCGTTCAAGGGAGTTGCGACTCGCAAGCATTGCCTGTTCCGAGTATTGCGTGGTGGTTGCGAAATGCGCGTTTGCCTCATCTTCCACTACGGCCCCTTTGCTTGGCAAAAGGAAAATAGCACCGACTGGGCAGCGAGCTACGCATACACCGCAATAAATGCACCGCTCTGGGTCAATCTTCGCAGCCCCGGTGCGCGCGGCAATCGAAACAGCACCCGTCGGACACACGTCGGCGTTTCGGTCTGCAGGAAGATTCGGAAGCGACGAGCACTCGCTTTCACCGACGCCGTAGTGATGGCAGGGCGCGTCATGGCATCGCAGACACGATGCGGCGGCAGTGCTGCCATCGGCAAAATGGACGCGGTTCGGCCCTGTGCCAGCAAGGAATTCAATTCGCGTCGGTGCCGACTTGGCAGCGAGCACCTTGCCTTCACGCGGCACGCTATGCTGGCGCAGAACGCTGGACACGAATGACTCCTTTCAGTTGTCTGAAACTCGTGAGTTGGATTTGTTTGCCAGACGCCACGACTTCCACAACGAGCGTGAGCAGGCTGCGGAAATCCACGACACCCACACGCAAGTCGAACGCCTTCTCGATATCGTCAATCAGCTCATGCACCTCCGACCGGTCGTTTGGTGGTTCGTAACCGACGACAAGTGCAGTGTCGTCCCGCTTCACTGGAAAACGCTTGCGAGCAAGCAATACAACTTTGTTTTCAAGCGCCTGACGAACACTCTTCACGGAGATTTCCATTTCTTCGCCGGGCGATTTGATTTCGATAGGCAGGCTGCCGTCTTTGGCGACGATAGTTGCATCGGCGCGCTCATAGTTGCGCCCGTGTCGAGACAATCGGCAGTCGAAACCCAGGATCTGAAAAAGTTGCGCCACGAGAGGATAAAACTTGTCTTGGTTTGCTTCCGCATATTTCGCGATGAGCGATTGAACGGTCGCCGATATCTTCCAATTGTTTATCTGCAAAACCGCACTTACTTCGGCACGAAGGGCTTTTGTTTCGGCGTTCGGCGGGGCCGCCGCGGCGACGATTTGGTAAAGGACTGTCATCACCCGACGCCGCGTCGTGCCGGTCCCACGCTCAACAAATTCCGCGCGTTTGCTTCTTGCGGTTGTTCCTGAGCCCGAGTCGGGGCGAGGCAGAGCAGCGTTTACTTCGGTGTATTCGATTTGCTGGAACGGCGAGAAAAGGACTCCGCGCGGGTCAGGCGCTTTCTCCCGGCGCAATGCGAGTTCGTCCGAATGCAGTCGTGCCGATACCGGCGACAGATCGAAGTTCGCCCGCTCCAACATGCGATAAAAGCACGCCCGAATGAAGGGAGCGCGGGCCTCCTCCGACATCGAACGAAAGTCCTCAAGACGAAAATCAACCAACGCCTCGATCCGTTTGAGTTCTTCGCGCCCCGCGTCAGTCAGGTGAAAGAATCCTTGGCGCTTCTCGGCCCAGCCTGTCCATTGGATGGCGGCTATCGGAAAGCGGGTGTAATTCTCCATTGTCGTTTTCGTAATGCCACGCTCTTGCCCGACGCGATCTACGAGGTCTGCGAGCGCGCCGGTTTTCGTGCGGCACTGCCGCAATGTGGAGATCATCCTCTCCATCTTTTCCGGCTTGCGGTCATCTTCCAGAGCCATTGGTCCTGCGATGATTTCGTCCCGGCTGATTCAGCCATCAAGAGCCTGCATGGTCTTGAGAATCGCGCTGAACACCCGAACATGCTGGGTGCTCTTCACGCCGAGGACTTCATTCGGATAGGCCATGCCGAGAAAACATTCCAGAACGAGTGGATTCGGGTTCGCCGCTTGCCCGACATGGTCGCCAACAGCAGAGAACGAAAAAAGAAGCCTCGCAGTGGTGGAATGAAACCAGCCAAGTGTCCGGTAGAGTTCTGCATACATCTTGGACTGGTTGTAAAGCTGATCGCGGCTTCGGTCTGCCTTGGTGGAACGCCGCAAGGCTTCGTCCCCGAAGGCTCCCTGCGAGGATACATTGCTTCGAGCAGCCATTGCCTTGGTGATCCCGTCCAAGTCGAAACTGTACTGCCCCTTCAAATCGTGGTGCAGGTCGCGAAAGATGCGAACGAAAACATCCAAGTCGGAACCGGGATTCGGTATGCGTAACATTCGTTTTCTTCTGTACTTCGCCATCGCCGTCGGACGAGTTTCGCGACGTCTCACGCGCCGTTCTGGAGCGGCCCGGTGTTTCCGTCGGTTCTATTCCCTTTGTCGCCTCGATTTTCAAAGGCAGAATCATCAACTTCTGCTAACTAACTAATTTGGACAAACCGCCTTCAGTTTGCAACCGCGCTGGCCTAAGACGTTAAACCCTCGCCCAATCACCGATCAGCAGTCACCATTGACCGGTCGCCAATCCCCAATTACCAATCACCGGTCTTTGAACGCAATTTCTAGATTTCGTGTCCATCGCTGAGTAGGATTTTAGGCTAATGAATACCGGGGTCAGCGCGATCAACGAATCGGTGCAGGAGGCCGGCGCTTTTGTGCGCCCGCTTTTCAACGAATTGGGCAAAGTCATCGTCGGGCAAACTTATCTGCTGGAGCGGCTGGTGATCGGATTGCTGGCCAACGGGCACGTGCTGCTCGAAGGCGTGCCCGGGCTGGCCAAAACGCTTTCGGTCAAGTCGCTGGCCAACTGCTTGCGCGTCAAATTCGCCCGGCTGCAATTCACGCCGGACATGCTGCCGGCCGACGTCATCGGCACACAGATTTACAACCCGCAATCCGGCGCCTTCACGACGCGCAAAG
>WNGK01003098.1_pt1 | contig 18040 bp, 11 predicted proteins | sample 5400601 | NCBI WGS metagenome assembly WNGK01 (sample SAMN13153376, study PRJNA577476) | soil metagenome | isolation source: 60 cm soil or saprolite under Garry oak tree replicate 1 | place: USA:California | collected 2016-06-15
CATAAAACTGTCCATACGTTCCAAATGGCATATCATGCAACTCTTGAAACCTTTCCTTTTCTGCTCCTTCTGCAAGTTTATCGAAGACCGCTTTTAATTCGTCATACGTTCTACCAATAACAAAGATTGCATAAGTATTACCTTGTTTTGGTTCAAATGCGGGAGATGCCATCCAGTCTGTGGCTGATATATCAATAGCACCACTTTTGAGATGGGCATTGATAATCCTGTTGTGCTTCTCTGGCGGGAACTGGTCTTTCATAGGAGTCTCGCCAAGCTTTGTAAGCGTTAACTCTCCACCAAGGCACCGGTGGTAAAAGGTCATTGCCTCTGCACAGTTGCCGTCAAATAAAAGAAATGGCGTACAATGTAACATATCTTTTCTCCTCCTCGTTGTAATATGCCATGCTCTTGCTATTATAGCAAAAAAATGAAAGGAAGAGGGGGACAGTAATTTCACAGCGATTCTCTGGCCGAGGCCGTGGCGAGAAAGCCAGGGTGCGCATCACGGGAGGACAGTTTGCTAGATGTGTTCAGGTGGAGAACTGCCCTCATCATACCAGAAAAAAATCACATCCGTGGCGTTCAAGGCACAAGGGGTGAGAAGAGGTCTGGCTCCCACAAGGACCCCGTTAACCGCCGACAACATTCCAGTCCTCATCGATCCTGGTCCATCGTGGTCCGGTATTGGGAGTCGTCGTTTTGCGTCTGTCATGCGGCTTAAACCGCAGAACCCCACCACGCGGCTCTAAGGTACGCGTGCAGGCACAGTCGGGACATTCCACCAGCGCAACGCCACTGTCCAGAAAACGCTTGAGTCCGATTGGGACTATCCCAAAAAAGGTGCATTTGGACGAATTGCGCGTGAGCACTTGATCTCCTACGGGGTCACGGGCTGCTCCACGCTCCACCCGTGTGTGACCATGCACTCCTGGAAGTCGATCAGGCAATGGCTTGGACGCGCTCGCTCCATTGGGGTGCGGGGTCTCGGTCACCTCGGTCCCAGGAACAGGGATCGGCTTTCCGAGCAACTGTCGGAGTTCTTGCTCACTCTGGGCTTTGGCCTGGTCCATTTTAAATTCCCCCGCGCGAGCTTCCCGTTCCATCCGCGCGCGTAGGCCAGGTGGCAAGGCATGTTTCTGCAACGCGTCAATGGTTAAGGCGGTTCCCCCTTGCTTGCAGAGGGCGTCCACCGTTTCGACCAGCCAATCGGAGAGCACGCCAATGCATCCCAGGCTCCACTCGCCAAACCAGCGCCAGTGCGTGAGTAGGCCCGGTACATCGACTTGGAGGGGGACGTGTTCCAGCAAGGAGCGGAGCGCCCCGATAAATGCCTCGCACTCGGCGGCATTGTCGAAATGGTAGCGGGGAAAATACAGATCGCGCATGCGCCGGCCAGCCTGGCCGTGGAGGTGGCAGAAATCATACAAATCAAAATTGCCCGCCAGCACATGCAGCACATTCGTGCGATTGGTGAGCGCTTTGAGCCAATCCAGTTGCGAGGTCGGTTTGTGGGGCGTATCCACCGACATCAAATGTTGCGCCTCATCCACAAATACCCCTTTCACCCGTAGCAAGGCAAAGGCATACACCACTGCCTCCCGCATATCCAGCCACTCCGCCGGGTCAGAACTCTTCTTCCCCGGATGGGCGAGCAGCGACAAGTGTTTCACACGGTCGTTGACAGCCACACTCCGTGTGCGAAGTTGATCCAGAATCTGCCGGTAGTAATCCAGACGCGCGGAAGCGCCAATGTCTTCCGGGGAAGCCTGGACTTCTACCACGGGCACACAGGCGGGGTCGGTTTCTTCTGCGCGACACCGCTCTGCCACATGCTTGAGGACCGTTGATTTGCCCACACCGCTTGCCCCATAGAGAGGCAGCAGCGTGTAGATCCGGTGTCCGCGCATGGCCTGCATCAAGGTGTCGTCGATCTCCTGTAACCGCGGGTGCTTCACCTTGAGGTGAATGAAGGCTTGTAACCGCGCGTGTCGAAACTCGGCTTCCATGGAATGCATTACCGGTACTCCTCTGAGCTGGGAATGGTTGCCAGGTCCAATTCAATCAGCGGCGGCTCAGACTCGGCGGGTTTGGACTGAGATCTCAAAAGGATGGAGGCGCGAAGCGGCTGTTCTTCAAAATCGCGCTGCTGCTGGAGCAACAGCGCTTCGTCGTTCTCCAGTTTCTGCAAGAACTGTGCCAGCAGGGGACCGTTGAGACTGATCCGTTTCTGGGCGTGTTGGCGCTGTTGTTCTCGCCACTCATCCAGGATCAGGTTCCATTCGCGTTCCGAGCGCCCATGGACAGAGCCATACGCATCCGCAATACATTCGAGCCATTGCCCACCGATGTAGGCATACACCACGCCCATATCGTACGGCTCGTAGCGTACCGCCACGGTTTGCCCTGCGACCTGAGTCGAGCGCATACACTCATGCCAGTACTGTAAGCCATTGACCGTAATCCCGCGCGAGGGGTGGACTTTGACGGTGCCCACGCGCGTGGTTGGGCGGGTGAGCATCAAGAAGTCCTCGGAGTAGGCAATCAGGCGATGGCTCCGTGAGCCAGAAAGAAACATCCCCTGTTCAAAGGCTTCGCGAGGGCTTTGTCCCAGCGCAGGATGATCCATCTGGTCATACACCTCATACACATACTCAGCAAGACGATCCGTAAACCGCGAGAGCGTCCAGACCGCGAGCTGCTTCGGATCAACCTCGCGGGTGATCTGCCGTGGTGTTTTGCTGGCCTGGGTATTCCCGCGCAGTTGGTTGAGCAATTCAGTCGTGGTCGTGCCAAAAAGCCGCTCAACCACGGACCCAAAATGCGGCTGTTGGCCAGGGCGCTCAAGTTTGGTGACAAAGCAGCGGGCCAGCAAGGACTCGAAATACACGCTGCCAAACTCTGGGCCACGATCGACCACGAGTTCCTGGGGAAGTCGCCCGTAGCGCTGGACGCAGAGCCGAAAAGCCATCATCGCCGAACGATAACTGGGAGGATCAAAGGTCACATAGCAGGCCAGCATACGCCGACTGTATGCATCGGTGAGAAACGTCGCGTAGGGCTTTGCCAGTGGCTTGCCGGTGACTGAGGAAACCAGAACGATATCCAATTGGGTATGATCCAAATGCGCCCGCGCAAAGGGATATCCCCCATGCCGGGGAGTAGATGTTAGCTCGGATGATTGCCAAAGATCAGTCTTTTGCATGGTTCGGATACTTTCGTCAGTGTACCAGACATACTTGTGTTTGCCTCACTACCTAAAACGTGCTACGGTGCATTTTACCGGGTATGGAAGTGATAATCAACAAGGAAAAAGTCATGGGAGAAACAGAAATAGCGTGGGCATATTACCCCCGTGTCGCAGCACATCCAGCCGCTCGTGCCTTTGTTGAGCGGCTCCAACTCCAAGGGAAGCGCCCGAAAACGGTCGATGCGTATGCTCGGTCGATTGAAGATCTGCTCGCATATTTCAGCATGCTTGGTCCTGAGCGCCTTGTTGAAGCCGATGAAGCAGACCTCGATGGCTACATTGCCCATCTCAAACGACGAGGCCCAAAGTCACGAGGGCAAGCTGGCATGATTGAGGATCATACGAGGATCCTCAACATCACAGGGCGTAGGCTTTCCGACAATACCATCGCGCTACGCGTGGTTGCCTGTCGTCTCTTTTACGAGTTCCTCATCCGGAAACGGCTGCGGACTGATCCCATCAACCCCATCGCCAGAGGCAATGCTGGCCGCAACGGACAGCATCCTGTGCGAGGACCAGCCCCCAAAAAAGCGCGCCTCCCGTGGGTTCCCTCAGATGAGGTATGGAATCAGTTCCTGACGCATGTCGTGACACAGGAAGATGCTCGCACGCGTGCCATGATCTTGCTAGCCTACGATGCCGCTCTCCGGCGTGAGGAACTCATGTCTTTGCGTGTGGATGATATCGACTGGGCACGAGGGCTGGTCACGATCCGCCCAGAAACGACCAAAAACGGGCGCATGAGGTATGTTCCCGTTTCGGCTGCGGTCTTGCACCTGGTCCGCCAATATATCGAAGGAGATCGTCGTGCCCTCATCGCTGCTTACGATGGCGAGGACCTTGGCCTGATTTTCTTGTCGGAATCCACACGGAACCCAGGCTGTCCGCTGGTCATTGGAGCTTTTGATGAGATCATCGAACGCGTCCGAGAGCAGGTCGGCCTCAGAGCACTGACCCCTCATACCCTCCGTCATCAACGGTGTACCATCCTGAAACGGGCAGGGGTAAGCCTGGAGGACATTGCCCTGCTTGCCGGACACAAGAGCACCGACACGACTCGTTTGTACATCCATTTGGCCCCGACAGAACTCAGCGAGCGCATACGGACAAAAGTCGAGCCATTTGATGCCAGCATTCGGAGATTGGTTGAGCAAACACTCCATCCCGAGGTGCTTCATGAGCAGTAATCTCCAGATCGCCACCGCTTCATCATGTATGCCGTGGCAGATGCCCATTGATCCCACCATTTACGACCGGAGGCCACCGACAGCCTCAGAGTGGAAGGCACTGGAGCTTGACTTTTCAGTTTCCGGAAAAACTCCTTGGCCCAGCGATTCCCTTGCCGTGCGTACAACTCTGGCTCGTTTTGATGCGCCCCTCGCCGATGTGTTTCACCAGCGCCATCGAGGGAGCGCCGCCCTGGTGCATGATGTCCAGCATCTGTTCCACTCCGAAATGTGTCGTCATCAGAAAATGTTCTGGGAATGGACGCCACAGGAGTGGCAAGAAACCCTGTGTCCAACTCCCGCTCTGTTTCTGAAGCGCTATGGGAAGTGGGAAAATGTGCGCATGACGGTCATGGATGTCGCCTATCTGCTGGGCAACGTGAGCGACCTGAGAGCCGTCGGCATAGGAAGAAACGCCATGAGTACAGCAACTGTGTACTTTGGTCGGGAACTGGTGAATGAACAATGCATTCGATTGTTTGATCTCCTCAAGGAGAGAGGATATGTTCAGACCTATGCAACGCTCAAGCGTATGCAACATGGTCTGAGTATGCTGTTCCTGCTCAATCGATCTCCTTATTTGGAGGAGATCACGTGCGAGTTGCTGGCTTGCGTCCGTGATGAAAATAGTCATATGCGGCAGGTGTACGGAAGAATCGAGAAGGGGCTGGAACAGCTCAAGATCCTCCCCCCACCCGTCAGACAGGCACGCCTGGTAGACAAAGCGTTTGACAGCGACGGTGTGGGGCAAGAATGGTTCGACTGGTGTCTGGCCTGGTACGAGCGTGCTGTTGATTTAACCCCTTCAATACGTCGGAAATACACCAATCATCTGCTTGCTGTTGGCCGCTGGCTAGAGGAGCACGTCAAGGAGGTTCGCACGCCGGAACAATGGACGGAATATCTCGCGCTGCGTTTTCGGAGCGATCTGTGTTCCTGGACGATGGGACAATATGTGAACGAACACGGCAGAAAGGTGCTCTCCACCAAAGGCAAATTGACCATGCCTTTGAAGGCACAAGGGATTACTAATTACCTGACAGCATTGCGCCGATTCTTTCTCGATCTCACCAGACGTGACCACACTCCTGGCGGCACGCCAGCTCGAAAAATCCACCTGGATTTTCAACCACGAGATGTCTTCGTTCCTCCCAGATATGTGCGACAAGCCATCGATCGGGCTGAACCTAGAGATATCGATCTGCGGGTGTGGGCTCGCCTGGCTATCGCAGCCGCCACGCTCTCCCACGATGATCTTCCGCAAGGGGCTGTGTATCCGCTAAGCTTCTATCGAGCATTGGCCCTGGTGTGGGTGACCTCGGCGCGCCGCCCCAACGAGATTACCCGTTTGCGATTGGATTGCCTGCGAGAAGACTGGAACCCCGAGATGGTGGATGAAGACCAGCAGCCGGTCCTACGCTTGCTCGCACCAGGTCCAAGGAAACAAGGGGAGGATGAGAAAAAGATTCCCAAGATTTTCTACCTCCATATTCCTTCGGGGAAGAACCGTGGAGCATTTTGGATCTGGGTTCCTGACTACACGGCTCTTGCCATCACTGCCTGGAAAGTAGAACGCCCGGAGGGGCAGAAACAACTCTTTGACTGGAAAGATCACGAGTACATCGACTACCTCTTCTGTTGCAAAGATAAACCGATTGGCCCAAAATTTCTCAATCGCTCCCTGATCCCGGCGCTCTGTGCTAAAGCCGGTGTGGATCTAACAGACGCCAGGGGACGGATTACCGGTCATCGTGGCCGCAGTACCCGCTTGACCTTGTTGCGCCGAAGTGGCGTGAGTCTGGATGACCTAGCAGAGTATGCTGGTCATGCCGATACCCGCACGATCAGGCGCTACGCGCGGCAACAGCCCTTTCACCTCCATCAGATCATTCGCAATGCTGACGATGTGAGCAGAGTGATCGAAGGAGTCATTGATATCCAGGCAGCAGCCCAGGGGTTCCCAGCTCTCCGATGGTTCATTGGCTACGACGCGGATGGCGAGCCAATGTACTGCGGCAATCAGCTCTATGTAACGTGTCCGCACCGACTGGACTGCGAGCGCTGTGGGATGTTCATTGGGGGAGAAAAGGCCAGGCTGTTGCATGAAGGAGAACAGACGTTGCCGGTTACCTCAAAGGTTCCCATGACGCCATTGGAAAAATGTGTGGTCGAAGAGGATCAAACCGGGGCCGAAGCCTGCCGTGCTGCGTTGCAACAGGTTCCTGCACCAGAGACGCCAGACCTCCACCTGATTTTCAACCCCGAAGGGCTTTCCAATCATGAGCTGGAGAAACTGGCCGAGCTAGGAACTGTCGAGGCCATGGACAAGTTGCAGCAGGCGCTCATAGCTCATGAAAAGCGGCTTGAGGAGGTACAGAAGGACAAAACAGGTCGCAGTGCTCTGGTTGGAGCTCAGAAAAAACGGATTCGTTTCATCCAGGAACTCATTGCTCATACTGAGCGTTTTCAGAATGAGCGGGAAGGCAGTTGAGGGGGCATGGGGAGCCGTCAGGCTCATCAAGCATCCTTGGAGCTTGAGGCTCGGTGGAGGTGCTGAAACGTTGCTCATGCCAGGGGCGCGGAGCAAGCGATGCCGCCAGGCCAGACCCTTGACTGGGTGGGTAGACTCGCAGAGCGAGAGCGACCGGGGGACGGTGACGCTCATCAATGCAGAACCCCGGTCGCTCTCGGCGCGAAGCGCTCACCCACCCAAGTCAAGGGCGGCATCGCCCGCGTCCCCTGGCTCGCAGGATCGTCGGAGTGGGTCAGACGACGGATGTGAGCAACCTTGATGACGAGAGTGAAACGTTGATGGTGAGAGGGTGTCCAATGTGGAAGAGTTTGACTTTTCCAAAATCATCCTACATAATCGTCTGATCCAAATACCAGAAAAACGGCTGCGAGGGGTAGGCGGCGCGTTTCCCCCGGCGCGCTGTGATCACCTGAGCATCCTCAAAACTCGCTCGTTCGCGGTAAAAAGTGCGCTCCCCAACCGGAGGAATGCCTCGCTTGAGACTCTCTTCCCGGTACAAACGATACACCGCCGCAGCCCGCGGGCGCTGTGGGACAGCGTAATGCGTCGTGAAATATTCGTGCAGCATCTGCCTGGAGGCATCGGGGATGCGCGCGTTCCGATTGCCGCGCTCTCGCACCTTGTCGAGCAGTCCCACATAACCACACCCGTACTCTGCTTCTGCCCGACGAAAGGCGGCGATCCAGTTCTGAATACTGCGAGGGGTCACGCTAATCGCTTCGCCCGACTTCCATGCCAGAATCTCACGGAGTCGCCGATTGGCTGCCTCCACTGCTTTCGGACCGGCATGAGACATGATCTCTCGCACCGCCTCTTGCAGAGGTGAGGGGGTTGCAGGGGTGACTTCTTTCATCGATCCTTCTGCGAGCAAACGCTGGAAGTATTCAGAGGGCAGGTTCAGCACCGCGCCAATCTCGGGCTGGAGGATGACAGTCATTGCCTCCACACGTACTTCCCAGAGTCGTCCATCCCAAAGGAAACGCGAAGTGAGCGGGGTCGATCCATCTTTTGCCAGGTGTGTGGGAGTCTTGGCCTCTGCCTCGCTTCGATACAGCAAGACCTGATCCCACTGCATGAGGGAGGTAGCGGAAAGATCGGTAAAGATCACAGTTCGGGTGAGCAAGGCCCACACCACATCCACACCGAGGCCGGGGTGTGCATCCAAGAGTTGTGCGACACTGACTCCAGGATAGACAGCGAGCGCCGCCAGTACCTGTGCCTCTTGCTCCGTCTCTACATGGGAGGGATGGGTCCAAAAATCTTGGAGAAACTTCAGATTTGCAATGTAGAGGGGATGGTATTCAGCGGAGGTACGCACACGGTAGGAAAGACCAAGTTCCCTCGCCGCCTGCTCTCCAGGGGGACACCGCCACCCACCCTTTGGTTGCCGCTGATAGCGCTCAGGCATGGTATCGACGAGCTTTTCCAGCGAAGAGATGTGTTTCCATTCTTCAAAAACGGCCCCATCTTGTCGCAAGACCAGGAAATCCGGGGTATGCCATGGGGAGGTTTTGCGCCCGGAGCGGGTGTGGTAATGGAGCTGAATACGGGTCGGTTGATCGTAATATTCCAGCACATCCTCATCGCACTCCATGGTATGACAGCCCCACAACTCGACGTGCTGGCTTTCAAACTGGATGGTAAACCCCATTTTCTGGCTGGGGTAGCGTCCACTCACGTTTGATTTTCCGCCGCGAACCTTGCGTTCAGGCTTGGTAAGCGCGCGAATGCGCTGAAGGTAGGCTGCGGTTTCTGGTTCGATCTGGTTGCGCTGACACCAGGCTCGAAATTCCTCATCGGTTAACCGAGCCATTCGTTATTTCCCTCTCTGCGTCTGTGCACGCACTCGGCACGATCCCGCGCTGCATTACCGGAGTCGTCGCTACAGACAAGTATACCAGCGAGGAGGAAAAGAGGCAAGTTTCCACCCCATATCTTTTCGTTTTTGTCACATATCCCTTCGTTCCATTGTAGAAGGTGCCGTTCAACAGAGAAACACGTGTTTGCAAACGGTGATTCACGCACGCTGAGAAAAGATATCTGTCAGAGGTCGCTCGTTTTGCACCTTAAATGGTAAAGTGCTACGAAAAATTATGGTCAAAATGCGGAAAAGTATTTCGACAAATGTCACATTGGCCAACGAGTTCGGTAACTGAACACATTCTCAGTGTGAACCAACTCCCTCTGCTCATTGTCCCACCCCAAGAGACCAAGCCAAAGCAGACTGAATTTGAGCTAATGGAGGCTGAGCGTGACCTCGTAAAGCTATAATTCACCTAGCTCGTTCGCTATCCATATAAGACAGCCAAGGCGAGTATCTCGGTGAGACACTCGCCTTGGCTGTCTTATATGGATAAGTCTCTCTATCAGGGTAGAAAGTGCTCGAACGAGTTGAGCATCTTCATGTAGTTGGCACGCTCGAAGGCCGCAGGTTCTGCTACAGCACGCTGGCTCATACTACCTTTCATATACGCAACAGATTCATACTCGTGCTCGATCATCCACTCCTGCATATCTGTGAGAATGTGCATGATACGCCCAATACCATTTGCCAGCAGCGTCGAGGTCATCATAGCGACACTGGCTCCGGCCATCATCGCTTTGAGTACATCTTGCGCCGAATGAACGCCACTAGTCAGGGCAAAATCGGCCTCAATACGCCCATAGAGAAGCGCAATCCAACGCAGAGGTAAACGTAACTCATGAGATGTGCTTAACTCCAGGTTGGGAATCACTTCCAACTCCTCCAGATCAAAGTCAGGCTGGTAAAAGCGGTTAAAGAGCACCAGGCCATTGGCTCCCGCTTCTACGAACCGTTTGGCAACGTTGGGTAGTGCCGTGAAGAAAGGGCTGAGTTTGAGAGCAATAGGAATCTTCACTGTTGCCCGGATATCCCTGACTAATTGTACATACGCATCTTCCAACTCCGCACTGCTCACATTGAAATCAGTTGGCAGGTAATAAATGTTTAGTTCCAGGGCATCGGCACCCGCTTGCTCCATCTTGTGAGCATACTCTACCCAGCCGCCTGATGAGATGCCATTCAAACTGCCAATAACCGGAATGTTCACCGCCTGTTTCACTCGATGCAGGTGTTCCACGTATGGTTCTGGTCCCAGATTATAGTGATCCAGGTCGGGGAAGTAACTCAAAGATTCGGCAAAGGTATCCGTTCCACGACTGAGATAATGATCCAGCTCGTAGCTTTCATGCGTGATCTGCTCTTCAAACAGCGAGTACATCACGACAGCCGCAGCTCCCGCGTCTTCCAGGCGGCGCACGTTATCTATCTTTTTTGAAAGTGGTGAGGCCGAAGCCACCAGTGGATTTTTCAGGTTCAGACCCAGATAGGTCGTTCTCAGATCAAGTCCTGTCGTTGTCATACGGCTATTTCTCACTTTCGTGTGGTAGCGACGTTGCCATCTGCTGATACTGCTGCCAACGCTCTTGCACTTCTTGTTTAGCCACCTGCATCAAGGCTTCTGCCCGTTCCTCATTGCTTTGGAGAAGCATCTTATAGCGTGTCTCGTTGTAGGCATACTGCTCCAGAGGAAGCGTTGGCTCCTTGGAATCGAGTATGAAGGGATTCTTGCCTTCATCGAACATGGCGGGATTATAGCGGTACAATGTCCAGTGCCCGGCCTGTACTGCCAGCTTTTGTTGCTCCAGTCCTTTGCGTATGTCAATACCATGGGCGATGCAGTGGCTATAGGCGATGATCAACGAAGGACCGTCGTAGGCTTCAGCTTCCAGAATGGCACGTAGTGTTTGTTGGTCGTTCGCACCCATGGCTATCTGAGCTACATAGACATTGCCGTAGGCCATAGCCAGCATGCCCAGATTTTTCTTCGGCACGGCTTTACCGCGTGCCGCAAATTTCGCCACGGCTGCGCGTGGAGTTGATTTCGACGCCTGCCCACCGGTGTTGGAATACACCTCAGTATCAAGCACAAGGATGTTGACGTTACGACCAGAGGCCAGAACATGGTCAAGACCACCATAGCCAATATCGTAGGCCCAGCCATCGCCACCAATGATCCAGACACTTCTGCGTACCAGGCTATCAGCCACACTGAGGAGACTCTGAATTGAGGACGCTAAGGAAGCATATTGCGCCTGATCTGCCCCCTGAAGGCGTTGCTTGAGGAGTGCCAGCCGCTCGCGCTGGGCCTGTATCCCTGCTTGAGTAGATTGATCGGTATGGAGTATTGCCCGTACCAACTCCTCGCCGACGATGTCAGTACATTGTACCAGCAATTCACTGGCATACTCTTGCTGCTTATCCAGCGTTACTCGCATCCCTAAGCCAAACTCGGCGTTATCTTCAAACAACGAATTGGACCATGCTGGGCCACGTCCTTCGGCATTGCTTGTCCACGGTGTGGTTGGGAGATTGCCTCCATAAATTGACGAACAGCCAGTGGCATTAGCGACTATCATGTGATCCCCGAAGAGTTGGCTAACCAGCTTGATATACGGTGTTTCACCACACCCGGAACACGCACCGGAAAACTCGAACAGTGGCAAAAGCAGTTGTGACTCCTTAATCGCGTTCGTGTTAAGCTGGGTAGCATCTATTTCAGGCAACGTGAGGAAGTACTCCCAATTGGCTTTTTCACGCTCACGTAGGGGAGGCTGAGCCGCCATGTTAATCGCTTTTCGCCCCACTTCTCGCTTATTTTTGACCGGACATGCCTCTACACAGAGACCACACCCCGTGCAATCCTCTGGTGAGACCTGGAGGGTATATTTCATACCAGGAAATTCTCTAAAGCGTGCATCGGTCGCCACAAACGACTCTGGAGCGTCTTGCAATGCAGTCGGCTCATAGACCTTCATGCGGATCACGGCATGTGGGCAGACCATCACACACTTGCCACATTGAATGCAGATATCAGGATCCCAGACAGGTATCTCCAAAGCGATGTTGCGCTTCTCCCAACAGGCTGTGCCAGATGGATAAGTACCATCAACCGGCAAGCTACTGACAGGGAGTGCATCCCCTTCTCCTGCGATCATCGGACCCAGTACCCGCCGCACGAAATCAGGGGCCTCATCTGGGACAGGCGGACGGCGCGTGAGCATCGGTAAGGGAACAGGTTGTCGTTGATGTACTTGTAGAGGTATTCCTTGTCGATGTCCATTTCCCATAGTCGCGGCAACCAGCGCCTCTACAGCAGCCGACACATCCACTGTATACAGATGGGCCAGTGTTTCATCGACGGCACGGAAGTTTTTTTGTACGACTGCTTCACCACGCTTGCCATAGGTCTTCTTGATGCTCTGTTTAATGCGTTCAATGGCCTGCTCTCTCGGCAGGATACCACTGATGGCGAAGAAACAGGTCTGCATGATGGTATTAATACGCCCACCCATACCTATGCTGCTGGCAACCTGGTGAGCATTGATGACATAAAACTGGAGCTTTTTCTCAGCAATCTCCTGCTGGACCTCGTATGGCAAATGCTCCCAGACTTCCTCCGGCCCATAGATGCTGTCGAGCAGGAAAACACCACCGGGCTTCACGTACTTGAGTACATCAAAACGTTCCAGGAATGAGAATTGGTGACATGCCACAAAGTCGGCCTGGTTATTCCCAATCAAGTACGGAGCTGAGAAAGGGCGTGGTCCAAAGCGCAGGTGAGAGATAGTGACCGAACCTGATTTTTTGGAGTCGTATACGAAGTAGCCTTGCGCGAAGTTGTCAGTCTCCTCACCGATGATCTTGATCGAGTTTTTGTTTGCCCCTACGGTACCATCGGAACCGAGTCCCCAGAACACGCATTGGACGGTATCTTGACTTTCAATAGAAAATGCGGGATCGTATGCCAGGCTGGTATGAGTCACATCATCGTTAATGCCAACTGTAAAGTGGTTTTTCGGCTCGGACTGAAGCATCTCGTCGAAGATGGCTTTGACCATCGCAGGTGTAAATTCCTTTGAGGAAAGACCATAGCGTCCACCGACGATGCGTGGGTCGTTGGCAATGAATGGAGCTTTTCCTTCGTTAACGGCTGCTACCACATCCAGGTAAAGTGGTTCGCCGATACTCCCTGGCTCTTTGGTACGATCCAGGACGGTGATGCTTTTAACCGTTGAGGGTAACACCCGCAAAAAGTATTCCACTGAAAACGGACGGAACAGGTGTACCTTGACCACACCTATCTTTTCTTCTTGCGCCATAAGGTACCTTGTGGTGGCCTCTACTGTTTCAGCACCAGACCCCATCACGACAATCACCCGTTCTGCATTGGGCGCACCAACGTAGTCAAACAAGGAATACTGCCGCCCAACGAGCCCAGCAAATCTATCCATAGTCTTTTGAACGATGGTCGGGCATGCCAGATAGTAAGGGTTAACACTCTCACGAGCCTGGAAATACACATCAGGATTTTGTGCCGTACCTCGGATGAAAGGATGCTCCGGGGAGAGGGCTCGCTGCCGATGCGCCTGCACCAGAAAGTCATCGATCATGTTACGTATATCATCGCGATTCAACTGTTCGATCTTATCGATCTCATGTGATGTACGGAAGCCATCAAAAAAGTGGAGAAACGGCACACGTGCCTGCAAGGTAGAAGCATGGGCGATCAGAGCTATATCCTGCGCTTCTTGGACTGAACTTGAGGCAAGCAAAGCAAAGCCTGTAGCCCGTGTTGCCATCACATCCGCATGATCACCGAAGATCGAAAGTCCTTGCGCAGCTAGTGAACGTGCTGCCACGTGAAATACGGTGGGTGTCAATTCACCAGCAATTTTGTACATATTGGGGATCATCAACAGCAGCCCTTGAGAGGCAGTGAAAGTCGTTGCCAATGCACCCGTTTGCAAAGCTCCATGAATAGCTCCCGCAGCACCTCCTTCGGACTGCATTTCCACCACTTGTGGTACGGTACCCCAGAGATTGGGGCGCCCCGCTGCCGACCAGGCATCGGCCAATTCACCCATTGGTGTTGAAGGGGTGATGGGATAAATAGCGATAACTTCACTCAACGCATGGGCAATGGTTGCTGCCGCCTCATTGCCCTCTATGGTTACCCATGTACGTTCCATGTGTCCACCATCCTTACCAGATTCTAGTTGATGACGCTCTTATCTTTCATGACCGTCATCTTTTTGTCAGCCGCTCACGTACACAAGTATGGCATTGGGATATCACATTTCGATCACAATGAGCCTTTCTAATATCACCAACAGCTCACAATTCTAGTTCATCCAGGCCATCTTAGAGCCAGTCCTTCTGCGAAAAAATGACGCCCACTCTTTTGTCATACCAAGCTATTGACAGATTATCCTCAATACAGTACCTTAATACTTGGTTGAGGCACATGAGCAAGCCTCTGTTTGATAGACAGAGAAGAGCAGAAGAAAAGGTTGGTCTTGCTTGGAAGATAATCCTACGCGTAGAGATGAACCTTTGCCATATGCAGAGGGCTCTCTTCCCTACTATGAATACTCGTCTATGTGGCGTCCACCGCAGCCCTTGAACCCACCGCCCTTACCCCCACTACCACCACCTGCCCCACCGAAACGATCACGCCACTGGGGCTTGGCGCTCATTTTGGCAGTGATAAGTATAGTCCTGGTGGTTCTGCTGGTCTTTCTGTCAAGTCTCGCACCGATGCTCTTGCGCCCACCCACACCCAGGCAGACGCCTCTCACAACCTTACCTACCCAGGCACCGACATTCCAGGCAACACCGACCGCCCAATTTCGCTCAGCCTCCTGCCCTTTTCCGCTTGGTGACGGTCTTGTAGAGGGCCAGAACGTCACCTGTGGCTTTGTGAGGGTCCCTGAGAACCGCAGTCATCCCGACGGGGCACAGGTGCATCTGGCAGTAGCAATCTTCAAATCACCCAACGTCCAGCATGATCCTTTCCCGGTCATTCGGCTTGAAGGTGGTCCTGGTGGCCCGTCGTTGCAGAATTGGGCACAGGCTGTCACTCGTGCTAATTACTCCACCTTTGTGTTCAATCATGACCTGATTTTCTTCGATCAGCGCGGAACAGGCTATTCCACTCCTTCACTCGCCTGCCCTGAAATCCTACAACTTCAATACGCGACCCTGGATAAGCAGATGAGTGCCACTGATGCCGAGCGGACGCAATTGCAAGCCGCAAGCACCTGTCATGATCGTCTGGTGCGCTCTGGTGTTGACCTGAATGCGTTTAATTCGCTGGAGAACGCAGCGGATGTCCACGACCTGATTCTGGCTCTTGGGTACAAGCAGGCGAATCTCTACGGGGTCTCGTATGGCACGCGACTGGCCCTCACCACCATGCGTCTATTTCCATCGATCATTCGCAGCGTCGTCCTGGACTCAGTCTATCCACCACAGAAGAATCGGACCACTTTGCCCAGTGCAGCGCAACGCGTCTTCACGGTACTCTTTCAGGGATGTGCCCTAGATGCCCACTGTAATCGTCTCTATCCGCATCTGGATCGTGTCTTTTACCAACTAGTCACAGACCTGAACACCAGTCCCACGCATTTTCAGACCACAGATGCCACGACAAACAAGAGCTATACGGTGGTGATGGCTGGTGATGATTTCGTGTTTGTGCTTTTCGATGCCCTCTATAGAACCCAAATCATCCCTCTCCTGCCACAGATGATCTTTCAGGTGCGTGCCCACAACAATACGTTGCTCTCACAAATCTATGGAATTGTTGAGTTCGACGACACCTTCAGCGATGGTATGTTCTATTCCGATGAGTGTAGCGAGGACTGGGATTTCCTGACGCCCCAAGATATCACCACGGCCATGAATGGGATCACGCCACAAATTGAGCCTGCACTCCAGGATGAGTTGCAACAAGAGTATGATACCTGCCAACTGTGGCACGTACAGCAGGCACCCGCAGCCCAGAAACAACCCGTCGTAAGCACTATCCCCACTTTAGTGCTCTCGGACGAGTATGACCCAATCACGCCACCAGCCAACGGCCAGCTGGCTGCACAGACGCTCAAGAACAGCTACTTCTTCCTCTTTCCCGGCCTTGGTCATGGGGCAGAGTACAATTCGTCATGCGTGGACAGCATCATTTCCGCCTTTGACGATAATCCAACGCAGAAGCCATCAGATGCGTGTGTGGCAAACATGAGTGAGCCGAGATTCGTGTAAACACTCTTCAAGTGAGGCGATACGTTGAACTTCGCCTCCCGTTATTCATGCGATCATCCCACCACACAGGCTGCAAAAACGTCTATTTCTCTGCTCACGTCCACAATGAGGACACCGAACCAACTCCGAGTTAGAGGTAGTAGAGGACGTAGACGTACTACTGTTTCCTTTGGTGGCATTGCCGTCTTTTCTTGGGGTCTCCCGTACATGAGCATAGTGACCATCAAGGATATTCTTGTACTCACGACTTTCGGACCAGTTAATGATCTCACGTGCCCGTACAATTGTCAGTGGATGGTTGACAGGTGCCACAAGCAACGTTTTATAGATGCGGTCAAGAATGTTGGCATCGACCTCTTCATACAGATCAGCCTGTTTCAGGAACTCCTGGGCGTCCATCTGATTGCGCTGAAACAGCGTCCCACCAGCAAACTTCATCATCAACGAGAGCATCACTTTGGGATCTTGCGTCACCAGCAAAGCTGCCCGATCAGAGGTAAATTCCGACTTACGATACCATTCCAGTAGCGTAGCCTCCAATGAACGTCCAATCAGCCGACCTATCCCAAGGGTCATATCACCAATAATCGTTAGAAGCAACTGGATACACAGGGCCATCGTGCGATAGAGGACATGTCCCGATTTGATATGCCCTAATTCATGACCAATCACAGCCAGAATTTCATCTTCGCTCATCAAATCAAGCAGCCCACTTGTCACTACAATATAGGGGTGATCATGCCCACTTGTCCAGGCATTAGGCAGAGGATTGTGGGCCACATAGAGTTCGGGAGGACGCATATCGAGAATCGCACACGCCTCCTGCAATTGAGCATACAACTCAGGGCATTGGGTCTTGGTTACTCGTACGGTCTGAGCCACGTTTTGAATGTAGGCCACGCGCTCAGGAAATAGCTCAATAAACTTTCGCACAATGATATCCATGCCGGGTATCTTTTGCAGGGCATTCAATGCCGCCCGATCATAAGGATGTTGTAGAACTGCGGGATCCAGGCCAGGAAAACGTTGTCGTGCCTTCGGTTGAGCAGCAGACATGGAGAGCTACCTTTCCAGGCCCCAGCAATTACCGTTCAAAGCTGACTATTACACGCGGCAACTTCAATTGAGCCGCCGTATGCGCCCAGAGGCGTATTGCTTGAGCCACAATCTCATTATCTTTCGGCTGGTGCAGTTTGTCATGCTGCACCACCCGTCTAATGACCACTTGGATATGCCAATTGCCATTCATACGTTTCAGACTTGATGGGGTTGCAACTCGTAGCAGTGCAGCAACACGGGGAGATTGACGATTCACAATTTGGAGAATGTCAGCCCAGTGGTCGTGCATGACAGCAGTAAACTGCTCAGCAAATTCATCATAACGAGCCCGTGGTTTTTGCTCCATGAAAGCGCCTCCTCGTCGAACTCAAGGTGACTGGCATGTCTCAAGTATACCATATCCTGAACAATTTTACCGCTCATGCACAGTGAGAGGGTGAGGTTCATGTTTTTGCAGTGAGCTTCTTTGCAAAAACATGAACCTCACTCACAGTGAAAATGAGCCGATTACCTGCTTGTATGCAACTTACCCGCTTGTGACATTTCCACACGCAATCGGATCGAAGCCCGTCTGAGTCGATAAAGCCGTGCTGTAATGGACATTGACATACCAGCCGCTACTTGGGATAGACGACACGTTATTAATAGTGGTCGTCACAGTCGCATTCCCCGAAGCGTCTGCGGTCACCGTCGAGAGTGGATGGACCACAGCTCCCTGGCTCTCGCAACTGCCGGAATGAATATGGGCTGCATGTGAGCTATTGGGTGCCAGGCCACTTAAGGTGAGTTTGACCGTGAGTGTACTCCCAGAAAGCGCCAGTTGCGCCGTCCCGCTCGCCGTTTCACTT
>WNGK01008071.1_pt1 | contig 18039 bp, 16 predicted proteins | sample 5400601 | NCBI WGS metagenome assembly WNGK01 (sample SAMN13153376, study PRJNA577476) | soil metagenome | isolation source: 60 cm soil or saprolite under Garry oak tree replicate 1 | place: USA:California | collected 2016-06-15
GACGAAGACCAGGACGAGCGCACAAACACCCAGCGCTGCAGCGATGACCCCAGGAAACAGCGCGGGTCCGATTTGCTGCCCGGGAATTCGAGGAAAGCTTTGGATGTGGACGAGGATCGCCACGCTGAGCAGCAGCAAGCAGGCACCCCACACCGCGTCATTGATCTTCATTGAGAGTGCGCGCACGCGGAATCGTCACGGCGTCATTCCGAACAAGCGGGAATGAGTGTGCAGAGACGAATCATCATGGCGTCATTCCCGCGCAAGCGGGGATCCAGTGTCGTTCGTTCATCGACAAGACACTGGATCCCGGGTCTCGCTTGCGCTCGCCCGGGCTTGCCCTGACCGCAGCGAAGGGATGAGCATTAGCACAAGATCCTTCGACTCGCTTCGCTCGCTCAGGATGGCGCGGCTGTCTCCGATCGCGTTCGCGCTCCGATCAAGCAGATCCTTCGACTCGCTTCGCTCGCTCAGGATGACACGGATGTTTCCAATCGCTGCGACGCTACGCGTCTTGCTCTTGGACATCTGTGTCACTTGACGATGCCGACCGCCTTCATGGTTGCGCCGAGATCCGTATCGGACTTGGCCATGAATTTCGCATAGTCGTCGGGCCCTGCGTAGATAACGCCGAAGCCGCGCTGCGTCATGAAGTCGTTGTACTCCTTGCTGGCGACGATTTTCTTGATGGCGGCCACGAGTTTGTCGCGCGCTTCGGACGGAATTCCCTTGGGCGCGGCGATTCCTCGCCACGCCGCCATCGTCCAGGCGCTGCCGGTCGCGGCCTTCAGCGTCGGAACATTGGGATACAAAGCCGCGGGCGCGTCGGCCATGACGGCGAGGCTCTTCACCTTGCCGGCGTCGATCAACGATCGCGCTTCCGGTAGCGAGCAGGGGACGATTTCCACGCCGCCGGCGACAAGATCCTGCAATCCTGGCGCCGCTCCGTTGGACGGCACCCAGGGCACGCTCGCGGGGTCGACCTTCAAATCCTGGAGCATCCCGGCAATTGCGAGATGCCAGATGCCGCCCTGACCGGTTCCCGACGCCTTGAGCTTGCCGGGATTGGCCTTGACCGCGGCGACGAGCTCGCCGACGTTCTTGTATGGCGCGTCGGCGCGCACCTGCAGGCCCGCAGGGTCCGCGTTGACCAGACCGATCGGCGTATATGACGCGCCGTTGAGCTCGGTCAGCCCCTGCCAGTGCATCATGCCGATCTCGACCGTCACCATTCCGATCGTATATCCATCGGGCGAGGCCGACGCAATCGCCGCATGCCCGACAACTCCGCTGCCCCCCGTGCGATTGACGACGTTGACCGGCTGTCCCAGCTCCTTTTCGAGCAGCGTGCCGATGATCCGCGCCGTCGCGTCGGTGCCGCCGCCCGCGCCCCACGGAACGATGAGAGTGATCGGCCGTTCCGGGTACGCCGCGTGCGCCGCGACTGAAATGAGCGCAAGCGCTACGAGGACGCAGCGTCTGAATGAGTGCAGCATGATTCCTCCTTGACCTCTTGGGATCGCCGGTCCCGGCGTCCGGCGGTGGCAACGTTAACAAGCGGACTTCAGGCGGTCAAGCGGTCAGGCCAATCGCTTTGGTCACGCTCACCGGTCGAGCCGCTCGACGATGAAACCACGCATCGCTTCGAGCATGCGGCCGAGGTTCGTTCGCAGGGCATCGAAGCCGCGATGTTTTTCGAGCGTCGTTTCATCCATATACAGCTTGCGATTGATTTCGATCTGCAGGCTGTGCCGCCGCTCTTGCGGATGTCCGTGCATGCGCACCAGCTCGACGCCCTTGTACGGATCGTTGATGGCGACGCTGTACCCGTAACCGGCAAGCGTCGTCGAGACAAAGCGCGTGAGCTCGGGTGCGCACGTCGAGCCATCGCGGTCCCCGAGCACGAAATCGGCGCGCGCACGCCCGGGATCCTCACTCATCGCGTCGCCCACCGCCGGCATCGAATGGCAGTTGATATGCCACACCGCACCGAAGTGCCGATGGCTGCGCTCCAACGCGTCTGCGACGGCGGCGTGGTACGGCGCGTAGAAGGCGGCGATTCGATGCGCCAGCTCGGCGGCGCACAGCTTGCGCGAATACATCGGCACACCGCCGTGCGCGAGCCTCCACACCAGACCGATGCCGAGCTCGGTCTTGCGCGAAGCGATGATCGGGCCGGTCCAGGGATCTTCGAGGAGCGCCGTGTCGATGTCGGCGAGATGCCGGTTCGGATCGATGTACGCGCGCGGAAACAGGGCCTCGACGAGGGTGGCGCCGAATCGAGGCGCCGCGGCATAGAGCTCGGCCACAAACGTGTCCTCAGCCTGACGCACCGTCGAGCGCGACGGCGCATGGTCGAAATCGTCGGGATACGCCGTGCCGCTGTGCGGCGAGTCGAGGACCAGCGGGACCGGATGCCGCTCTGGACGATGGATGCGAACCGGGTCGATCATGCGAAAACCACTTCGTTGAGATAGCACGCAGACCACCGCCCGGGCGCGATTTGCGCGAGCGGTGGAGCGGCCTTCTTACATTTTTCCATCGCGTAGGGGCAACGTGGATGAAAATGACAGCCCGATGGAGGCGCGAGCGGCGAAGGGATCTCGCCCTTCACAGGAACGAATTTGCGCTTCCGGGGCGTGAGCCGTCCGACTTCGGCGAGCAAGGCCTGGGTATAGGGATGGTTGGGATCGGCAAACAGTTCCGCCGCCGGCCCCGATTCGACCACGCGCCCGAGATACATGATCAGCACGCGGTCGCTGATATGGCGCACGACGCCGAGGTCGTGGCTGATGAACAGGTAGGTCAGGCCGAAGGCAGCCTTGAGATCCATGAACAGGTTGAGGACCTGCGCCTGAATCGAAACGTCGAGCGCCGCGACCGACTCGTCGCAGACCATGAATTCGGGCTTGACCGCCAACGCACGCGCGATGCCGATGCGCGCGCGCTGGCCCCCCGAGAACTGGTGCGGAAAGCGGCGCATGAGCGTGGGATCGAGGCCGACGCGATCGAGCTGCAGGGCGACGTATTCGGCCTGCTGGCGAGCGTCGATGATCCCGTGCACGACGGGGCCTTCGCCGACGATATCGACGACGCGCATTCGCGGATTGAGCGACGCGTACGGATCCTGGAAGATCATCTGCATCTTGAGTTGCTGCTCGCGTGCGAGCTTGGGCGCGAGGCCCGCAAGCGAAATCCCACGCCACAGGCGTGCCCCTTCGGACAGCGGCAGCAACCCTGCAGCAAGGCGGCCCAGCGTCGATTTTCCGCAGCCCGATTCGCCGACCAGACCGACGACACTTCGCTCGTCAATCGCGACATCGACGCGGTCGACCGCATGGACGACTTCCTCGCGCTGCGCCGCGCCGAGCAGGTTGGCGATGCGAGTCGCGGCGTCGAGCGCTCTCACGAAACGCTTGGACACCGCGCGAAGCTCGAGCAGCGGCGGCGCCGCCGACGCGGTGGTGCTGGTCGCAGCCGCGCTCATTGATGTACCCCCGCGCTTGCGGCTGCCGCCGCTGCGCCGCGCCCAGAGGGGACGCACCCGCCCCTTGGCCCGGCGGCGCTCATGGAAGCGCCAGCGGAAAGAAGCAGCGCACCGTCTGGCTGCCTTCCAGAGCACGCAAGTCCGGATCCTCCTGGCAGAGGGCGGCCGCACGCGCGCAGCGGGCGCGAAACGCGCAGCCCGGCGGAAGATCGAGCAGCGACGGCGTCGCTCCTGGAATCTGGCGCAGCCTTTGATGCGGCGGAGCATTACCAGGCACCGAATCGAGTAGGCCGCGGGTGTAGGGATGGCGCGGATGCGTGAGAATCTCCGCTGTCGTTCCCTGCTCGACGATCCTCCCCGCGTACATCACGCAGATGCGGTCGGCGAGCCCTGCGATCACCGACAGGTCGTGCGTGATCCACAGCAGCGCGGCGCCGGTCTCGCGGGTAAGCTTTTGCATCTCGAAAAGAATCTGACCCTGAATGGTGACGTCGAGCGCTGTGGTCGGCTCGTCGGCGATGATCAGATCGGGACGGTTGAGAAGCGCGATCGCGATTGCGACGCGCTGGCGCATTCCTCCGGAGAACTGGTGCGGATACGCGCGCAGGCGCTCGTCGGGCGAAGGAATGCCGACCTGAACCAGCGCTGCGCGCGCGCGCTCGATCGCGCTTGCGCGCGACACGCGCTCGTGCGCGAGGATCGCCTCCACCATCTGCGTATCGACGCGAAGCACTGGATTGAGCGTCATCATGGGATCCTGGAAGATCATCGCGATGCGCTTGCCGCGCAGCATGCGCATGTCTTCGGATCCAAGCGTCACCAGATCGCGTCCGTCGAAAAGAATGCGGCCGCCGACGATGCGACCGGGCGGATCGATCAGCCCGATGATCGAGTAGCCGGTCATCGATTTGCCCGAGCCGGATTCGCCGACCAGGCCGATCACCTCTCCGCGCCCGATGCCGAAGCTTACCTCCTCCACCGCTCTCACGATCCCCGCCCGGGTGTAGAAGTACGTGCGCAGGTTCTCGACGGCGAGCAGCGCGTTGCCGGGCATGTTCATTTCAGTAGGCGCGGATTCAGGACATCGCGCAGCTGGTCGCCGACCAGGTTGATGCTGACGATGGTGAGCAGCAGCGCCACACCGGGAAAAAAGCTGATCCAGTACTTCCCCGAGAGCAGATATTGGTAGCCGTTGGCGATGAGCAGCCCCAGCGACGGCTCGGTGATCGGCAGCCCGAGTCCGAGAAACGAAAGCGTTGCCTCCAGCGCGATGGCCGCGGCAACCTGCACCGTGGCCACGACCATCAGAGGAGGAAGGCAGTTCGGCAGCAGATGGCGGAAGACGATACGCGAGGGCGGCAGCGCGAGACAGCGGGCCGCTTCGATGTATTCCTTGCGTCGCTCGACCAGCGCTGCGCTTCTCACCGTTCGTGCGTAATATGCCCACTGAACGGTCACCAGCGCGGCGATGATCTTCGAGGTGCCCTGCCCCAGAACCGCGAGCAGGATGAGGGCGATGAGGATCGCCGGAAACGAAAGCTGGATGTCGGCGATACGCATGACGAGCGCCTCGACCTTGCCGCCGAAATAAGCGGCGACCAGCCCCATCGCGAGCCCGATGCAGAGCGCGATCATCGTGCTCACGACGCCTACCATGAGGCTGATGCGCAAGCCGTAGAAGATCGCGGACAGCATATCGCGTCCCTGATCGTCGGTTCCGAGCCAGAATTTTCCTCCGCCGGGCGCAGAGGACCCCGGCGGCAGCCTGCCGTCCACCACGTCGAGCTGCGCGAGATCGTACGGATTCTGGGGTGAGATCAGCGGCGCGAGCAGCGCCGTGAGCAGAACGATCCCGAACAGCGCCAGCCCGAAGACCGCCACCGGGTTGGCGACGAAGTCGGAGACGATGCGCCTGAATGGAGTCTGCTCGGCCACTGTCAGGCCCTGCTCTCGATCAGCCTCACCCGCGGGTCCAGCGCCGAATACAGGATGTCGACGATCAGGTTGATGACGACGAAGAGGCTGACGATCACCAGGAGATAGGCGACGATGATGGGACGGTCGAGTAGGTTGATCGAATCGATGAGGAGCTTGCCCATGCCGGGCCATGCAAAGACGCTTTCGGTAACGATGGCGAATGCGATCACCGAGCCGAATTCGAGCCCGATGACAGTCACGATCGGGATGAGGATGTTGCGCAGGACGTGAACGCCGATCACTCTCGCGTTCGAAAGCCCCTTGGCGCGCGCGAACTTGACGTAATCCTGCAGCAGCGCCTCGCGCGTTCCGGCGCGGGTGAGCCGGATCAGCAGCGCGAGCTTGAACAGGGCGAGATTGGTTGCAGGCATGATGAGGTGGCGCCAGCCTTCCACCGAAAGGAAGCTCACCGGGATGCCCAGGAGCAGCGTCGTCGGGCCCCGGCCGTTGGACGGAAGCCACCCGAGCATGACCGAGAACACCATGATGAGCATCAGTCCGACCCAGAATGTCGGCAGGGAGAATCCGAGAATCGACCCGGCCATGATCGAACGCCCCGCGATCGAGTGCGGCTTGAGCCCCGCCCACAATCCCAGCGGTATGCCCAACACGATCGCCATGAGCATCGCCGCGAACGCGAGCTCCAGCGTCGCCGGCATGCGCTCGAGGATCAAGCCCAGCGCGGACGTGCTGTGCACGAAGGAGCGGCCGAGATCGCCGTGCAGCGCACCGAGCAGGAATTTCCCATACTGGGTCCATAGCGGCCGGTCGAGTCCCAGCGCGGCGATCGCCCTCTCGCGCTCGAGCTGATCCGCCTGGGGATTGATGAGAATGTCGATGGGATTGCCAATCGCATAGACGCCGACAAAGACGATCAGCGACATGACGAACATCACCACGACGGCTTGAAGGCTGCGACGGATGATGTAGACGAGCATGAATGCCGCGCGTTCCGCAAAAGTCGTAGATTACCTGAACGTCCGCGCCGCGTTTTCCTTCCCGCATTGCTCCTATTTACGGGCGTGCGCCGAAAGGCGCCAGCGCGCCGATCGCGAAGGGAAGGAATCTCAGCGTTCGCAGCGCAGGTTCGATACGAGCCTGGCGACGTTGCCGGTAGACCCCGCATCGGCGGGAGGTTTCGCGGCGGGCCAGCACACGCCGTGTCCGCTCTCGAGGCCCGATACGACGATATCGATTCCCAGCGCGAGCGCGTGGTTGCGAGGCAAACCCACGCGCGTTCCCGCGACCATCCAGGCAAACATTGCACGACGCGCGGGTCCGTCTTTGGCAAAAAATCCGTAGCTCTTCTCCGCCCATATCGCAAGGTTTTCCGCGGACTCGTTCCTGTCCGGCCGCCCGGGAGGCGTCCTCACCGGAAACGAGGCCGGTTCGAAACGCTGCGCGTCCGCGGTTGCTGTTTTTGCCGCAACGTCGGCGCCTGATGTCGCGGCCGGTGCGGCGATCGGACGGCTTGCGCGCTCGGTCAATCCGGTCGCAGTCTCGCGCGCCCCCGGCACCTGCGTCTGCAGCGCAATCACGATGCCCGTCAGCGCAATCGCAACCGTAGCGCCGAGCGCAAGATGCCAGCGTGCGAGCGGCGCGCCGACAACCTCGATTTCCCACTCCGCGTCCCACGCTGTGCTGCCGCGCAGCTTCAGATCCCGCGCGGCGGCGCTCCACGCGAAAGTCGTCAGCAAAGGGAACATCACGTACGCATACGAGCCTTTGAGCCACACCGAGGCGCTGCGTCCGCATGCCCGCGCAAATTCGACGCGTCGGCCATATTGGGTCTCGACGCGCAAGCCCATGATCGCCTTGCCGATGGTGGTTCCGAGCAAGGTGACGAGCAATGCCTCGTAGCCGAGCTGCAGCAAGCCCACGAGCGGCGGTCCGTACAGGGCTTCGAGCAGCAGATCGGCGCCCCGAGTTCGCAGTTTCACGCCGAGAGCAGCCATGATCGCCAGCGCAGCGGCAAGACAAAAGCTGGCATCGATCTGGCGCGCCCAGAACCGCGGCCAGCGCAGCGCAGCCGCGCGCTCTTCCCGACTTCGCCGCCGCCTCGACGTGCCGCTTCCAGTCGTCGCGCCGCGGGAGATCGTGGTTGCCGATCGCCGCGCATCCGCGCCTGCACCGCTTCGCGGACGCGCCGCGTCTTTCACGGCTTCTTGCCGCTGGCGGCCAGCAGGTTCTGCAGCTCGTTCGCCTGCTTGTTGCGCACACTGCTGCGGATGAGGATGTCGGGCGCGTGCACCGCCTGCCCGTAGTAGAGGCGGTTCCACTCGTCCGCGGTCGATGCGATGGTGCCGTCGAGATTGAGGCCGCCATAGATCCCCTGCGAACGGCTGAACGAGATGAAATCGGCCACGAGATTCGATTGCGCGCCCGCGCCGATGGGCCCGGCCGCCACCGCAGCATCACCCCCCATCTTGAACGAGTCGGCGAGCAGCGAATTGAGCCCTTTTTCGGTCATCACCAGCGTGACCGTTTCGGAAAACGAAACGCCGGCCTGGAAGCCTAAGCTCGCGGTCACCAGCGTATAAAACGCCGGGCCGGCCCACTTCCCGGTTTTTATGTCGCGCGCGAAAACGACCGCGCGGCCTCCCGATCCGCCCACGATGAAGCCTGCCTTGGCGATTTGCGGCGCGATCAGGACCGCCCTCGCACGTCCGAGATTGCCATGTAGCCACGTCATGTCGGGATCATTGAGAAAGTTCGACAGCGTAAGCGTTGCCGCGCTCACCAGCCGCCGCTGTTCGCTCTGCGCACTCGCCGGCGGGGTCGCGGCCGCAAAGATCCCGGCGACGAGCATGATGGCGATGGTAGGAGTGCGTGCTGACGGCATGGGAGGCTCCGTGCGCTCTTGGAAGCGCTAACCGTAGGAGCGCGGCGCTCCGCTGTCAAGGAACCTCACCGGGCACCCGAGGCAAGAGCTCGCGTGCGCCGGCGTATCAGTATTTGACGAGAATGCGCAGCCAAGCGATTGAAGCACATGTGCATTGACTTTTCGCCGCAACCGCAGCGCACTCCCCCATTTTGTGCGACACAATCCCACCTGTCACTTCCTACAGTTGACGCATCGATCGTGCGGCCTACAGTGAGGCGCATACGCAGTCCCCAGTCGAACTCTTCACGTCTTCGGGGGGAGACCGATGAAGATCCTCGTAGTCGACGATCATCCGCTCATCCAGGAAGCGCTCGCCCACGTGCTGACCGAGCTCGACGCCGAGCTCGACCTGCTCCAGGCGTACGACGCGTCGGATGCGCATGCGGCGCTGTCGCGCACGGGCGATGTCGACCTCGTGCTGCTCGACCTGGCCTTGCCGGGACGCGACGGCTTCGAGCTGCTCGGCGAGTTGCGCAGCGAATGGCCCGACATCCCCGTTCTCGTGCTTTCGGCGACTCACGATCGCGCCACCATCGAGGCGGCGCTCGACCAGGGCGCGATGGGTTTCATCCCGAAGACCGCGAACGCGCGCGTGCTCGTCGACGCGCTTCGCCTCGTACTTTCGGGAGGAATCTACGTGCCCGGCGAGGCCTGTGGCAGCGCGACCGCTGGATTTCGCATCCGGCCCACGGCCAGGCCCGAAGAGCTGGGCCTGACCTTGCGCCAGGCCGATGTTTTGAAGCTCCTCGTGCAGGGTAAGCCCAACAAGCTGATCTGCCGCGATCTGCGACTCTCCGAGGGAACCGTCAAGGTGCATGTGAGCGCGATCCTGCGCGCGCTCAATGTCCACAACCGCACGCAGGTCGTCATCGAGCTGGCACGCCGCGGAGTGAGACTCGACGCGCCCGGCGTGCGTGCGCGTTAGACGTCTTTCTCGACGGTTTCCGCCGTGCCTTCGCTGACCGCGCTGCCCCCACGGCTGCTTTCGCGCGCTCGCGCCGATCAGATCGCGACGCTGTTCACGCAGTGGCCTCTTACCACCGCGTCGATGCTTCTTGGCGCGTTTATTCTGACAGTGGTCATGTGGGGCACCGCGTCACCGCTGCTGTTCGCGACGTGGATCGGCGCGATTGCCTTGAATCAGGCGTGGCGGCTGGCGCTGGTTCGTCGATACCGCATCGCATCTCCGCCGGACGAGCAGCGTCTCCCCTGGGGACGCGCAGCAGCAGCGGGTTCGACGATTGCCGGAGCGTTGTGGGGCGTCGCTGGCGTGACGCTCTTTGTTCCGGGTGATCCAGGCCATCAGGCGCTTCTGATCGTGTGTCTATTCGGAGTGATTCTCGGTGGCATCAATCTGACGTCTGTCTACAAGCCTGCCTTTTACGGTTTCGTGCTGACTGCTCTCGTTCCGTTCATCGTTCGTGTCGCTGCACACGGCGATCACGTGCACGTGTCCATCGCCGGGGTATTGCTGGTAGTACTCGTCTTTATCCTGGTCTTCGGTCACAACCTGAACAATCTCCTGACGCAGTCGCTCGCCATTCGCTACGAGAACGTCGACCTGATCGCCAAGCTGCAGGCGCAGACAGCCGCAGCCGATAACGCGCGCGCGGCCGCCGAGGCAGCCAATCGAGGAAAGACGCAGTTTCTCGCCGCGGCGAGCCACGATTTGCGGCAGCCCCTGCATGCGCTGGGACTCTTTGCCGCGGCGCTTTCGGCCAAGGCTCGCGAGTCCGAGGTGCGCGACATGGTGGCGAGCATCAACGCGTCGGTTGAAGCGCTCGAGCGCCTGTTCAGCGCGATGATGGACATCTCCAAGCTCGATGCCGGCGCCGTCGAACCGCGGCGCTCGGCGTTTCCTGTCGCGCCGCTGCTTGCCCGAAGCGCGCGAGCGTTTCGTCCTCTCGCGCTCGCGCGCGGCTTGCGTCTGTCGGTCGTGCCTACCAGCGCGTGGGTCGAAAGCGACCCTATCCTGCTCGAGCGGATCATCGCCAACCTCGTTTCAAACGCCGTCCGTTATACGCTGCGCGGCGGCATCGTTGTCGGCGTGCGGCACCGGGAAACAACGTTGGCGATCGAGGTTTGCGATAGCGGCATCGGGATCGCTTGCACCGAGCGAGAGCGCATTTTCGATGCGTTCTATCGCGTCGAGACCGCGGGCATGCACGACGGGCAAGGCATGGGGCTGGGGTTGGCGATCATACGCAGGCTGGCTTTACTGCTCGACCATCCGATCGAGGTGTCATCGGTCCCGGGGCGCGGATCGCGCTTCACCGTGGTGGTACCGCGCGCAGCCACCTGTGTCCCGCCGCAGCCCTTTCTGGACGAGATCTTGTCCACCCCAGCGTTCGCGGGACGCGTGATCGCCGTGGTGGACGACGACGACGCCGTGGTCGAAGGCATGCGCGCATGGCTCGAGCAGTCGGGCGCCGTCGTCGTGACCGCCTCGAACGGCGACGACGTGCTGACGGCGCTGGGCACGCTCGGCGCGTATCCCGATCTGGTGATCGCCGACTATCGCCTGGCCAAGAGCGAGCTCGGCACCGACGTGATTGCGAGGTTGCGAAATGAGCTCGGCGTAACCATCCCTGCCGTGCTGGTGAGCGGCGACTCCTTTCTTCTCAAGCCCGTTCTGCCAGAGGAGCTTCGCACGCTCGTCGAGGCGCTCCTGCGCGTGCGCGAGCCGTGCGTGTCCGGCGCGGTTGTATCCGTCGGCTGAGCTGCTCCGGATCGCTGCAAAAAAAAAGCGCCTCACTGAGAGGCGCTTGGAGGACAAACCGGGTTTGGGATGACCGGTAAGGTCGGGGGGTAAACCCGGTCTGCGGTTGCAGACTGGACGCCGGTGGAGACGGCCACGGCGCCCGGGTGCATACTTATGACAATAGCATTATGAGGAGGGCGAGCGCAAGACCGCAATGCCGTTCGTCGGCCGATGCCTGCCAATCGCCGTGCAGGCGACGGCGCGGCTCTGGATCCAAGCCCGTCGACGAGGCGTCGGCACGAAAAAAAGCCCGGCGCGCAAAGCGGGCCGGGCCGGGGACAGCCGGACTCCGGGGAGCCCGGCCGAGGATCGCGCCGTTGTGCTTTGGTTCTACTGCTGCAGACGCTCGCGCAGGTGGGCTCCAAAAGCGTGCAAGCGACCGAGCCTTGCCTTGATGGCGTCGCGCACGATCAGCTTCTGCTCCGGGCTGAACGTGGCGTAAAGCGCGAGCCACGCGCTCCGCGCGGACTTGCGCGCAGCGAGGTTTTGCTGCTGGATGTCGTCGGCGAGCACGGCCAGCGCAGCAAGATCGGGCTCGGACTTCGCGAGCTCGGATTGCGTTGCAGCCTTGAGCTGACCGAAGTTATCGCGCATGGTTTGATGCGCCGACTTGCTTAGCGCGACCGCGCTGTCCCATTGCTGCTGCTGCGAGGCTGTCAGCGCGAGCTGGGACTTGACCGCGGCGATCGCGCCGAGCGGATCGCCGAAGCCATGCATCGGCATGCCGGCGTGCGGCTGAGCGACCGCATAGAACGCGACGCCGGAAAGCCCGGCGGCGAAGAGTATTGCGTAAAGTGCACGTTTCATCGAAAACCTTTCCATCAAATGATCTGACAGCGGCGCCGCCTTTGGCGCGGCGGACGGGTCGGCAATCGCTTTTTGCGCTTTGCCGAAAGCGAGCGTTTTCCAAGCTTGCGGTGCCGCTCGCCGGAATTCCGAATTCGGCGCGCCTTCCGCACCGAGATTTCTTCGGATTCCGCGCTCTTGGACAGCATTATGGACACGATGAGCCGCGCTGACCGGATTGTTGTGTAACGAATCATTGCCCGCCGCGCGCAGCGTTACAATTGGTGACAGGCGGGAACGGATCCAGGTCCATCTCGCGGTACGATCGAAGGCATGAAACAAGTCAGTCCGAAGATTCTGGTGATCGACGACGATCCGCGGCTGCGCGATTTGCTTGTGCGCTATCTGACCGAGCAAGGCTTCCAGGCGCAGGCGATTCCCGACGCCAGGGAGCTCGACAAGAAGCTTCAGCGCGACCCGCCTCATCTGCTCGTGCTCGACTTGATGCTTCCCGGAGAGGATGGGCTCGCGGTGTGCCGGCGCCTGCGCGGCTCCGGCGAGACGGTGCCGGTCATCATGCTGACTGCGAAGGGCGAGGACATCGACCGCATCGTCGGCCTTGAAACGGGCGCCGACGACTATCTTCCCAAGCCTTTTAATCCGCGCGAGCTGGTTGCGCGCATCCACGCGGTTCTGAGACGGCAAACCGAGCGGCTGGCACCGGGGGCCCCGTCGGCCGACGGCAAGATCGCGTTCGGTCCGTACCGGCTCGACCTCGCGACGCGCACGCTCACGCGCGGCGATACCAACATTGCGCTTACCACGGGCGAATTCGGGCTGCTCAAGGTGCTTGCGACTCATCCTCGGCAGCCACTGGCCCGCGAAAAGCTGATGCTGCTCGCGCGCGGCCGCGATCACGATGTCTTCGACCGCGCGATCGATGTGCAGATCTCGCGCCTGCGCAAGCTCGTCGAGGCCGATCCTTCCGCCCCGCGCTACATTCAAACCGTGTGGGGCTTCGGATACGTGTTCGTGCCCGATGAGGTCGCGACCGAGGCGCCAGCAGCCGGCGCGACTGGGCGTTGACGATCCGGCTCTGGCCGAGGTCGCTGTTCGGCCGGCTCGCGCTGTTGCTGCTGCTGGTCATCCTGGTCAGCCAGGCAACCGCGATATTTCTATTCCGCCAGGACCGTGCAGCCCTGCTCGCACGCCAGTTCGGTGATACCAAGATCGTCCAGCTCAAGGCGCTGCGCGCCGGGCTTGCCGCCGCCCCTAACGCGACGGCTGCGACGCTTGCGCAATTCGGCGAGGCGTACAAGGCGCGTATCGTCCCGGCGGAAGAACGGCGTTTCGTCGGCGGGCCGCCGCAGAATCGCGTTCTCGTCGAGCTCCAGGACAGGCTCAAGACGGAGCTCGGCCCCGAGACCGAGCTGCGCATTCAGCCGCGCCTGCAGCTCTTGTGGATCAAGCTCCAGGCGGGGGACCACGCCTATTGGGCAGGATTCCAGCTCCCGCCGCGTCCCGGCGACGACGTCCAGTCTCGCGCGCTCGAATGGAGCCTCATCGCACTCGCAGTGTTGCTCGCGAGCGCGTACGCATTTGCGCGCTACCTTGCACGACCGCTGCGCGAGTTGAGCGACGCGGTCGCCCATGTCGGCAGGGGCAAACCACCTGCACCCCTGCCTGAATCCGGTCCGTCCGAAATCGTGAGCTTGAATCGCGGATTCAACCAGATGCTCGCGAGTCTCCAGCAGGCCGAACAGGATCGCGCCTTGTTGCTCGCGGGCGTCTCGCACGACCTGCGCACACCGCTATCGCGATTGCGACTTGGCGTCGAGGTGAGCGCGCAGGACGAACGCGAACGCGCGGCGATGGTGGAAGATATCGAGGAGATCGACAAGATCATCGGCCAGTTCCTCGATTTCGCGCGCGACGACAGCGAAGCATCGTTCGAGGTCCGTGACTTCAACGAGATCGTCGCCGAAAGCGTGGAGCGCTATCGGCGCGCGGGCGATGACGTGCGCTTCACCCCTGGCGATCTTCCCGCGGCGGCGTTGCGGGCGATGGCGACATCGCGACTCGTCGTGAACCTGATCGACAACGCGTTGCGCTACGGTGCGCCGCCGGTCGAGGTGACGACGCGCCGCGAAGGCAACGCCATCGTGCTCGAAATCGCCGATCGCGGTCCGGGAATACCGAGCGATCAGGTCGAACGGCTCAAGCGGCCGTTCACGCGCGGAGAACCGGCGCGGTCCGGCGCCGCGGGTGCAGGCCTGGGACTGGCCATCGTCGAGCGCATCGCGCGCGCGCACGGCGGGGGCCTCAGCTTGCTGCCGAGGCCGGGCGGCGGGACGCTGGCCCGTGTCGTCATCGCCTTGCGCGGCACCAATGTCAATTGACGCAGCGTAACGCTATTCGGCGGCGATCAGCGGCGTGAGCGCCCCGCGGATCGCCGCCGGCACCGCCGCCGGCCGCCAGGTGCTGCGATCGACCCACACGTGGACGAAGCGCCCGACGGCGGCCGCGTCGTCTTCTCCCCGAGCGAACAATCCGACATCGTAGGTCACCGACGTTGTGCCGAGCTTGGCCACGCGCAGACCGGCGTCGATGACGTCCGGAAACGACAAGGTGACGTGACCATAGGCATCGTTGTCCATCCAGCGTGTCGGGATGGTGAGAAAGCGGCGATACTCCGCGCGCCGCGTCGGACCCAGTGCGATCACGACGGGCGCGTTCGCAGGCGCGCGTCGAAAACCTCGAGCCAGTGCCGGACGGGCACGCGCGTTCCCTGGGCGAGGTGAACCAGGCAACCGATGTTCGCGGTCGCGATGATGTCGGGCTCGCCTTTCTCCAGCGCGGCGAGCTTGTCCTTGCGCAACGACCCTGAAAGCTGCGGCTCAAGGATCGAGTACGCACCCGCCGAGCCGCAGCACAAGTGCGCGTCGGCGACGGGTGCGAGCTCCAGGCCGATCGCTTCCAGGATCTCCTCGACGCGTCCGGCCAGACGCTGGCCGTGCTGCAGTGTGCAAGGCGATTGGAACGCGACCCGCTGGGGGCCGTGGTCCATGGCGACCAGCGGAGCAAAGCGCTTCCACTCCGCGGCGACGACCTCGACCGGGTCGCGCGTAAGCTCGGCCACGCGCCGTGCCTTCGCCGCATACGCCGGGTCGTCGCGCAGCAGATAGCCGTATTCCTTCACCACGACACCGCAGCCGCTGGCGCTGACAATGACGGCTTCAGCGCCGCGCTCGATGTGCGGCCACCATGCATCCACGTTGCGGCGGGCGAAGCTCAGCGCTTCACCATGCGCGCCGAGATGCTCGCTCAACGCGCCGCAGCAGCCCGCGTGCGACGCCTCGATCAGCGAAACGTCGACGCGGTCGAGCACACGAGCGAGCGCCGCATTGATTCCGGGAGCGAGCGCCGGTTGCACGCAGCCCGCAAGCGCAAGCATGCGTCGCGCGTGGCGGGCCCTCGGTCGCCGTTTCGCCTCACGACGCTCGGGGACTTTCGCCTTCATCGCGCCGGGCAGCAGCGGTCGCACGAATCTGCCCAGCGCCAGCGCCAGCGCAAACCACGGCCCGCGCGCGATCGTTTTCCGCAGCAGCCAGCGATGCGCGCGGTCGATCGGGCGCCGCGGAACTTTTTGCTCGACCACGCGGCGGCCGATATCGACCAGACGGCCGTAGCGGACGCCCGACGGGCACGTCGTCTCGCAGCTCCGGCACGTGAGGCAGCGATCGAGATGGAGTTGCGTCTTGTCGCTGACCTCTCCACCTTCGAGCATTTGCTTGATGAGGTAAATACGACCGCGCGGGCCGTCGAGCTCGTCGCCGAGCAATTGGTACGTGGGGCACGTCGCGGTGCAAAAGCCGCAGTGCACGCACGCGCGCAGAATCGCGTCGGCTTCGCGGCCTTCGGGGGTGTCCCTGATGAAGTCGGCGAGACGCGTTTCCACGTCAAAACTCGGAGTACATGCGGCGTGGATTGAAGATGCCCACTGGATCGAGCGCGCCTTTGATTCGCCGATGCAAATCCATCAGCGCAGGCGCTAACGGATGAAACGCACCCGGCGATTTGTCGGTTGCGCGAAAAATCGTGGCGTGCCCGCCTTGCCGCTCGGCCCACACCCGCAATGCATTCGCATCGGATCGGTTGCCTGCGTCGATCCAGCGCAGCGCGCCGCCCCACTCGATGAGCTGGTCGCCGCCGAGATCATCGCAAGGCGCGGTCGATCGCACCGACAAGCGCCACAGCGAGCCGTTCGGTGCCGCCGAGGCGAAGAACGGGTGCTTGTGCTCGCGTACGCTCTCCCAAAACGCGTTGGCGTCGGCGAGCGTCTCGCCTCCAAGCCGCCGCACCGCGGCGGCCAGTGCGGTTTCGGCTCCAGACAGCCGCACGCACAGCACACCGGCGTGCCAGCAGCTGCCGGACAGCGGCAGCGGCAACGCGGCCCACTCGTTGGCCCTGCGCAGCGCCTCGCTGGCGCCGAGCTCGAAGGAGAGCGTCGTCTCGATGCGAGGCACGGGCAGACATTTGAGCGATGCCTCGAGAATCACACCGAGCGTTCCCAGCGACCCGGCGATGAGCCGCGAAACGTCGAATCCCGCGACGTTTTTCATCACCCGGCCGCCAAACGAGAGGTCATCGCCGCGGCCATCGAGGAGGCGGATTCCGAGTACGACGTCGCGCAACGCCCCCGCATAAGGGCGCCGCGGACCGGACAGCCCGCAGGCAATACATCCGCCCAGCGTCGCTTCGGACCCGAAGTGCGGTGGTTCGAACACAAGCATCTGGCCGCTTTCGGCAAGCGTCCGCTCGAGCGCGGCCAGCGGCGTTCCACAGCGCGCGGTGACGACGAGCTCGGTCGGGTCGTAATCGACAATGCCCGTGTAAGCCATGGTACGAAATTCGTCGCCCGCGAGCTCCTGGCCGTAGAAATCCTTGCTGCCTCCGCCGACGATGCGCAGCGGGGTTTGCGATTGTGCCGCGTCGCGCACCCGATCCTGCCACACCTCGATGACGGAGTTCATGGTCGGCATGCTGCGGCCACCGCACTCGCGGCGTCGGCGCCGCGACGAGGTGAAGCTGCTATGCATTGCGCCTCACCCGTTCCATCCTTCTGATGTCGCATCCCGCGGAATACGAGCCGGCGACTCGTCAAAGCGGAACCGTCTTGCCCGGATTCATGATGTTGTAAGGGTCCAGCGCCCGCTTGATCGAGCGCATGAGATCCACCGATTCGCCGTGCTCCTTCTCGAGCACGTCGAGCTTGTGCCACCCGATACCGTGCTCCCCGGTGCACGTGCCTCCCATGCGGATCGCGCGCAGGCTCACCGATTTCGCGAGCGCCTCGGCGCGCTCGCGCGCGCTCGGATCCGCCGGATCGAACAGCACCACCAGGTGGAAGTTCCCGTCGCCGACGTGGCCGAGTATCGGCGCGGTGAGCCCGCTCTTCTCGACCTCCGCCTTCGTCTCCAGAATGCAGTCCGCCAGGCGGGAGATCGGCACACATGCATCGGTGGCGAAGCTCGTCATTCCCGGCTTGAGCGCGAGCGCTGCGTAATAGGCGTCGTGGCGCGCCTTCCACAAGCGGCTTCGCTCCTCGGCGAGTGTGGCCCATTGGAACGTGCTCCCGCCGAAGTCATCGCTGATCGCCTGCATCGCCGCCGATTGCTCGCGCACACCGGCCTCCGACCCATGAAACTCGAAAAAAAGCGTGGGCTTGGCGTCGAATCCCTGGAGCTTGGAGTAGCGAATGCTGGCGTCCATCTGCACGTCGTCGAGCAGCTCGATCCGGGCGACCGGGATACCCGATTGCATCGCGACGATCACCGCATTCACGGCGCTGGCGAGGTCGGCAAACTGGCATACGGCAGCGGATATCGCCTCCGGCACGCCGTAGAGGCGCAACTGGATTTCGGTGATGATGCCGAGCGTTCCCTCGGCGCCGACGAACAGGCGGGTGAGATCGTAGCCCGCGCTCGACTTGCGCGCGCGCCCTCCGGTGCGGACGACGCGCCCCTCTGCGGTGACGACGGTCAATCCCATGACGTTCTCGCGCATCGTGCCATAGCGCACGGCGTTGGTGCCAGACGCCCGCGTTGCGGTCATGCCCCCGATGGTCGCGTTCGCGCCTGGATC
>WNGK01003100.1_pt1 | contig 18038 bp, 19 predicted proteins | sample 5400601 | NCBI WGS metagenome assembly WNGK01 (sample SAMN13153376, study PRJNA577476) | soil metagenome | isolation source: 60 cm soil or saprolite under Garry oak tree replicate 1 | place: USA:California | collected 2016-06-15
ATGCCGCAGACAGGGACATCGGGCCCGGATCACTGCGCGTTTCCGCGGCGCCTGTGGGCTCCGGCTCAGGACCGGCGGGCACCTGCTCCTCGGCGACGTCCGGGGCCGGAGCATCTTGCGGCAGCGTTCACTGCTTCTGTGCCGCATCGTCGGGGCCTGATCCGTCACCGGGTTAGCCTGTAAGGGTGGGCGTCCGAGCGGACGTGGCCTGGGCTGCGGGGGCGGTTTACCTGGCGTCAGCCGCAGCGTGCTGCGCGCTGGCCGCGTGCAGTTCGGCTCATTTCGTCGACATCGGGGTCTACCGGATGGGCGGCGCGGCCGTGCTGCACGGCGAGTCCCTCTACCGGCTCAGGCTGGGCGTGCTGCCGTTCACCTACCCGCCGTTTGCGGCCGTCGTGCTCACCGTGCTCGCCGCCATCCCGCGGGATGCGGCGGTGGCCTTGCTGACGGCGGCGAGCACGGTCGCCCTGCCGGTCATGCTGTACCTGGCCCTGCGGCTGCCCAGGCCCGGGGGGCCGGCCGGGCCGGCTACGGCCAGGCGGACATCGTCCTGGCCGCGGCAGTGCTGTACGACCTGGCGCTGCCCGGTACCTCCCGGCGGAAGGGCGCGGCGATCGGCCTGGCCGCGGGGATCAAGCTCACCCCGGCGATCTTCATGGCATACCTGCTGATCACCCGGCGCTACCGGGCCGCGGCCACCGCGGCCGCCGTGTTCGCCGGGACGGTCGCGGCCGGGTTCGCTGTGCTCCCGGCCAGTTCGGCGTGGTACTGGGCAGGCGAGTTCGCCAGTCCAGGGCGTGTCAGCCCGGTGGAGGATCCGGAGAACCAGAGCCTGCTCGGCGTCTTGTCGCGGACGCTGCACACCGCGAACGTGCTGCCGCTGTGGCTCCCGCTGGCGGCGGCAGTGGCGGTCACGGGGCTGGCGCTGGCGGCCGCCGCCGGCCGCCGCGGCGACGAGGCGGCCGGCTTCAGCCTGTGCGCGGTGACCGGGCTGCTCGTCTCGCCGATCTCCTGGACCCATCACTGGGTCATCGCCATCCCGGCGCTGCTGGTGGCCGCAACGGCAGTCAGCGGCGCCCGGCGAGCCGGGAAGACCGCGGCGGCCCGCCTCGGCGCGGCCGGGATCGCGGCGGTCGCGGTCATCGGCTGGACCCGGCTGGCGCAGGCCACTCCCGCCTCGGGCTGGCTCGCCATGCCCGCGCCCGCCCTGGCGTGCAGCGCGGCCTACGTCCTCATCGGCGTGCTCACCCTGGCGCTGGCCGCCTGGTACCGCCTGCGCGTCACCCTCAGGGTGCTCCGCCCGCCGTCAGCTGACGATCTTTAACGTCGGGGCTGCGGCTTTCCGCGTGGCTTGTCCCGGCCGGCCCGCGGGCCGGTGGCCGGCGGGGCCCGGCTGGGCCGGTGGTGCTGATGCGGCTGGCAAGCCCGGGACGGTGAGCCCGTAACCTCCACCGATAAAGATCTCCAGTCAGGCCAGCTGAACGTGAGGACCGCCACCGGCGGACGAGTCATCCCGGTTCCGCCAGACCAGACCGACCGTATCTGCGCGCCGCATCTGATAAGCCCAGCCGATGATCGCCGTTTTCTTCCCGCTATCCCCGACCGTTACCGGCGCCTGAGCCACTGAGGGCTGATGAGCAGGTCTTCTCCGGACGTTCGCGGCTCAGCTTTAGGCGAGCCTTTCTGCGGCGGTCCGGCCAGCGTCGGCGGTCCGGCGCAGGAAGCCGCCGAGCAGCTCGAGCCCGTCTTCGTCATACTCCGCGCAGATCTGGTCCATCGCGTCGTTCATCCCCGAGTCGACGAGGTAGAGACGGAGGATCTCCGCGCCCCGGCCGCGCGCCGCCCGGACGACCACACCGCGGCGGTCCGAGGGATGGCGGTCGCGGTCGATCCAGCCGCCGCGTTCGAGCCGGTCCAGGATGCCGGTCAAGGTGGCGGGGTGCAGTCCGGCGCGCCGGGCCAGGTCGCTCGGGCTGAGCGGGCCGTACCGGGTGATGAGATCGAGGCACTCCAGGTCGGTCGCCTTGAGATCGAGGCGCGCTCCGACATTGTGGTTGAGCAGCGACAACTGCGCGCCCAGGTCGCGCAGTGACTCCTTGATCGCGCGGTTCAGGCGTCTGCGGCGCCGTGCCTCATCAGGCCCGCCGTCCAGTGCTATGGATTCCATATGATATGATCTCCGTATTATATGAGTTACGAAACCAATGTACCCCAAGCTCATGCCCGGACACAGTCCGCGCTGGGTACAGCGACAATCTCAACCCCCAAGAAGGCGAACACGATGAAGCTCACCATCCTCGGCGCGACCGGCACGACCGGAACACTCCTCGTCGGCCAGGCGCTGACGGCCGGTCATGACGTCACGGCGGTCGTCCGCGACCCGGCCCGCCTGGCGGTTCCGGCCCACCCGCGGCTGCGGACCGTTACCGCCGACGTCATGGACCCGGCCTCGATCGGCCCCGCCATAGCGGGTGCGGACGCCGTGATCTCTGCGGTAGGCCCCCGCGGCACCGGGCCCACCACGGTCATCCAGGACAGCGTGCGCAGCATCATCCAGGCCATGGACAAAACCGGAACGCGCCGGCTCCTGCAAGTCAGCGGCTCCGTCGTCGCCGACGAAGGCGAAAGCCCCTACCTGCGCTACCTGCTCAAGCCCGTGGCGCGGCGCACGTTCCTGCGTCATGTCTGCGCCGACATGCGCCGCGGCGAGGAGGAGATCAGGGAAAGCGACCTGGACTGGACGATCTTCCGGCCGCCCGCGCTGACCGGCAAGCCCGCCAGGGGAACCTACCGCACCGCGATCGACCGCAACCTGCCGCACGGATTCACGGTCTCCCGCGCCGACCTGGCCAGCTGCATGCTCGCGCTGCTCGATGACCCGGCGATCGTGCACCGGCATGTAGCCATCGCCAGCTAACAGGCAACGCCGGTAAAGTCGTTCGATGCCTCAGATAATTGGCGTGGGCCTGGATGCCCGGCTCGGCCTGCCGTTCGACCAGTTGCGGGCGGCCGCGGGGGAGGCCAGGCAGTTCGGTTTCGAGAGCCTATGGACCCCGGCCGGGGGCGTGCCGGATTCGTTCCACGTCTGCGCCGCATGGTTGCGGGACACCTCGCTGCGCACCGGGATCGCCGTCGTCCCGGCGGCGCGGATGTGGACCCCGCTGGGCCTCGCCGCGCAGGCGGCCACGCTGGCTCAGCTCTCTTCCGGCCGATTCGTCCTCGGCCTGGGAACGGGTGGCTACGGGCCCGGCTTCTGGGCCTCGGTCGGCCTGCCGAACCGCCCGATCGCGGTGATGCGCGAGTACGTCACCGAGGTCCGCGCGCTGCTGGCCGGCGAGACGGTCACGGTCGGCGAGGCCGGGCCGGCCGGCGGCACGCCCGGCTGGCCCCCCTCGGCGTCCCTCGGGGTGGCGGACCTGCCGCCAGCTCCGGTGTACCTGGCCGCGCTCGGCCCGCAGATGCTCAGGCTCGCAGGCGAAACCGCCGACGGCGCGCTGCTCAACTGGGCGACGCCCGAGCACATCGCCGTCAGCCGGACGCGGATCGCCGAGGGCATCGCCCGGGCCGGCCGCGACCCCGGTGCGGTGCCGGTCACGATGTACATCCGGGTCTGCATCGACGACGACGTGGCCGCGGCGCGGCGCGCCCTCGGCGCGCAGGTGCTCGGCTACGCCCTGGGCCACCCCGGCATTCCCCAGGACGCCGGCTACCGGGGGCTGTTCGCCCAGATGGGGTTCGACGAGGTGCTGCGCGAACTGGAGGCCCGGCGAGACCAGGGCGCGCCCCTTTCCGAACTACTAGACGCCATCCCGGACCAGATGCTCCAGGCGGTGGGCTACTACGGCCCGGCCGCGGCGGCCCCGGCCGCCTTCGCCCGGCTCAGCGCCGGCCTGGACGAGGCCATCGTCCGGGTCATCACGGCCCGTCCCGGCCTGGAACCCGTCATCCAGGCCATGGCCGCCCTGACGCCATCACTCATCCGGGCCGTCCGGTGAGACCTTACGGTCGGCCACGAGGATATCGATGCTCAAGGCCAGGATCCACGCCGGAAACAGCAACTCCACCCAGGGGGAGAGGCCGACGCCGATCATCAGCACCAGCGCGGTCACGATCCCGGCCACCGTGAGCCACCGGGACACGATCTCGGTGCGGCGCGCAATGGTGACAGTGGTCAGCGTGAACACCGCCGCCATCCGCATCGAGTAGACGTTCAGCAGCAGCGCGGTGACATCGCGGCCGAGCGCCAGCTCATCCGCGGTCGGCGGGCCGGACGCCCGCGACGCCGCCGCAAAGAGCCCGCCCCCCACCGCCGCGGCCACGAAAAGCATGGCCACGAACAGCAAGCCGCTGCCCAGGAACACGGTCGCGAAAAAGCGGTCCTCGCGCTGGCCGACCCGATCCCGGATCACCCCTATGAACCACAAGAAGGCGATGCCGGAGAACGGGACGAGATTGAGTGCGATCGTCACCGCGGCCCGTCGCCCCGGATCCGTTAGCCACGTACCGGCCAGCCGCGGATTGGCGGGGACGGAGAGCCTGAGCAGCACGAGCGCTGAGATCAGGAGCACGGAAAATACGATCCCGGCGACCGCCGCCGCCCGCGGAGTTCTCAGCGGGCTCCCGGCCTGCAGCGGGCCCTGAACCGCATCTGCCTGGGTCATCGGTCGCCCTTCTGCCGGTGGTTGATCCACGGCATCCTTTCGGCCCGGGACCGTCACCGGCTGCGCCCGGACCTGTTAATGCTGGCAGTGGTCCGTTCCGCCGGGCATCACCCGCCTGGAGTGAGCCTTGATGACCTCAGGCATCGGTTAATGGACGAAGATCGGCCGGCGACGAGCTCCTGGTTCAGTAGGCGCTGCTCGAGGCCGGGCTGCTGGATCAGGGGGCGAAATACAAGCAGATCGTCGTGCGGGTCATCGAGATGTCGCGGTCCAGACTGAATGCCGCGGTCTGGCAAGACAGCTAAAATAGTTATATAATCAATCTGTATTGTCCTGCCCCCGGGCCGGAGGAGGAACCGTGCGCCGGACCATCTTCACCGACGAGCATGAGCAGTTCCGGCACATGGTGCGGGCCTTCCTGGAGAAGGAATGCGTCCCGCACACCGCGGAGTGGCTGGAGGCGGGCGTGGTCAGCCGGGAGGCCTGGCGCAAGGCCGGTGAGCTCGGGCTGCTCGGCTGGATGGTCCCCGAGGCGTACGGCGGCCTGGGTATCAGGGACTTCCGCTACAGCGTGGTCATCGCCGAGGAGATCGCCGCCACCGGGACCCAGGGCATCGCCCTGGCGCTGCACAACGACGTGGTGGCGCCATACCTGACCGACCTGACGAACGACGAGCAGCGCCAAAGGTGGCTGCCGGGTTTCGTCTCCGGCGAGCGGCTGGTCGCCATCGCCATGTCCGAACCCGGGGCGGGCTCAGACCTCAAGCAGGTCAAGGCCACCGCCCGCCGCGACGGCGATCACTACATACTCAACGGGACGAAGACCTTCATCAGCAACGGCATCCTCGCCGACCTCGTCATCGTGGTGGCCCGAACAGATCCGGAGGCCGGCCACAAGGGAATGAGCCTGCTGGTGGCCGAGGAGGGGTTCGCGGGCTTCGAACGGGGGCGCAAGCTCGACAAGATCGGGAACCGCGCCCAGGACACCGCCGAACTCTTCTTCCACGACGTCCGGGTGCCGGCCGCGAACCTGCTCGGCGAGGAGGGCCGGGGCTTCTACCACCTGATGCGCAACCTGCCGCAGGAGCGGCTCGGCATCGCCGTGTACGCGATCGCCCACGCGGACCGCGCATTCGCGGTGACCACCCAGTACGCCCGGGACCGCCACGCCTTCGGCCGGCCGATCGGAGGGTTCCAGGTCAACCGGTTCGCGCTGGCGGAGATGAAGACCAGGCTGGACGTCGCGCACGCCTACCTCGACCGGTGCGTGCAGGCGGCGCTGGACGGCGAGCTTACCGCCGAAGAGGCGGCGGGGGCCAAGTGGTGGGCCACCGAGCTGCAGTGGGAAATCGTGGACCGCTGCCTGCAGTTGCACGGCGGTTACGGCTACATCAACGAGTACGAGATCGCCCGGCTCTGGCGGGACGCCCGGGTGCAGCGGCTGTACGGCGGCACGACCGAGATCATGAAGGAGATCGTGGGCCGCGGCCTGGGTTTCTGAGGCCCGTGTTTCTGAAGGCCCGTGTTTCTGAAGGCCCGTGTTTCTGAAGGGAGGAGCAGCGATGTCATCAGCGACGGTCACCGAACACTGCCCGCACTGGTGTGCGGGTGAGCATGCCGCGGACTCCTACGGAGCCGCCTTCTACCACGCCAGCGAGACGACCTCGGTGACCATCTCCCGGCCGAGCGGGCTCACGACGCCGGACCGCCTCGATGTGCAGACCGCGCAGTACCTGCCGGATGACCCCGGCGAGCCGGCCTGGTCGCCCACCGTCGAGATCACCGTGCACGCCGGCGGCCGCTACCGCCTGATCGGCCTGACGCCGGAAGAAGCCCGCGACTTCGCCGCCATGCTGGCCAGCGCGGCTGACATGGTCAGCGCAACTGGTGGAGGCGGGCGCGGGTCCGGCTGAGCCAGGCGTCGTAGTCGGTGGCCTTGCGCAGGAAGGAGTCACCGACCCGGGGGTGCGGCAGGATGAGGAACCGTTCGGCATCCATGGCGTCGATCACGGTGCCGGCGACATCTTCCGGCATGAGCACCTCACCCAGCGCGCCGCCGTCCGGCGGAACCGCGGACTCGTCGTCGCGCGGCCGGCCGAACATGCCTGTGTACACGGCGTTCGGGCACAGGCACGACACCCGGATCCCGCGATGCCCGTAGTTCAGCGCGAGCCACTCGGCGAAACCCAGCGCGCCGTGCTTGGTCATCGTGTACCCGGGGCCCGACGGCCCGGTGATCAGCGCCGCCGACGAGATCGTCTGCAGCAGATAGCCCTCGCCGCGGGCCAGCATGGACGGCACCACCGCGCGCGCCGCCCAGACGTGCGCCATCATGTTCACCTCGACGATGCGCTGCCAGGCACTCACCGGCTGGCCGAGGTCACCAGGCGCCGGGTCGGTGAAGCCGGCGTTAGAACAGAAGACATCAATGGGGCCGAACGATCCTTCCGCCGCGCCCACCAGCCGGTCAATCGCGTCCGGATCCGAGACGTCACAGCCGACGCCGAGGCCCCGGCGCCCGATCCGTTCGGCCACCTTCTTGGCCCATTCGGCGTCGATGTCCGCGACGACCACCCCGCGGGCCCCTTCGGCCGCGAACCGCTCGGCCAGCGCCCGCCCGATCCCGCTGGCGCCGCCGGTTACCACGACGCACTTGCCGGCGACTTTCAATGTCCGCCGCCGAGGTTGTCGCCGCCGGGATAGCCCCCGCCGCCGAACTTCTCATCCAGCGCCGCGTAGTCCTTGGCGAAGCCCTGGGTGCGCGGCAGCGCGTCGAGGAACTCCACCGTCTTCGGCTTCTTGTAGGAGGCGATATGGCGCCGGCAGTGCTCGATGAGGTCCGCGGTGGAGGCGGTGGCGCCCTCGTTCAGCACCACGACCGCCTTGACGTCCTGCAGGAAGCGCTCGCTCGGGATGCCGATCACCGCGGCCTCCTTCACCGCCGGGTGGGCTTCCAGGCAGTTCTCCACCTCGGCCGGGAAAATATTCTCCGCCCCGGACTTGATCATCCGGGTCATCGTGCCGAGGAAGGTGACGGTGCCGTCCGGTTCGCGCCGGCCCAGGTCGGTGGTGTGCCACCAGCCGCCGCGGAAGCGCTGCTCATTGATCTCCGGCCGGTTCCAGTAGCCCAGGTGCACCGTGTCGCCGCGGACGCAGATCTCCCCGGCCTCGCCGACCGCGCCCTCCCGGCCGTCGCCGTCGAGGATCCGGACCGCGGTGACCGGCGCGGGACGGCCGGCGTTGCCCGTGCCCCGGCCACCGTACCCGCCGAACAGGCAGAAGCCGGTGACCTCGGTCTGCCCGTAGCCGTAGCCCATGCCGCCGCCCTCGCGGCCGTGGCGGCTATCGTCCGCCGCCACCATGCCCTGCCACAGCGGTGCGGCGATGGTGGCCTTGAAGTGCGGCAGTTCCACGCCGCGCTCCCGCATCAGCTCGACCAGCTGGGTGACGGTGGCCGGCATGAGGTACGCCCGGGTGCACCTTTCCGCGGCCAGGATGTCCAGCACCTCGCTCGCGATGACCCGCCGGGTGACGACGTTGGTGCCGCCCTGGATCAGCACCGGGATGCCGTAGAACTGGAAGTTGCCGATGTGGAACATCGGCCCGGAATTCAGGAACACCGTGGTGTCGTCGATGTCGCCCAGCCAGGCGACGGACGTGCCCATGGCGATCAGGTTGGTGTGCGACAGCATCGAGCCGCAGGGCCGGCCGCTGATCGCCGCGGTGTAGATGACCAGCAGCGCGGAATCCGGGTCGATGTCCAGGCCGGGATCGGCCGGGTCGCCGCCCGCCAGGAATTCCTCGTAGCCGTGGCCGGGGCCGGAGTCGTGGCGCAGCCAGAGCGCGGACTCGGCGGCCACGCCGGCCAGAGCCCGGGCCGCGCGCACGGTGCTGCCGATCTCCTCCTCCTGCCAGATCACCACCGTGGGGCCGAAGTCATTGATCGCGAAGGCCATCTCCGGCGGGGCCCAGCGCCAGTAGCCGGGGCACACCATCGCCCCGATCTTGGCCGCCGCGCCGAGCAGCTCGTAGACCCGGAAGGAGTTCTGGCCGAGCCACAAGATGCGCATCCCCTGGCCCACCCCGGTGCCGCGCAGCGCGTTGGCCAGCCGGTTGACCCGCTCGTCGAACTCCGGCCAGGTCAGGTGATGCTCGCCGTCGGCGAGCGCCAGCCGGCCCGGGTAGCTGCGGCGGTGCTCGGCGATGATGTCCCCGACGGTGATCATGGGGTTCATTCTCCTTCGGAAATGGTGACCCGCTGCCCCGGCCGCCCGCAGCCGCACAAGCCGTCCGTGATCGTGCCGCGCAGGTCGAGGGGAGCCTCGCTCACCTGGTGCGCGCGCGGGCCCGCGGTGCCGATGAACAGCTCGCCGCCCCGTTCGGCCAGGGTCCACTCCGCGCCGTTGAGATGGGCGCCGCGGCGGTGCGGGCACTCCACCGCGAGGGCAGGCCCGACCCGGGTGACGATGAACGGCTTGGCGCCCGCCTCGGTCAGCAGGCCGGCGGCGTCCGGCCTGGCCACGATGACCGGTACCCGCGCCACGACCTCGGCGAGCTCGTCGCCCAGGCCCTCGGCCACGGTCCGGTCGATGCCGAAGATCATGGTGATGGGCAGGCGGCGCGCGTACATGCCGGTGCGGAACGCCTCGAAGGCGTAGATCTCCCCGATCGAATACGGCGCGCCCAGCTCGCGGGCCGCCGTCTCGAACGGGTCGAACCAGGGTGATTCCGGCATGCCGCCGACGATGACCAGGCCGCTGTCCGGGCCGACGCCGTGACCGGCCAGCATGGCGCGCGCCCAGGCGACATCACGCCGCCAGTCATCCCAGCCGACCTCGAAGAAGACCGGCTGGCCGGCCACGTCATACCGGCCGATGCCCCAGGGTCCGGGCCGGGGGAGCGCAGCGGCCGCCGCGCTCGTGGACGCTAGCGTCATGGGTTGTCTCCTGCCCGCCTCAAGCCTTCACGACCCTGGGTAGCTTGCCGCCGCGGCCGCGGGCGAGCAGCTCCGGCTCCGGCAGCAGCTGGAGCACCGGCGGGACGCCCACCGCGGCCGCGATCACCTCGGACACGCGGTCCCGCAGCTCCGGGACCGAAGCCGTCGTCTCCGGGTCATAGCCGACCCGGAGCTTCAGCTCGTCGATCTCCCGGGCCGGCCGGACCAGCTGGAACAGCGCGGTGGCGGTCTCCGGGACCTGCTCGAGCGCCCGCCAGATGTCCATCGGCACGAAGGAACGGCCGGCCACGATAGTCTCGTCACCCTTGCGGCCCACCGGCCAGAACCGGGCGTGCGTCCGGCCGCACGCGCAGGGCTCCCTGGTCATCCGGATGATGTCGTCGGAGCGGAACCGGACCATCGGGGTGACCGGGTTGTCCAGCGAGGTGGCGACCAGCTCGCCCAGTTCCCCGTCGCCCACCTGCGCGCTGGCGGCCGGGGTGCTGGCCGCCGGGTCGACCGCCTCGAGCAGCACGCAGTCCTCCCAGGCGTGGCAGCCGTCGTGCTGACCGCATTCCCACGCGCCGGTGACGTCGCCGGTGGACGTCCACAGGTAGACCTCCACGCCCCAGCTTTCCAGCTGCTTGCGGGCCCGCGCGCCGAGCGGCTCGCCCGCGAAGGCGGCGCCCTTGAACGAGGAGAACACCTCCCGCATGTCGTTGGTCCGGCTCAGGTGGTCAAGCTCGGCCAGCGCCAGGCCGGTGAGCTGCGCGTAGACCGGCCGGTAGCGGCGGATCGCCTCCAGCGCCGTGGCCCAGCCGCCGATGCCCGTGTTCACAAGCAGCGGGATGGCGCCGACCATCTGGTCCGCGTGGTAGAGCGGCCCGCGCATCTTGAAGCCGCTGCCAAGCACGTAATCTCCCGGCCGGACGCCGATCTCCCACAGGTCGCGGGCGGTCGCCGCCCAGAACGGATGCCACCGGTCCCAGGCGTGCGCGTACAAGGTGGCGTCCCCGGTGGTCCCCGAGGTGGAGAAGACCGTGGTCGTGTCCGCGTAGCCGGTGCACAGCAGGCCGCCGAACGGGTCCTGAGCCTGGTCGCGGAACTGGCGGATGTCGTCCTTGGTGATGAAGGGCACCCTCTCGGTGAAGTCGGCGAGGGAGTTGATGTCGCTGGGCTTGACCCTGGCCGCTTCCCATTTCTTGCGCACCAGGGCCGAACGCTCGTAGACATAGGGCACGAGCTCGAGGATGCGCTCCTCCTGCAGGGCCGCGATACGAGCACGCGGCATGGTCTCTATCTCCGGTTCGAAGAACCTGTCATCGGGCTCTGTTCTCCCGCTCGCCTCCGGACCCCCGCCCACCTCCCCATCCCCCTTCACTGGCGCCGCCCTCCCTCGTCGCTCATCCTTCCCTCGTCGCTCATCCTTCCCTCGTCGCTCATCCTTCCCTCGTCGCTCATCCTTCCCTCGTCGCTCATCCTTCCCTCGTCGCTCATCCTTCGCTCCTCAGTCCAGGCGCCGCCGCGGCCCTGTGGCTCGCGGGGGCGGCCCCTTCAGCTCGGGGACGGCCCCCTCGCAGTGTAACCCGAATCGGCGTGATATAACTAACTTGTTCAGATGATTTAACTGTCACGGAGGGGTGTCATGGAACCTGGTGACGCGGAGGTGCTCGACCGGTTCCCGTCGGTCCGGCTCGATCATCTGAACAAGCAGTACTACCGGGGGCTGCTCCGCCGCGAGCTGCTGGCCGGCCGCTGCGGGGCGTGCGGCCGGTGGCACACCCCGCTGCGGCCCATCTGCCCGTCCTGCTGGTCGGCCGAGGTGAGCCCGGCGCCGGTCAGCGGCCGCGGCACGGTACACCTGCTCACCTTCCTGCACCAGGGGCCCCCGGCCCCGGGGGTGGACTACTCCGGCGGCTTCCCGCTCGCCGCGATCGAGCTGGCCGAGCAGCCCGGGCTGCGGGTGCAGGCCACGGTGGTGGACTGCCCGCGGGACCGGCTGCGCGTCGGGCTCGAGGTGGAACTGACCTGGATCGACCGCGACGGGAACCCCTGGCCCGCGTTCCGGCCCGCGGGGACACTGCCATGACCGCGCGTAACCCGGCTAAGGACAAGGTGGCGATCGCGGGTGTCGGGCTGTCGCCGTACGCCCGGGACCGCGGGGCCACCACCGAGCTCGCCATGGTGCTCGAGGCGGCGGTCGCGGCCATCCGCGATGCCGGGCTGACCGCCGCCGACATCGACGGCGTGGCCGGCGGAGGGCTGCTCACCGGCGGCATCGACCCGGCCACCGTGGTATCCGCGCTCGGTCTGCCCGCCGTCACCTGGTGGGCGCGGGCCGCACCGCCGATCATGAATCACCTGGTGGCTGCCGTCAACGCGGTCTTCACCGGGGCCTGCGAGGTGGCGCTCGTCTATCACTCCGTCTACCGGGTCGGCGGCTTCTCGCGCAGCGCGGGCGCCGACCCGTTCCGGCGGCGGGCCACCTTCGGGCTGCCCGATGGCCGGGCCGCCACCGGGGACGGGCACACCGACGCCGAGCCGTGGAGCATGCACGGCTCGGCGGGCTACGCCGCCTGGGCGGGCCGTTACCTCGCGGAGTTCGGCGCCTCGCGGGAGGATTTCGGCCGTATCGCGATCAACGACCGGACCAACGCGGCGGCCAACCCGAACGCGGTGCTGCGCGAGCCGCTGACCATGGCCGGCTACCTGGGCGGCCGGATGGTCCGAGAGCCGTTGTGCCTGTACGACATGGACATCCCGGTCGACGGCGCGGACGCGTTCATCGTGACCACCGCCGAGCGGGCCCGCGACATGCCCTCCCCCCCGGTCCTCGTCCACGCGGCCACCATGGGCATGACCGCGCCCCCCGAGGAGCACCTGGCGGCGGGGCTGGACGCCACCGGGCAGCCGCTGGCCGCCCGCGACCTGCGGGCCAAGAGCGACCTGTGGCTCGACGATATCGACGTGTTCTTCCCCTACGACGGCTTCACCATCGTGGCGCTGCGCTGCTTTGAGAGCTACGGGTTCTGCGGTCCCGGAGAGGCCGGGGCGTTCCTGGCCGACAACTGGGACCCGGTAGAGAACCGGGTGAAGATCAAGGGGCGGGTGCCGGTGAACACGCACGGTGGCAGCCTGTCCGAGGGCGGCTCGCAGGGCGCGGGACACCTGCGCGAGGCGGTGACCCAGCTGCGCGGGCAGGCGGGCCGCCGTCAGGTGCCGGGCGCGCGGGTCGCCCTGCTCACCCCGGGCGGATTTTTCTTCAATGCCCAAGGGCTGGTCCTGCGGGCCGGCTGAAGCCCTGCCAGCTAAGACAAGGGAGGCAACATGGGCTTGCTCGACGGCAAGGTCGCGATCGTGACCGGAGGCGGCCGCGGGCTCGGCCGCGCGCACTGCCTGGCGCTGGCCGCGCACGGCGCGGCGGTCGTGGTGAACGATCCCGGCGCCGGGCTGCACGGGGAGAGCCCGGGAGAAGGCCCGGGAGAAGGCCCGGGAGTAGGCACCGCCCAGAACCCGCTCTCCCCGGCCGAAGCGGTCGCCGCCGAGATCACGGCCGCGGGCGGCCGGGCGGTGGCCGATCACTCGTCGGTCACCGACTGGGCGGCCAGCCAGAAGCTGATCGCGCTGGCGGCCGCGGAGTTCGGCCAGCTGGACGTGGTGGTGAACAACGCGGGCATCCTCCGCGACCGGATGCTGTTCTCGATGACCGAGGACGACTTCGACGCGGTCATCGCCGTGCACCTCAAGGGGACCTTCGCGATGACCAGGCACGCCTGCGCCTACTGGCGTGAGGAGGCCAAGCGCGGGGCGGCCCGCGGCCGGCGGATCATCAACACGACCTCGGGAACCGGCCTGTTCGGCACGGTGGGGCAGGCCAACTACGGGGCGGCCAAGGCGGGCATCGTTTCGCTGACCACGATCGCCGCCCTGGAGATGGCCAGGTACGGGGTGACCGCGAACGCGATCTCGCCGATCGCGCGCACCAGGATGACCGACGGCATCCCGGGGGTGGCGGTGCGGAACCCGGTGCCTGACGGTGCCCCGGACGGCTTCGATCCGCAGGATCCGGCCAACGCCTCCGGGCTCGTCGCCTACCTGGCGTCGGACGCCTCGTCCTGGCTGACCGGCCAGGTGTTCCGGGTGCACGGGAACCGGGTGCAGCGGCTGCGCGGCTGGCGGTCGGCTGGTGAGTACCGGAGCAGGTCCGGCGGGGCCGTCGAGCCGGGAGAACTCATCGCCGGGCTGCCTGAGGTGTACGGCACCGCGCCCGCCGGGCGGCTGCCCGACCCGGCCGTGCACGGCGCATGAATCTATCCCGAACGTGGTAAACGCCGAGGGCTGGGCGTGTGGCGAGGAACGTCGGCGCGCAGCTCGCGGAATGCTTCCGGGCCTTCGCCCGCCCGCTTGAGTTCCTTCTTCCACGTGTGGCTGGCCCCGCTGTCATCGAGCGACCGGAGGCCCTCGATGACCATGGCGCGGGCGCGGCTGGACAGGCCGTCCAGGGTGCCGAGCATGGCGATCACGTCGATGGCGAGGTCGAACGTCCAGATCTCCTCCGGCGTGTACACCTTGAGGTTCTCGTCGAAGCTGTCCCTCAGCAGGCCGGCGTCCCGGACGCGCACGCCGGCCGCGCTCACCGCGGCGCTCACCGCCCTGATCTGCTGGACGAGTCCCGGCCGCCTACGGGCGTACTCCTGCACCGCGGGCTCGAGACTCAGCCCGGGACCGAGGACGGAAAGCGTCAGGTAAAGGAAAGGAGACGAGGTCGCGCAGTCGTCAACATCGTCCGGCACCAGCCCGGCTGGGTAGTCGAGGTATGTGACATAGCGGCTCTGCGGCGGCTCAATCCGGGTGCGGGCGTTACACCAGGGGCACCTCCCGTCCTTGTCGGACTCCAGCGGTGCGCCGCAGTTCTGGCAGACGTCGGTGACCGGCCCCGCGCTCATCTCAGCATGGTAGCCAGACGCCCGTGTGGCCCGTGGCCTGTCGCAGCGTGAAGGTTGTCCGAACGGTCCGACAAGTACATCGAGTAAGCCACTTTCGCGACCTCAGGCTGCCCCGGAGAGCCAGGCGACCAGGTAGAAGACCCCGAAGGGGTCATCCGCGTAGAGGATCTCGGCGACCGGGGCCAGGCCGGGCATCCCTCCGGCGAGCACCTGCCAGGCCGGCCTTCCGGCGGCGAGCAGTTCCCGGGCCAGCCCGGGGTCCATGGCCCGCAGGGCGCCGGGGTCGCCGTCCCGCACCGCCCGCTCGATCGCCGCGTCGAAGGCGGCCGCCCGCGGGTCCAGGTAACCAGGGGCGCGAAGGCTCCGGCACGCGCTGCCGTCGGCCATGACCAGCAGCCCCACCCGGCCGTCCAGGCTCCGCAGGCCCGCGCCGAGCCGCAGGCAGGCCGCGGGCGGCTCGTCCTGGCTGATCGACTCCAGGCGCCGTGTCCCCCGGTAGCCGGCCTCATCGAGCAGGCGGACGCCGAGCCCGAGCGGCAGCGGCAGTGTCACCGGCCGGGGCGGTCCCTCCCCCCCGTCCTGGGCGCCGAACGCCGACCCCTCCCGCCCCTCCTGGGTCCCGAGCGCCGGCCCCTCCTGCCCCTCATGGGCCCCGAGCGCCGGGGCGAAGGGGGTGAGGTCGAGGCGGCCGTCCGCTGGCCAGGTCGCGGTGCGGCGCCCCGGCCCGACGACGGCTATGACCTCGGGCCCGGACCGGACCAGCCGCTCGACGGCCGCGGCGCAGGCCTGCCGAAGCTCGGGGACGACCGGTTCGAGGCCGGTCAGCTCCCGGGCCAGCAGCGGCGCCGGGGGGCAGATCGCCGTGGCGGTGATCACCGTCGCGACCCCGGCCTAGGCAAGTCCGCGCACCGTACGGGCGGGCGCCCGTTCGCCGCGGATGGCCGAGACCATGTCCAGGACCTGACGGGTCTGCGTGACCTGATGGGCGCGGAACACGCGGGCGCCGAGCCACGCACAGACCGCGGTGGTGGCCAGCGTTCCCGTCAGCCGCTCCTCGCGCCCGGCGTTCAGCGTCTCGCCGATGAAATCCTTGTGGGACAGTGAAACCAGGACGGGCCAGCCGGTCGCCACCATCTCGCCCAGCCGCCTGGTGATCTCCAGTGATTGCCAGGTGTTCTTGCCGAAGTCGTGGGCCGGGTCGATGAGCACGCGCGAGGGATCCACGCCCCGGCTGACGGCGCGGTCGGCCAGGGCCAGCGTCCGCTCCAGCACGTCCGCCATCAGGTCGTCGTATTCCACCCGGAACGGGCGGGTACGCGGCGGCAGGCCGCCGGTGTGGCTGCACACCAGGCCGGCGCCGCATGCGGCGGCCACCTCGGGCAGCCGCTCGTCCCAGCCGCCCCAGGTGTCGTTGAGCAGGTCCGCGCCGGCCGCGCACAGCTCGCGGGCCGCCTGGTGGCGGTAGGTGTCGACACTGATCACCAGGTCGGGGTAGGCCGCCCGCACCGCGGCCACGAAGGGTACGGTCCGCCGGATCTCCTCCTCGACCGTCACCTCCGCGCCGGGCGCGGCCGGCACGCCGCCGATGTCGACGATGTCGGCCCCCTCGCCCACCATCGTGTGCACGTGTTCCATCGCGGCGGCCTCGTCCCAGGTGGCCCCGCGGTCGTAGAAGGAATCAGGGGTGCGGTTGACGATCGCCATGACCAGCCGCTGATCTGGTCCGAACGACCGTCCTGCGAGCCGCAGTGTCCGCTGGCTCGCGGTGCTGCCGGAGTCGGCCACGCTGCCGGAGTCGGCCACGTTGCGTGAAGAAGCCGCGCCGGTCATCGTCGGGCACCGTCGCGGCCAGCACCGTCGCGGCCAGCTGGCCGGCGGTCGGCCAGCTGGCCCGCCACCGGCGGGCGCTCCTGAACCGGAATAGGCCGGGTCACCGGGCGGACCTGAGCGTCTTCCCGGACGAACTGCTGAAGGACCGGGCTGGCTGGTACCGGCCCCTCTCCCGCCTCCCCGGCCCTGCTCACCGGGCGCCTGCGATCCGCCACGATGAGCAACTCCGCGGCCATCAGGGCGAGGTCGTGGTCGGTCTGGTGCTTGTGGGCGCGCGAACCCAGGTCGACCTGCGCGATGGCGTCCAGCCCGTGCGTGGCGGCGGTATCGAGCAGGGTGGAGAGCTCTACCCCGTAGCCCACCGGGATGCTGAGCGACTCCATCAGCGTGCGCCGCGCCGCCCATTCCCCGGCCAGCGGCTGGACCACGCCCGACAGCTCGGGCCACCACAGGCTCAGCAGCGGACGCGCCACTAGCTCGGTGACCCGGCCGCCTTCCGTGGAGGTGGAGCCGTCCTTCCCCGTCGCGATCCTGGCGTAGAACCCCTTGACGAGCTGCACGCCGGGATCAGCCAGCAGCGGCCCGAGCAGCCCGGTGACGAAATGCGGTCCCCACTGCGTGAGGTCGGCATCGATGAAGACAACCAGGTCACCCTCGGTGACGAGCAGCGACTTCCACAGGGCCTCGCCCTTGCCAGGATAGGTGCCCAGTTCCGGCGTTATGTCGCGGGCCCGGTGCACGGTCGCGCCGGCCCTCGCGGCCGCCGCCGCGGTCCCGTCGGCCGAATCCGAATCGATGACCACCACCTCATCGACTAGGGGTATCCGCTCCACTACGGCCGCGCGGAGCGAACCGACCACGCCCGTGATCGTACGCTCCTCGTCGCGCGCGGGGATCACCACGCTGATGCGCGCATCAGCGCGCCGCTTGCCGTCGAGCAATGCCTGCGCCGGCCAGTCCCGCCAATGCCAGGTCCGCCGGCCGTACCACGCCTGCGCGCGGCTGTGCACCTGCTACCCCCTGGCCTTTCCCGCGCCTGTCGCGCGCATCGCTGGCAGCCACACCCGGCACGGCAGTGCCAAGCCGACCATACCCAACGGTACGTCAGCGCCCGCCTGTCCCAGCAGCGCAGTGTTCGCGGCGCTGGGACAGGCGGCGCTGGGTCACATGGGGTAGCGCGTCGGCTCGGTCGTGTACTGGCGGCCGGACGGGGTGGTCCAGCGGAGGGTGCCGTCGGGAAGCCGCTCGACGTTCCACCGGGGGTCCTGCTTGAGCCTGTGGTCGTGGCGGCACTTCGGGCCGCCATTGCACAAACATGTCCGGCCGCCCGCTTCGTACGGGATGTTGTGCTCGAAATCTGACTGAGTGGAGGGCCTACGGCAGACCGGCCCGGTGCAGGTGGCGTGCCGGACCTGGGACAGGTGCCGCAGCTTGACCCCGGGATCATGGCCCCTGGCCTGATACCGGTGGTCGCAGTCCCCGGCGGGGATCGGGTCGAGCGTGACGAGCAGGTCTGGTTGTCCGCCGGCCCCGGTGCGCAGCTTCCAGGTGCCGTAGCCCCCGGGCGGCCCGTGCTGGCCTGAGGCCGTGAAGGAGAATCCCGGGCCTGGGGTGCCGCTGGTCCCGCGGGGCGGATCGCGTCCGTCCGGCGGGCCGGGTTTGCGG